>Ga0187782_10001127_pt1 | contig 19194 bp, 37 predicted proteins | sample 0715_SJ02_MP15_2_FD_132454 | JGI IMG/M metagenome (GOLD analysis project Ga0187782, IMG submission 132454) | Tropical peat soil microbial communities from peatlands in Department of Meta, Colombia - 0715_SJ02_MP15_20_MG | ecosystem: Environmental > Terrestrial > Soil > Wetlands > Peat | place... | reverse complement strand
GTTCAACCTCGGGCGACTCGGGCATGCATTCTTCGAGGAGTGCACGCAGGGTCCGACGGACCGCCTGAACCAACTCATCATCCACGAGTGCGGCCATGGTATGCCCGACGGCCACAACCATTTGGCCGAGGCCTACCACGAAGGTCTGTGCCAGCTCGGCGCGAAGCTCGTACGGCTCGCGCTGACGAAGCCGCAGTTGTTCTCGTGGAAGGTGGCATAGATGAAGACGTACGTGGGTAATCGCAGCGGCGGCATCTGTGAAGTTTGGATTGAGGAGAACGGCAATCGCCGTGACTTGCCGCTATACCTGCACGTTCGTAATCACTCACCGTCAGGCTTCGAATGGGGTTATGGCGGCAGCGGGCCAGCACAGCTTGCGCTCGCACTTCTCGTCGAGCACTTCACTGTCGATCGCGGCGACGGGATGCCGTGGAGCAACATCGAAGCGGCATTGCATCTCTACCAACGGTTCAAGTTCAAAGTCGTTGGCGGGCTCGACAAGAAGGCTTGGCGCTTGACGACCACCGATATCAATCGGGCAATCGAAGAGCTTCGGCAAGAAGAGACGGCAAGTAAGAACTAGCCATGAAGGTGACGAAGACGGAGATAGCTCGCGAGATTGCGCAGAAGATCAATGCGCATCTACAACGTTTCGAGAAGAGTCCGAAGCTCAATCCTGGCGAGCGCTACGATCAGAAGACGAAAAAGTGGAAGCGAGATCCATCAGGCTTGCGTAACTACTATGGCGCACACGCGCGTGGCGACCGGCACCGCGTGTGGATCGTCTACATCACGTATCAGGGCGGTAGGCATCTCTCGATCGAGGACGCCCAGAAATACCTTGCGTGGCTCGATGCAGGGAACGTCGGACGGCACTACGAAGCGCTTCGTGAGAAGGGAAGCTTCGCATGAGCGCGTACGTTACCTGCGAGAGCGTTGCAGCGATCGTCGTGCACATTCGACGTATCGCGAATACGCCAGTTCACTGCGGCGGTCATGTACGACGTCCGTTTTCGCTTTGCGGCAAGGAAGTCGCGTGGGATACGCGTTTGCCGGTTTCAACTGCAACTTGTCGCGGCTGCCTTGACCTGTACAAAAAAGAGATGCCATCGCCATGATCGAGATAGAGATCGAAGCTGTCGCGCAGATTCTGGCAGCTATGCAGCAACCCGAAGTATCAGTCGATGACCTAGCCACGAACGATCCACAAGCGGTACTCGGTCGTCAATGTGCTGATCTTTTCACGGGCGCAGTGGGAGCCCTGCGAGACCTCATTCCCAATCCACGCGTTCAAGAGATCGCGCGTGTCGTCTGGGACCTGGTCGGACACAAACAGGTAGCCGTGGTGTTGGGACCGCAAGTTCCGACGCTCTCATTCACAGTAGTACGTGAACACAGTGTACTGCGCGGCAGAATCTTTGTGCCGTGGGCATGGCCAGCCATGGTGAAGGCAGATCCCTTTTTACAACTAGGAGCCGTTTTGTTCGTCGGTGCACAAGTAGTCGACTTCTACAATGACCATCTCCTTGATGATCGGACTGGGCCTTTGCGTTGGCAGGGCTATGAAGCAGAGCTTCTACTCACGTTGCAACGCCTCGTGAAAAACTGGAAGCCTACGCTGTACCAGAGTGAACTCTTGCAGAGATTTCCCAAAGGGCTTGATACCGAAAGCGTCAAAGCGACGCTGTACGCGTTCAAGTCGTACACGCCGCCGAAGGGGGCAGCGTGAAGATCGACCGCCTCTCAGATTCGGAACTGCACCGTCGAGTAGTGCAAATCATCAACGAGTTCGATCTGTGGCTGGCGCGCCAAGTGCGCGAGCATGACATTACTTGGGAGCAGTTACCGGCGGTCAACGATGCATTCCGCGACTACTTCAAGGACACACGCACGAGTAAGACGTCATGAGCGAAGTCATCGAGGGCCTGAAACTCATCAAGCTCAACAGTGCCCGTGTCGACGTGCCTGATGACCCGAACTACCCGTACAAGCTCGAAGTCAACTTCAGCCCGCCTGAACTCATGCAGGTCGCGTTCGTCATGCTGTACGGCGGCAGTGAAGTGATGACTGTCCGCGCGCTGACGCGCAAAGCTCTCGATCGCTTCGTCGAGGCGCACGGCCTGCGGCGTCATCCACGCCTTCGCCACGGAATCATTACCGGTCCCGACGGCATGCGAGAAGAGTTCACCAGAGGTAGATAGTCGTGAGTGAGAAGCGTTCCAAACCCTGTGACAATCCCCATTGCTCTGTGTCAACCGGCCTTCATGATGGCCTGACGTTCGGCAGCGGCACTTTGGACTTCAACGGATATTGGTCAAAGCCTTGCACGTTGTGCGCACGAGACCATGAACAGCGCCATCCAGAGGATGGTGAATGCTGGCCGTTCGCGGACAGTGACCTGGAAGCAATCAAAGCTGCAGCGAAACGCGCTCAACACGACGATCGATGGCCGTTTGGAAGACGAGGTGCGTAAGTGATGTCCCTGGTGCTATGTCAACAGCTCGAACAGCGGTTGACGCTCATCCAAAAACTCGGGCTCGACAGCCGATACTTGAAGTCGTGTCTCGTACGAAGCGAAGCGCTTCTGTGCGAGAGCGACTTCCAGAAGCCATTGCGGCTTCTCCGCCGCTTCGCTGACGAAGACGAGTTTCATTCCGTGCTCGACTTCCTCGTGGCGATCTTCGTACCTGCTATGCAGCCGCGCATTGCTGCGTTCTATCGCGGACAAGGCGATCGGCTTATCGAGCAGTCAGATTGGGCTGCCATCGACCGTCTCGATCAGATGCTCGCCAATGCCTTGCGCGACCTGCGGAGCCTTCATGACGAGCTGCGCTCGAAAACGTGGCGTGCAGGTACTTCGGCATTCACCGTTCCCGAGCTGACCGCGACTTGGCTCGACATTTACATCCGACCGCGTTTCGCCGTGCCTGTGATCGTCGAAGCGCAACAGATTGCGGCGTGAAGCCTTTCAAGATTTCCAAGCAGCTCGCCGAGCGCGTACGTCGAGCGAAACTCGATTGGATTTCGCATCCGCGTTTTGCGCGGCGCGAGTTGAGCGAAACTGTCATTCGAGATCTGAGTGGCTACATAGCATTGCGTCGGGCCGTAGGAAAACTGGCCACGGTGACTCTCATCTCGATTCAAGGCGTTGAGCTAGACGTCTGGCAACACTTGCAGCCGGTATGGCGTGTTCCCGATGATATTGCGGTTGCAATCTTCGCAGAGCTGCGTGAGTGGGTGCGGATGGGCCAACGGCGCAGCCGTGAATATTCTTGGGGGACATTCAGCGCGGAAGGTGCTTGGCTGTGGTTGATCCCAAAGCAGCTGCCGCTTGATACATGGGCTATTGAGGAGAGAAAACATGACTGAAGTAGTGGCCGTCGAGAAGAAAATCGACGTCCGGCCCGCATGCCCAAAGCCGTGTAGCTCGTGTCCGTGGCGTGTCGCAAATCAAGGTAGTAAACCTGACCCGCACAAGTTCTACACGCCCGCGAATCTTGCACGACTATGGCGCGGTCTCAGGAATGGCACACGTATGAGCTGTCACCCGACGGACCCGCGTATGGCTGAGTTCGAAGGCTACGAGGCGCTAGCAGATCGTGAAGTCATACACGAATGCGCTGGCGCGCTGACGTTGCAACAACGCGAGCTGATGACGTTCCAGACAATCTCAGACAGGAGTGCCAAGGGGCAGGCGCTCAAGGAATACCGTCGTCAGCGTCCAAACGGGCTCACGCGCAGCGGCTTGATTGCGCTAGTGGAGCGCGCCGTATTCGGCGGTACGGCACTCGATCGCGTAGCAATGGGACAACCAGATCTGGTAGACGCCGAGATCGGCTATGACTTGATCGGGAGGCTACGAAAAACATCGTGCGCGGTGACAATAACGGTAGCGGCAACGATGATGGTGACGGCGACAGCAGCGACAAAGCGCAAGATTACGCGCTCAGGTTGACGTTCGATCGTTGCAAGCACCGCGGCATGCATCTCACCGATGTCAGCCTTGTACCTGCCGAGACGATCTTCGGTGCACATCAATCACGAAGCTGCTCGGTAGGCGGTGGAAGTCGCGCTTACGAAGCCAGCTGGGAACGCATGTTTGGTGGAGCTGCACTCGATGACGAAAACGTGAATTAACCAGGGATCTGATCCATCGTAAGTCTGCGAAGATGCTCAAACCTTAGCAACTTGCTCTTGACAAGTGGAATAGCTCGACGGCAAGCTGCGTTACCTCGCTATAACCAAGCCGGAGCGCACCCGTGACCAAGTTTGGAAAATTCGAGCTGAGTATCAACGTCAAGTACCTTCCTGAATGGGGTGTTTGGGAGGGCATTCGAGAGCTGGTCCAAAATGGCCAGGACGCTGAAGTCGAGTACAACGCTCCTTTGTGCGTGGATTGGCGGAGCGGGACGCTTCGGATCGAGAACGAGGGAGCCACCCTGAATCGTGAAGCGCTGCTCTTTGGAACTACCTCGAAAGCAGAACGCACGGATCTGATCGGAAAATTTGGCGAAGGGCTCAAGTTAGGTGTCCTTGCGCTCGTACGTGCTGGCCGAACGGTCAAGATCCGCAGCGGCGACGAGGTTTGGACACCTACGATTGCGCGCAGCGAGCGCTACGACGCAGACGTGCTCGTGTTCGACGTCAAGGGCGGGAACGAGGACAAGCGACGCGTGCGTGTCGAGATCGGAGGCGTGATCGAGTCTGAATGGAAGGAGTTCCGTTCGCGGTTTCTGTTTTTGAAGGACGGTCGCGAGAGCGAAAAGCACGTCGTGAAGACGTACGACGGCGATCTGCTCACGCACGAGAAGTATCGCGGCAAGCTCTACGTCAAGGGCATCTTCGTGACGCATCAACCGGATCTTCAGTTTGGCTACAACTTTCGTGATGCCGAACTGGACCGCGATCGCAAGATGATCGAAAGCTACGATCGCAAGTCGAAGATAGCGCGCATTCTGAATGGCGCTGTTTCGACTCAGCCCGACCTTCACGATGATTACTTCGGTATCATCGAAGATCTCGACAGCGAAGAGGCACACGGAATCAACGACTGGCGGTTGCCGGATGCTTCGGTGATTGAAGCAGCTATTACACGGTTCCAGACGCGTTACGGCGCGAACGCCGTCCCTGTGCGGACGACAGCTGAGTCTGCTGACGTCGAGCACTTCGGCGTGAAGGGCATCGTGGTCACTGAAGCGATGGCAGCGCTTCTTAAAGAGAAGCTCGGAAATGCTGAGATCACGAAGCGGCGGTTCGCGCGAGCGATCATCAAGCAGTATAGCGTGAGCGAGCTGACCGATAAAGAGTGTACGAATCTATCCAGCGCGATCGCACTGCTCTGCACTGCGAATACACTCTCCGATCTGCGTGAGCGTGTCGACGTGGTCGATTATCACAACGCAGAACTGCAAGGACTACATGGCGAACGGATCAGCATCGCGCGTAAGGTGCTGAGCAGCCCTGACGAGACGTTGCGAGTACTCGTCCATGAAGCTGCGCACGATGCTGGCAGCGACGGTGATAAGAGCCATGTAGCGACGATCGAGAAGTACTGGATGGCGATCACCCGCCACCTACGGAACCTGGGCGCTGCGTGAATACCTGCCGCGAAGGGTACGGTTACGTTGAAGGCTAAAATGAATCAAACAGAGGAGTCACCGAAGAAATGCTAGGAGTCATACCTGATCACATTCTGAATGCGCTGAGCGCTAAGGGCCGCGGGTACGTCAAGGCGGCACTCAAGATCGCCGAAGGTCAGCGGTTAGTTGCCGAAGGCGAAGCAGAGATGCGTCATCTGGACGATGGAGTCGTCGGAGTCGTCGCTCGAAAGTCGAATGCGAAGCGCGTAAAAGTCAAAACCAAGTCAGCGCCAAAGGCCAAGCCAGCGCCAAAGATCAAAGCCAAGCAAGCGTCGAGTCGTGCGCAAAAGGCCAAAGCCAAGACTACTCATGCGCCGAGTCGTGATGAGGAAACACTCAAAGCCGATCTCATCGCTGCGGCGCGCAAAGACGGCGCTGTGAACCTTTCGCAACTCATACGCACGGTCGGCGGCAATTACGTGCGCACGGCGAACTTCGCCAAGCAGCTCGTGCGTGATGGCGCGATCTCGGTCGGCAAGCAGCCAAAACAGTCCAGTCGTAAGGGCAAGCGTGGCATTCACGTTTCGCCGAATATTCGCAAGCATGGGCTTGCGATGATCCGAAATGGCAAAACTAACGGCGCTATCGCTGCCGCTCTCAATGTATCGACAACGAGCATTAAGCGCTGGCGGGCTCAAGCTCCAGCGTGAGCCGCGCCGTTCGTACATGAATCCCTACCGCGAATTGCCTGCGTGCGATCACGATGTTGTCTTCGACGAGGTCGGGTACAAACGTCTTTGTAAAGAGCGCATTGGTTACCCTCAGTCGTTGCTAGTCGCAGAGGTCAGACAGCGTTGGCCGCGATTGGACGGTACGTGCCCAAAGGGCTGCGGCTACGTCGGCATCGCATATGCGTCGCAGCTTCACTACGTTGCGGGAGATTGGTAATGAAACATGGCGACGACTGAGCACTACGCACACTTTCGCATTGACGGCTCCGACTTGACTCGGATGATCCGCGACCGCGTGCTCGACGATAATCCCGGGCATGCTTGGCGAATCGCTACATGCCTTGGAAATGATGCTGACGATGACCGTCAAGCAGGCGTTGCAGATGCAGCTTTGGCTGTTCTGAACGGAACCAAACGGCTCGTCGGCGACGAAAAGGGTATGAAACTCGTCAAGGAGCACATAAAGGTCACCAAGAAGTACCTCGATGATGTGAGCTATCTCTACGCCGGACGTATCCGTGTCCATGACAAGTGGTACCGGCCGGTCGCCTACGTGACCGACTGCGGCCCGCGCGACATGCGAAATGACCACGGCGTGCCTGTACTGCGCATGGGCAACAACAAGGGATACACTGGCCGCGCGTGGCACTACGCGGGACGGGACGAGATAGTCGCCGAGCACGCAGGCTACCCAGATCCAGACGTCCCTTCGATCAAGCGTGAAGTGATCTTCCAGCTGTGTGGCGAGCGGCCTCACTGGCTCGGCGTCCCTTGCAACGCGCAAGCAGCGCTCGATGAGTTCCTTGCAGCCGGCCGTCGGCTCGAAGAACGCAGTCACAGCCGATGGTACGGAACGACTGCAGACGAGATCTGGGCAGATGCCGACAACGGCAGCAATGATCCGGCCAAGGTCGATGTCGGTAGCAAGGCCATCCAGATGCGTGGTGAGCGCGTCGAGCGCGAACGCAAAGCGCTCAAAAAGGGCGACCTTGGGGCAATGAATGCGCGCCTCAATGCCGAGCTAGAACTAGCCAAGGCATTAGATGAAGACGATCGGCCCGAAGTTCAAGCGTTACGAGCTGACATGATCAAACGTGCCTGTGCGAAGGGACCTGGCGTCGGTGCGATGGCAGAGATGCTTGACGAGTTCGACCCGCAGGCTCTCACGACGATCAATCCACATACGGCATACGAAAAACAAGCTGACCGACTCGAACGTGACTACAAGCTCGCACAGGAAATCGAGGACGAAGCTGCACGGGAGGCCGCAGAAGACCAAATCGAAGCCGAACGTGAGACGTTGCGCCAACGGCGCCTCGACGATCTGCGTGCGGCGATCCTCAAACAAGCCGACGGCGACTTGCTAGACCTATCGTGGGACGCCGTCCTGAACGCTGACGGCGCGGTTCGCGTTCCCGCTGGGAGCATCAAGGTCCCGCGTGCGCCGTTTCTCCGTTGGGCGTTTGCACGGCTCAAGATGTTCGAGGACCAGATGCCGCCGTGGCAGAACATCAGCCCGCCTGGCTTGAAGATGATGAACGACGATCCCAACCATACAGACTGGATCATCGGTGCTGGACTCGATCCGACGGATCGTGCGCTACTGTACTACCCAGGTCCTGTAAACGACGCCGCGCTCAAGCTCTCCAGTGAGCTGCAGGATCGCTTCGACCGCCCTAAAGCGATCACAGTGATCGTCGATGGGCCGTGGGCTAGTGGCACAGTGGTGCACGGCCAAGCGAATACACACGTGCCGCCAGGATCGATCGTCGTGCTACCGAACTTGCATCCGCGTTACCTCAAAGCGACGATCCATGCTGCTGCCATCATCACCGAAGCTGGCGGCGCAACGGCGCACCTAGCGCAAGTAGGCCGTGATCGGTTGCTGCCTATCGTGCTGATTGAAGGAGCGCGACAGAAGTACCCTATAGGCATCTCGGTAACTGTCAGCACGGCAACTCGAACGGTGATGGAGCTGTAGATGAGTGATCCAATGAAAATCGATATTACTGCCCGCGACAACGACACAGCTGCCAAGGTGAAGCTCAAGATCTGTCAAAAATGTGGCTGGTATGAGCACGGGATTGGGCAGGCAGAGCAGTGCGATTCGAATCTCGGCCAGCGCGCGTCCGATTTGATCGCGGCGGTTCCTGAAGTCAGAAGGGCCGGCAAACTGGGCTACGGCTTCGGACATGTCGTGTTCGAGATAGCGCGACACTTCAACATCCGATTCCGGGTCGGCAAGAGAAACTTCAACCTCGCAGAAGTGTTCCTGCTTGATGATCTCCAACCGAATGAAGCTGCTGATCTTGTCAAACTACTTCACAGCTGGAATGAGCGGCGCGTGCAACAGCGCTTCAACACAAAGGTTGTGGATCGCCCGTGAAGCCGTGAAGCCCTTCATTCGTCAGCACTACAAGTTGAGCCTCGATGACAAGCTCGAAGATGACGTGCCGCCGCCCACGCAGCTCCCTGGCTTCATGGTCGGTCGAATCGACGGCAGCATCTATGGACTCGAACAGCTCGTCGTCGATTTGAACGCAGCGCACTTCGGTTGGGCCACGTCCAACGAAGGCTATACGCGGTGGGACTTTGTTCTCGTACGAAATATCGATCAAGGTTCGCCGACCGTCGATGTCTACGCGATCCCGCAAACGAACGAACGCCGAGGGACCGCAACACCATACGGCTTCTACGAGATCAGGGAACACGATCTACAGGATGCTCGCAAGCGATGGCACGCTGCCCAAGGCGCTATCGCGACATACATCGAAGGCTGGCTGGCAGGCCGTGCTGCCAAGAAGTGAAGTTACTCTTGACAAGTGGAATAGCTGCCATACGCCAGGCGTTGTAGGGATGTGATGCAAGATATCCGTGACAAGAACCATCGAAGGAACCGCATTGCGGCGATAGCCGAAGAGATCGTCGCGAACAGGCTCCAGAAGAAGGAGCTGGACGAGAGCGACGTTGAAGCCATGGAGAAGGCTTGCAAGGAAGCAGTGAAACTGGCTGCGGAAGCCTACGATGCTGCAGTCGAATTCATGTGTGGGTGAGGCCAAGATGCAGAACACACAGAACACAGAAAACACCGCTAGTCACAGTGATGACGACGCAGCGCTTCGCCCGCACTCGTTCGCCGATTACATCGGCCAGCGTAACATCATCGAGAATCTGCGCTCAGCCGTTGTCGCTGCTTGGCGTGGTAGCTGGGCGCTCGATCACTTTCTGTTTGCCGGTCCGCCTGGACTGGGCAAGACCTCGCTCGCAGGCGTGATCGCTGCAGAGCTGAACGCGCGCTTTCACATCACGTCTGGGCCGGCGATCGAACATCGTGGCCAGCTGGCAGCGATGCTAGCCGCACTAGAGCCAAACGACGTGCTGTTCATCGACGAGATCCATCGCTTGGCGGTAGCAACTGCCGAGGTGCTCTATTCTGCCATGGAGGACTTTCGAGTCGACATGTTCGTAGGCCGTCGCGCCGTCACCGTGAACCTGCCGAAGTTCACGCTACTCGGTGCAACGACACAACTCGGCTTGCTGCCTACACCACTACAAGACCGATTCGGATACTGTTGGCAGCTTCAACCGTACAGTGTTGCAGATCTCGAAGTGATCGTAACTCGTAGCGCTAAGCTGCTCGGTGTCAAGCTGGGCGACGGTGGCGCTACGGAGATCGCGCGCCGATCGCGTGGCACACCGCGCATCGCGAATCGCCTGCTGCGACGGGCGCGTGATCTAGCCACAGAGAAGGACTTGCCCGTCAACTGCGCTGTTGCAGCGGTAGCGCTCGATCGCCTCGGTCTTGACTCACGTGGCCTGACGCAACTTGATCGGGCGTACTTGAAGCTCGTTACCGACTACGGGCCGGTAGGTGTCGAAGCCATTTGCACTACGCTCGGTCAGGAGCGCAGCACGATCGAAGAGACGGTCGAACCTTTCCTGACGCAACAAGGCTGGATTGCACGTACGTTGCGCGGCCGTACCGCAACGGCAGCTGGGCGGCAACACTTGGAGGCGACGTGAGTGCGCGATACTCCATCTTCATGTCTGAGACGACAGTGTACGGTCTCTATCACGTATGGGAACTCGATCACTCTAAGGGCGAGGCTTGGTGCTCGCAGCCATTACCTGTCCTGCAGGCCAGAGCACTTTTGCGAGAACGTGCTGATAAGCACGTATTCGAAACTCGTGACGATCGATGAAGGCTAAGAAGTCCAAACTCAAGCGCAAGAAGTACTGTCGCCACAAGTGGAGCGAGTGGCGTTACGAAGGCTCGTTCGAAGATGGCTACACTCGTGTGTGCACCGTCTGCCGTAAGGTACAGGTCAAGTAGCGATGCGCTGCGGTGTCTGTCATGCAACGCTTACCATTCGCGGCCATCGTACGAAAGAGTACCGCGACGACAGTGGACATGTTTACAAGACCCGTCGTTCGCCCATTTACAATCCATGTCCACGCATCAACGACGCGGCCTTTCATCCGGCCGTCGCCAATCGTGAAGGTCCTTGGGCGCAGGGTGGGCTCAACTTTCCGCGTAACGGTTTGAAAGGGCGCATGTTGCAGGATCGCATCGCGCATGCCGAGGCAATGTCCTCGCGCTACCTCGGCAACTACAACGAGGAGATCGCAGCTGGTCGGACGCGTGGTGCTGAGAAGATGCTTGCGAAGTCGCAACACTGGCTAGACGTCGCCAACAAACTACGAGGGAACACGTAGCGATGTACCAGATCCCGACATTGGAAGTGTGCGAGAAAGCGCTTGGTGAACCGGCCAAGAAGTGGGAAGCGCGCTGCTACGAGATCGCATACAAGATCGTCAAGGCAGGTCTCATCAACGTGCACGGCGATCATGGCGAGGCTGTGTACGGTCACTGGCGTGGCCCGATTCACCCGAGAAGCTGCTTTGCAAAGAAGTGTGCGGTTGGGTTCGTTCAGCACGGCTGGATCTGGATTGCGAGTGAAGGGTTAGTCGTCGATCCGACACGGTGGGTATTCGAAGCCAAGACGCCGTATCTATTCGTCGACCACGAGCCAGATGAAACGACCGTGCGCTGCAAGCACTGCTTCATGTTGTGCTGCGAGCACGACGGACTGGGTGCGAACGACGAATGCGCGATGTTCGAGCCAGAGCTGTGGCCCTACGACGAGGGAGGCAACAAGTGGCGTGAAGCGCTACAGCGTACGAAACCACCGCCTAAACCAAAAGCCAAAGCTAAGCGTTACCAGCTCAAGCTTGATGGGCTAGTTGCTATGCACGTGGCTACACTATTGAACCAAGCCGCCGGCACACGCGTCACCGACGAACAGATCTTCTGGCTCGCGAACCTCTCATACCAAACGCTGATGGGCGGTGTCGGACCAGTTGCTGTGAAAGCAATCTACGAGGCGATCTGCGCCGTCGACTTCGAAGCATTCATTCCGGTCGACAACCTAAAGAAGGCTACTCGCGAAGCTGGCTTCAGTAGTACGAAGCGCCCAAGGCAAAAGCAGCGTTGACATGAAGGCGAACAAACGAAAAAAGCTCGAAGCCGCCGGATGGCGTGTTGGATCGGCAGAGGAATTCCTCGGCCTTTCAAAGGGTCAGCTTGCCGAGGTCGATCGGATCTGTCGCCGTATCGCAGCAGAGAAGCTTGGCCGTCAATGGGCTGAAGAAGCCATAGCAAAGATTCGCAAAGCGCTCGACAAGCTACCTCCGATCAGGCCGCGCAAGAAGGCTGCTCGTGGCCGCAAAAAGGCACTACATCATGGCAAGTGAAAAGCGCGTTCGCGCTGGACGGCGCAGCAAACGCAAAGGCAATGACTTCGAGCGTGAGGTCGTCAATCGGCTTTGTACAAACGGCATCCAAGCCGAGCGCGGCTATTGGCAAGCCAGAGGCGGCGAAGAAACGCCGGACGTCATCGTGGACGGCTTTTGGATCGAGGTGTCATCCGGTGCAACAGCTGATCCAGAGGCAAAGCTCGACCAAGCCGTGAAACAAGCGCGACGTGATGTATCGATTCCAAGCGTGTTGCCTGTTGCGGTTACGCGAAAGAAAGGCTCCAGGAGCATCGTAGCAACGATGCAATTCAACGACCTTGCACAAGCTGTACAAGCGAATTTGTATGGCATTGCCGACTTCGCTGTCAGCTTCGACTTCCAGCAACTCGTAAAGATTATCGGCGCCGCGCACGGTAAGCCACAAAAGCGTTCGACAGATTGACATGAGCGCGCGTCGAAAGATCGGCGGTATATGGATGCGTTGCTTGTCACCAGGCAATTGGATGTCCGAGAACGGTATGCTTGCTGCGATGCACATGCTTGCCGGTACACGACAAGCGATGTGGGAGCTGTACTTGACGCAGCTGGCAACAGGAAAGGTGCGACGAATGCCGCGCAATCCTGACAACGTCGAGTTCTTGTGCGCGGATATGTGGTGCCAGGCTTTTAGGTTCGGCGAACTGGCGCACGACATCGCAAAGCTTTCCGACTGGGCACACAATCTCAGCAAAAATCTTCGCGAGGTCTGTGAGACGCAAGAGCAACATCGTCATTGGGGCTTCGGACCGCCAGATCCGCGCCTTGGTTGGTATCCGTACGAGACTGGCCGCAAAGCCAAGCAGCCGCTACTGCGCTAAAAGGACAGATATGGCCGTCACGATAATGCACCGTCGGCGCTGTAGCTGTTCCATGTGTCAACGCCTTGCCGGAGAAGAACTTGGTCGCCAGTGGGCTGAAGAAACTATAGCGGCGATTCGCAAGGCGCTCGACAAGCTACCTCCGATCAAACCGCACAAAGGAAAGAAGCCGCGGAAGCGTTGCAAGGAGTCACGGTGATCCCTCTTCGACGCTCTCCTGCCTTCTTCAAGGCCATGGGTTCTTTGGTTAACTTGATCGGGTTGACGCTTATACTTACCTCGCTGTTTGGCTTGTGGATGCAAAGTCCGCCTCACCTTACCGGCGGGCCCATAACGTTGGTGTTGGGGATTGTCTGCACGATCGGCAGCTTGATCCTCAAAGCGCGCGGTCGGACTTTGCACACGCGGCTCTATACAAGGCAAGACGATGAACACTCCTAAGACTCCCAAGTTAGAAATCCGCGTCGAGTCAGGTGACCCACAGACACGTCAGCGCGATAGCTGGTTCATTACACTGACCGCCAATGGCAAGACGTTGTTCTACTCTAATGCGTTCGTGGACAAAGCAGGCGCGGAGAGCACAGCAGCGGAATACCGTGAAGCTCTCGGGCTGCTCAAGACCTACAAGATCAATTGCCGCATCGACGGCAATATGGTCACTGAACAAATTCAAGCCGAGAGCCTTACTGCAGCGTATGCAACTTTCCGATCGATGCTTGGTGAGCGTCTCGATAGCGCCGAGACCTTACTCGTGGAAGGTCAATGAAGGCCTACCCGTCGATCGATCGGGCCACCGGCATGACGTTCCAGGAGATCCCGAACGCCTACGTCTTCGACAAGCTCGATGGCAGCAATCTACGCGCAGAATGGAGCCGCAAACACAAACAGTGGACGAAGTTCGGCACGCGCACGCGCCTCTTTGACGCGAGCGACTGGCAGTTCGGTCGGGCGATCAAGATTTTCATACAGACACTCGCCGAACCTCTCACGAAGATCGCCGTCGATCAGAGATGGGAGAAGGTCGTCGTATTCACGGAGCATTGGGGCCCCAGCAGCTTTGCGGGCTGGCATCACGACGAGCAGAACCGGCCGTTCGATCCAGATGAGCTAATGCACGTCGATCTCATCGACGTCGCGCCGTACAAGCAGGGCATGCTCGGGCCGGCTACCTACCTGAAGCTCTTCGAGGGCCTGCCCATGGCCAAGTTTCTCGGACGTTTCAACTGGACGCGCGGCTTTGTGGAGCGCGTATGGAAGGGCGAGATCGAGGGTGTCACTTTCGAAGGCGTTGTGGGCAAGGCTGGACACGGTAAGACGCACGACATCGTCATGGCGAAGGCCAAGACACAGGCCTGGGTCGATAAGGTCAAAGCGCGATACACGTCCGACGAAGCTGAGAAGCTGATCAATTCGTAGCGTTGCGCTAGGATGCTTGTATGGCACGCGCAGCTACCCACCAAGATGTCGAATACGCAGTCGATGACGCGTCTGGCAAGGAGCGCATCTTCAAGACGCCTGGAGAGGCATCGGCGTTTGCGATCTCGCTGTCTATGTCACGCGGCGGAACGCCTATCAACATCGACGTTCTAGTGTGGAGCCCTGCAGGTGCGAAATGGTATCGCGGCAGCTCTGACGGCGTTGAAGAGTACAAAGAAGACCCTGATGCCGCGGTCTTCGAGCGTATCGTCATCAAGGCTGAGTCGATCGGGCGCGTCGCCTGATCAACTATCTAGCCGCGCTTCTGTGCCTCTCGAACGAGCGCATTCCGTGCTTCTTCCTTGCCGACAAAACGGACGAACTCGCGCGCAGCATTCTTAGGATTACGCGCATGCCGACAGTCCACTGCGCCAGGCATGGCCGGTAGTACGCAGAATGCATACTCTTTGGGGCCCACAGCCGATCGATAGGGGCCTAAGGAAATCTGCCGACGACGACCTCCACGTATGCGCTCGGACAGCAGGATAGAGCCGTGCGCGATACGTTGAGCAACGCGATCGACGATCGCCTCGAAGTCTCTAGCCATGGACTGAAGGTATCACGATTCGCGTAGTTACGACGCGGCTGTCAGGTTTGGGCACCTCAGCACGTCTATGCAACGGCCAGGGTCTATGCATCGACCTCACAAAAGTCGAAGTCGCGTCGTTAGATCCGAAGGAAGGCCGATGCAGCTCAATTTCAGCCAAAGATCAGCGCTTGGACCGCTCGTTCGACGAACTACGCTTCGCACGCTTGCACGCTTCACGCGGCGTGTCCTACGAACGCTCTTTCAGCCAGGCGAATACGACTGGATTGACGGCATTAGCGAACGGCTGGGAAGAGCGTCTGCCGGCTTGGTTTGCGATTGGTGGGACATGACGTGGGAGGAAACAGAAGGGATGCGTCAGTACCGCCTGACCGGTACATGGCGTTGGCGAGTCGTGCAGCACGCAGCAGCTTTTGTGGAAGTCCTAAGCACCTACGTGTCCGCAGCGGAATGTCGTAAGCGCGTTCGAGAGGAAGCTCGCGACTATGTTGTGGCGCTTTGTACGGCCGCGAGTTGTGCGCTTTCAGAAATCCAAGTCATCGAGATATACATCTCGACACGCTGGCCAAGTTTGGCTGATGATCTCCGTGATGCGACTACTGTAGCGGTTCTCGCACGGCGTGATCGGCACGCCGAGTACCTCATCGCGCTGAACGTAGCAGGCGCAGATGCGCCGCACTCTCAACGCTTCGTGCGAAGCCGTACACGCAGATCTTCACAGTCGATCTCGTGCAGTCGCCCAGTCCGTTCGACGTGAACAACAGCGATCTGACGACCCAATGGATCGAATCTGTTTTCGCCAGATTCGCCGAACACAACACCTACGTCGCCAGAGCGTAGCGGTGCGAGCTTCATCTCTCGCGCATTCCGTACGTAGTAACGAATGATGCCGGGTCGCGGCTTGAACACCACGACTGATTGCGGAGCCGGACACTTTCGTTTAGCCGCCACGTCTCGACCGTCTCGACCTTACCGCAATGTTCACTCGGCGTGTGCACCGATCTTGACTCCGCCACGTCTCAAAGTACGAGCACGCTCAATTCGGTAGAGCTGACTGTCGAACGACTTCTGTGATGTCGGCTTACCACGTTTCTTGCGCGGACCTTTCTTGCGACCGTTCCAGCGCCGACCGTCAATCGTACAAACGTCGCCGTTAACGACGAGCCAAGACGAGCTGATCACCATTGCCCGTGAACGTGATAGATTCGGAACGCATGGCTGTCAAGTTCGAGCGCAAAGACGCCAAGGTCACGGTCGCATTTCTTGAGTGCGCCCGCGAAACTACATACGGAAAGCGCTTCACCGCGCTTACCGCTGCACGAGCGATCAAAGAACCCGCAGGTTGGCGAGTCGATCGCGCAGACACAGTTGCCGGAGCGTGGATGCCTTGGGAGCCGATCACAGCAGAGACGTTTCCCACGTTGAAGGCAGCCAAAGCTGCGATACGCGAATTCAACCGAGTCTGCCGACTCGATCCAGGTAGCCCAGAGCGCAAACGGTACGGGCTTTCACGAACGCGCCATCGTAGTCGTCGACGACGATGACCGTGCAAAGCGCTGCGCATCGCGCAGCGCTACTCATCTTGTTGGGTGCATGTAGCTCCTCCCTTTCTCAATCATCGAGCGCCGCCGTGCATCGCATGCGTGCTCCAGTAGAGAATCGCCTTCGCGAACTGTTCGGCGGTGTATTCGGCCTTGGTACCGCCAGGTAGCCCGAGGAAATTGCGTGCCATCGCCATCGGCGTCATTGGCTCTGGCTCCTCTTGCGTGCGCGCGTTGATGCTGACGATCTCGTAGTCGACGTCGACTGGCACCTGTTCGCCCTCTTCAACGAGGAGAGCACGGCTGTACAGCACAATGTCTACATACGTAGCCAGTGTCTTGTCGCCGTGTGCAGCGACGTCAATGAATGCTGCCTCGCCATCACGTCGCGCCTTGAATCGGGCAGTCAGTTGCGTGTCGTCTTTGATCGTGACGACACCGCTGTAGAATTGCTCGGGCAGTACGTTCACGAGCAGCACGCCTAGCTTGTAGCCTGCGCGGGCTTTCGAAAACGCTGCAGCAACGACAGCTTCCAGTTCAGTCCAGCTACCGGTGAAGTAGCTGAACGGCGAATCCTTGGTCTGTCGCTTCACAAACTCCGTGCATTGGATCTTAGGCATCGCTTACATTCTCCTTCTTGTTCAATCGTCCTCACGTGCCAGCTCGTCGAACGTAACCAAGCGCTCGGCGTAACAAGCACGCAGTAGTTCTTCGGGTGCCGACGTCGTTAGCCAACCACCCGGCAGCGAGGCGTGATATGCGCGCCACTCTTCGTAAGACATCGCTGCGAGTTCGGTGCGTGAAGGATACGTCGGCATCTGCCCATAAGACGCCGGTGGCCTTGATTTCTGACAGTCGTTTTTCATCGTTGCTTGCTCTGACGCTATCGGGCGCTTCTCACGGACGCATCAAGGTGTTCTGATCGGACAACGCATCTGAACGTCCGTCTCTGAGAGCAAGGACGTCCGATGGGGCCGGAATCTGACAGCTGGAACGGCTGAATCTGGAACGCTAAGGAATTCTAATATTTTGCCATCTTACTCTCGACAAGTGGAAATAACCCGAGCTAGGCTCGCGTTCGATTAACATGGCGAACACCTCCGCGAAGTTGGATGTGGCAACGATCGAGCAGCAGCTCCTCAACGAGATCGAGTCTTCGATTGAAGATACGAGGATTCCCGATGCCGTCGCCGCACATGCAGCGAAGCGCGCCGGTAAGCCAGTGACGGTAAAGGATGCCGAACAGCTCGAAGCTCAGCTCGGTGTGCCCGTACGCGTCTCCAAGCGCTACGGCATGACGCAAGTTTGCTGGGCCAGGGGAGTGGCACCAAACCCTTGGAGCGATGAAGGCTCGATTCTGCTCTCGCACAGCGATACGAACGTGCGTTGGCCAGATCTCGCTACACTGCACGAGAAGAACCCTGCCTACTTCAAGGCGCGGGACGAGCGAAACGCGCAGCGCCAGAAGTTGCTAGCACAGCATCGTGAGGCGGGTTGCGATCGCGCAGCGGATCCATCACCCATCGAGGAAGCGGCTGCGGCAATCGTCCAGCTACTTGCAGCGCAAGCCAAGCTTGCAGCGCTGACTGACTACGACAGGCCGCTTTACGTCATCAGCTTTGCAATCGATCGACTCGTCGAGAAGTGATCGTCATGAGCGTCGATTCACTTCGCAAGCATCGAGCGACGTCCAAGGTCGCGAGCGTGATCGCGCTCATCGCAAGGAGAGCGAAGCTTGTCGAGGAACTCACGGCGATTGACGCGCAAATCGAGGCGGGCTGGACGTCACCGCAACCGATCCAAAGGCAGCGTCGAGGTCCGAAGCTCAAGTATCAGGCGCTTGAACCAACCGTCGTCAAACTGACGCGCGCAGGACGCACCGAGCGACAGATTGCGAACCAGCTCAAAATCCCACACGCGACCGTCCACAACATCCAGCGGCGCCATGGTGTGAGTAACGGCACTACGAAACGCGGTGGCAAAAGGAACTCGCGATGACGAAGCTCGACAACATCCGCCGCTGGTATTCCGGCAAGGCGTTGCAAGTGATCGATACGTACGTGCTGCCGACGCTTGCAACGGCTGAAGCTGCAGGTGAATGGCCCAAAGGCGCTTCGCGCAAGGTACGTGCAGCACTCAATAAGCAAACGGTCGCTATCAAGTTCGCAAAGGCGAATACCCGTAGTAGCTTCAACGGTCAGCGCGAGCGCTCAGCAAAAGACACAGGGTTGCTAACAGACATCTCGGAGTGCCGCGAGCGCTGGTGGGAAGCCAAAGTGCGAGGTGACCACCTCGTGCACGCGATGATGTTTGGTGTATTCGATATGGCGCCCAAGGCGCATGAAATGGCGTGCAAGCTCGCGGCCTTTACTAAAGGAGATACCGAGAAGCTCGCATTGCAAACCGCGACCGACTGGGCCACGGACTTCACGCCGGTCGCTGAACTCGTTGCGCGCCTCGATGCAACACGGCCCAAGCCAGTTTACGTGTTCGCGACGGTCTCGCCGACTGTGTTCAGGTCGGTAAGCGAAACGATGGGTGTACAGCTCAGCAGCTTCGAATCACCTGAGATCGAGTGGCACAAGGTCGAAGTCAAGAAGGGCGATCGCATTACGTACGTGTGGGAGCCTGAGATCAAATGGCCAGAGGGCACGCTTCACTACCAATCCAAGTTCGCGTTCGGTAGCAGAAGCGGCAATGACCAAT
>Ga0187782_10001126_pt1 | contig 19199 bp, 15 predicted proteins | sample 0715_SJ02_MP15_2_FD_132454 | JGI IMG/M metagenome (GOLD analysis project Ga0187782, IMG submission 132454) | Tropical peat soil microbial communities from peatlands in Department of Meta, Colombia - 0715_SJ02_MP15_20_MG | ecosystem: Environmental > Terrestrial > Soil > Wetlands > Peat | place... | reverse complement strand
CTGCTTCTCCAGGAGCTTCCGCTTGCGCGTCGCGTCGCCGCCGTAGCACTTCGCCGTCACGTCCTTGCGGAACGCTCGCACCGTCTCCCGCGCGATGATCTTGCCCCCCAGCGCCGCCTGAATCGGCACCTGGAACATGTGCGGCGGAATGAGCTCCTTCAGCTTCTCGCACATCTGACGCCCGCGCCCTTCCGCGCGCGTGCGATGCACGAGCATGGAGAGCGCATCGACCGGCTCTGAGTTCACGAGAATGCTCATCTTGACGAGATCGCCCTCGCGATAGTCGGTGAGCTGATAGTCGAAGCTCGCATAGCCCTTCGAGATCGACTTTAAGCGGTCGTAAAAGTCGAACACGACCTCGTTCAGCGGCAGGTCGTAGATCGCCATCGCGCGCTTGCCGACATAATTGAGGTCGACCTGCACGCCACGGCGGTCCTGGCAGAGCTTCAACACCGCGCCGAGATAATCGTCGGGCGTCATGATCGTCGCCCTGATCCAGGGCTCCTGAATCTCCGCGATCTTCACCACATCCGGCATATCGGCGGGGTTATGCAGCTCGATCTCCTCGCCATTCGTGAGCTTGATGCGATAGACGACCGAGGGCGCCGTGGCGATGAGGTCGAGATCGAACTCGCGCCGCAGCCGCTCCTGGATGATCTCCAGATGCAATAGCCCCAAAAAGCCACAGCGGAAGCCGAAGCCCAAGGCCGCGGAACTCTCCATCTCATAGGAAAAGCTCGCGTCGTTCAGCCTCAGTTTTGCGATGGCTGCGCGCAAATCGTCGAAGTCGGCGGCGTCGACCGGGAACAGGCCGCAAAACACCACGGGTTGCGCCGGCTTGTAGCCCGGCAGAGGCTCGGCGCAGGGCTTCCTCTCGTCGGTGATCGTGTCGCCGACGCGCGTGTCGGCCACCTGTTTGATCTGCGCGGTGATGAAGCCGATCTCGCCGGGACCGAGCTTCGCCACGTCCTGCATTTTCGGCTTGAACACGCCGATCTTGTCGACCTCGTAATGGGCGTTCGTTCCCATCATCAGGATCTTCTGGCCCTTCTTCAGCACGCCGTCGAAAACGCGCACGAGCACGACGACGCCGAGATAGGCGTCGTACCAGCTGTCCACGAGGCCGGCCTTCAGCGGCGCGGTCTCGTCGCCCTTGGGGGCGGGCAGGCGCTTGACGATCGCCTCGAGCACCTCGTCGACGCCGAGGCCCGTCTTCGCCGAGATCAGCACGGCGTCGGAGGCGTCGAGGCCGATGACCTCCTCGATCTGCTGCTTGATGCGGTCGGGCTCGGCGGCGGGCAGGTCGATCTTGTTCAAGACCGGCACAATCTCGTGGCCGGCGTCGAGCGCCTGATAGACGTTGGCGAGCGTCTGCGCCTCGACGCCCTGGCTCGCGTCGACGACGAGCAGCGACCCCTCGCAGGCGTGCAGCGAGCGCGAGACCTCATAGGCGAAGTCCACATGCCCCGGCGTGTCCATGAGGTTCAGGATGTAGGACTTGCCGTCCTTCGCCGTGTAGTCGAGGCGGACGGTCTGCGCCTTGATGGTGATGCCGCGCTCGCGCTCGATGTCCATCGAGTCGAGCACCTGCTCGACCATGTCGCGCTCGGCCAGCGTCCCGGTGAGCTGGATCAGCCGGTCGGCGAGCGTCGATTTGCCGTGATCGATGTGGGCGACGATGGAGAAATTGCGGATGTTGTCGATGTTGTGGCTGCTCATGGCGCGCTTCCGTAGCAGCGCCACGAGCCAAAAGGAAGAGCGGCGGGCCGCAATCCCCGCCGGATAATCGGCCTATTTCTTCGCGAGACGGGCTTCCGCCTCGATCTTGAGCTTCTGCGCGAGCTCGATGACCTGCGGCGTCGCCCATTTGATGAAGGCCCAGCCGTTCCGCACGATGAAGCAGCCGAGCGCGGTCAGCGTTTCGACGGTCTTGTCGAACCAGGGCAGGGCGGGGCTCTCGGGCGGAATCTTGCTGCGAACCCAGGCGACGCCCTGCGTCGTGAGCTTCGAGACCGCGGTCCATAGCTGGAGCAGCGGGTCGGTCTCGGAGAGCGCCGCCAGCGCGGCGCTGACCTTGGCGTGCGCGGTCTCCGCGCTTTCGGCGCGGCGAACGGCGTTCGACAGCTCGCCGCTCAACCGGCCCTTGTCGGCGGCATGGGCGTCGCGTTCCCCCGTCAAAGCCCCGACCCGCGTCGAAAGCTGGTCGCGCTCGCGCGAAAGCTCGTCGAGACGCCTCAAAAGCTCGGCCTTTTCGGAAGCGGCGCTGCGCAGCTGGTCGCGCTCGCGCGCAAGCTGGTAGCGTTCATGGGCGAGCTGGTCGCGCTCGCGCGAGACTGCGGCGAGCTGCCGCTGCAGCTCTGCGAGAGCGGCGGCGGCGTCGGCGATGGGCTCGGACACGGCGGATTCGTACTCTTCGGACATGGCATCCTCCAAGATTTCTCAACCCTTGCGGGCGACAGCTTTGAGGGGGCGCGCGCGTCCGCCTTTCGCACGCGTTCGGCAGATTAGAATCAGACCATATTCCCTTTACGAGGCGAACGCCAGCGCTGGCCGACCTTTTGCGGCTCTTGCGCGCCAAGCCTCCTTGAATCGCGCTTGCTCGCGGCTCATCCCTTGTTTTCCGCCGCCGCCTTGCTCTGGCTCGAGGGACGGGGCGGCGTCTTCAGTCCCGTGATCCGCGGATCCGTGTCAAAGGTGAGAGCCAGGAAGCGCGCGAAGCGCATGAAGGACTCGCCCTGTTTCGTCAGACGCCATCCTGAAGGCGTGCGCTCGAGATTGCCCGAAATTTCTTGCTCGCGGAGACGGCGGCCGACCTGGTCCCATTCGTCCACATAGATTTCGACGAAGGCGTCGCGCGCCGCCTCCTTGGTCATGGGCGCCTGGGCGCGCTCGACTTGCGACATGATGAAGATCGAAAGCGAGCGGTCGGCGGCGGTCGGCCCCACTGCGTAAACAGCGAGAAGCGCCAGGTAGGCGATGAGGCCAGCGTTGAGGCCGTCTCGCGCGGTGAGCGCAAGGGAGCTCGGCAGCCGCCGAATGAGCAGTGCGAGAGCCGCGCCCGTCAGGCAGCCCGCCACGGCGAGAGCCGCCAAGCCCCGATAGAAGACGATGGAGATCATCCCCAGCGCGCCCGACTGAAGGAGAGCGATGCACACGACCAGACAGGCTATGACCGCAACTGCATAGAGCGCGAGAAGCGCGACGCCGGCAGTCACAACGGCGCTCGTCCGAGCCATGGAAGGATTCATTTCGCGGCCTCCTGCAAGAGATAGATTTTCACGCGCTCGTTGGCGTAGCTCGATTCTGCGGTCGCGACCCAGGATTTCGGATCGGCGAACACCCTGTCGAGCGCGGTGACGACGAGCGCCGAAACCCCATAGCGCGCGGCCACCTGCCGAACTTCATCGTAGGTCATCGACGGGTTCGAGAAGATCGGCGCGATTTCGGCGATGCGCCCTTCGACCGCTTCCTTCGACGGCCCGAACAGGCGGCCGTTGTGATGGTCGGACACCGCTGCTGGGAATTTTCCATAGAGCCCATAGGAGAAGCTGCGCTCGACGTCGGGCTGCGCCTGCGCCACCGCTCCCGCTGGCAGGCGCGCTTCAAGCCAGGACCAGGCGGCCGCCTCGTCATGAGTGACGACGTGCCGCAGCGCGCTGCCGTGCGTGTCCCATCGCAACATGAGGAAAGTGTAAGCGATCGTCGCATAGCCGAGCCCGAGCAGGACGCGCTTCGCAGTCTTCGTGGCGACGGTCAGGTCGAAGGCGCCCGCGCGCAGCGCCGAATAGCTCCAGACCAGCGCCGCGAGCTGCGCGAACATCATGATGCGCCAGCCGAGATCGTTCGATTGGATCGTCGAGCGAAAGAGGGATCCGATCGTAAGCGACGCGCAGGCGCCGATCACGAGGATCTGCGCGAGGTCGTTCTTGAGGCCCTGACGCCCGGCTCGCTTCCAGAACAACCAGGCGCCCAGGCCGAACACGCCGAAGTGGAGGGCGTAGGCGATCGGCATGAAGGAGAGGCGGGCGAGATTGAGCGCTAGGGCCGAATCGAAGGCGGAAGGCAGCCAGGGAGGGCCGCGCAAGCCAAAAGCGATCGGCGAGGGCCCATGTTCGCCGACCATCGGCAGCAGCGTCAGCATCCAGGGCGTCGCCACCAGGAGCGCGCCGCCGCCAGCGAGCGCGAGATGGGCGGCGTCAGTCCAACGCCTCGATTGCAGCAGCAGGACCAGCCAAACGCCAGCGATCGCAACGCCTCCAATCGCCACATAGATCGACATGCCCGCCATCGAGGCGAAGGCGAGCGCCGCCAGCGCCGTTCGCCGCGCGTCGCCGCCACCGCTAGGGCGCGCAAGCGCCATGAAGGCGACGAAGGCGGCGCAGAGGGCGGCGAGGTGATGCGGCACCCAGAGCGCGCCGGAGACCCACGGCGTGACCTGCTCGTCCCACACGTGCCCGGGATCTGGCAGCCAGAACTTGCCATTGCTGCCCAGCGCGATCCCGAGCACCGGAACGATGTCGAGGCCGCCCGCGAGGGCGAGCGCCAGAAAGCCCCAGCCCAGCGGACGCGACGGCTCGCGCATGCCGATCGCCGCGTCGGTCGCTGCGCGCCGCCAGACCTGATAGAACAACGCCAGAAAGGCGAAGCCCGCGACGATCCCGCTGGCGTAGGCGGCGTGACGGGCCTCCACGCCGAAGGGGCTCGCGAGAAGGCTCGCCGAAGCGGTTATCGTGTAGAAGAAGTAGTAATAGGCGATCTGTCGGCCTGGATCGAAGTAGGTCGGGTTCCAGGGGGGCGTGCCGGACAGGGCGACGGACCATGTGACGGCGGCGTGCTTGACATAGTCGATGACGATGTAGCTGTGAGCTAGGCCCGCATCCGCCGGCCAATCGATGATGCCCCCGACGCCCACGAGAAACCAGCAAAGAGCCGCCGCCGCCCATAGCGGGGCGTCTCGAAACGGTTTCCAGCCGGCGCCGCGAAAGAACGCTGGCGCGCCGGCCAGGGCGAGGGCGCCGGCGACCGACGCCATCGCATGGCCGCCGAGGCGGCCGGCAAGATCCAGCGCGATAGGCAGACCCGCGCAGCCGCACAGGAGCGCGATCCCAGCCCGCTCGATGAGTCCGGCCTCGGCGAAGCCTGGAAAGCGCAGCGTGCGCGCGAACAGGGCTCCGCCGCCGAGGACAAGCGCGAATGTAAGCAAAAACGCGATCAAAGTTTCGGCATATTCCGCAAACACCACGGCCATCGAGCCCCTCCCCCGGATAACCGATTGATAAGTCGAAAATTATGGAGACTTCGCTAATCGGGCGGACTAGGTCTCCCGCAAACAGCGCTTGTGGCTTGCTTCGTCGAATTTGCGCGCCACGAAGCGGGCCTGGAGGCCCGCGGTCCATTGCAGCGCCCTGAACGCGGGCCTCCAGGCCCGCAAACCAAAGGGGCTCCGTTTGAGCGAAGCCGACCGCCTTTGGCAGAGCACAAGGAGCGTCGCGATTGCCCTACGAGACGCGCCGGCGCAGGCTTTCCGGAAACTATTTCTTATTATCGCTGCCCGGCAGCAGGTAGACCCGCACATGCTCGTTGGCGTAGCTCGTCGCCGCGCTCGCGACCCAAGATTTCGGATCGGCGAATACGGCGTCGAGCGCGGTGACGACGAGCGCGGACACGCCGTAGCGCGCAGCGACCTCGCGCACCTCGTCATAGGTCATCGACGGGTTTGAGAAGATGGGCGCGATCTCGGCGATGCGTGCTTCGACTGCCGCCCTTGACGGCCCGAACAGTCGGCCGTTGTGATGATCGGACACCGCCGCAGGGAATTTCCCATAGAGCCCATACGAGAAGCTGAGCTCGACGTCGGGTTGCGACTGCGCCACCGCTCCTGCCGGCAAGCGCGCATCGAGCCATGACCAGGCGGCCGCCTCGTCCCGATTGACGGCGTGCTCCAGAGGACCATTTCGCACGTCCCATCGCATCATCACGAAAGTGTATGCGATTGTCGCGTATCCAAGCGTCGTCAGCGCGCGGCGCGACGCTTCCGTCGCGGCGCTCGCGCTGAACGCGCCGGCGCGCAACGCCGAATAGGTCCAGACGAGCGCCGCGAGCTGGGCAAACATCATGATGCGCCAGGCTAGGTCGTTGGCGTGGATCGTCGAGCGCACGAAAGATCCGATCAGGAGCGCGGCGCAGGCCCCGATCGCGAGGATCCGCGCGAGGTCGTTCGCGAGGCCGTGGCGTCCGGCCCGGTTCCAGAACATCCAGGAGCCGAGGCCGAATAGCCCGAAATGAAGGGCGTAGGCGATCGGCATGAAGGAGAGGCGCGCGATCGTGAGCGCTGGCTTCGCGGGAAAAAAGGACATGATCCAATCCGGGCCTCGCGGCCGAAAGGCGATCGGCGACGCCCCGCTCCCGTCGGCGATCGAACCCAGCGTCGCGAGCCATGGCGTCGCCAGGATCAGGGCGCCGCACCCGGCGAGCGCGAGATGCGCGGCGTCCTCCAGACGACGGGCGGCAATTAGGAGGATCAGCCAAACGCCGCCGATTGCCGCGGCGCCCATCGCCACATAGACCGACAGGCCCGCCGCGGACGCGAAAGCGAGCGCCGCCAATGCGATTCGCCGCGCGTCGCCGCCGCCGCTAGGGCGCGCAAGCGACATGAATCCCACAAAGGCCGCGCAAAGAGCCGCAAGGTGTTGCGGCACCCAAAGCGGGCTCGAAAGCAAGGGCGTGACCAGCTCGTCCCATCCCTGCCCCGGATCCCTGAGCACGACCCTGCCGTCGCTCCCGAGGGCGATTCCCAGCGCTGGAATGATGTCCAAGCCGCCCACCGCGACAACCGCCAGAAAGCTGAGATCAAACGCGCGCGCCGGATCACGCGCGCCAGCCGCCGCATCGGCGCCCGAGCGCCGCCAGACCTGGTAGAACAGTGCGGTGAAGGCGAAACCCGAGGCGAGACCACCCGCATAGGCGGCGTGGCGCGCCTCGATGCCGAAAGGCGCCGCCAGCAGGCTCACGGATGCGGTGATCGTGTAAAAAAAGTAGTAATACACGCTCGATCGGCCTGGATCGAAGAAGCTCGGGTTCCACGGGGGCGTGCCCGATTGCGCGATGGACCACGTGAAAGCGGCGTGCTTGACATAGTCGACGGCGATGAGGCTGTGGGCGAGGCCCGTCCCGGTCGGCCAGTCGATCATGAAGGCGGCGCCAAAGAGAACCCAGCAGATGGCGGCCGCCGCCCACAGCGGCCCGTCATTTGCGACCTTCCACGCGGCGCCGCGAAAGAGGGACGGCGCGCCGACAAAAGCAAGGATCGCGGCGAGGGCGGCCATGACGGTCGCGCCGAGCCGGCCGGCGACATCCAGCGTCAGGGGGAGGCAGGCGCAGCCGCACAGGAGGGCGATCCCCGCCCGTTCGACGAGCCCCGCCTCGATGAAGCCGGGAAAGCGCAACGCCCGCGCAAACAGGGCGCCGCCGCCGAGAAGAAGCGCGAGCGTGAATCCCAAGGCGATCAAAATGCCGGCATATTCCGCGAAGACGAAAGCCATCCATTCCCTCCTTGGACGAATGGTCGATAAATCGAAAATCGTGGAGACCGTACTAAAGAAGGCGCGCGCCGAACCGTTTCGAAGAGCGATCTGGCGCGGCCCGAGCGCTCGCTCCGGCGGCCCGCCTGTTTCAGTCCTTCGTTGCGCGACCCTCGTCGACCAGACGCTTCTTGCCCGGGTCTCTTGCGGCGTGGTCGGCGAGCCTCTGCAAAAGCGCGAGACAGCCGTGCGCATCCGCCAGGCAGTGTTCGGCGGCCGCCTTGGCGAGCGGGGCTTCAGCCCCCTTTTGCAAGACGAGCGAAAGATCGGATTTGACGTCGTCGGCGCGCTGCGCCGGCTTCTGCGTTAGAAGCGCGTCCGATTGCGCCGTACCCGCGGGGCGCACGCCGAAATGGCTCGCCATGGCGAAGCACAGCAAAGCGAGCGCCAGCAGGCGATTCAAGAAGCGAGACACCGCCCTCTCCGCTGCGTCGGAGTCCGCCCTCACCATGCCGGCGGATCCTTTCGCAAACGTAAACTCTGTTCCTACGGCCTCTTCCTCTCCCGCAACCACTCGCAAACCATGAGGATCGAAGGGCCGTAGAAATTGTCCGGCTGTGTGGTTCGCTTAGCGATCACTTAAGGCCGCTTTGGAAAAACTGCCGCTCTAAAGGAGCAAAGCCTTGCGTATCGTCCTCGAGCCTTTGGCCAAGCCTGTCGCGGCATGGCTGGACTTTCTCGCGCGAAGCGGTGAGGTCGAGCCGACGCGATTCGCCCAGCGACGCGTATTCGTCGCGATCCGCCTCGCGGCCGGGCTCGCGATCCTGGCATTCACGCCTCCTTGGCTTTATTTCAACGGCATTCCGAGCGCTCGTCAGGCCGTCCTCTATCTCCTGATGCAGACGCCGCTCGTCGCGGTGGCGACGCTCGCGCGCACGGGCGATCTGCGCTTGGCGCAGCGCATCTCGATTTTCGGCTGGGCGGCGCTTGCCGTTGGCGTCGAGTTCTTCCTCCAGGGCTCGGAAACGCTTTCGCTCGGCCTGCTCGGTCTCGCCGTGGTCGAAGCGGCGATGACGCTAGAGATGTCGACGATGGTTTTTGTCCTCGCCATCGTCATCGTTCTCGTCGCTGTGGACACGATCGCGGAGCCCGCGTCGCTGGCCTCGCCCTACACGCGAACGGATCTGGCTTCGCGGCTCGCGCCGCTATTGCTTTATTTCTCGGCGATCGCCACGGCGGCGATAGTGGTCGAACAGGCGCGCAAGCGCAAGGAGCTGCGCGCCGCGCGGGATTTGGCCCTGCTGACCGAAGCCCTCGGCGATATCGTGGCGCATTTCGATCGGAGCGGCGTCGCGATGCACATCGTCGGCGACCTTCAGCGCAACTACGGGCTGAACAAGCGAGACTTTCTCGGGCGGGGCTTCTTTCAGCGCGTCCATGTGGCCGATCGTCCCGCTTTCTTGAAGCTCATCTCCGACACTTGCGCCAATATCGCGTCAGATCCTGCTCTGCTGCGTCTCAACGTCGGCGCTTTGGAGAATGTGGAACGCGGCTTCATCGAGCCTGTATACAGTTGTTTCGAGGCCAGAAGCCGCGCGATCTCCGTCGACGCGGTCCCTGAGCCGCACGCCGTCTGCATTCTGCGCGACGTGACGAGCGCGCAAAAAGTGGAGGAGGCCATGGTCGCGGCGCAGCGCGAGGCGCAGCGCGCCAACGCCGCCAAGACCAAATTTCTCGCCACGATCAGCCATGAGCTGCGCACGCCGCTCAACGCCATCATCGGCTTCGCGGAAATGCTTGCGAGCGCGGAGCTGGAGCCGAAGGAGCCGCCTCAGCGCCGCGATTACGCCAGGATCGTCGCGGAATCTGGGCGCCATCTGCACGAGGTCGTCAACACGCTGCTCGACATGTCCAAGATTGAATCCGGCGCAATGGAGCTTCTCCCCGAGCCCTTCTGCCTCGCCGCGCTGGTCTCGCAATGCTGTGACATGATCAAGATCAAGGCCGACCAGGGTCGGGTGAGGCTCCTGCGCGAGTTTCCGCGCGAACTCGACGAGATCGTTGCTGACCGGCGCGCCTGCAAGCAGATCGCGATCAACCTGCTGTCAAACGCCGTCAAATTCACGCCGCCGAACGGCGAGGTTTATGTCCGCGTTTCGCTTGAGGGCGCTTTCGCGGTGCTGCGCGTCAGCGACACCGGCGTCGGCATCGCGGCGGCCGATCTCGCGCGGCTCGGCGATCCGTTCTTCCAAGCGAGCTCCTCGCACGACCGGCATTTCGAGGGCACGGGGCTCGGGCTCTGCGTGGTGCGCGGCCTCGTCGGCCTGCATGGCGGCGCGATCGCCATCGAAAGCGGCGTCAGGGCCGGCACGACCGTCACGGTGCGCCTGCCGCGTGACGGGCGGGCGGCGCAAGAACGTTCGCCCGCGGCCGCCAAAATCGAAACCATCGCCCGGCACGGCGTCGCCGCGCCGGGTCTCGATCTCGCCCACGACAAGGGAGCGGTGAAGAAAATTGCGTAGCTCGACTCTTTCCGCCGACGCCGGCTTTTCCATGCGCGAAGAGCGCTCGTCCAAAACAAGCCGGCGCGGCCCCAAGAAGGCGCCGTTCTGGCGCGGCGCCTTCGAGGGCAAGCGCGGCTTTCGCCGCATCGTCATGATCGGCTTCGCCGGCGTCGTCGCGATCGGCGTGCCGATCAACGCGCTGATGCTGCAGGAGGGCCCGCATCCGGCGCCGCTGTTCCACTTCGGGGCGAAAGAGGCGGCGTTGAGGCCCGGCGCGACCGGCGCGAAGGAGGTTCCGCTGCCGCCGGCGCGCCCGGCCTCGCTCGCCGCCGCACCGGCCGAAGCGCCGCCGCCCGCGCCCAAGGCGGAGGCCCCGAAGGCGCAAAGCAAGCCCTTCGATGCGATCGGCGCTCTGCTTTCGGGCGATGCGCCTGCAAAGAGCGAAACGGCGGAGAATAAGGACAAGAATGTCCTGTTTGCGCAAAAGGCTCTCGGGAAGCTCGGCTACGGTCTGCGCCAGGACGGCGTCTTCGGCGGCACGACGCGCCAGGCGATCGAGAAGTTCGAGCGCGCCAACGGGATGCCGGTCACAGGCGAACTGACGCAGAAGATTCTACACAAGCTTTCGGCCAAGTCCGGGCTGGCGATGAAGTAGGCGCGGTCGTCATGCGACTGCGATCGGATGTGTTCGTCGCCGCGCTGATCCGCCGCGCGCAGGCGGAAGGCGCCTTCGCGGCCTTGCGCCGCCGTGGCGCGGCGGAGGCCGGCGCGATATTCGTGCTCGTCGACCGGCTCGATGGGGCTGCAGCGCTCTACGGCCCGGCGCCTGCGGGCGAAGAGGCGCCCGACGGCGTGGCGCGGCTGTTCGTGCGGCTGCACGCCGCGGAGTGGAGCGAGCCCGCGGCTCTTGAACAGAGGCTAAAGCGCGAGGTCGCCTTCGATCCGGACTTGTGGATTGTCGAGATCGAGGACCGCCAGGGCCGCGCCTTCGTGGATGTGGCGTAGGGGCGAAAGATTTTTGAGGATCAAAGAGTACCGGTTGACCGCGACGTTCTCCAAAAAAACCTTGCAGAACGCAGCGAGAACGGCTACTGTGCGTTCATGATTTGTTTGTGAGCGGCTGTCATGGTTCCGCGCGCATCGAGTTTGGAGAACGCCGCAGCCGCTGGAGGGCGCTGGACAATGTTGACGAAAAAGCAGAGCGATCTTTTGCGCTTCATTCATGAGCGGCTGAAGGAGACCGGCGTGCCGCCTTCCTTCGACGAGATGAAGGACGCGCTCGATCTGCGCTCGAAATCCGGAATCCACCGGCTCATCCTGGCGCTGGAGGAACGCGGCTTCATCCGCCGCCTTCCGAACCGGGCGCGCGCGCTCGAAGTCATCCGCCTGCCCGAGTCCTCGACGCCGCAAGGTCCCAGCCGCGCCAAGAAATTCTCGCCTTCGGTCATTGAAGGCAATCTCGGGCGCGTGCGTCCGCTGCACGAGCGCGAGGAAGAGCAGGAGCAGGAGAACGTCGCCATCCCCGTCATGGGGCGAATCGCCGCGGGCACGCCGATCTCGGCCATCCAGGCGCGCAGCCGCACCATTAGCCTGCCGATGGACATGCTCACCAGCGGCGAGCATTTCGCCCTCGAGATACGCGGCGATTCGATGATCGAGGCCGGCATCCTCGACGGCGACACCGTGGTCATCAAGAAGCAGGATACGGCCGACACCGGCGATATCGTCGTCGCGCTCATCGACGACGAGGAGGCGACGCTGAAGCGCCTGCGCAAGCGCGGCGCCTCGATCGCGCTGGAGGCCGCCAATCCCGCCTACGAGACCCGCATCTTTGGGCCCGACCGCGTACGCATCCAGGGCAAGCTCGTCAGCCTGATGCGCAGATACTGAGCGCCAAAGCCCCAAGAAGACCGTCTTCGACCGGAGCCGAAGGCGGACTCGCTTCCTCCTCCGCGCCGCGGCTACGCCGCCGTCGCAAAGCCCGCTTCGCCCAAGTGAAAATCCGCCGTCGCCGGGGCTGGCAATTGCCGCCAGGAACGCGTCTCGTAGCCCCTCGCGATGAGCTCGCCGACGCCGACCGCCGACATCTCCACGGCGAGCCGCGTCGTTGGATTGAGCACTGGCGGCTCGACCCAGCGGAAGGGCGCGCCGCCTGGGGCGAAGGCGCCGATGCAGGCGCGGCGGGCCTGATTGTTCTCATGGCCCATGCGCCCGTTCCAGCCGGTTTCGCGCTGCTGCCAGTCGTTGGCGACGACGGCCGGGCCGCGCAGGGCCCGGGCCTCGCGCTCTCTGCGCTCGACGACGGCGATCTCACCGGGCTTCGCGCCCGTGAGCGTGTAAATCGCGGGACGCGCCAGCGGCTCGTTCGCGAGCAGGGCGACCGCCGCCTCGAAATCCAAGCAGGTTTCGAAGGCGTAGCGCAGCAAATGGTCTGGCGGCCAGCCGTCCTCGCGCAGCAGCGTGTTGGAGAGGTTTATCGCCGCGTCGATCGGCATGAAGGCGAGCCCACGCGTGCGGCGGCGCATCGGCGCATTGTTGATCGAGGCGCAAAACCGACCCGGCGCCATGGCGGTCAGCACGCCGACGGCGCCGGGCCAGGTGACGTTGTAAAACTCGCCCGCGGGTCCCGCCTGCCAGGCCATCTCGACGCAGCGGCCGAGCCCGCCGAAGGGCCAGTCGAGCGTGCGCCGCAGTACCGGCGCGCCGTCGGCGCGCGGCTGAGCCGAGGTTGTGCAGGCGAAGAGATAGGCCATGTTGAGCGTCAAGGCGCCTGGGAAGCCGAGGATGCGCGCGATGTGCTCGAGATCCTCGCGATAGATCGACACCGAGCTCCGCAGCCATTTCGCGGCGACGCGGTCGATCGACCTCAGCAAGAAGTCCCGACCCCATCGTGGCGCGGGCGAGAGGCAGGCGTCGCGCAACGCCGCAGCCGCCTCGACGCGGGCGCGGGTATGAGCGATCGGACCGCCGTCGCGCACATCGACAAGAGGAATAGGGTTCATGCGGCTCCCCAAAGGAGATGGCGTCACTTAATCGCAACATGTGTCACATCGTTTTGTCATAATACAGAAGATTTTTTGTCATAATCGCCCGAAGGCGTGCTGCATCGCATTCAAGTCTCAAGCGCTTCAGGCTTCGCTCGCAGTGCGGCGAAGGACTGGAGCGGAGGCTTGCCGTTTATGATCGGCGCCCCAGAAGTCGGGCCTGGGCGTGGCGGAGCGAGGTTGGAAAGCCGCCCATGAACGGGTGTTCCAAGAGTGAGTTTTCATGCGCTTTCGCGCACCTTGACGCCTGAAACGCGTATCGTGCCGGCGGCCGGCGTAGAGTTCGTCTCTCCCTTTTGTTCCGACGCCTTGGTCGCGTTCGCGCTCGCTTTCGTTGCGGCGACATGATGTCAATTGCACAGTTTTCTCCGAAGCGCGTCTCGACCAGGACCTCCACCTAGGGGCGTCAGGTCGGTTACGCCTATGACGCCGCCTCGCGGCCGATATCGATCGCTGATCGGGTCGTCGGAACGCCCGCCCCCTCGATCTCGCTCAATCTCGGCGCCGTGACGCGGGCGACCATGAGCCATTGCGCCGGCGGCTTTCCGGCGACGCTCGCCGACGGCAAGCGCGGCGCGCTCACCTTTTATCGCGACGGCGGCGCGGTGACGCCGACCCATGACCCGCGCTGCGACGCCACTTTCGACGGGGCCGAGGGGCCGCCCCTATCGCTCCAGCAATTGCAGTCCCTTCTCATACCGCCGCGCGTTCTCGACATAGTGCTTGGCCGACTCGGTGATCCGCGCCGCCGCGTCCGCGTCGAGCGTCCGCAGAACCTTCGCCGGCGCGCCGACGATCAGCGAATAGTCGGGGAATTCCTTGTTCTCGGTGATCAATGCGTTGGCGCCGACGATGCAGTTTTTCCCGATTTTGGCGCCGTTGAGAATCGTCGCGCCCATGCCGATCAGCGTGTTCTCGCCGATGAGGCATCCATGCAGCACGACGTTGTGCCCGATCGTGCAGTCGGCGCCGATTTCGAGCGGAAAGCCCATGTCAGTGTGCAGCACGCTGTTGTCCTGAATATTGGCGCGTTCGCCGACGGTGATCCATTCGTTGTCGCCGCGCAGCGTGCAGCCGAACCAGACGCTGGCGTCCTCGCGAAGCTCCACACGGCCGATGAGGATGGCGTTCGGCGCGACGAACGCTGGGGCTTGCGCGGGAAGGCGAGGGCGCTCGCCGTCGAGGGCGTATAGCGGCATTGGATGTTTCTCCTTAGATTCGCGCTTCGACCATGCCATTTTTGCGGGGGCGGGCAAAGCCGTTGCGCCCTCGGCGCCCAAAGGCGTCCCGTGCGGGTTGGAGACGGCCGAGATTGCGCTATACTGCCGCAGCGCGCCGGTTCGAGCGCCGCTCGCCAGCCCGCGGGGAGTCGAGGTTCTGAAGGAGGAGACGCTACTCTCGCGGCTGCGCGCGCGACTGAGGGCCGCTGCGCGTCCCGCGGCGAGGCGGCTCGTGCGCGCCGTGGCTTCCTATCACGCGTTCCGGGCGTTGCGCATCGGCGCGCCTGACCGTCTGCGCGGCGCTCCGCCGGACCTGCGCACGGGTGACGTGACCGTGGCCGAGGAACTTTATTCGGGTCTCTTCACCTTCCACGGCCGAGCCCTCCACGCGGGAGAGCGCTCGCCTTTCGCGTTGGCGGCGCCGTCGAGAGAATGGCGGCGAGCCCTGTGCAGCTTCGCCTGGCTGCGGGATCTGCGCGCCGCCAACGCGCCCTGGGCGCGCGAGCGCGCGCAAGGGCTGATTTCGGCCTTCCTCGAATGCGCGCCGACGCGGGACGACCCGGCGCAGGAGCCCGGCGTCGCGGCGCGCCGCATGTTGTCGTTCCTCGCGCATGCGCCGATGCTGCTGGGGCAGGCTTCCCCGGAGCTGCAGCAGGGTTTCATGGCGGCGCTGGCCAAGGACGGGCGGCTCTTGGCGCGTGCGGTGGTGCGCGGCCGCGCCAAGGGGGCCGAGCGGCTCTTGTGCGCGCTGGCGCTTAAGGAGTTCGCCATTTGCGCGGACCTTAGCGCGGAGACGCGCGCGCAGGCGGCCACGCTGTTCGGGGAGGAGCTGCGGCGCCAGATTCTGGCCGACGGCGGCCATGTCGATCGCAACCCACAGACGGCTCTCGATCTGCTGCTGGACCTGCTGGCGTTGCGCTCGCTTTACGCCTCGCGCGGCGCCATCGCGCCGCAGGCGCTGGAGGGCGCGATCGACAGCATGACCTCGATGCTGCGCATGATGCGCCATGGCGACGGGGCGCTCGCGCTGTTCAACGGCATGTCGGTTACGGCGCCCGGCGATCTCGCGACGGTGTTCATGCATGAGGCGCCGCTGGGCGCCCCGTCCTTCGCGCCGCAGACCGGCTATCTTCGCCTCGCCGCGGGAGACGCGCTCGTGATCGCCGACGCGGGCGCGCCGCCGCCGAAAGCGTTTTCGCGCCGGGCGCACGCCGGGACGCTGGCGTTCGAGTTCTCGCTCGGGCGGGAGCGCATCGTCGTCAATTGCGGCGCCCCGGCGCGCGCGCGCGAGGCGGGGCGCGAGGACGTGCGCGCGAGCGCCGCGCACGCCGCCCTCGTGATCGGGGCTGAGTCCTCTTGCGTTTTTGCGCCGCCTTCGGCGCGCCGCGGCGCCGGCCTAATTCTTGCGGGGCCGAAGGCGGTCAAGGCCAAGATGGCCCGCCGGCGCGGCTGCGAGATCGCCGTTCTCGCCCATGACGGCTATGCGCGGCGGTTCGGCCTCGTCCACCGCCGCCGACTGGCGCTCGCCGCGGACGGCGCCGCCTTGCATGGGCTGGACCATTTGCTCGCGGCGAAGCCGGGAGGCCGCGTCAAGGTCGCCCCCGATCTCGCTCTGCATTTTCCGCTTCATCCTGCGGTTGAGGCGAGGCTCGACGAAAGCGGGCGCCAGGTCGAGCTGACCTTGCCGAGCGGCGCCCGGCTGGTCTTCGCCGCCCCGGACTTTGCGCCCACGCTGGAGGACGCCGTCTATTTCGCGGCGCCCGAAGGCGCGCGCAAGACGAAGCAGATCGTGATCAAGGCCAAAGCCGCCGCCGGGGCGAGGGTGCGATGGTCGTTGCGGCGAATAGCGGCGGAGGCTCCGCAATCGGCGGCGGGCGCGGAGCCGGGTTGAGGCTTTCGTCGAGAAGCGGACGCCGCCCGCCTGGTCGCGCGCCGAACGGCTCATCGCCTCGGGCGTCGGCGGCGTTCGCGTTCCCTCAGCCATCGCTTCAGGATTCAATCTCGTGTTCTGGCGATGGAACGGAGAGTCCTCGACGAGAGTAAGCGCGTTGGATCCGCTTCGCGATCCGCCCGCCGATCAGTCCTCTTGGAGGTCCTGAAACGCGTCTGCAAGCCGGAGCGCTTGGCCGGCCCTGCCGCCTCGGCTAAAATGAGGCTGAGGCAAGAGATCCACGACGAGCGGGAACAACCTTGGGCATTCACCACCAAGCGAGCGGAACCGGCTTCGCGCCGGCCTCCGTCGCGCTCGCCGAGCGGGCGGCGCCGCGCTACACGAGCTATCCCACTGCGCCGCATTTTTCCAAGGACGTCGGCGCCGACCACATGCGCCGCTGGCTCTCCGCCCTGCCGCAAGCCGCGACGCTCTCGCTCTATTTCCACGTGCCGTTCTGCGCCGAGATCTGCGCCTATTGCGGATGCCATACCAAGGCGCTGCGCCAGGACGCCCCGCTCACCACCTATAAGGAGACGCTGCTGCGCGAGATCGAGCTCGTCGCGGCGGCGACGGACGCGAGGCGGGTCGTGTCGATCCACTGGGGCGGCGGCACGCCGGGGATGCTCGGGCCCTCGCGCTTCTTCGAAATTTGCGAGAGCCTCGCGCGTCATTTCGAGCTCGGCGGCTTCACGGACCACGCGGTCGAGCTCGATCCGCGCCTGTTGTACGAGCCCTTCGTCGAGGCGCTGGCGCGGGCCAAGGTCAATCGCGTGAGCCTCGGCGTGCAGGACTTCAATCCGCATGTGCAGGAGGCGGCCGGCCGCGTGCAGCCCTTCGAGACCGTCGCCGCCGCGGTCGAGCTGCTGCGCCGATACGGGGTCGAGGCGATCAATTTCGACCTCATGTACGGCCTGCCCAAGCAGACCCCCGCCGACGTCGAGCGCACGGCGCAGTTCGCCGCGAGCTTGAGCCCCAACCGGCTCGCGGTGTTCGGCTATGCGCACGTGCCCTGGTTCAAGACTCATCAGCGGCTCATCGACGAAACGGCGCTCGCCGGCGCCGCCGAGCGCCTCGCGCAAGCGCAGGCGGCGCAGGAGACGCTCGAGGCCGCGGGCTACGTGACGATCGGGCTCGACCATTTCGCGCTGCCGGAAGATGGGCTGACGAAGGCCTTCCGGGCAAAGACCATGCGCCGCAATTTCCAGGGCTACACCGCGGACGACGCCGACGCGCTGCTGCCTTTCGGCGTCTCCTCGATCGGGCGGCTGCCGCAAGGCTATGTCGGCAACGCCGCGGACCTGGCCTCTTGGCGGCGCGCGGTGGAGGCGGGCGTTTTTGCGACGAGCCGTGGTCTCGCCTTCTCGCGAGAGGACATCGCGCGCGGCGCCGTGATCGAGCGGCTCATGTGCGATTTCGACGTCGATTGGGGCGCGCAGGCGCGCGCCGCCGGCTTCGCCGAGGACGCTTTCGACGGGGCGACGGCGGCGCTCCAAAAGCTCGCGGAGCAGGGCCTCGTGGAGCTTTCAGGCCGGCGCGTCGCGATGACGCAGATGGGGCGGCCCTTCGTGCGGCTGGCGGCGGCGGCCTTCGACGCCTATCTCGACAGGGGCGCGGCGCGCCACTCCGTCGCGGTGTAGCGTCCTGCTTCGTCCAATTTGGCAGGGATGCTCCGGCGCGCGGGACGCGCGCCCTCCGCGGAGGGCGGGCGTCTCGCCCGCCAATTTGGATGAAGCAAGCCGCCAGGCGCTCTGTTAAAGGAGGCCAGGGATGTCGCCCGTCACCCTCTTTCTCGCCAGGCTCATCGGCGCGACGTTCCTCGTCATGGCCGCGATGCTTGTCGTGCGCGGCAGGGGCATCGTTCCCCGCGCGAAACGCATGATCCTCGACCCCGGCGTGCTGATGGTCTCCGGCGCGGCGCGCACGGTTCTGGGGCTTGCGATCGTCATCGGCCATGACGAATGGTCGAGCGGGCTTGCGATCGCCGTGACGCTCTTTGGCTGGCTGCTCTTCTTCTCCGGGCTTTTCCTGCTGTTTGCGAGCGAGGAGCGAATCCTGCGCCTCGTCGAGGCGATGAGCTTGGAGCGCCATCTGACCGCTTATGCTTTCGGCATGGCGGTGGTGGGGCTGCTGTTTCTCGGCAGTGGCTACATGGGATAGAGATGATCGAGTATTCCTCTCTCGAGAAAGCGCCGGCGACACCGCGGGAGGTGTCCTCGGCCTTCCTGGCCGCAGGATCGCGTCCATTCGAAAAGCTTGAACGTCGGCAGGCTGGCGCGCCATGACGAAGATCGACATCCGTCCGCAAGATCTCGATATTCTGCGGCATGTCCTGAAGTCGACGCTGCCCCATCACGCCCGCGTCTATGTTTTTGGCTCGCGCGCGAATGGCAAGGCGCGCCGCGCCTCCGACCTCGACCTCGCGATCGACGCGGGGCGCCCGCTCACCTCGGACGAGCGCGCCGTGCTGGCCGAGGCGTTTTCCCTGTCGGATTTGCCTTACGAGGTCGATGTCGCCGACATGCGCGCCATCGACGCGGCGTTCCTGGCGATCGTGGAGCGGCAAAAGGCGCCGCTGCTGCTGATTTGAGGCGACGGTCCGCCCACAGCGACGCGAGTCAGAGGCTCCAGGAACGTTAGGCGGACCATTCGTTGGGCGGACCACTTGAAGCGGGGCCCGCTTGGGTCTAGCTTGCGCCCACGAGGATCGGGGGAGGGGCGAATGAAGGCGGCGAGCGGAGTTTTGACGTCGGTTATGGGAGTGGCGGCTTTCGTCCTTCTTGCGGCGGGCGCAAGCGCCGCGCGCGCGCAGCCGGCCAGCACATTTCAGAATTCCTGCACGGACACTCACATTCGCGGCGCGCTGCTGATGGCGCGCTGCCGGCGCATGGACGGCGGCTGGAGAGGAACGTCCATAGAGATCCCCGGCGTCGAGAACATCGACGGCCAACTGCGGTTCACGGGAATTCCTCGCAGCAACT
>Ga0187782_10001125_pt1 | contig 19202 bp, 15 predicted proteins | sample 0715_SJ02_MP15_2_FD_132454 | JGI IMG/M metagenome (GOLD analysis project Ga0187782, IMG submission 132454) | Tropical peat soil microbial communities from peatlands in Department of Meta, Colombia - 0715_SJ02_MP15_20_MG | ecosystem: Environmental > Terrestrial > Soil > Wetlands > Peat | place... | reverse complement strand
CCAGCCCAGCGCAAAGTTACCGTAACGTGCCGCGGTACCCGTGCGCTGACCCTGCGCATCATCGTAGAACTCAGGCCGGATCGAGAAATTGTTCAGCGGATCGGGCGAGTAGTTGATATAGGTAACTGCACCATAGGAGCCCGCCGTACACGTGAGCTGAGTCGACTTGGAGCAAACCGCTTCGTTGGGGTTGTTAAACAATATTCCCTGGAACTTCGAGAAAGGCGTGCCGCCATCGGTGCCAAATTGCGAGTTGAGCGATTGCACGATGGGGTTATTCAGATTCGGCACGTTTTTCTCATACTCGTGATACGTTTCCCAGGAGATGTGCCACTTGTCGTTCCACTTGTGGTACGCGGTAAATCCGAACCACTGCAGGTTGTTGTAACCCCACTGCCCGGTATTGATCGCGTCGGCACAGGCGTTGATGTCGTCATTGCCGTCGGTCGAACTCCAGCGGATGCAGCCCGTCCACGAGGGCATGGCACCCGGGTCGACCTTAAACGTAGCTTGTGGGAACAACGGGTTGGGGATCACGACGCCGTTGTAGGTAAAGGTCTGCACGGGGTTGCCCGTCGTGGCCCGCATGTGCATGAAGGATGCTTCCGTGCCGACCGTAACACCGAGCTGAATGAAGAACTGCTTTGTAAGGGCGAGCGTGCTTTGTAAACCGGTATTGGTGTAGTTATCGAACGTGTACGTCATCGAGTGCGTATACATGTAGTTGTTCGGTGCAAGCTGCGCTTCGATGTCCGGCAGGGAGATGAAGCGCCCCAGCCGAAGCATCAGGCCCTCTTTGACCTGAGGAATGAACAGCTCCCCGTAGAGCATCGGAAAGTCGTAGCCGTTCACGCGGTTGTGGTTGAGCAGCTGCCAGCTATCGAGACCATAGGCCGTCGTGTAACGGTAGTTCTCCCCGTAAATCGCGGAAATGCGCATGCCCCAGTCGATGTGGTCCTTTTGCACCGTATCGGGGAAGCGGTCCAGATACAGCACAACTTGATCCAGTTGAAACGTGTCGGGGGTGTACAGATAGGCCGCGGGCGAATTGCCGCCCGGCTTGACCGTGCTCGAGCTGATGTTGGCGCCGACGTCGCCCCAGCCATAGAGCTGGATCCCCGTATCCGTCATCCACTTGCCAAAAGCAGTGTTGGCCAGTGCCGTTGAAAGCGGACTGTCGGCCGAAGCCGTGCGCGTCACACCTAGGGGCGTAGTGCCACCATAGGGCCATTCCGTAAATGGCATGGGTGGCGTCGATTGCGGTGTGGCGGGCCAGTAATCGCGTCGCGGGGCCGGAGCCTTGGGATCCGCAGGCGCCGCAGACTGGCCCCACTCGAGCGCGTAGTAGTTGATCAAGCGCTCCCAGAAGCCTTCGCCCAAGTAGCTGTCGAGGCAATCGTAGTTGCGATACGGGTCGCATTTGGCAGCTGGCGCCGGCGCCGCTGTCGAAGCAGCGGGTGTGGCGTCGGCGGCGCTGGAGTTTTGGACACCTACCAGGGTGCTTGCGCCGATCGCGAGGGCGGCAACCAAACGGCTGGCCTTATCGCCCGTGTACTGTGCTACTTGCCATCCCAAGTGCGGCTTGAAACCTTCTTTTCCTCGCAAATGCAAGGCCATGTCATAGGCATCGCCGTCTTTTTGAGCAGTTGTCATTGCGAAAATCCCCTCTTCTCTTTTCTCTAATTGGGTCAGCGACCTGAGGTCACGTGCCCGTGGACCAAACAAAGGTAAAAAACTGACGCTCCAGCCCCGACAAAAAAGCAAATCTAATTGAGCTGGCACGAGCTTGAAAATCAAGAAGGTGCGCAGCGATCGAAGCCCGAAGCACCTGACGCCAACACCGCGGCCCAGCTATTTCTTTATCCTTTCGACGTAAAAACCTACGGAATTTTTACTAAGCAATTCCTGTGCCACAACAAGAAGCGTCGGGCCCGCAAGGATCGCCAATGGCTAAAAAATGTTTTGGGCCAGAAGGGGCGCCATTATTGCACTGAAATAGTGCGATCGACCAGAATTGGTGCACCAACTCAGCTCTTTGGTGCTGCCGCTGGGCAGGCCCATCGGTTCAAGGGCGAGAGAATGGCCACGGGCGATTTGCATGCAAAGTCGTGCTTGTGGCGCCTTGTTGCCTTGCGGGTCCTCGAAGCGGCAGAAGAGGCCGCCCAAGAGGACCAGCGGTCGCATTTGTCGCACTTTGGGTCCGTTTCGTTTGCGTCGCTCTTTGGTTTTGGCGCCTCAAGACGGTTGCCGTCAGAAGCGGCTGCGCGCATTGATCCGTTACGGGCTACCGCGCCTTTCGCCGGCGTCAGTAGATTGACGCACAACGTGGTCGCCAAACCCTCGCCGAGTGCAAGCGCGGCGAAAGCCACTTGAGCGCTCTTCGCCACATTGAGAGTGGCGGGTGAGGCAACAGACGGTTGCGCTGGTTTTTTTTATCTTTTTGCAAAGCCCCGAAATCTTTGACTCGCAACAACGGTTCTTTGGGCAAACGACCCAAGGGGCATCAAGGCGCCGCCCACTTTGCGCAGCGAGTATCGGTTGCGCGCTGGGGCGGTATGGGCAAGCTCGGGGCGCAGGCCTTTACTGCGCACCCTGGAGCAGCGGCAGCGTTTAGGGCAGGGCGAGCGCGTTGGTGAGATCGCCCATCTTCTGACGCGCACTGGGTAATGGATCAAGTCCGAAACGACGCGTCAGCAACCGGTGGATCGACGTGGTGTCGTACGTCGTGTGATCCACAAATCCCTTGCGAACCAGCGGCGAGATAAGAATTGCCGGAATGCGCGTGCCTGGTCCCCAGCGATCGGACCAGCCCGGGCCGCTAGGGGAAGCCACGTGGTCCCAGTAGCCGCCGTTTTCGTCGTACGTAACGATGATCAAGGTCGTGGGCCAGGCCGGGCTGTTGCGAATCCTCTCGATGATTTGCGCGATGTGGGCATCGCCTGAAGCTACGTCCGTGTAGCCGGAGTGTTCATTTAAGTCGCCCGAGGGCTTGTAAAAGCTCACCTGCGGCAGCGCGTTGCGGTCAATATCCGACAACAGTTGCTCGCCATCTTTTAAGTGCTGTTGGCGCAGCAGCGTTCCAGGGGCGTACCGCCGAAAGTAGTTGTAGGGTTGATGATGCGGCTGAAAATCGACGCTGTTGGGTCGGTTGGTGTAGATCACGCCGCGAGTCGCGCCGCCGGGCTGCGCGCTGTCCGCCAGCGCCTGATTCCATCCTCCAGCGTACCAAGCCCAGCTAATGCCCCGATCGCTTAGGCGATCACCGATTGTCGGTTGGTCAATCGGAGGCAGGGGATACTTGGCGCGATCGGCAAAGCGCACATCGCCCCCAGCGGCCGGCGCAATGCCGCTTGGCTGATACGAGGACTGAATGGTGTTGACGGCGTAACCATCGGGAGAGAGCGCTGCATCTCGCTCCCAGCGAACGGGCCCAAGCAGCACCGAGTTTGGTGAATCGGCCCGACGCTGCAGTTTGCCATCGGCGTCAAGTTTGCTCTTCAGAGCCTCTGGGGCGTTGGGAAAACGCGCGACGCAGCCACAGGCGAACCAAATGTGGTTCATGAACGAGCCGCCAAATGTTCCCATGAAAAAATTATCGGCCAGCGTGAATTCGCGCGCCAGTTGCCACAGCGCAAGCTTGCTGCCGTCGTAGTGCCCCATGGTGAGCGCGCCCGCGTCGGAAAACGCGACGAAGCGATCGTTGCGCCCTGCGTCGATCTGCTCGATGCTCTGGTAATAGCGATGCACGAGGTCGCGTGTAGGCACCGAGAAAGGCAGATTGACGGGCGCCGCGTCGATGGCAAAGGGCCCATTAGGCAAACTGCGACCAAATGCGGGGTCCGCATCGTCGCCTGAGCCGGTCCACACGGGCGGAAGAAATGGCAGCGCTTTGCCATCCAGATCAAGCTGCGTTTTGCTCCTCGCGCTTGCCTGGGCGATGCCGTTTGCTCCCGGAAAACTCCCATACAGATTATCGAAGCTGCGGTTTTCGCCGTAGATCACCACCACGTGTTCAATGCGCGACAGCGCCGCGTCAACGGCCTGTGTCGGGGGCGCAGCCGGTTGCCAAGTGCAGCTGCCTAGCGCAAGAACTACGTACAGAGCACCAAATCGGCGAGCGCTGCCAAATGCACGCACGCGCTCTTGCAATTTGGTGAGAACGCGCGGCACCGCAAAGCGTTGGATCGCGGCACGAGCAAGCATGGAGGTGTCAGCGCAGTAACGCATCGTTACAACGAAGATGGCGAGTCTACCGGTGAAGACAAGCTCGTTACTAAAGTTTTCCGACCAACTTCCGAATAGCCGCGTCACACTGCGCGCGAAAAAGTTCCGAACTTCACACAGTCTGTTACCGATCTTGCAGTTTATTCCCTAGATGCGATGTCGGTTGGCTGCATAGACTGGCGCCGCGCTTGGGAATCGGGCTTGCAGCTTGGCAATGCCGCCGGACGAACCTCGCAACCCGACCAACGGAAACAGGGAGTTTGCAATGAAAAAGCATGTGTACCAGTTATGTGGCCTAGCCGCGGCTGTGGGCCTTGCGCTTGCGGCCTGCGGCGGCGGCAGCGGCAGTAGCAGCACGCCGACGGGAACGGTCAACGTGCAAGTTACCGACGGCCCGAGCGATGAATTCCAAAACGTCTGGGTGACCTTTACTGCCATCGCATTTCATACTGATCCAAACGCGCAGTGGAATCCGGCGGATGCGACCTGGCAGGTAATCCAGCTCTCGAGTCCGCAAACAATTAACCTGGCGACCCTGAACAACGGTTCGCTGAACAACTTGTTCATGGGACTGAATCTCCCGGTGGGGACGTATCGCCAGGTGCGCTTCTTGCTCGATGGCCCGGATGCGCCGCTGGACGCATCGGCCTTGGCAACCAAGGACTCCAACGGCGCGGCGCTGCAATGGAACGATCAAGTCGAGTACCTGGCCAACGGCAGCACCACGCTACTCGAGTCTCCGCTAGAGATCGCCTATCCGACACAGGGCATTCAGCTCGTTGGCACGTTCGATGTCCAACAAAATGGAACGATTTCGCTCGCAGTCGATTTTGACTTGGAACACGTCATCGTTCCGTTTAATCACGACTCGATGACCTACTTTACGATGCGCCCCAACCTGCAGTACTTCGACATGACGCAGGTCGGCGCCATCACCGGCACGATCAATACCGCAAAGCTTTGCCAAACGGTTGCCGCGGCGGTGAGCCAGACAACTGCGTGCGCATACAACCTCATTGTCAAGGCCGAGCTGCTAACACCCAAGGGCGAGCGGCACTACGTCGCCCGCCAAACTACCGTTGATCCGCTCACGGGAGCCTTCACGCTTTATCCGCTTGCGACCCAAGACGCAAGCGGTAATCCCATCACGTCTTACGACGTGCTGATTCGCGGCCGGGAGATGGAGACGATGCTGGTGACGGGCGTGCCCGTCACCGCGGGCACGAGTCCGACTGGCACCGACGCTGCGGGCCCGACGAAACTTCCAGGCACCGTCACCCCGATTTTGAACAGCGATGAGTATGTAGCGCAATTCGGCTCCGCCCTGAGTCCGCTATCGAGCGGTTACGCGATCTTCCAGCAGACGCTCTCGGGCGGCGTGCCTTACGAGGTCCGGTGGCGCAACACGGATCCGTTTACGGGCGAGTTTCGCAACCCAATCGCGCTGCAGGGTGCTACGTCCCCGCTTCAAGTGGCAAGCTATAAGTCCTTTACCTTCGGCCCGCAAACGCCTGTTGAGGGCGATGGTGGCTTTACCGTTGCCGACAACGAAGTGGCGTATTACACGCTGGCTACGGCCGGTGTGATGTCGCCGGTTGCTGCGGGTGCGACGCAGACTTTTGCGCCCGCTGCCCCAGCGCTCGATAGCGGTGTGCAGTCGGGCACCATCAACGTCACTTTGGACTTTAGCAACATCAAGGTCGAGAACAACTGCGAGCTGGTTCTGGCGCGCTTTGCAAGCATCATCGACACCTACGACTGCAGCAGCTTCTTGAGCACGAACGGCGGAGGCAACAGCGGCAGCTTTGCGCTGACGGACGTGCCTGCGGGCGACTCCGCTACGCCGGTCCCGGGCGCGTACTACTACGCCTACGTGCGCCTGTGGGAGACGGGCCATGGCAAGGCAACGCGTCTTATCGTGCCGCTGGACGGCTTTATCGATCTTCGTAGCACGACCAGCGCTACGGTGAATGGCAGCATAGTCGGCGAATAATTCGAAAGCGTCGATTTACGGTACTGCCCCGCGCCGCACTTGTGCGGCGCGGGTGTTTTATAACTGGATCGATTCACCGGGCTCAAGCGAGAGCACGCGCGTGCGGTTTGCTTTGAGTGCCGCCCGAAATTGTTCTGGCGTGCCTTTGAGCATGGGAAAAGTGCCGTAATGGGTGGGCAGGACGTACGCGGGTTTGAACCATTCGCGAATCGCAAATGCCGCATCTTGCGGCTCCATTACAGAATGTCCGCCGATCGGAACGAGAACCAGGTCCGGGTGGTAGTGTTCGGCGATCAGCCGCATGTCCGAGAAAAGAGTCGTGTCGCCCATGTGGTAGATGCGAAAACCGTTTTCCAGCTCGATGAGAAAGCCAGCGGGCTCGCCGCCGACGTGCACTTCGTTTTTGCCGGTAGCCGGGTTGCGCCAAATGAGCTCCGAGCTGTGCTCCGCGTGAACCATCGTGATCCGGATCCCGGGGCCCAAGGGCGCAACCGTTCCGCCTTTGTTCATGTGCGGCGCAAGCTCGGGAGGGACAATCTCGAGCGCAGCCAAGGAGCTGGCAAGCCCGGCTGGGGCAATGATCGGAACGTTGTACTGGCGGGCCAAGGCGGGCGCATCGCCGAGGTGATCGGCATGCGCGTGGGTGACCAAGATCAGGTCGATGGGACCGATCGCGCCGAGGTTCTTGAACTTTGTCGGCGTTTTGGGGTTTTCTGTCAGAAATGGATCGATCAGAAGCACTTTGCCGCCGGGGGAGGTGATCCGCACGGCGGAGTGGCCATACCATTGCAGGCCAACTTTTCCCCGCTCGGCGCCATGCATGCTTGCGCCGAATATCCCCAGCACAACAATGGCAAAACGCAACGCTCTGCCCACGCTACCCCTGCCTGATCGGGCACGCCGCCGGCAATTATTGTTGTTGGAGCGCTCAGCGGCCGGTGCCGGCTTTTTTTGCCGACGCAGCGCCAGGCGCCTTTGCGCCGGACTTTGCTACCGATCGGATGGATTTTGCTGCCGAGGAGGCGCGCGCGGACTTGCTTTTTTGTCCGGCACCCTTTGGTGCCTTGCTCTTTGCCGCCGGGGCCGTCACCTTCGCGACCGGCGCGGGCACCTGCACCGCCTCTTCCTTGATGGCCCACAGCTTGAGCAGCTCGGCCTGAGTCGGCAAGGAGCCTTGTTGCGCACGCGTGCGCCGGGCGGCCACCGAATCGCGGACGATCTTCTCGACGACGTCCAGCGGCAAACGATTCAGGTCGGAGAACTTCACGTAGCTTCGCGCGGTATTTACCCCCGGCAACGATTCCTTGTGCTTGACGACGACATCTTGCTCCGCAACGTACAGCGACATGTGTCTGCGGCCCGATTCCAGTGCAAACAGCGGGCCGTCGAGCTCATAAAAGGCCAAACCATAGCGCATGCTCTCTCGCACGCCACGCGCCGATCTGCGGATCATGCTGCAAACGCGAGCCATCGCAACCCTGCGATCTGGTGGCAGATCCCGCAAGTAGGTGCCTACCGTCGTGGCTGTTGAGTTCATGCCTTATCCCCGGCTTTTGCGCGTCCGAATGCGTTATTTTAGCCGAGCGTGGCGGCCGGCTTCACCTGCAGCTCGTCCCCGGGCGGTCGGACGAGGGCGAAAGCCCAAAAACGGGGGGGCGGAGGGGGCGCACCTTCTTGGCTTAGGAGCCGTGAAAATTGATATAGTGGGCTTGCCGATTGTGGCGTTGGCGACGATGCCTTTTGCAGACTTGTCGCTCCGCGTGCGTTTAAGCGCAAACTCGCGACAATAAGGGAGGGAGGCGCTGGTGCGTGTTCGCACCGGCGGGATGTGGCAACTGCATCGTAGTTGCGCTCGGCATTTGCGTTCGTGGCCCGTTCAAGCTTCAGGACACTACGTGGTTTTCTCTTTTTTCAAAAAGGATCAGAAGGACACCAAGACCGGCGCCGATCGCGCGGCCTCTCGTGGTGCTGCTCGCCCGGCGGCTCGCCCCGAGCAGCGGCCCCTGGCTCGGCCGATTACGGGCACCATAAACCGTTCGCTAAACCGCCCTTCGAACGCCGAGGCGACTGGCGGTGGTGGGTTTGCGGTCACGGAAAATGCCTTGCCCGATCGCGAGATGGCGCGTTCCCTCGCGATGGCAACAGCGGCCAAGATCGATGCGATCGAATCGGAAATGGCGCGCGATTTTCTGCGGCCGCGAAAGTCCCCCGGGGACGCGCCTAGCACGGGGGGGCAGCCCGGCGAGACCGGGCCAGTCGTTGCGGCACCGACTGCCGCGGCACCTGAAGGCGCACCGACGCTTGCCGGGACCTCGCGTACTCGGGCGTCGGCCGAAGACGACGGCTTTGATCCAGGAAGCGAGATTTTGGGCGGCAGCATTGACGCAATCGAGGTCAATGGCAGCGCCTCCTCGGTTCTGGATGAGACAGCGATCTTGTTTGCCAATCGCCAGGATCAAGCAGCCGAAAGCGGGTTGCGCGCAGCACTTGTGGCCGAGGCCCTCGGTCCGATGACGGACCGCGGCTGGCTCATGATGCTGGAGCTTTTGCAGCAGCGCGGCGATCGCGCGTCCTATGACCAGCTCGCGGCTCAGTTTGGTGCGCGCTTTGATGTTCCCGCTCCCGTCTGGATCAACTATGGCGAGACCGAAAAGAGCCCTGCGGTGCGCAGCGGCATGCCGGTTGTGCAACTGCCCGAGTCGATCGACGCGGGGATCGTGAAGGCGCTGGAGGAATTCAAATCACTGGCAACGACGCACCCGGCGCTCGCAATCGATGTCAGTGCGACACGGCGGATCGATCTGGTCGGTGCGGAGCTTTTGCTGCGTGTTTTTAATGCCTTCAAACGAGCGAGCCACGAACTGACGGTTCGCGGCGCCGAACAGTTGCTCATTGCGCTGCGGTCGGCCATCGAACCAGGGCGACGCGATCCCTCCGATGCGGCGTGGATGCTGTTGCTGGAGTTGCAGCGCCTGCTCGATCGCCAGGCCGATTTCGAAGAAACCGGAATCCAGTATTGCATCACCTATGAAGTTTCGCCTCCCTCGTGGGAGCCACCATACGCCAACATCCGCGTCAGCGGCGCCGTGGAGGCGCCCGCCGGCCGCACGGTCGACCCGCTCGATTGGAAGGGCGATGTCCTCGGCGACGGCGAGCAATACCTAAATCGCTTGGCGGTGGCCTCGCGGGATTCCAAGCGTCTGAGCGTGGAGTGCCGTCAGCTGCGGCGAATGGCATTTCCGGCCGCAACGGCGCTGTTGGGTCAGTTAATCAAGTTGCAGCAAGCAGGCATTTCTGTCGAGTTTCGCAACGTCAATTGCCTTGTCGCGGCCCTGTGGCATCTGCTGGGCGTTTCGTCGGTTGCCGACGTTCGCGTGCGCCGCAGCTAGGGTGCGCACGCGAGCTCGGACAGTGCCGGCAGCATGGAACAGTTTCACGGTACGACGATAGTCTCGGTGCGACGAGGCTCTTCGGTTGCGATGGGTGGCGATGGTCAGGTCACACTTGGATCGATCGTCATAAAAAAAAGCGCACGCAAAGTGCGACGTATCTACCACGATCGCATTCTCGCTGGATTTGCCGGCGCAACGGCCGATGCATTCACTTTGTTTGAGCGCTTCGAGGCCAAGCTCGACAAGCATCAAGGACACCTGATGCGTGCCGCCGTGGAGCTAGCCAAGGATTGGCGCACCGACCGCATCTTGCGCCGTCTGGAAGCGATGCTCGCGGTCGCCGACCCGCAAGACTCGTTGATCCTGACGGGTACCGGCGACGTGCTGGAGCCGGAGGACGGACTGATCGCCATTGGTTCCGGTGGGGCTTATGCGCAGGCCGCGGCGCGCGCCTTGCTCGAGGAGACGCAGCTCGCTCCGGAGCCGATCGTGCGCAAGGCCCTGACAATCGCTGGCGAGTTGTGCATCTACACCAACCAGGTTGTCGTCGTCGAAACCATTGGGTAAGCGGCCGTTTCAGACTGGCCATGATGACGCCGAAGGAAATCGTTCACGAGCTCAGCAAGTACATCGTCGGCCAGGAACCGGCGAAGCGCGCGGTGGCGGTTGCCTTGCGAAACCGCTGGCGCAGGCAGCGGGTTGCCGAACCTTTGCGAAGCGAAATTGCACCCAAGAACATCTTGATGATCGGCCCTACGGGTGTGGGCAAGACCGAGATCGCAAGGCGCCTGGCGCGTCTGGCCGATGCGCCGTTCATCAAGGTCGAGGCAACGAAGTTCACCGAAGTCGGTTACGTCGGCCGTGACGTCGACTCGATCATCCGCGACCTCACCGACATCGCCGTGAAGCAAACGCGCGAAGCGCAAATGCGCGCGGTGCGCGCGGCCGCCGCGGACGCGGCCGAGGAGCGGCTGCTCGATGTGCTGCTTACGCCATCGGACGTTAGTGGCGGGCGTGAAACCTCCGAATCGTTGCAGTCCACCCGCCAGCGCTTGCGCAAGCGCCTGCGCGAGGGACAGCTCGATGAGAAGGAAATCGAGATTGATGTGGTCGTCCCAACCCCGCAAATGGAAGTGCTCGCGCCGCCGGGCATGCAGGAGCTCTCGCAACAGATCCAAGGTTTATTTCAGAACCTCGGGACCGCACGTCGGCGCCCGCGAAAGACGACGGTGCGCGAGGCGCTGCGAACCCTGACCGACGAAGAAGCCGCAAAGCTGCTCAACGAAGAAGAAATACGCCTGAAAGCAATCGAGATGGTGCAGTCCAACGGCATCGTCTTTATTGATGAAATTGACAAAATCGCGAACCGATCCGAGGTGCAGGGTGCCGACGTCTCACGCCAAGGGGTGCAGCGCGACTTGCTGCCGCTGGTCGAAGGCACGGCGGTGAACACGAAATTTGGCATGGTGCACACCGACCATATCTTGTTTATCGCGAGCGGGGCCTTTCACTTTGCCAAACCCTCTGACCTGATGCCCGAGTTGCAGGGGCGCTTTCCGATTCGCGTCGAGCTTGACGCGCTCAGCATTGAGGACTTTGAGCGCATCTTGACGCAGACCGATGCGTGCCTGACGCGCCAGTATCAGGCGCTGATGGCCACTGACGACGTCGCGCTCGAGTTCACGCCCGACGGCGTAACGCGCCTTGCGCAGATCGCCTGTACCGTTAACGAGCGCACCGAGAACATCGGGGCGCGACGGCTGCATACGGTAATGGAGAAGCTGCTCGAAGAGATCGCCTTTGATGCCGGCACGCGCAGTGCCGTGCGAATCGTCATTGATGCGGCCTATGTCGACACTCGGCTGGGCGATCTTGCAACAGACGATGATCTTGCCCGCTACATCTTGTAGCCCCGTGCGCTCGGCTACGCCAGTGCCCATTGAGCGGCGACTGCTGGTTCACCTGAAGTCGCCAGCATGACGCGGGGTCTTAAAACGCGGCAAAAGTTGATGTTTCGCACCGACGGCCTGCGGCCGCGCAATCCGCTTGCCGTGGTTGCGCGCAAGCGCGCCGCGGGCGTTCACCAAAAATCCTCCGGTGCGCTGCGTCAACAAGCCAAGCGTCGCCTGCGTCGGCTCATCGAATCGCAGTGAACGGTGATAGAGTGCGCCTTTTTTCGAGCCCGACGGGTTCAAACCCGACGACGTCACCTGCGATGGACCGTGCGACGATTCCCCCAGAACTGAAGGCCGCAATCCTTTCCGAAGCGTTGCCGTACATTCAGCGTTTTCATGGCCGCACGATCGTCGTTAAATATGGCGGCAACGCCATGGTTGACAAGAGCCTAAAGGAGAGCTTCGCGCGCGACGTTGTTTTGCTCAAGCTCGTCGGAATGAAGCCGGTGGTCGTCCATGGCGGCGGTCCCCAGATCGACGATGCCCTTGGCCGGGTAGGAAAAAAGTCAGAATTCGTGCACGGCCTGCGCGTAACGGATGCAGAAACGATGGAAATCGTCGAATGGGTGCTGGCGGGCCAGGTGCAGCAGGAACTGGTCATGCTGATCAACCAATTCGGCGGTCAGGCGGTAGGTTTGACCGGCAAGGACGGTGATCTGCTGCGGGCGCGCCGGATGCAGGTCGCCGATCCGCAGGCGCCGGGGACGTTGCACGACATTGGTCAGGTCGGGGAGATCGAGTCGGTGAATCCCGCCGTGGTAAAGACTTTGCAAAATGACGCCTTCGTTCCCGTGATCTCCCCGATCGGGGTCGGGGCCGACGGCCTGTCCTACAACATCAATGCCGATATCGTCGCCGGCCGGATCGCCGAGACACTGGCCGCGGAAAAACTCATTCTTCTGACCAACACGCCGGGGGTGCTCGACAAAGCCGGACGCCTGATCACCGGACTGACCGCACAGCGCATTGATGAATTGTTCGCCGATGGCACGATCTCCGGTGGCATGCTGCCCAAGATCTCCTCGGCGATCGATGCGGCCCGCAACGGGGTCAACTCGGTGCACATCATCGACGGGCGCGTCGACCATTGCCTGCTGCTGGAGATCCTGACCGACAAGGGCGTGGGCACGATGATCCGGCGCAATTGAATTTGCCGCAGATCAGCCGGGAGCAAGACGCGCGGAGAAACCGCAGCGGCCTGGTCTGGTTTTTTGACCTGGACAACACGCTGCACGATGCCTCGCACGCGATGTTTCGCGCGATCGACACTCGAATGACCGACTTCGTGCAGCGCAACCTGCAGCTTGACCGGGATGCCGCGGACGCGCTTCGCCGCACGTACTGGCAGCGCTATGGCGCAACGCTGCTGGGCCTGATTCGTCACCATGGGGTTGATCCCGTGCGATTTTTGCGAGAGACCCACGACATTGATGTGACGTCGCTGCTGCGCGCCGAACGGGGCTTGGAGCACTTGGCCCGTAGACTCGCGGGCTGCAAGGTGCTGTTGACCAATGCGCCGCTGGCCTACGCCGGGCGCGTTCTGCGCGGAATCGGCTGGCACCGGTACATCAGCAGTTGTTATGCGGTTGAACAAATGCGGGTGCATGGACAACTGCGGCCCAAACCCGCCCTGTCTATGCTGCGCGCGATGCTGGTGCGCGAAAAGCTGTCGGGACGTTTTGCAGGTGCCCGCGCGGTACTGGTGGACGATAACGCGGCCAACCTCAAGGCGGCGCGCACGGCGGGTTTTGCAACGATCCTGGTAGCGCGCCACGTTAAAGACCGCCCGCGGCGCCTTGCAGGCGGCTCCTACGTAATGGGCCGTATTCGCTCAGTAAAGCAGCTTCCCGCCCTGGCGCCACGGCTGCGGCGCTCGCGGCGCTGATCGACGGTCATCTGCCCCCGCTACCATAAGCCGCCAACCAACTGGGAGTCCACTATGTCCGCCAAGCCTCCGGGAGTCGTGCGCCGAACATTGGGTGCCTTCTTGCGCACGGTAGATCTCGTGCGACGGGTCGTGGTCAATCTGATCTTCCTTGTGCTCGTGGCGCTGATCGCCGTGGTTTGGTTCGCTGGGGAGGCAAAAACCAAACTGCTGGAGGGCACTGCCCTGGTAATCGATATCAAGGGCGATATCGTGGAACAGTTCACCGGTAGCGCGCGCGAAGCCGAATTTGCCGAGGCGTTGGGGCAGGAGCCGCGCGAGACGCAGTTGCGCGATCTGGTGGCCGTGATCGACGCCGCTGGCAAGGACCCCAAGATCGCGCGCATCGTCTTGCTGCTCGACGACATGGGCTCGGCGGGCATGGCCAAGCTGCGCGAGATTGCAGCGGCGATCGAGCGCTTTAAAGCCAGCGGCAAGCAAGTGATCGCGTGGGGCGCAATCATGGAGCAGCGCCAGTACTTTTTGGCCGCGCACGCCTCGGAAGTGTACTTGCATCCGTTCGGAATGGTCGTCCTAACCGGCTTTGGCGGCTACCGCAGCTACTTTCATGATGCGCTGGAGCATCTCGGTATATCGGTTCACGTGTATCGCGTGGGCAAGTACAAAAGCGCCGTCGAACCTTTCACCAGTAACGGCCCCTCCAAGGAAGCGTCCGAGGCCGAGGCCTTTTATTTGAACGACGAGTGGTCCGGCTTTACGGGCGAGATCGAAGCCTTGCGCCGTCTGCCGGCCGGGGCCATTAACCTGCAGATCGCCCAGGAGCCGGAACGGCTCGCCGCCGCGGGCGGCAGCCTCGCGCAACTTGCGCTGGAGGAAAAACTAGTCGATGGCCTGAAGACTCGCGACGAGCTGCGCGCACTCGTGCTGCAGCGGGGCAAGCCCGATGCCGAACACAAGACATTCCGCCAGATTTCTTTTGCCGATTACCGCTCGAATATCGCCGAAAGCGGCGACCGCAACCGGCAGGTCGGCATCGTCGTGGCCGAGGGCCTGATTTCCGACGGCAGCGAACCGCAAGGCGCAATCGGTGGCCGCTCGACCTCGGAACTCATTCACAAGGCCCGCGAGGATTCCAGCGTCAAGGCGCTTGTGTTGCGGGTGGACTCGCGCGGGGGCAGCCCCTTCGGCTCCGAGCTCATCCGCCGAGAGCTGGAACTTACCCGTGCCGCGGGCAAACCCGTCGTAGTGTCCATGAGCGATGTGGCGGCTTCCGGTGGTTACTGGATTTCTACGGCGGCCGATCGGGTCATCGCCGATCCGGCGACGATCACGGGCTCCATTGGTGTGTTTGGTGCCTTTCCCACGGCCGAGCGCACAATGGACAAGCTCGGGATCCACACCGGTGGGGTGACAACTGCCTGGCTGGCTGGTGCGACCGATTTACGGCGTCCTGTCGACAGTCGGCTGGGGTCCGTCATTCAAAGTACGGTCGAACACATTTACCGCCAATTCCTCGCCCATGTTTCCGAGGCGCGCCAAATCACACCCGAAAAAGTTGATGAAATTGCACAGGGCCGAGTTTGGACCGGCAAGCAAGCGCGCGAGCGTGGCTTGGTCGATGATCTGGGCGGTTTGCGCGCTGCGGTAGAGCGGGCGGCATCCCTGGCGAAGCTGGAGGAGGGCTACCGTACGACCTACATCGAAACCGAACCAAAGGGTTGGAGCCAATTTCTGCCCTCGCTGCCCGGAGTGGCGCTGCGCTGGGCCTTGGCCCAGGAGGCGGGTTTGGCCGTTCCGTTCGACGGTGCAGTTCGGGCGGCCTCGGAGCAAGTGCAAAAAGATCTGTCCTGGCTGTTGGCAAAGACGCCAGGAACGGGCTCCGTCCTTACGCACTGCCTCTGCCGGGTTCCATAACGGCCAAGCCCGGCGTCCCGGGGTCGGTTGGCGGCCCTGGCGGCGCGCGCTGCGAACAACTGCAGGCAATCGGCGTCTTGCCGTGTAAGTAACTCCCCACGTTTTTCGTGTTTCCGGTAGATTCTTGCCCTCACCCTGGCGCAGTTCACATGCAAACCGGCGTTAGCAAAGACTCGAACCTAGAAGGTGGAAAGCTTCGTCGCCGGCCGGGCGCGCGCAAGCTGCAGATATTGCAGACGCTTGCGGCCATGCTCGAGGATCCGCGCGCCGAAAAGATCACCACAGCGGCTCTTGCAGCCCGCCTTGAAGTTTCCGAAGCAGCCCTGTATCGGCATTTTGCGAGCAAGGCGCAAATGTTCGAGGGGCTGATTGAGTTCATTGAAACCACAGTCTTTAGCCTCATCAACGACATTGCGAACAAGGAGAGCTCGGGTCGCCAGCAGGTGTGCAAGACGATTCAGATGCTGCTGGAGTTTGCCCAGACCAACCGCGGCATGACGAGGGTGCTGACCGGCGACGCCCTGGTTAACGAGAACGAGCGCTTGCAAGAGCGCATGAACCAGCTCTTCGACCGCATCGAGGCCTCCATCAAGCAGGCGTTTCGCGTCGCTGTCACCCAGACCGAGCTGCCCGCCGAATTTGATACCGCTGCCCGCGCTTCCATGGTAATGGCGTACGTGCTTGGCCGCTGGCATCGATACTCCAAGAGCGGTTTTCGCAAATCACCCGTGGAAGCGCTCGAGCAGCATCTGGTCGCACTCGTGGCCTAGCAAATCAACGGTTCGGTGGTGATTTCGCCTGCCCCGGGGCGCGGCGCTTGCGGCCTTGCCAAGGCGCGCGACCACGGGTTGGCATTGGGTCCCCGGCCCTTTAGCGTGCGCACACGGCGCAGCGAGGGTCGCGTCGAAACTGCAGTCGGTGAAACTGCATTTCTAGGCCGTCGAAACTTAACAGGCGTCCGCTTGCCGGCTCGCCAAATCCACACAGCAATTTAATTGCCTCGCCGGCTTGGAGAGCTCCGATCACTCCGACCAGGGGCGCAAACACGCCGGTCGTGGCGCAGCTATCGTCCTGGCCCGTAGCCTCGGGAAATAAACACGCGTAGCACGGCGTATCGGGATGGCGGAAATCAAAAACGGCGAGCTGGCCCGCAAAAACACTGGCCGATGCCGATACGAGGGGAATGCGTGCGTTCAGGCAGGCGCGGTTTACGGCATAGCGCGTCGCGCGATTGTCCGAGCAGTCAAGCACCACATCGATTCGGCCAAGCAGCGATGCCAGATTTTGTGCCGTGACGCGCTCGGTATGCGTCTCGATGCGCACCAGCGGGTTAAGCGCCTGCAGGGTAATAGCCGCCGATTCCGCTTTGGGCTGCCCGATCCGCTGGGTCGTGTGCAGCAACTGGCGTTGAAGGTTGGTCAGGTCGACTCGGTCGTCGTCAAAAAGAACGAGCTCGCCGACGCCGGCGGCAACAAGGTACATCGCCGCGGGAGATCCCAGGCCACCGGCGCCAACTTGGAGCACGCGCGCTTGAGCGATACGCTCTTGGCCCTCCACGCCGATTTCATTAAGAAGCAGGTGCCGCGAATAGCGCAATAGCGACTGGTCGTCCATAAGCGGGTTGCTTTGCGTAGGCACGTCTACCGAAAGGCGCCGCAGTGTTGCATCCCTAGCGGGCTAGGCGCGTAGCGCCCATAAGGCGAAGCCCCGCGGCTTGGATAGTCGGCAAGCGGCGAAAGCCGTTCAAGACCGCACGCAGCTCGAGCAAGTGGAGCAAGGCTTGCGTTGCAAGGAACCGGCCCCGCAAAGCTGGGCCTCTTAACGGAATCTGCTTGCATAGTGCGTCTCACGAACCTTTGGGGGCAGTGGGTATCAAAGTGTACCTAGCTCGTGCAATACACGGGCAAGTTCGCGGGGCTTAAGGTGGCCAACGGCCGTGGGTGCGCGACGTTTTAGCTGAGAGAAGTAGTAGCGCACGGCATCGACCGACAGTCCCATCCGTTGAGCGATCTGCCGATCAACGGTGCCGCGCAGGCCGGCACGCAGCACGTCGCGCTCGCGAGCCGTAAAGCGCATCGACAGCAGCTCGGACGTATAGGGCCGGTAGCGCAGCTCCAGCGCAGTAGCCAGACATTGAGCGGCGTAAAAAAGCGCGAAGACACCACTGTCGGGGGGACGGTGGGTAAAAAATGCGAACAGCGCGCCGCGCGATAGCCATCCGCGCGCAGGTACGACCGCGAGATGTCGGCTGCCATGCGCGGCGGCGCGCAACAGCCACGTCTCGATGACGTCGGCGTGGCGCGTGTGCTGCTGGATCCACGTGCAATGCTCCTCAATCGTGCCGGTAAGCGGCCGCCAGTCTTGCGCGGCGCGCGCGAGCAGCGGATCTCGCTCAAAGATCAGGGCCGCGTACACGCGTTGCAGGTCGGCCGACAACGTGCCGTGCATCCGCGGTGCGATCGCGTCTAAGCCCGCACATCCATGGTCGATGAGCACACACAGGCACCGCTCTATCCGGGCGATCTGCCGCAGCCGCTCACCGATCTCGGCATTTAGTCGCACGGCGGGGATCGCGCGCAGTGGAAACATCGACTCGTCGATGTGAAGACGTAGGGCGTAGCCCGGTTCGGGACGCTTCGGGCCGCTTGCTCGCAGCAAAGGGCGGGCAAATGTCGGATCGCTCAGCGCGGTGAGCGCTGCCGGTGTTGTGGCCGAGGCGACGCGGGGCACTGGCATGAGAATCTCCCCTTGTTGGTGCGATTTCGAGATGGCATCGGCGACCGGGGCTGCCCGATTGCGACGCCGACCAAACGTGGGGCAGAGTTTCGCTGCTTGGCCACAGCGGCGGCATTGCTCCATCGCGCGACGCGCGAAGCCGCTTGCCGACACAGCCGCTTGTTCGGAGGGCTACCTCGTTTGTGCCGGATCTGTCGTACTTACGATTACCGTGTCCCGGCGCTTGCAAAAACCCGATTCGTTAGGCAGCGCACCGCCGACGGGTCAGTGGGTTTGCTGAAGTCGCTTCATCATCGCTTCGCGTTCCGGAAAGCGGGTGCAGTCGATTACGCCCACCTCCACGTCGCCAAGGCGCTGCGTGCGCGGATCCAAGCGCAAAGCGCCACGCGCCGCCTTCAGACGCAAGTCTTTGCCGTCCTCGCGCCAGCGGGCTCCGCGAACCACATACCCAGGGTCATCCGTCGGACCAGTGCATTGCACGCTAAGCGAATCTCCCGGTGTTTCGTCGGGGTAGACGCGCTCATCGACCACCTCAAAGCGTAGTCGCGCGGCCCGCGCATTGACCACTTCGACAATCTGCCGGCGCAATAACCAAACGCGTGCGCCGGTACCACATGCGGCAATCCAAATTTCCAGGTCGGTTCCGCGCACGTTGGTTCGCCAGGCCGGGTCTACCTGGCACTCGGGCGGCAATTGCAATCCAGTGGCCGGTTCGCTGTAAATCGGTCGACCGAGAAACGAATCGGCGGGCTGCGCCCGCGCGCCTGCCGCTAGGATCCCGAAGCCAAAAAGCAGACATGCAAAGTAGATCCGGCTCGCTGCCACACGCAAAACACTTTGGTGCATAAGATTCTGGACCATCAAAGAAAGCATCGCCCCGCTCGCAGTTGGCTAGTTGGACCAAGCTTGCCGGTGAGCCCGCATCTTACCCAAGCGCGCGCGTTTGCGATCCGCATCGGTCTTAGGAAAACGACAAATGGATCACTCGATGCACCGCCATGCGGATATCAGCGAAAAAAAACAAACTCGGCAGAAAATGGCACCCGAAGCACTTGGTTGAGTTGTCCCGGATCACAGCTTGGCGGCGGCATGCCGCCAACCGT
>Ga0187782_10001123_pt1 | contig 19255 bp, 16 predicted proteins | sample 0715_SJ02_MP15_2_FD_132454 | JGI IMG/M metagenome (GOLD analysis project Ga0187782, IMG submission 132454) | Tropical peat soil microbial communities from peatlands in Department of Meta, Colombia - 0715_SJ02_MP15_20_MG | ecosystem: Environmental > Terrestrial > Soil > Wetlands > Peat | place... | reverse complement strand
TTTAAACGGAGTCGACATTTCGAACGAGGCGCCGCATCAGCGTCCGACAAATATGATGTTTCAGTCTTACGCGCTGTTTCCGCATTTGAACGTGTTCGACAATATCGCTTTCGGCCTGCGTCGGCAGCGCTGGGCGCGCGAGGACGTGAAACGAAGAGTTGAGGAACTGCTCGACATCGTGCAGCTTGAAAGTTTTGGCGCGCGCCGGACCGACCAGCTTTCGGGAGGGCAACGTCAGCGCGTGGCTCTGGCCCGGGCGCTGGCCCCCAAGCCCGTGCTGCTGCTGCTCGACGAACCGCTCGGCGCGCTGGATCGGAAGCTGCGCGAGGAAACGCAGTTCCAGCTCAAAGACATTCAGCGCCGGCTGAAGACGAGCTTCATCATCGTCACCCATGATCAGGACGAAGCGTTGGCGCTCGCCGATCGCATCGCGGTCATGCGCGCCGGCCGAATCGAGCAGATCGGGACGCCGATCGAGATTTACGAGCGGCCTGCAAATCGCTTCGTCGCGGGCTTCGTCGGCGCGACGAACCTTGTCGAAGGCTGCATCGAGGCGACGGCGGACGGCGCCTATTTCGTCGCGCCCTTCGGACGGCTAAGGAGAGAGGGCTGCGCGCTTGGAAACGGCGGCGCGGCGGTGCTGTCCCTGCGGCCCGAAGAGATCAAGCTCGCGCAAAGGAGCGTCGCCGACGGCATAGCCTGCGTCGTCGAGGACGCGGCCTTTCGCGGCGAGACGACCCACGTCCGCGTCAAGCTTGCGGGCGACGCGCGCCTGCTCGTCTCCTGCGGGCGGGGAGAGAGCTTTGCGCCGGGCGACAATGTGAGCATCGTCGTTTCCTCGGACGCCGGCGCGCTGTTTGCGGAGAGCAGTCGATGAGCAGGCTTTCGCTCGGCAAGCGCCTCGTTCTCGCTGCGCCCTATCTATGGATTTCCGCCTTCTTCATCGCGCCGATGGCGCTCATTTTCAAGATTTCGCTTTCGCAGCCCGTCGAGGCGCGCCCGCCCTACGAGCCGTTGTTCAGCCTCGCCGATGGTCCGAGCCTGTGGCAGGAGAAGCTACAACGGCTGGGGTTCGAGACCTATCGCGCTCTGCTCGACGATCCGCTCTACATCGACTCCTATCTTTCCTCGCTAACGATCGCCGCGATCTCGACGCTGCTGACGCTTGTCGTCGCTTATCCCTTCGCGTTGGCCATCGCGCGCTCGCCGCGTTATCTGCGTCCGCTGCTGCTCGGCCTTGCGATGGCGCCGTTCTGGACCAGCTTTCTCATTCGCGTCTATGCCTGGATCGCGCTGCTGAAGGACGAGGGAATCATCAATCATGTGCTGATGGCGCTCCATGTGATCGATGCGCCCCTCGGCCTTTACGCGACCAATACAGCCGTCGTCATCGGCATTGTGTATAGCTATCTGCCGTTCATGCTGCTGCCGCTCTATTCGGCGCTGGAGGGTCAGGATCCGTCGCTGCGCGAGGCCGCCGCCGATCTCGGGGCGTCGCCGGCGCAGGTGTTCTGTCGCGTGACCTTGCCGCTCTCGCGTCGTGGCGTCTTCGCCGGCTGCCTCTTGGTTTTCATCCCCGCGGTCGGCGAGTTCGTGATCCCGGACCTTCTCGGCGGCTCGGAAACCCTGATGATCGGGCGCACGCTCTGGAACGAGTTCTTCTCCAATCGCGATTGGCCGATGTCCAGCGCGGTCGCCGTTCTGCTGCTGGCGCTCTTGATCGTCCCGCTGCTGATCGCGGAACGCCTGCGCCTGCGCGCAGAAGGAGAAGCCTAGATGCTCGCTCTGCCGCGTCTGCTAATGCTGCTCTTCGGCTATATCTTCCTCTATGGTCCGATCGCCATTCTGGTCGCCATGAGCTTCAACGCCTCGAAGCTCGTGACGGTTTGGGGCGGCTTTTCGACGCGCTGGTACGCCGCGCTGCTCGACGACAACGCCATGCTGCAAGCCGCCGAGGTGAGCTTGGAAGCCGCAGCGCTCTCGGCTTCGCTCGCGACGCTCCTTGGTCTTTGCGCCGCTGTGTCGCTCGCGCGCTTCGGCTCCTTTCGCACGCGCACGCTCTTCTTCAGCGCGCTATATGCGCCTCTCGCCTTGCCCGAGGTCGTGCTGGGGTTGGCGTTGCTCAGCGCCTTCGTCGCTTTCGGATTGAACCGCGGCTTCATCACGCTCGTCATCGGCCATGCGACCTTCACGATGTGCTACGCGACGGTCGCGCTGCTTGCGGCGCTGCGCGGTTGCGATCCCGCCCAGGAGGAGGCGGCCATGGACCTCGGAGCGACGCCCTTGCAGGCCTTTGTTCTCGTCGTGCTGCCGGCTATCGCGCCGGCGCTCGCCAGCGCGTTTCTGATGGCCTTCGCCCTGTCGCTCGACGATCTTGTCATCGCTAGCTTCACGACGGGGCCAGGCGCGACGACGCTGCCCATGCGCATTTATTCGCAAGTGCGGCTTGGCGTCACCCCACAAGTCAATGCGATCTCGTCGCTGCTGTTGGCCTTCGTCGGCGCGATGCTCATTCTTTCGGCGCTGATCCTGCGCAAGCGGGAGAACAGGACATAGGCGCAAGCTTCCGTCCCGCGATTTGCGCGGCGCGGGAAGCAGGCTTAAAACATCGAGCCATTTCTCGTCGCTCAAACGCGCACCGCAACCGTCAAGAGCCTGAAACATGCGCATCGCGAGCTGGAACGTCAATTCGGTGCGCCTTCGGATTCCTGCGCTGCAGGATTACTTGCGCCGGATCGCGCCCGACGTGCTGTGTCTGCAGGAGCTCAAGTGCCAGAATGAGCAGTTTCCGCGCGCCGAGATTGAGGATCTCGGCTACAACGCGCTGACCCACGGACAAAAGGGCTTCAATGGCGTCGCGCTCGTCTCCAAGACGCCGATCGAGGAATCGTCGCGTGGGCTGCCGGGGTTCGAGGATGTGCAGTCGCGCTATATCGAGGGCGTCGTCGCCGATGGCGCGGGCGGCGTGTTTCGCGTCGCCTCGATCTATCTGCCCAACGGCAATCCGCCGGACAGCGACAAATATCCCTATAAGCTGGCCTTCATGGATGCGCTTATCGCCCACGCGCGAACCCTGCTCGCATTTGAGGAGCGGCTCGTTCTCGCCGGCGATTACAACGTGATCCCGGCGGCGGAGGATGTTTACGACCCCGGAGTTTGGGCCGGCGACGCGCTGTTCCTGCCGCAGACGCGCGGCAAATTCCGGGCGCTGCTCAATCTCGGCCTCGTCGACGCCTTGCGTGCGACGACGGACGCACCCGCGCAATATACCTTTTGGGATTATCAGGCGGGCGCGTGGCAGAAGAATAACGGCCTGCGCATCGACCATCTATTGCTGTCGCCGCAGGCCGCCGATCGTCTGCAGAGCGTCGCCATCGACCGGGAGCTGCGGACGGCCGACAAGCCTTCGGATCACGTGTCGATCCGCGCCGATTTCAGCTGAACGGCGGCATAAACACTCCATTGACCATAAGCGGCATGGTTTGCAGTCGGTAACCCTCTTTATAAGAAGTTTCTGCAATGCTTCACCTTGCTCGACGAGCGGGCGGCGGGCGGAGGTGAGCGGAGTTGCGTGATGAGCGTGAGCAGTTTCGAGCGGGACTATATTGCGCCGCCGGGCGTGCGGCAGATTTATGCGCGACCTCTCGGCGCTCTCGCGGCGTCGACGATCGGTGTCAGCGCTCTGGTCATCTTGGGGCTCGCGCTCGCATTTGGCGCGAGGGCCCCAAAAATTGTTGCGGAAGTCGGCGAGGCGCCGCAACAGCAGGAGTGGCTTGCGGCGACGCAAATTCTCTCAACCCACCAGTCTCCCGGCTTCGATCTCTCGGCGCCCGAATTTGGGCAAGAGAAAAAGTCCTTCACCTCGCGTGAACTCGAAGGCGGCCAGGGACGCGAGGACAGCCTGACGATCGGCCAATTTCCATCGAACGCCCCTTATCTGCGCCTCGACCTCCGGCCCGGCGTCGGCGAGAAGCACGCCGATTTCTTTCTGGACCTGACGCGTCACGCTGCGGCCGCGGGTCTTGCCGCGATCAAGATCGGCCAGCCGTCGCCGGTTCTGACGCGTTTCGGCGCCTTTGAAGCCGCGGACATCCGACTTTCGCTCGCGACGCCCGAGACCGGCGCCTCCGAGCGGGCTTGCGTCGCGCTGCGCCTCCCCGGCGCCAAGGGCGGGGTCGAGATTGCGGGCTTGGTCTGCGGGGCCGGTGCAAAGCCGTTCGAACGGCACGCGGTCGGGTGCATTCTCGATCGGCTCGAACGTACGGAAGGCGGCGAAAGCGAAGCTCTCGGGCAGCTGTTCCAGGCGGCCGATCGCGATCATGGCAAATCCTGCGATTCTCTCCCCACCGCGGCCATCGACAAAGCCAGCTGGTTCGAGGCCCATTCGCACGCGCCGGAACCGAAGGGTGACGGCCTGCCGCCCAAGCACACCAAGAAAGCCCGCTAAGTTTGCCGCCGATCGGCGGGCAAGGCCTATCGTTTCGGGCTCCGCTCCGCTATATGCTACTCGCCACCTTCGGCTTGAGAGGAGCCACAAGAGATGCGTAAGTTCATCGAAGTCGCGGCGGTCGCGAGTCTTGTCGTTTTGTCGGCGCCTGCGTCCGACGCGCTTGCCGCTCCGCGCTGCCACGGGCGCAGCCATCAGCATTGCGACTATTACGTCGCTCCGGGGCGTCGCCCGCTCCTGATCGAGCGTCGCAGCTTCCTCGACCCCGGCACGAAGGTTCCGGTCGGGACGTACCAGAACTACGTCAACACCCCTGCATACGTTTGGGGTGATCCGGTCGCCACTTACCAGCGCAGCTGGTACATGGACGAAAACCTGCACCAAGCCTTCGACCCGCAGCCCGAGCGGCGCGCCTTCGACCACTTCGGGCCGTTTGGTCCCTTCGACTGAGCCGCACGCGAAAAGGATCTCGCCGCGCCTGCGTGCAAAGCAAGCGCGGTCAAGGCTGGATCATTTCCCGACCGAGCAGGAATCCGCTGGGTGAAGGCCGCGGTTCAGGCGGCGTCCACCCGCGCGCGAGATAGACGCTGTCGAGAAATTGCCGTGCGCTGTTTTCCCAGGTGAAAGACTTGGCGTAGCGGCTGGGGAGGGCGCGGTCTATGGAAAGCGCCCTTAGCGCCGCGGCCTGCAGATCTTCATCCAGAACGCCGGCCCCGCTGCCGCCCACCACATCGAGTGGCCCCGGAGTCGGGAAGGCGGCGATCGGCGCGCCGCAGGCCATCGCCTCGATGAGCACGATGCCGAAGGTGTCCGTGCGGCTCGGAAACACGAAAACGTCGGAGCTCGCGTAAAGTTCGGCGAGCTCGGCGGCGCTTTTCACCCCAAGGAAGCGCGCCGAAGGATATTGCGCCTCGAGACGCTTGCGCTCCGGCCCGTCGCCGGCGACGAGCTTGGTTCCCGGCAAATTGAGCGACAGGAACGCATCGATGTTCTTCTCGACAGCGAGTCGACCGGCATAAAGGAAGATGGGGCGGGGGAACGCGAGCTCGATCGCCGCGCCAGGATAGAAGGTCGAGTGGTCGACGCCCCGAGACCAGCGTAGAATGCGCTTGAAGCCGCGCTCATAGAGCTCGTTGGCGAGGGTCTGGGTGGAGACCATCGTCCCCGCCCCCGCATTGTGGAACCATTTGAGCGCCGCATAGGGGATGCTCGTCGGTATCCCGCTGCGCGCATGAATATATTCCGGAAATCGTGTGTGGTAGCTCGTCGTGAAGCAGCGGTTCTCCCGCAGGCACGTCGCTCGGGTCACGAGTCCCACGGGTCCCTCGGTCGCGATGTGAACGTGGTCATAGCCTTCCAGAAGCTTTCGGCGGATTGCGCGGGGCGTGGCGATGGCGAGGCCGATTTCGGGATAGGTCGGCATCGGCACGCAATTGAAGTCGCGCGGGGTGATGAAATCGATCGCCACGCCGAGGTCGACGGCAGATTTCGCCATGGACTCGAGCGAACGCACAACGCCATTGACTTGCGGACGCCACGCGTCCGTCGCGATCAAGATGCGCATCAGGCGGCGGCTCTTTCCGAATGGGGATGTTGCGGGAATTCCGTGGGCTTTGCCGCCGTTTCGCGCTCGCGCGCCGTCGTTAGCCAGGTGAGCACCTCGAAGCGTCCGTCGGCGTGCTCGGCGACCGCCGAGCAGCTTTCGACGAAATCGCCGGTGTTGATGTAAAGGACGTCGTGGATGCGCTTGATCGCGGCGTGATGGATGTGCCCGCAGACCACCCCGTCGACTCCGCGCTTGGCGGCTTCGGCGGCGAGCGTTTCCTCGAAATCGCCGATGAAATTCACCGCGTCCTTGACCTTGAGCTTCGCCCAGGCGGAGAACGACCAGTAGCCGAAACCAAAACGGCGGCGGAGGCGATTGTAATGGGTGTTGAGCACGACCGCGAGCTCATAGGCCCAGTCGCCGAGGAACGCGAGCCAGCGCGCGTGCCGCACGACGATGTCGAACTGGTCGCCATGGATGATCAGCATCCGCTTTCCGTCGACGGTGGTGTGCAAGGCGTCGTCGGCGACCTCGACGCCGCCGAAGTTGTTGCCGATGTAGCCGCGGGCGAATTCGTCGTGGTTGCCAGGCACGTAGACAACTTTGGCGCCTTTGCGCGCCTTGCGGAGCAGCTTCTGGACCACGTCGTTGTGCGACTGCGGCCAATACCAGCCGTTCTTGAGGCGCCAGCCGTCCACGATGTCGCCGACAAGGTAGATCGAGTCGGCGTCGTTATGGCGCAAGAAGTCGAGCAGCAGCTCGGCTTGGCAGCCGCGCGAGCCGAGGTGGAGATCGGAGAGGAAGAGGGTTCGATATCGGGTCGCCGCCGGTTCGTCCATAGCGCAATCCGTCTGGGTTCGGGCGCCGAGCGCCGACAATCCTCGCCGCGCCAGTCTCAAGACCAGATTCGCATTGCGGATTCATGACAGGCCGCCGGGGGTGTTTTTGTTCGATATTTCGAACGAGAACGATTATCATTCCGTACACCGTAATTCGTCGGAGCGAACGATGGGCGTCGAGGGGCGCGACAAGCAGAAGATTCTCGAGGCCGGCGCCCAGGCCTTGTCCGGTCAGCTCGGATTGACCGTCCAGCGGCTGCGCCGAGCCTATAATCTTTCCCTGTCCGAGCTATCGGCCCAGTCGGGAGTCGCGAAGTCGATCATCAGCCAAATCGAGCGCAACGAGACCAATCCCACGCTCGCGACCATCTGGCGGTTGGCGCAGGCGCTGGACGTCTCGATCGAGCGCGTGCTGCAGAGCGCGCCGGACGAGCCGTTTCTGGAAAAAACCACCAAGGCCGAGACGCCGCAGCTCGTGTCCGACGACGGGCGCTGCCGGCTCGCGATCATCGGCTGGATAAAAACTGTGGATTGGCTTCAGGTTTACGATTTTCACGCTGACCCGGGCGGGGTTCTCGAGTCCGAGGCGCATCAGCGAGGCTCGGTCGAGTGCTTGTCGCTACGCGAAGGCGAGCTCGTCGTCGAGGTCGGCGGCGCGACCGAGAACGTCAAGGCAGGAGAGACGTTGCGTTATCGCTGCGATCGTCCGCACGTCATCCGCAATCTTGGACGCGAGCCTGCGCAGGCCACGATGGTCTGCATTCTCAAAGCCGCCGCGATGGAATAAGCGAAGAGATGACTCTGACCGATCTTTCAGCCCTTTGGCGGCGCAATCTCTCGCCTCCCGACGCTGCGATCGAGGATCGCCGCGAGGAGCTCCGGCTCTCCGCGTTGATGGCGTCGGTCTACGCCATTGTCGGCGTGCAATTGCCGTTCTTTCCGGTCTGGCTCGGCGCGCGCGGGCTGTCGGCGACCGAGATCGCCGCGATCCTCGCGACGCCGCCGGCGTTGCGCATCGTCTCGACGCTCCTCTCCACGCGGCTTGGCGACCGCAGTGGGCGGCACGGCGCGTTCCTGCTCGGTCATCTCTTCGCCGTGGCGCTGGTCTTCGCCGGCATGAGGCTTTTGAGCGGCTTTTGGCCGCTTCTCGCCGCGGTAGGGCTGCTCGCCTTCGCCCAGGGACCGATCAACAGCCTTGCCGACGGCATGATCCTCGGCGCGATTCGAAGGCGTAGCGCTGAAGGGCGAGGGACCTTGCACTATTCCTTTGTGCGCGGCTGGGGCTCCTTCGCGATTCTCGCGGTCATGTTGGCGGGCGGGCCGGTTGCCGCCGTCCTGCCGAGCGACGCGCTGATCTTCCTGCTGGCGGGGGTCGCGGCACTAGCCGCGCTGGGCGCTCTGGCGGCGGTCAACGGATTGCGCGCCGTCCAGGCGCCGTCCCAGCAATCGCGCGCGGAGGCTCTCGCCCGGCCTGGACTGGTCGTTCTCGTCATTTGCGCAGCCGCGCTGATCCTCGCGAGCCACGCCCTGTCGTTCGGTTTTGCCGCCTTGCACTGGAAGGCGAATGGTTTCAGCGAAACCTTCCTTTCGCTGGCCTGGGTCGCCGCCGTCGCGACCGAAGTCGGCTTCTTCCTATTAGCCGGTCGGTGGTTTGGCGGCGAAAGAAAAGCAGCGCTGCATTTGACTGTGGCCGGCGCGGCGGCGGTCCTGCGCTGGCTGATCATGGCGAGCGACCCCGCTGCTGCGGGAATCCTCGCGACGCAGGCGTTGCACGGGCTCACCTGCGCCGCGGCGCAGCTCGGGCCGGCCTATCTGCTCGCAAAGCTCGCAGGACCTTCCCGTCTCGCGCAGGCGCAGGGGTGGCTGGCGGTCGCCTATTCGGCGATCCAAGCGCTGACCACGCTCGCCTGCGGTCCAGTCTATGCGCTCTATGGCGAGCGCAGCTACTTCGCCATGGCCGCGATGGGGGCGGCAGGACTGGGCCTCGCGCTCGTGGTGATGCGATTGGTGGAGGCGCCGCGCCGCCTGGCTTGAGCCAAGGGCGGCGCAGGGCCATGTTGAGGCTTGGCCTCATCGGACTGAAGCAGTAAAAGGCGAAAAAACGCTCGTGCATTCCCTGCATCCGCCAGATCGCCCTTTCGGGCATGGAGAGACAACATGCACAAAATTGTGGCGCTCACGCTCGCCGGCATGCTCGTGACCGCAGCTGCGACAATCAACGCCCAGGCCGACATCGACGTCCGCCCCGATGGGTTGACGCACTACTCGAACTGCGTCAACCAGGCGAAGGACACCAATTTCGTCTCCGTGCTCGACCGCCACGTCCTCTACCGCTGCCACGGCGAGACCGCGACCTCCTACTTCAACTATCTCGGAACGAAGCGCGTGAAGGATCATGTCGTGGACGAGCCGACCGGCACTTTCGTCTATCGCACGATCGAAGGCGTAGGCCGGTGCTGGAACAAGATCGCCGACGAGCTCGGCGCTCCGATCTCCTATTACGGCTGCGATATTTACGTGGAAATTTGAAGCGTCTGGGTCACATGCCTGTCAATATAGGGGCTGATATCTTTCCGCTGCACAGGGGCGCGCCTCGCCCCGAGCGCGCCCGCTAACAAGGAGAGGCCGGTGGACAAGACCCTCACCTTGCGCAACACGACCTTCGACGAGCTCGTCGTCGGCGCCAGCGCCCGCATCGAACGCGTGTGCACGACCGACGACATGGTCCTGTTCGCCCGCGCTTCGGGCAATCTCAACCCGCTCAATCTGCCGTCCCACGACGTCCATGATTCGAGAGCCGCCTTCGCGCCGTCGCTCTGGGTCGGCTCGCTCGTCTCGGCGGTGCTCGGCAATCTGCTGCCCGGCGCCGGCACGCTCTACCTTACGCAAAACTTTCGCTTCGGCGAGCGCGTGCATCCCGGCGACAAGCTTGCGGTCGAGGTGCGCTGCGTCGAGAAGCGCGAGAAGCCGGTGGCGGTGTTCGACGTGCGCGTCGTCAAGGACAATGGCGCGCTCGCCTGCGAAGGCGTCGCTGAAGTCGCTTGCCCGCTTACGACGATCCTCTCCCGGCGCGAGGAGCTGCCGGCGATCATTCTCGATCAGCACGAGCACTTCGAATGCCTCATCCAGGCGGCGGAGCATCTGCCGCCGCTCTCAACCGCCGTGGTCTGGCCGGACGACCATAATTCGCTGATGGGCGCCGTGCTTTCGGCCGAGCGTGGCCTCATCTTGCCCGTTCTCATCGGTCCCGCCGCAAAAATCCGCACGGCCGCGCAAGAGGGCGGCGCCGATATCTCCAGCTATCGCATTGTCGAAGCCGCCGACTGTCATGAAGCCTGCATGGTCGCAGTCGAGATGACGCGCCGCGGCGAGACGCGCGCGATCATGAAAGGCGACGTGCACTCGGAAGATCTGCTCGCCGAGGTTGTCAAGAAGGACGGCGGCCTGCGCACGAACCGGCGCATCACCCATGTCTTCGCGATGGATGCGCCGACACTCGATCGCCTGTTGTTCATCTCCGACGCCGCGGTCAACATCTCGCCCGACCTCGCGGCCAAGGTCGATATCGTGCAAAACGCCATCGATCTCGCGCGCGCCTGCGGGGTGGAAACTCCGCGCGTCGGCGTGCTGTCGGCGGTCGAGACGGTCAATCCCTCGATACCATCGACGCTCGACGCTGCGATCCTCTCCAAGATGGCCGAGCGCGGCCAGATCAAGGGCGGCGTCGTCGACGGCCCGCTCGCCATGGACAATGCGGTGGACGCGACCGCCGCGCGCACGAAGGGCATCAGCTCGCTCGTCGCCGGGCGTGCCGATATTCTGATCGCGCCCAATCTCGAGGCTGGCAACATGCTTGCGAAAGAGCTGACCTTCGTCGCGCATGCGGAGGCTGCGGGTCTCGTCATAGGCGCGCGCGCGCCGATCATGCTGACGAGCCGGGCCGACAACGACCGCTCTCGGCTCGGCTCCGCCGCGCTCGCGCTGCTCTATCACCACTGGCGCGAAGGCCAGCGGGAAACGCAATGCGACAAGGCGCTCGCCGCGGAGTAGCCCCTCATGACCGATCACGTGCTTACGCTCAACGCCGGCTCGTCCTCGGTGAAATTAGCGCTTTACGCGGTGGAGGTCGGCTGGCCGCAGCGGGTCGCGCATGGCCAGGTCGAGGAAATCGGCGCAGAGTCGCAGTTCGCGGCCGAAGCGCGAGACGAGGCGCATGCGCAGGCGGTCGTGGCCAAGGATCACGAAGCGGCGGTCCGCATCGTCCTCGACTGGATCGAAGCAACGTTCTCCGAGATCGCCGTGGCGGCGGTCGGCCATCGCGTGGTGCACGGAGGCCTGAAATATGGCGCGCCGACGATCGTCGACCACAACATGCTCGACGAGCTGGCGGCCTTGGCGCCGCTCGCGCCGCTGCACCAGCCGCACAATATCGCCGGTATCAGGGCGGCGCGCGCGGCTTTTCCCTTCACGCCGCAGGTCGCTTGCTTCGACACCGCCTTCCACCGTGGCCATCAATTCGTCAACGACGCCTACGCCATTCCACGCGAGTATTACGAACGCGGCCTTCGGCGTTTCGGCTTCCATGGCCTGTCCTACGAGTTTATCGCGCATCGTCTGCGCGAGATCGACCCGGTGCTAGCCTGCGGGCGCGTCGTCGTTGCGCATCTTGGCGCGGGTGCCTCGCTTTGCGCCATGAAGGACGGGCGCTCGGTCGCGTCAACCATGGGGTTCTCGGCGCTCGAAGGACTCGCCATGGCGACGCGCTGCGGGGAGATCGACCCCGGTCTGCTTCTGTATCTGCTCGATCACGAAAAGATGTCGGTCGAGGAGCTTTCGCATCTGCTCTATGAGCGTAGCGGTCTCAGAGGACTTTCAGGAATATCGGGCGACATGCGCGCGCTCGAGGAGAGCGACGCCAAGGAGGCCAGGGAAGCGATCGCCTATTTCGTTCACCATGTGCGCATGCAGATCGGCGCGCTGACCGCGACGCTAGGCGGGCTCGATGCGCTGGTTTTCACCGCCGGCATCGGCGAGCATTCCGCCCGCACGCGGCGGGAAATCTGCTCCGGCATGGAGTGGCTCGGCCTGTCTCTCGACGAGACGGCCAACGCGCAAGGCGCGCCGCGCATAGAGGCGGCCGGCTCGCCGACGGCGATCTTCGTCCTCGCAACGGACGAGGAAGGCATGATCGCCGAGCATACGATCGTTGCGGCCAGCGTCGGGCGTCTCAGCGCCGCCGCGTGAAAGGGGAGCCGCCGATGGAGCCGACCTTCAGCCCGGCCCGCATCGCCGAACGTTTCGCGCGCGTCCAAGCGGGCCATGGATCGCAGGCGCAGCGCTTCTGGCGCGCCGCTGCTCGCCATACGGAGCGCATGGCGAACGATCATGGCCGGCGGCTAAACGAATTTTGGACGCGCGCCGGCGCTCTCGCGCAAAATCTCGACGCCCATGATCGCCTGTTCGAAGGAGGCGTGGCCTATGCGAGCGAGGCCGCTCATCGGGCGGCGCTCATGCTCGACGTGCTGCGTCAGCGCGCCGACAATGACAAGGCGCATGAGGCGGCGGGCACGCCGCCGGTGTTGAAGTACGAGTGCGAGGTCCTCCTCGACGGCCGCGACCTGCCGCACCCCTCGAACTACCAACTGCTGAAGATCAAGCCGCCCGCGGGCGTCGAGGTGTTTGATTGGAAGCGGCCTTATCTGATCATTGATCCGCGCGCCGGCCATGGCGCCGGCATCGGCGGCTTCAAGGCCGACAGCCAGGTTGGCGTCGCGCTGCATGACGGCCATCCCGTCTATTTCACGGTGTTCCGACCTCATCCCGAGCCGACCCAAACTCTGGCCAGTGTCATGCACACCGAGGCCGAGTTCGTGCGCGAGATCGCGCGCCGGCATCCGCGCTCGCCGAAGCCCATCGTCGTCGGCAATTGCCAGGGCGGCTGGGCGGCGATGGTCCTCGCGGCGACCAATCCCGACATCGCTGGCCCGCTCGTCATCAATGGGGCGCCGCTCGCGCCGTGGTCGGGACGGCTCGGCGAGAACCCGATGCGCTACAACGGCGGCCTCCTTGGCGGCGCCGTTCCCGCGCTTTGGCTCTCCGATCTCGGTCACGGCGTGTTCGACGGCGCTTGGCTCGTCGCGAATTTCGAGGCGCTCAATCCCTCGCGCAACTATTTCGGCAAATATTACGATCTCTTCGCCGATCCGGAAGGCGGGCGCGAGCGATTCCTTGACTTCGAGCGCTGGTGGGGCGGCTTCCACTTCATGAATGAAGCCGAGATCCGCTGGATCGTCGAGCAGCTGTTCGTCGGCAATCGTCTCTCGCGCGGCGCTGCACAGATCGAGCCGGGTCGCCCGATCGATTTCCGCGCGATCCGCTCGCCAATCATCTTGTTCGCGAGCTTGGGCGACAATATCACCCCGCCGCAGCAGGCCCTGAACTGGATTGTCGATACTTATGCGGACGAGCACGAAATCCGCATCCGCGGCCAGCGCATCATTTACATGATCCATGACAAGGTGGGCCATCTCGGGATTTTCGTCTCTTCCTCCATCGCCAGGAAGGAGCATGCGGAAGTCGCATCCACGATGAAGACGATCGAGGCGCTTGCGCCCGGGTTGTATGAGATGAAGGTCGAGGAAGAGACGGGCGAAGGCGTCCACGCCAAATTCCAAGTAAGCTTCGAGGAACGCAAGCTCTCCGATATTTTGGCGATCGACGAGAACGACCGCGGTGAGGAGCGCGATTTCGCCGCCGTCGCGCGACTGTCGGAGCTCGCGACCGAAGCCTATGCGCTGGCGCTGCGCCCGCTTGTGCAAAGTTTCGTGACTCCGCAGGCGGCGCGCTTTCTGCGCGATCTCCATCCCGCCCGCGTCCAGCGGCGGGTTTTCGGCTTGCAGAGCCCGGTGGCGCATTTCGTCACGCCCTTCGCGGCCCGGCCTATGGGCGTGGCGGTCGACGCCGATAATCTATTCCTGCAAGCGGAGCGGCTATGGGCCGACGCCTTCATGCAAACCATGGATTTCTGTCGCGACCTGCGCGACGCCTGGTGCGAAATGGCGTTCCTGTCGTTCTATGGCGGCCCGCTCATGCATTGGATCGGCGCCCCCAACGCATTCGTGCGGGCTCAGACCACTCCGCAGGAGCTGCGTTATTTGCCGCGTGTCGAGGCGGCCCTGCGACATATGGAGAGCGGCGGCTTCGCTGAGGCCGTGATTCGCATGATGCTGCTGCTCAGCGAGGCGCGCGGCTCGGTGCGTCGTGATCGGTTGGAGCGGTCCGCGCATATGCTCGCCCATGACGAGCCTTTCGCCGCGCTCGGCGCGGCGATGCGCACAGAGATCATCGCCGAACAGTCGATCATCGTTGAATTCGAGCCGGAGCGCGCGCTCAAAACCCTGCCGGCTTTGTTGAGGACAGCGCAGGAGCGCGAAACGGCGATCGGCGCGGTCGAATTCGTCGCCGGCGCGATCGAGGAGATGGAGCCGCGGACTCTCCATACCTTGCAGGAGATCCGCAAGGCGCTCGAGCTGCCGCCGATTGAGGCTAACATTGCGAGCAAGGACCCGCTGATGAGCGTTGTGACAGAGTTCGAAGAAATTTAGGAAGCCAAATCCGATGTCGGAAGAACCGTGGGGCAAGTCGTCGCCAGCCTTTTGCGCCTACAGGACGGGAGAAGCATATTTGCGACAACTCGTGGGATTGACATGAAGAAGCGGCTTGTCGCGGGCGTCGCGTTCATCGCCAATTAACGCGCCGGCCAAAGTCCCGGCGACGTCGTCGAGCCCGGCCCCAGCGAACGTTGCAGCATCAGCGAATCCGTCCACTTGCCGAACTTGTAGCCAATCTGCGGCAGATAGCCGACCTGTCGGAAGCCGAAAGCCTCGTGCAGCTGGATCGAGGCGCGGTTTGAGGCGTCGATGTAGCCGATCATCTGGCGGTATCCCGCGGCCGCGCAGGCGTCGATGAGCGCCGCCAGCAACAGCTTTCCGATGCCGGCGTGCATATGGTCGGGATGCACATAGATCGAATGCTTCACGACATAGCGATAGGCCGGGCGCTTGCGGAACGGCACCGCATATGCGTAGCCGACGACGAGGCCGTCGCGCTCGGCGACAAGATGCGGCAGCTTATGCTTGTGCATGTTCTTGCGCCGCCGCTTCAAATCCTCGGCGTCAGGAAGCTCAATGTCGCGGTGCTGGGAAGGATCGACGCCGACGCGAATGTGATGCAGATAGATCGCCAGCATCGCGTCGACATCGCAGTCGCGTGAATTGCGCACGAGCACGTTGTCAACGCGGCGCTGTGGCGTTAGAGAAGCTTCTTCCGTCGTCATGCGCGCTCCTGCGCGACATAAGTATAGAACCGCACGACGCCATTCTTGTCGATCTCGCGATAGAGCCCCTGAATTTCCGCCTCAAAGCCGGGAAACAGATTGGCGCTGCGCTCGAAGGCCTTGAGATAGTCGACCATCGGCTTCGCTTTTTCGTTCAAGCGCTCGCCCGGCACGATCGTCGCGATGCCAGGGGGATAGATGACGAACAGCGTCGTCGCGACGCGCCCCTCGATCTCGTCGATCGGCAAATAGTCGACCTCGTTGCGCACGAGCAGGCGCGCGGCCGCGCGTGGCGTCATGATCATATCGGGCAGATGCTCGGCCCTAAACTGCGCCTTTTGCAGCGCGCTAATGTTGGCGCTGCGATAGTACGCGTGCATTTCGGCGCAGAGATCGCGCAGGCGCACGCCTTTATACCGTTGCGGACGCCTGGCGACGAATTCGGGCATGGCCTCCTGAAGCGGGACGTTTTCGTCGTGCAGCCGCTTGAAGGCGACAAGCGCGGAGACCAGCGTCCCCGCCTTGCTCGCCTCAACGCCGGGCGTGAGGAGGAACAGCAGCGAGTTGAGGTCGTTCTTTTCGGGCACGACGCGGTTCTCGCGCAAATATTGCGCGACGACAGGCGCCGGCACGCCATGCTCCTCATAGGCGCCGGTCTTGCGGTCGAAGCCCGGTGTGAGCAGGGTGAGCTTCGCTGGGTCGGTGATGGCGAAGCTGTTGTGGGCATGGGTGAAGCCGTGCCATGCGTCGCCGGGCGAAAGCTCCCAGAACTGCGCGTTGCGCGCGAGCTGCTCCGTCGAGACGCTCTCCCACGCGACCTCGTGAACGCCCCCGTCGAGCGCAGCGTCGGGCAGCGCGACCCTGTCCGGTACGAAGGGATCGAAGAACCAGCGTCGCGCTGGATCGCGTTCCTTCTCCTCGAATTCCCGCCGCACCGCGCGCAGCTTCTTGCGCAATTCGACGCCGAGGCGAAGCGTGTCGTCCCAGAGCACCTCGCCCGATTTGCCCTTCATCATCTGGGCGCCGACGTCGAGCGAGGCGAACAGCGGATAGAAGGGCGAGGTCGAGGCGTGCTGCATGAAGCCCTCGTTGAAGCGGCGATGCTCGACGCGCCGCTTCTGCCCATGGATATGACGGTCGCGCACGTGGATTTGCGACGCCTGCGAGAAGCTCGCGAGCTGCTTATGCGTCGATTGCGTCGCGACGATGCCGGGCGACGCCGCGGTCAAATTCCTGAGCCCCATGGCGAAGCGCCGCTCATAGAGCGGATGGAATTTCATGAAGCCTGCCCAGGCCTCGTCGAACAGAATGTAATCGCAGAGATGACCAATCTTTTTCACGATGGTCTCGGCGTCATAGATCGTGCCGTCATAGGTGCACTGCTCGATGACGGCGGCGCGGAACGGCCGTTCCTTGCGCCAAGCGTCCTTGTCCTTCACCAGCGGATTGTCGCGGATGCGTGCGCGGATGGCTTCCTCATCGAGCGCGTCCAGACGGATCGGACCGATGAGGCCATAGGCGTTGCGGTCCGTGGCTAAGAAGATGGGGATGCCGCCGCCAAGCAGCAGCGCGCCGTGATGCGCGGCTTTGTGATTGTTGCGGTCGAAGAGCACGAGGTCGTCTTCCGCGACGAGGTTGCCGAGCACGATCTTGTTGGAGGCGGAGGTGCCGTTGAGCACGAAATAGGTCTTTTCGGCCCCAAAGATCGTCGCCGCTTCCTGCTGCGCCTTGAGCGCGGGGCCTTCATGTGTCAATAGATCGCCGAGCTCCAGCACGGAATTGTCGAGATCGTCGCGAAAGATCGCCTCGCCCAAATGCTCCATGAAGATGCGGCCGATCGGGCTGCGGCTGTAGAAAATGCCGCCATTATGTCCGGGACAGGTCCAGAGCTGGTTGCCTTCCTCGGCATAATCGACGAGCGCTCCGAAGAATGGGGTTTTGAGCGTCTCGGCATATTGCTTGAGGCGGCTCACGAGATTCTTCGCGATGAACTGAGGCGTTTCTTCGGCGAGAAACACATAGCCGTCGATGAAGTCGAGCACTTCGACGGGGATGTCCTCGAAGCGCTTGCGGCGCACGAGGATGACGATGGGCATGTCGAGGCCGCGGGAGCGCATGAGGTTGATGAGCGAGGCCGCCTTGCCCTCAAGTCCTTTCTTGCCCCAGTCGACGACCATGCAGCCGATGGCGGCGTCGGTTTGCACCGCGAGCGCCGCGTCCTCGAGTCGCCTCGCTTTCACGACTTGGAACCCCATGCGCTCGATCGACTCGATGATCTCGTTGACCCGCAGGCCTTCGAGATCGTCCGCGTCGAAGACGGGCGCGGAGAAGAGGAAGGTGAAGCGCTGGAAATAGTTCACGTCGGGGCTGTCCTTTGAGAGGGGAGGGAATCGCGATGATAGCCATGGCGGACTGGGGCGGCTTGTCAACCGATTTTCTTGGACGGCTCTCGGCGAATTTGGGCCTTAAAATCGACCTTCGAAGTTTGTCGGCGAGAGCCGTTTAGCGTCCCGCTGAGGTCGGCGCTTGCCGAAATCTGTGCGCCTGCGCTCGTAATTCCGCAAGCGCCTGCGCTCGTTGAAGAGATCGAAGACGGGAGCGTCCTGGCGGCGCAACACCGCCGTCATCCTCACGAACTCCACCACAAAACCACGGCTTTCGCCTTCCGCCCAAACTGGAGCGCCAGGGACGAATATCTCCATTTCGATCTCGGTTCGGCGAACCTCTCGGGCGTCGCGACCGCAGCGTTCAACGGCGGCGCCTTCCCTCCTCAACGGCGCGGCGACGAACCACGGCTCGCGCTTCGACAGCAATGTCGTCCGCGCCGACGTGAACTATCGCTTCAACTGGGCGCCCCTGCGCCGGTCGTCGCCAAATTTTGATTGAACGCGAAGAAGCTCCTCGCCGCTGGTTTCGGTTCTAAAGAAGCTCGGCCAGGCGTTGGGCTTTTTCCTATAGATGTGATGCCCGGGCCATCGCTGGCGCGGCGGCGCCCGCGTCATTGGTGGGCGCGAAGCTTGCGTTGACCCGCCCGCGAGCCATGCAGCTCTATGACGATCAACTGATCGTCTTCAGTGCGCTCAATGCAAGCCGTTGAATAGCACAAGAGCCGTTCAATTAGGGTTTCTTCAATATCGTTGTCGATCTGTCGAATACGAGAATATATGATGTGTGCCGGGAAATAAGAGCATTGGGGAAGCTCTGACAGGAGCGACTGGATTCCTTCGGCAATATGAATAAGCGTCGTATAGAATAGAAGGTCATAAGATAGCTTATCCAGATCGAATTCTTTTTGCCGGCCCGGGAAGCCATGAGGAAAAGGGTTTGAAAGACCGGTTAATTCTTCGGCCAAGCGTAAACGCTCATCTTCCTCGCGCTTGTCGCGGCAGATTGTGCGCATGACACGGCTCTTAAAAGGGGCTGGTTCTCGACCCAACCGGCTAGCCCGGCGTCAGTGCGGCGCTGGATGCATGGGGCCGCCTGGATTCACGGGAGTTGGGATCGGTGGCGGATATGGTCTAACCGGAGCAGGGCCGACGGGGCCACCGATAATAGGGCCGCGGACTATGATTGGAGGGCTCGCGATCGGTCCCCCTCCTCCGGCAACCGGCGTCGCGCTGGCAAGCGCTGCGGAAAGGCCAAGGGCCCCAGTGGCTGCTGCAATTACGGACAAGATGATCTTGTTCATGTTGCGCCTCCCAGCAGGTGCGGGAAGCGATCTAAAAGCAAAATTGAACATCGTCCAAGCTGTACATTGGTTGTAAGCCAAAAGGACAGGTCTGGCTCTATTGCTCTAGCGCACGAGCGCGCCGCCGTTTTGCCCAAGGCAGGGTTTCGACCGTTGTCATCAAAAGCGTCGCGCGCCCATGCAAGGGCGCGGCGCCTTTTTCGTGTTCCCACCCCAAGCTGTCCCAAGGGAAAAGCGCGGTTGACCCGCTTTAGCTTTCGCCAGCTTGGTCGCGCGGGATCAAAGCGCCAATTTGGCCGGTATTGGGTTCTACCATTTGGCGACTTCATTTCTCCCCATCGCCACTCGTAGCATGGGGTCGGAGCGTTCTGCTCCGCCTGTCGTCGTGCTTCGATGATGG
>Ga0187782_10001122_pt1 | contig 19257 bp, 14 predicted proteins | sample 0715_SJ02_MP15_2_FD_132454 | JGI IMG/M metagenome (GOLD analysis project Ga0187782, IMG submission 132454) | Tropical peat soil microbial communities from peatlands in Department of Meta, Colombia - 0715_SJ02_MP15_20_MG | ecosystem: Environmental > Terrestrial > Soil > Wetlands > Peat | place... | reverse complement strand
TTGACGTACGGCTTACGCTTGAGCGCAGTGGGCGCTGCCGTTGGCTTAGCCGGGGCCTTTGCGGCTTCACGCCTGATCTCCCGATCCATTTATGGCGTGGCCGCAACGGACCCGTTGAGCTACCTGGCCAGCACTGTTGTCGCCGTGAGCGTAGCGCTCGCGGCGTGCTACTTCCCTGCCCGCCGGGCAACGAAGGTCGATCCAATGGTCGCGCTGCGATACGAATAATGAAAGTAAATCTAGTATTTACCTTGCACAGTTCACTTTGACGGTAAGCCGAAATTCTGTTATAAGATAGTGTCGCGAGGGCGATGGAGTTCGCCTGAACTGTCCGGTAAGCCGGACTGATAACTCCTGACCGCCGGTGGGCGTTCAGGAGTTTTTTATTTGGTCGATAATACGGAGGTTCGGGCGAGTTGTCCCGCGGGTCCAGATATCACGTGCCGTTTGAATGTCACTTCAGCAACTTGCAATTAGAAGTGAGCGAACCGAACCTATGAGGATTGTTATTGTCTTAGATAGAACCGGCAGCAACCCACCCACTACACAAGAGAAGGAGAACATACGAGCTTGAACTCAAAAACCAAACAAGTAGATGCGCTGGAAACCCTGGATTCTCGATGGAATCCAACTGTACAAGTGTCGGTACGTCTTGAGAGCGGTGCGCTCGGAGTTGCCAAAGTACCATCGGGCGCGTCGACCGGGAAGCGCGAAGCTGTCGAACTTCGCGATGGTGACAAAAGCCGTTATGGCGGCAAGGGCGTGCAGAAGGCCGTCGCCAATGTGTTAGGCGAAATCCGCCAAGCTGTTCTTGGTTTCGAGGGCGATCAGGCCACCCTCGATAGGAAGTTGATCGCACTCGACGGCACGCCGAACAAGGCTCGGCTGGGGGCCAATGCCATTCTCGGGGTTTCCGTCGCCGCCGCAAGAGCTTGGGCCGCAGAACGCGGCGTACCCCTCTATCGTCATCTCTCGGAACAGGAGACCTATGTCCTTCCAGTGCCCATGCTAAATGTGCTGAATGGAGGCAGGCATGCGGATAACAACGTTGACTTTCAGGAGTTCATGATCGCGCCGGTTGGAGCGCGAAGCTTCTCGGAAGGACTGAGGGCGGCTGCGGAGACATTTCAAGCTCTCAAGAGCATACTGCATCGGAAGGGCTACGAAACGAGTGTCGGTGATGAAGGCGGATTCGCCCCCAGGCTGCGCTCGAACGAAGAGCCGATGGAGCTTCTTGTGGCCGCAATCGAGAAGGCCGGGTACAAGCCGGGCACTGACATCGCCATCAATCTCGATCCTGCCGCCAGTGAGTTCTACGATGATGGGACGTATTTCTTCAAGAAATCAGACAAGTCCAAGCACACGCCTACAGACATGGTGAACCTTTGGTCGGATTGGCTGGAACGCTACCCCATGATTTATTCCCTGGAAGACGGCTCTGCAGAGGACGACTGGGATGGCTGGAAAGAAGCCACGCGGCGATTAGGCGCCAAGGTTCAACTTGTGGGAGATGATGTCTTCGTCACCAATCCGGCCATTCTGCAGAAAGGCATTCGTGAGGGTGTTGCAAACTCAGTGCTGATTAAGCTCAACCAAATCGGAACCGTGACGGAAACTCTTGAGTGCATTGAGTTGGCACGTCGGAATGGCTACACGGCAGTTGTCTCCCATCGTTCCGGCGAGACTGATGACACGACTATCGCCGATCTGACGGTCGCGGCGGGTACGGGGCAACTCAAGTCAGGTTCAGCTTGTCGTGGGGAGCGCGTCGCAAAGTACAATCGGTTGCTAGAGATCGAGAAAGAACTGGGCAGCAAGGCGCAGTATGCTGGACGCAGTGCTTACGCGCGCTGGAAAACTTAGCACGCGTCTTTCCTAGGTAACCTGATTGGCTCAGCGAGGCTGTTGAGAGCGCCCTTCAGGAGATTATTTGACTAATCTAGAAAGGACCCTATGAAACTAATAGACAGGCGCGAGCATCTTACAAAATGAAGCCTTTGGCGATGGGGTTCGCCCACCTAACCGTCTCATAATTTTGGGACTGATAACCCCTATCATGACTCCGGTCGTGGTAGGGGTTTTTGTTTTGGCTCCTCCCGACCCTAAATTATGAGGTGCGAGTGAATATCTGGCTGACTGCTTCTCTGTGGGTTGGTTTGGCGCTGGTCGCGGCAATGATCTCGATACGGGTTGGCATCTCCGTCGCCCTGGTCGAGATCGGCGTGGGCGTCCTTGCCGGCAATTTCCTTCATCTCACTCCCAACGACTGGGTCAATTTCCTGGCCGGGGTTGGAAGTGTACTGTTGACGTTCCTCGCGGGTGCGGAGATTGACCCTGCGGCCCTACGGGCCAATCTGAAAGAAAGCTTGGTGATCGGGTTCTTTTCGTTTCTCGCTCCCGCGCTGGGAGCCTTCGCCGTTGCCTTCTGGATTTTCAAGTGGAACCTGCACGGGGCCGAGATTGCCGGAATTGCTCTCTCAACCACGTCCGTTGCTGTGGTCTATGCAGTGATGATCGAATCGGGTCTGAATGAAACCGAGCTGGGCAAAGCCATCCTGGCTTCCTGCTTTGTCACTGATCTTGGCACGGTTGTGGCTCTCGGCTTGTTGTTTGCCAACTACAACCGCTGGCTTTTGATCTTTGTCGTGGTGACGGCCGTAGTCCTCTGGAAGCTTCGGTCATTCACGGCATGGTACTTCCGAAAAGTGGGTAACCGGGTCAGTGAGCCGGAGGTCAAGTTTATATTGTTGCTCCTTTTCTTGCTGGGCGGGCAAGCCGCAGCAGCGAGGAGCGAAGCAGTGCTTCCGGCTTACCTCATCGGGTTGGTCATGGCTCATCAGTTCCTGCAAAACCGTGTTCTGATGCACAGGATGAGAGCCATCGCATTCTCCCTCCTTACCCCTTTCTACTTCATCAAGGCCGGCTCCTACGTATCCTTCAAGGCTCTGGTTGCGGGGCTGGGCTTGATTGCGGCGTTTTTCCTCATGAAGATGATCACCAAGGTCTGTGGCGTATTGCCGTTCGCCCTGACATTTGGATTTGGGAGACGGCGCGGCATGTACACCACGCTTTTGATGGCTACGGGACTGACCTTCGGATCAATTTCGGCGCTCTTCGGGCTCACCCACGGGTATATCAACCAGTCACAGTACACAATCCTGGTAACGGTCGTCATACTCAGCGCGGTGGTGCCTACGCTGATTGCGGAACGATTCTTTAGCCCTGATCTGGAGTCCGAGGCTGCAAAGGGCCGGCAGGCCGAAGTTTCGAGTGCCGCCGCAATGGAAAGCGAGGCATGAAGCATGTTTAAGAACATTCTGATCGCCAATGACGGATCGGAGGGCGCGAAGAAAGCCCTTCGAGCTGCCATAGCGCTGGCGAAGACGTTCGGCGGGACCCTGCAATCTATCTCTATTAAAGAGAGACCAAGCCATTACGCAGAAACCGTGGGCGAGGTAATGGAAGAGCAGGAAGAAGCGGACAGGTTCTATGCCCGGGTCACGGCTGAGGCAAAGGCGCTGGCGGCTGAGGAGGGGCTAAGCGAGTTGAAATGCACGGTCCTGCCAGGGCATGAAGTGGAAACCATAATTCGCTTTGCGCGCGACGGGGGCTTTGATTTGTTAGTAGTCGGCTTCATGGGGCACAGTCGAGCCTTCGGACGAATCTGGGGAGGAACATCGCAGAACCTTGTTAAGACCTCGCCGTGCTCCGTGCTGGTTGCGAAGTAATCGTTACCCATTGCAGCCGGAGAACGCGGAACGGCAAATGCCATTTGCAAGGCAGTTCAATTGAAGAAATTCATGGGTTTGGGGTGACCACATGGAGGATGGCAACAATAGAGGGTTTGGAACAACACTCTCCATTTCGCCTGCTCACGTGAATGGGCTTGCGGCGAGGATGCGCATCCTCGAGGAGGATTGCCGGGAAATCGACCGCAATTTGGATGGATTCAAGGGAATTCTCTACGAATACGTGGGAGAAATCCCAGAACGCAACAGACGGCAGATGCGGAGAGCGATAGCCGAGATTCTGAATGCGATCGCATCCATGCGGCAGGAGTTGCAGCTTCCCGAGCAAGTGATTGATTTAGACAAGATGATCGAGTCGCGTCTTTCACATATGTGGGTCACATTGCACGAAAGCAAGTCCGCGAGCCTGCGCGGATACGGCGTGGTCCCCGAGGACTTGAGCCGATATCTGGACCCGCGCATTGATGGCATGCTAGCCCTCCTTGCTCGTCTGCGTGAAGCACTGCGGGAATCGACAATGGAAGCCAAGGGGAGAACGCTTCGAAGAAGGCGTTCGGAGTGAAGCTGCACATCCAGTTAAAATGAACACGGTGCCAGGAGAGAGCGTAATTACCGGACTCGCGGCGGCAAGCGACGTTGATGGCGCTTCCAGGTTGCTTCGCCTTGCAGCATTGGCGGAAGAGTTGGGGACCATCAGCGTGGCTGAGGAGGCCCGCGAACTGTCAGCTCGCGTCTCGGAAGGACGCTTCTACGTCGCTTGCATTGGCCAGTTCAAGCGGGGCAAGTCGACACTCATTAATGCGCTGATTGGTGCGCCTGTCCTCCCGGTGGGCTTTATTCCGGTGACCGCAGTGCCTACCGTAATCCGGTTCGGACAGCAAATGCGAGCACGAGTTCGGGCCCGGGATGCCTCGTGGCGGGAAATCGGCCTCCTGGAACTGGGTGAGTACGTATCTGAGGAGCACAATCCGGAGAACTCGAGGGGGATCGTGGGCGTGGAAGTGTTTGTGCCCAGCCCGCTGCTCACGTCGGGCATGTGCTTGGTGGATACACCCGGCTTGGGATCGGTGTTCACGGGAAACACAGCGGCCACCGAGGCTTTCATACCTCACGTCGATGCGGCGCTCGTTGTCATCGGCGCGGACCCACCGCTGGCCGGCGAGGAATTAGCTCTCGTTGAGTCGGTGTCGCGACATGTTGAGGATTTGATCCTGGCCATCAATAAGGCGGACCGAACTACGGACGAAGAAAGAGCGGCGGCGGTTGGGTTCACGCGGAAGTTACTCGAAAAGCGATTGCAACGGCCCGCCGGCCCCGTCTTCGAAGTGAGCGCGACGGAACGGTTGGAGAAACGCGGACCGGAACGGGACTGGCGTAGGCTGGTGGAAGCGCTCGGCCAACTTGTTGAAGGCTCCGGCCGGGACTTGATCCGGGCAGCTTTCGAGCGAGGCCTCGAGCGGTTGGGCGAACAGTTGCAACTGATCGTCAGCGAAGAGCGCGAGGCGCTCGAACGTCCGATCGAGGAATCAGAAAGGCGAATTGCGGCCATGAAGGAAAGCCTCACCGGGGCAGAACGCTCGATGCGAGAGCTAGGTTATCTCTTCACGGCTGAGCAGCATCACCTTTCTGATACGCTCGCCCACCGCCACCGCGCGTTTCTTGCTTCCGTGTCGCCCCAGGCGAACAGCGAACTCGAGGAGGCTCTCCAAACCGTGTCGCGCGGAATGGGGCCGTCCTACCGTCGGCGGGTGATGCGTGAGGCTCAGGAGGTGGCGCGCAGACACGTCCTCCCGTGGCTGCAGACCGAGCAAATCGAAGCCGAGAAGGAATACCGCGAACTCGCCCGCCGATTTGTACAGGTCGGCAACGATTTTCTGAAGAAACTCGCTGATGCCGGCGTTCGCGAGATTGCTCGCATGCCGCACGCCCTCGACCCGGAGGCAGGATTTCGGATCAGGTCGCGGTTCACATTTCACGATCTGATCGAGCTCGCGCAACCCGCCTCCCCATTGCGGTGGGTGGCCGACTCGATTCTAGGACTTGTTGGAGCTCATGGGGTGATCGAAAACGACGCGCGCCAGTTTCTTTTGCATCTGCTGGAAACCAATTGCACTCGGGTGCAAAGCGATATCTTGAACCGAGTTCAGGAGAGCCGCAACCGGTTGGAGGTGGAGATCCGCAAACTCCTGCACGAGATCCGCCGCATCGCCGACCGGGCACTGACCCACGCCCGCACGGCCCAGGCCGAGGGAGCGCCGGCGGTCCAGGCAAGACGCGCGCGGCTGGAACGCCTTGAAAGTGAGATACGGATGACGCAAGCGGTTTGAGAAACTTGAATCTGGAATACCGCTATGGCCTTAGATGAACTTCACGCTCGCCGCTTGGCTACGGTCGCAAACGTATTCGAATGCGCCCTGGACCGAATGGAACTAGTGCTCAAATCGCTCGAGTCTGCGGGCGAAGATGAGCGCGAGCAGATTCGTCAGGTGTGGGAGAAGATGGCAATGGTTCGAAGCCGGCTGTCGGAGTCTCTCGAGCACTTCGCAATCCAGCCTCGCAAACCTGGGCCAAGACAGGTGTTGGCGGCAGAGCTTTCCAGACTTTGGGTTGTACTCGAAAATGCGAGACCGGAAAGGATGAAGGGCTACGGAAGGGAGTTCAGCCCTGCCGACAAGGCCGCTTGGGAGAAGCTAATGGAAGGGTTAATGTCGGATGTCAAGGAAATGCGCCGCATGCTCGTCAAGGGGCGAATAAAGCCCTGACCTCACCATTGTGCATATGCTCTCTTAGGTAGTGCATCTGGGCCAGGTCCCATGACCTAGGGAAGAGCCGCAAACCTGGAAAATCCCGCAGAGTGTGTTAACTACCGGTGTTATCATTGGGATGGGTGTACGTCGGCATGCTACCCGAGCGCAAGTTAGGCCTAAATCCGGCCGACTCATGCCTTGGGTGACGCTGTCCATTGCTGTCTTTTGGGATACAATGGTCTGTAAATGCCCTAAACCGCCGCATTCTGCACACTGCCCAGTGCTTCCTGGTTTCTGCCTACTGCCTTGTGCCGACTGCCGACTGCATACTCTAGAACGGGAGACCCAATGATCGAAATGTTCTTCCGCAAGGTTTATGGCACGACTCCCGACGTTGTGGTGCGCGCGCCGGGCCGCGTGAATCTTATCGGCGAGCACACCGATTACAACGAGGGGTTCGTCCTTCCGGCCGCCATTGACCGGAACATCGAGTTCGCCGGACGCAAGCGGGCCGATCGCATTGTCCAGGTGCATTCCCTCGATTTCGATGGTTCCGTTGAATTCAACCTGGATGATATCCAAAAAGATAGCAAGAACTCGTGGAGCAATTACATTCGCGGCGTGTCGAAATACCTCGAGAAGGATGGCTTTCGGCTCTCGGGCGCTGACATGGTTTTTGGCGGCGACGTGCCGCGCGAAGCGGGCCTCAGCTCCTCGGCGGCGGTGGAAGTAGCCACGGCAGCATTCTGGAAGAACCTACTGCACCTGGAGGTTGATCCGGTTTATCTTGTCAAGCTTTCGCGCAAAGCAGAGAACCAGTTTGTGGGTGTACCGTGCGGCATCATGGATCAGTTCATTTCCGCGCTGGGGCGGGAAAACCACGCGCTATTCCTCGATTGCCGCGATCTCGACTACCGTCACGTGCCTTTGCGCGACGATGTGAAGATTGTCGTCTGTAATTCCGGCGTGAAGCGCGCCCTCGCCCAATCGGAATACGAGGTTCGTCTTAAGCAGTGCCAGCAGGCGGTGGCGCAGATTGCTTCCACAGGCCGGGCGGCGAAGTCGCTCCGCGACGTGAAGCCCGCAGATCTGGAGGCGGCGCGGCCGGTACTGAGCGAGATTCTGTATCGGCGGGCCCGCCACATCGTTAGCGAAAACCATCGGGTCTTGGAGGCCGTCAAGGTTCTGGAAGCCGGCAACCTGGAGCGCTTTGGCGAGCTCATGAACGCTTCCCACGAAAGCCTGCGGGACGATTATGAGGTCAGCTCTAAGGAACTCGATGTCCTGGTTGAGGTGGCCCGGAAACAGGCTGGCGTTCTGGGCGCCCGCATGACCGGTGCGGGATTCGGTGGATGTACCGTCAACCTGGTCCGACAGGAAGCTGCCGCAGATTTTGCCGAAGCTGTTTGCCGGGGTTACTACGACGCCTTGGGTCTGAAGGCAGAGATATATATTTGCAAGGCTTCGCAGGGGGCGTTGAGCATCTGATCCAAAATACTTCACGCCGGCGAGGCATACTTGAACATCACGTAAAACAAGACAGCCAAAAGGATGAAAAGCAACGCGAGTGTTCTCCGGCTGACCGGCGCCTCGATGAACGGGCAGGGTTGCTCGGGATGAGTTCTTCTCGCCAAATACCAGGGGAAAACGATCGGCCACATCAGCAAAGTGCCCATTCCCCACCTTAGCGGTCTGGGCAGGCGCTTTTCCAGGGCGTCGAAAAGGACCCACAAGGAACAAAGGATTTGCACGCCTCCCAGCACAAGCTGGGCTTTCACAGGGGGCATGTAACGCTGAATCAAAGTCGCCCCGACCACCCATATCGCAAATACGATGAGAAAGGTTCGCCAGGAAAAGCGCACAGGTTGGAGTTCCCGTCGCGCCGTTATTCCAACCACCGGGCGAACTCCGGGTTTGCGAATCTCCGCAGGATCGATGGCGTGCTTGCAGGCGACGCAGATCCGGCACGAGGGCGCCAGCAATTGCCCACAGGCCGGGCAGGGGAAAGGATCGCGCGGTTCGTCAGCGGGACGATTGTTGGTTGCCACACTCTCCAATTCAAGAGGCTTGTCTTTTTCGGTCATTCAGATTCTCTGTCTTCGTCCGTGGTCCGTTGTCCGTAGTCCGTCGCTCGTGGTCTGTCACCGGGTCGGATGCGGGTGACCATTACACAATGCACTTCGGTTCTCGATAGCGTGGTCCAGTTGGCAGGAAACGGTCTACGACTGGCAACGGACTACGGACAACTGACAACGAACTGTCACTTCTCATTCCAGCCTTCGTGGTCTTTCCAGTCCAGAATTTGCCAGAGGACCTCCTCGCGCCGTAGCTTGTCAAAAGTGTGAAGGTGCCCCAGCGTGCGGTTGCCCCCCTGGGACTGATAGAACCACTGCGCTTCCTGGGCAAGCGTCATCGCGTCGCCGGAGACGCTCAGGACGTTTTTCTGGTAGCGGTAAGGCGCATGGGCTTGCGGTCCCGGGCCGTATTCCACGTAAGTCAGCAAGGTGAGGTCGGGCTGGACTTCCCCTTCCCGGAGCAATTCCTGGAGCGCCTTGACCACAAACCAGTTGTTGGTCCGATGGTCCACGTGGCGCTCATCGGGATGTCCGGTATAAATGACTTCTGGATGGAACTCGCGGATGAATCGCTTGACCGCCTCGACCACCGCCTGACGCGCATAGGGCAAATTGGGCTCTGCGACACCTTCGTAAGGCGCATGTTCGCTGGCCAGCAGCACCGAAAGGTAAGGATTCGTGGCCTCCACGTGGTCATGCCAGATATAGCCGGAGCCGCCGTCGGGCAGCCCGAGGAAATAAATGTTTTCGCGAGGCACGCCGAGGTGTCCCACGGACCGCCGCGCCTCTTCCATGCGCAGTGCGCCAAAGTTCATTGCCTCATCCGGCGCGCAGGAATGCTCGTAGTACCGGTCGCACGAACCGGAATCACCACTGGTGAAATAAACCAAGTGAATCGGAATGTGGTTCTCCACAGCCGCTCGGATCATCCCGGCGAGCGCTCCTTCGTCATCTTGATGAGCGCAAAAAATCAAGATGGAGTTCGGCAAAGGATTGGCAGCCAGCTCCAGAACACTCGTTGCCAGCCTGTCGCCCGCTGTGTCGTTCACCTCTACGTGCGCGCGGAAGATCCCGCCTTGACCAGCCGGGAGCACAAAGCTCGTCTCCTCGGAAAGCGCCGAACTTCCTGGATCGAGGGTAACTCCTGCGGCAATCTGCTTGGCGGCGAGTTCTTTCCCCTTCGAGTCGAGCAAGCGGGCGCGAACTGTGACCCCCCGCCAGGGCTGGCCCGTGGGATTGCGCACTGAGAACCGCAACCCCGCCTCGCTCCCTGACGGATACATCGTGTGGTCACGGTCGATTTGAATGGCCTCTGAATCCACACCCGGAGGTTCGAAGTGGCGATAGCTCGTGAAGTTGACGTCATCCAGTTTTGGATAGACGTATTGCAAGGGATATGGTTTCGGCTCAGTGATCCCAGCCGGTTGAATGAAGACCTCGGAACTAAACGCAATGTCATAGATGTTCTGGCGCTCACGGTCCCACACCACCACGGCGTACTGCTGAACCGAAGGTTGTGGTGGCTGCTTGGCCTCCGGAGCTTTGGTCGCCTGGGGACCTTGCCCTCCGCCGGCTGGTCCTGAAGGCTGTGGTGCCTGCTTTACCTCCGCAGCCTTGGCGGACTGGAGATGTAGTTCTCCCCCGGCTGGCAAGGAAAGCCCTTCCCCGATCGTTACCACATCAACCCCGGCGCGCTCCGAGGTCTGGGCAGTCCACGGCCAGTAGCGGTCGGAAAACTCGACCCGCAGGTTGTTGATGGTGTGTCCGGAAAGGTTTTTGAGATCGACCTCGCAGGCCACGGGGTCGCCGGGAGTGTAAAAGGCCTTGTTAAGCTGGACTCTCTGGATCTTCACTAGCTTTCGATAAACGGAAAAAGACGCCGATCCAGGGGCGCCCTTGAGGGCTTCATGAGATTGGGAATCGGTTAAGAAAACCAACACTTCGTAGCGGCCCGTTCTTGCTTCTTCGGGAATCTTCCACAATAAGTAATAGTCTGTCGACGATTCCTTCGCGCCGAGCGTCACACCCGTGGCTATTTCTACGTTTCTTGTTTCCAAGTACCTATCTTCGCCTGCGTAGCGAATGTTGGCGGAGATATCAAAAGGCGCCAGCGGGGAAGGTCCAGCGGGAGGAAGTAAAACCTTGAGACGGACCTCCGAGCCGACGTTGTAGCTCACGTTGTCAGTGACTGCCTTGAACGTCTCTTGAGACGAAGGCCAGGCAGCGGCTGCCGGGAGCGCAATTCCCAAGACCAGTAGGAACGATCGAAATGCCGACTTCACCTTATTCGTGCTCGCCCAAATCCGTCGCGAACCGAGTTGCCTGTGCATGACCACCCCCAAGGAAGGTCCATCGGCGATTATAAATGGCAAATACTAAACAGTCGAGGAGTCGAGGGCAGGTGCCAGGTATCAGGTGCGGGGCGCCTGGCGGCGCACCTCCAAAGGGCAGCGGGCGGTAGCCCAATAGTCAGTAGGAACCCCCGAGGGCGGCCACAGGGCTCGCTCCTACAACTCGGAAGGTGTGAAAAAATCGACTTGGCCGGCCGTAGCGGCGCTCTATGAGCGCCGAAGACCATGATTCTAAAGGCGCGGCGGTCATAGACCGCCGCTACAGTCCGATTTTTTCACACCTTCACGGGGGGAGGGACCCTCGTCCTACCAGTAAGGCCCTGCCTTTTGGGGGCGCAAAGTGCTAAATTCTTCTGGATCCTTCGCCCGCAGAAGCTCGGCGGGCCCAGGATGACAGATACTTAACTGCGGAGGTTTGAAAACGAAATGGCATCATGGCGCGGCGTTTTGATGGTTCTGATCGTGTCGGGTCTTGCAATTTTGCCGGCCACGGCGGCGGAAGCCCTACCACAAAATACACTCCTTGCTCCCACCCCGCCCATGGGCTGGAACAGTTGGGATTGTTACGGACCTTCGGTTACAGAAAAAGAAGTGAAGGCCAACACGGATTACATGGCCAAGCATCTCGCCAAACATGGTTGGCAATATGTGGTTGTGGACATTCAATGGTCCGAACCCAAGGCTGGCGCGCACGGGTATCGGCCTAACGCAGAGCTGACGATGGACGAATATGGCCGATTGACCCCCGCCCTGAACCGTTTCTCCTCGGCGGCGGATGGGCAGGGATTCAAACCGCTGGCGGACTACGTCCACGGTCTGGGGCTGAAGTTCGGCATTCACATCATGCGGGGAATCCCCCGGCAGGCCGTGTCGAAGAATCTTCCGGTGCTAGGCACGAGCCTTCGCGCCGGCGATGTCGCCAACCCCAAGAGTGTCTGCACGTGGCTGACGGACATGTACGGAGTGGACATGACCAAGCCTGGCGGCCAGGCGTACTATGATTCGATCGCCAAGCTCTACGCACAGTGGGGCGTGGACTACATCAAGGCGGATGACATGAGCTCACCCTATCACGGCGACGAAATTGCCGCCTTGAGCCTAGCCATCAGGAAATCCGGGCGGCCAATGGTTTTGAGCCTCTCACCAGGGCCCGCCCCGCTCGAGCAGGCGGAAGACGTGAAAAAGCATGCTCAGTTGTGGCGGATCTCGGATGACTTCTGGGACGACTGGAAAAGCCTGAAGGTCCAGTTTCCTTTGTGCCGCGCCTGGGCGCCTCACACCGCCCCCGGGCATTGGCCGGACGCTGATATGCTGCCCCTGGGGCGTATCGGGATCCGCGCCGAGAATGGTAACGATCGCCACACCAACTTCTCCCAGGACGAACAATTCACCCACGTGACCCTATGGTCCATTTTCCGCTCACCTTTGATGTTTGGCGGTGACCTTCCTAGCAATGATGCATTCACACTTTCCCTGCTCACCAACGATGAAGTGTTGGCCGTGGATCAGCACAGCACCGAGGACCACGAATTGTTTGCGGAAGGAAACACGGTGGCCTGGGTGGCAAATGTCCCGAACAGCCCGGATAAATACTTGGCGCTCTTTAACCTCGACGACCACGCGCCCGCCACGATTAGCGTGAAATGGACGCAGTTAAACCTGCATGGCAAATGCGCCGTGCGCGACCTCTGGCAGCACAAAGACCTCGGCGACTCCGAGGGTGAGGTCAGCGTCGAGGTGCGCCCCCACGGGGCCCGGCTCCTCAGGATCCACACCGAGTAGGGGCTGGAGGCTAGGGACTGGGGCATGCTTTCTCGGTGCCCGTCACCCGGCGGGCATGAGCGACTGCTTTCCATTCCTGCCGTGCGCGTTCGCCGGACAACGCCTGCCCGACGGCATGCATCGCACCCAGCAGGACGAGCATGAAAACTGCGCTAGGATGTCGAATTGTCGCTGCTTTGGCTCTGGCCTTGGCCGGGGCGCGCGCCGTACCTTGTCAACTTCCGCCCACAGCGCCGCCGCCCAATGCGCCAGCGGCCCCTCCAGAAAGCCACGCCGCTCCGGCCGGAAAGCCAGGGGACTTGCGGCCTGCGACCCCGCTTGGCGCAGCGTCTGAAAGCACGCCAAAGGAGAGCGCGAGAGAGGCTGCGGTGGGATCACAAAGTCTCGCCCCCAGCGCGCCTGCGCCGACCGTGGAAACCTTTACCTCGGCGAGTGAGACAACGAAGTTCCGGCTCAAGGCGGATGTGGATCTGGTTCTAGTCGAGGCGACGGTGCGCGATCAGAACGGTGGCATTGTCAATGAGCTGAGGCGCGGTGACTTTCGCGTTTACGAGAACGGCGCCGAGCAGCAGATCAGTTATTTTTCTCGCGATGAGCTCCCCCTGGCTGTAGCCCTGGTCTTGGATTGCAGTGGAAGCATGGGCCCGGTTCTTAAGCAACTGCATCGCGTGGCCTTCGATACACTCTCTTCACTCAAACCCGACGATCAGGTGGCCTTGTTCGACTTTGCCGCCCGCGCGGAATTGCTGGTTGGCCTGACTCGCAATCGGCAACGCATCGCGGACGCCATCGCCGTCATTCGCCCCGGAGGCGCCACAGTCATCCCCGACGCCCTTTACGAAGCCGCCCTTTACCTCTCCCGCGCCGCCCCCGGCCGCCGTCATGCCATCATCCTGGTTTCCGACAATGAGAACACCCTAAAGGGTTACTGCGACGAAAAGCGCGTCATTCGCCAAGCGCTCGAGTCCGAAGCGGTGATTTACAGTATCCGCATCGAGGAAGGCTCGCACCCCCGTTCGATGTACGTCCTTCTTCCCATCTTTCGCGAGGTTTCCGTACCCAAGATAACTCACGAGACCGGAGGAGAGGTTATTGACGCCAGGAATATTGAATCCATCCGCTCCGCCATGGCCACCGCGATCTCCCGCTTGAAACAGCGCTATAGCCTGGGCTACTACAGCACCAACCGTCGCCACGACGGAGCCTTCCGGGAGATTGAAATTCACGTCAAAGATGCTTCGAATGACTCCCAGCAAAAGTACACTGTCTATTCGCGTCGCGGCTACTACGCGGCGACGGAAGAAGAGGGCAGTAGGCAGTAGGCAGTAGGCAGTAGGCAGTAGGCAGGTGGGCAGCGGGTAGTAGGCAGGTGGGCAGGGAGCCGAAAGCCTGTGACAATTCTTCGAGAACTCTAGCAGGCGTTTCTCACCGCCCGTGTGAGTTTTGACTCGGGGAGCCGGGTGAGGGGCTGGCCTGATAGAGCCCGAGCTAAGTTCTGACCGCCTCCGGGACTCATCGCTCTTACTTGTACCGCAGGTGATTTTCTTCCAGCCACTCGCGGGCGATTTCCTTGATCGCCTCATCACGAAACCGGTACCAAGCCTTTTCGATCCCGAGCCGTCGAATTGTGCTCTTGAACGTGCGAAATGCGTCGGACCCATGGATCGCGTCCAGAAGCTCCTCCCGCACCCGGTCATTCTTCTGCTCGCGAGAGAATTCGTCCATGATGGCCCACTCATGGACATCACGCTTTGTAGGCAGGATTAGGAAACGGTTAGATTCCAGCGCCTCGCGGACTTTTGGAAGGTCGTCGCGCATCCACTGCGGGGCATCGTCAATCTCGTCATTTTCAACCCTACGCCGCATTTCGTCCGTCACATACACGATCTCACCCGTATCCGGATCGAGATAGGAGGCGGACTCATTATTCGCAGATTCGATGGCCTCGATAACGTCACTCAGAGAAACAACGGCTGCCATGCGCTCAATGTCCTCCTTAGTCGAGGTACGTGCATCCATTTGCCCGGTAGTGATAAAGATCGCGAAACGTCCTTCCCCCGTTCGGCCAGTGGGTCAATCGTCCCTGCCGAGGCGATCCCATGGAGTGCAGCAGCGTGCTGCCGCTTTTGCTTGGGCCAGCTTGCTGGACATGCGGCCCCATATCGATCCGTCCGGCGAGCAAGCTCGCTGGACCGAAAGCGGCAGGAAGCTGCCGCACTCCGGACCCAGAAGGCTACTGGCCCGTGGTGAGCACCACTCGAAACCGCGCTTGGCCGCTCATCATGCGCTCGTAGCCCTCGACCGCACGCCCCAGGGGAAAGACTTCGTTCATGGATCGCACACCCGCCATCGCGCTGAAGAGCATCGTATCCTCGGATTCAATCGACGTTCCGGCCGGCCAGCCGGTAATCGTTCGCCCGGATAGAAGTTGGAGCGCGGACACCTCAACTGGGTCGAAGGCAGCGCCGACGATGACGAGCTTACCGTCCACGCGCAGGCCCCCAATGGTTGCACTCATGGCTTTGCCACTGGTCGCCGTGGCCAGGATCACGTTAGCGCCACCCAGTTTGGTGAGTGCCTCGGCCGGATTCTGTGCTTGGCTGTCAATGTAGTGCCGTGCGCCTAAGCTGCGAGCCAGCGGCTCCTTGTCCTTTCCCCGCGCTATGGCCACGGTGTTGAAGCCCATCTTGGCAGCGTACTGCACACCAAGGTGCCCGAGCCCTCCTACCCCGAGGATGCCCACCAGATCGCCTGCCCGCGCCCCGCTGTTGCGCAGTGAATTGTACGTTGTAATTCCGGCACAGAGCAGCGGCGCCGCTTCGATGGGGTCGAGTTCTTGAGGAATCAGGGCCAGCGCCTGAGCGGGAGCAATCATATAGTCCGCGTAACCACCATCGAATGAAATGCCGGTCACTAGACCATTGCGGCAGGTCATGAAGTGCCCACGACGGCAAGACTCACAGTAGCCGCAATGCCCGCCATACCAGCCAACACCCACCCGCTGGCCGGGCTTCCAACCAGGCACTTCTGCTCCAACCGCATCTAAGATTCCCGCGACTTCGTGTCCAGGCACTCGTGGATACGCAATACCCGGCCAATGGCCCTCCTTTACGAGCGCGTCGCTGTGGCAGATACCGCAGGCCTGAACTTTAATCCGTACACGGCCGGCCACAGGCTCAGGGATCTCACGCTCGACCAACTCGAACGGTCGGCCCGCGGCCGGAACTAGAACTGCACGCATCTTGGGCATAGTCGCCTCCAATTTGAGTTTATGGCTCCATTATACCGACTTCCTAAATCTTGACAAACCCAGTGATATAGGCTACAGAAATATGCCGAAGCTGGGTCGGGGTTGCTTCCTTCAGGCTCACGCTGCGGCAATGCCAGTGCCCTGGCACAAGCAAGAGTGGCTGTGGTAGCCTCCGATGCCGAATCTTCGGCTCGTGCCGAAATATCGGCTGACAAGGGCTTGGCTCAGAACGCATCTTCTCTCCTCACTTCGATTAAATCCTTCGCCGATAAATGGTTAGCTGAGGTGAAAGCAAGAGGGATTTTGGTCGCATGTTTGCCCTTTAAGTTCGAAGCCATGGACCTCAAAAGGGAGGTCCGCGCTACCCACGGTGAGGTGAATTACAATTATGCTCCGAGTCACTACTAAAATCGAAGAAGAACAAGGCAGAGTCACTCTAAAACTCGAGGGCAAGCTTGCAGGCCCGTGGGTGGACGAGTTCGAGCGGTGCTGGTGTTCAACTTTCGAGAAGTGGAAGAACGTTGTTGTGGAACTGGCGGGTGTGACGTTCATCGATTCCAAAGGCAAATGTCTTCTAGCTAAGATTCACGGCCAGGGGGCAAAGTTGGTCGGAACGGGATTGATGACCAGATCCATTATCGAAGAAATCTCCGGGTGTGATGAGGAACAGAAGGGAGACGCTAGCGGGGTGCACGGATCGAAACACACCGTCGCCGGGATGCTGATTGTGCTACTCGCACTCTTCTTCTTCTCCGCCGGGAGTGCACGCGCTCAAGAGAGCAACCCACTGAAGCTGACTCTGAAAGAGGCAGTTCAGCTTGCCCTGAAGCAGAACCCCCAAGTGCAGATCTCCAACTTGAATCTGGCGCAGAGCATACAGGACCGGGACATAGCCCGCTCCGGACTCCTTCCGCAGGCTGATTTCCAGACCGTGGACAGAGCCGAGCGCTATAACATCTATGCATTGTTTGGCAGCAAGTTCCCCGGCATCCCCCAGCATGGCGGACCCTTTGAGTTTTTCCAGGCGGGCCCGAACTTCTCGGTGCCGGTATTCGATCTGACTCTCTGGCGGCGTTGGCAGTCTGCCCACCAGGGCATTCGAGCAAGCGAGGCCCAGGAAACAACCGTCCGGGAGCAGATCGTGCTGCTGGCGGTTTCACAATATCTGGGAGGCTTGCGTGCAGGGGCAGCGGTGGTGGCAGCGCAATCGCGAGTGGATTTGGCGCAGGCCCTTTACGACCAAGCGGCCGACTTGCAGAAAAACGGGGTGGGCACCGGTTTGGACGCGCTGCGGGCCAACGTGGAACTCCAAAACGAAAAGCAGCGCCTCATCGAGGCGCAAACGCAGGACGAGGTAGCTCTTTATGGATTGGTACGGCTCCTTAATCTCGACCCGCACCAGAAAGTAGAGTTGGCTGACCAACCCAGCTTTTTCCAGACGCCGGAATTCGAAGCCAGCCAGAGCGTCGAACAAGCCTTCCTGACTCGCCCGGAGCTGAGAGCTCTCGAGGCGCGCGAAAGGATTGCCCGGCTTGAAAGGAGGACGGCCAGCGAATCCCGCCTTCCCAGCATCAACTTCGGCGGTAACTGGGCTTACCAGGGCCTTTCGCTGCCGAGTTCAATTCCCTCCTATAATCTCCAAGTTTCCTTCGACGTGCCGATCATGACCGGCGGCAGGATCCGCGCTCAGATTGCACGGTCCGACCTAGAACTAAAGAAGGTTGCGCAGGAGAGAGCAGACCTGCGTGACCAGATCGCCTTGGAAGTAAAGACTGGCGTCGCGCAACTCCAGTCTGCGCGGCACGAAGTCGATGTAGCCAATCTGGGGGTCAAGTTGGCCCAGGAAGAAGTGACTCAGGCCCGTGACCGTTTCCAGGCCGGGGTCGCCAACAACGTCGAAGTGATCACCGCGCAGGATGCGCTGGCGCGCGCCAACGACAATCAGATCGCTGCCCTTTACGGTTATAATCAATCACGCGCCGACTTGGCTCATGCCATCGGCCAAACCGAAGGCCTTTACGCAAAGTGAGGTGGAAGAACCATGGCATCGAACGTCGCTGAACTCGAAAAAGAAACGAACCAGGAGCCGACTGCCTCGCCGCAGCAGGGGCCGGAAAGGCAAGGCACGACGAGTCGGTGGGCCGAACCGAAGTTTCGACGGGCCTTCGTGGGGGCACTGGCCGTGTTGGCCATTCTGACCACCACTCTCATTCTGTACTATTACAACCGCGTGAGCACCGACGACGCCCAGGTGGACGGGCACATCGTCCCGATAGCTTCCAAAATCTACGGCGAAATCGCCGAAGTACGGGTGGATGACAACCAAGCAGTCAAGGCCGGGCGGGTTCTGGTCCGCATTGATCCTCGCGACTATCAGGCTCGAGTGGACCAAGCCAAAGCTGCGCTGGCACTTGCCGAAAGCCAGGCTCAGGCTGCTCAGGTGGGCGTGCCGCTGACTCAGGAAACCACGCAAAGCTATACCTCTTCCGCGGACGCGCAGTTGGCCAATTCGGAGGCGGAATACGATCGAGCCAAAACAGCTTACGAGAAAGATTCCACCGCTGAGTTGGCTCTTGCCCATGCCAACGTGGACGCGCGGCAGGCCGATAACGACCGCGCCCAAGCTGACTTGGCGCGAATGAAACCCCTGGTGGAAAAGGCGGAAATATCGCAGCAACAATTCGATGCCTACTTGGCGGCGGCGCGCGTGGCAGAAAGCGAACTGGCAGCGGCCAAGGACCAACTGACAGCCGCGGAGCGCGGGGCCGAAATCTCCAAGGCCGCAATGTTGGCGGCCAAGGCTAAAGTGGACCAGGCGCGCGCCGGGGTCGAGCAGGCGCGCGCCAACCACAAACAAGTCCCTATCAAGCAGGCTGATGCGGCAGCCGCTGTGGCCGCAGTGGCGCAGGCCAAAGCCAACCTCGAGGCCGCCGAGTTGCAATTGAGCTACACCACGGTGCTCGCCCCGGTGGATAGCGTGGTAACCAAGAAGTCGGTGGAAGTCGGCCAGATCGTTCAGCCCGGACAGAGCCTGCTGGTCCTGATTCCGCTTCAGGACATTTGGGTGACCGCCAACTTCAAGGAGACTCAGTTGGCCAAAGTCCGGCCAGGGCAGAAAGCAGAAATCCATGTGGATATGTACGGGGAGACTTTCCCCGGCCACGTCGATTCGATTGCCGGAGCCACGGGTGCCAGGCTTAGCCTCTTGCCCCCTGAAAACGCCACGGGGAATTTTGTCAAAGTGGTCGAAAGGATTCCGGTGAAGATACTGGTTGATCCCATTCCGCCGGATAAGGCCATTCT
>Ga0187782_10001120_pt1 | contig 19263 bp, 23 predicted proteins | sample 0715_SJ02_MP15_2_FD_132454 | JGI IMG/M metagenome (GOLD analysis project Ga0187782, IMG submission 132454) | Tropical peat soil microbial communities from peatlands in Department of Meta, Colombia - 0715_SJ02_MP15_20_MG | ecosystem: Environmental > Terrestrial > Soil > Wetlands > Peat | place... | reverse complement strand
TGCACAAAGAAATGCAAAACGTGATCATGATCGGTACCATGAATTTCCCGTATGGCATCGGTGCATCATGCGGTGATGATACAGAAGTTTCAAGAATGATTCCATGATCCTCCACACCTTCACCCTGACCCTTGACCCGGCCTGCCCGATCCACGGCTCTGCCCAGGAACTGCGCGGGTTCTTTGCCGCACAATGTGCCGGGTACACCGGACTCCACCAGGATGAAGCCGGCACGTTCATCTACCGGTACCCGGTCGTCCAGTATAAAACGATCGACAGGATTCCCACCGTGATCGGTATCAATGAGGGTGCACAGGTCCTCAAACAGATCTCCGATGCGTCCCAGAAAATCCGGCTGGGAACCGGTACCTTCACAATTACCGGGCACACCGCAGCAATCAAAGCCGAAGAGTTCGGGATCGCGGACACGATCCGCCCGTACGAGTTTGCAACGCCGTGGCTCCCGTTCAGCCAGGAAAACTACAAGAGGTTCTACAAACTCAAGGGAAAAGAGGAACGGGACGAATTTGTCCGGAAGAGCCTGGTCCGGAACATCAGTTCCCTGTCAAAATCACTCGGCTATGATATCCCCGTGCCAATCAGATGCGACACGAACCTCCATTTCCAGAAAGACCGGAAGGATGGCGTCAGCGTCATGGCGTTTACCGGGAAATTCCAGGTAAATTTCCTGATCCCCGATCTCCTTGGTATCGGAAGATCTGTCTCGTACGGGTTCGGTGCGGTACAACAGACCCCACCGAAATAAAGAATCTCCTCCGGGGTGGGGGAGGGCGCAGTGCCCTGCCCGTAACCGGGCAGGATAAAAAAAAAGCGTCAGGCCAGGCCCATCACGTACTCGTACGCTTCGAGTGCGGCCTTTGCCCCGTCACCGGCTGCAATGATGATCTGCTTGCTTTTTGCCGAGGTCACATCACCGGCTGCAAAAACCCCGGGCCGGCTCGTGCGGCCATCGATATCTACTACGATCTCTTTTTTATCATTGAGCTCCACCAGGCCGTCAAGGATCTCCGTGTTGGGTGTCCATCCGACCTCGATAAAGACACCGTCCACATCAAGGCGCTGCTCCGCCTGGCCCTCGGTGGCAATCGTGATATGCTGAAGGAACGGGTCGCCGGCAAGGGCAGTAATATGCGTATGGAGGTGTACGGTGACGTTTTTTGCCCCTTCGATCTTTTTTGCGTACACCGGGTCCGCCCTGATCGTGCTCCGGACCAGCAGGCTCACGGAAGAGGCGATACTGCTCATCTCGATTGCGGTCTGGAGCGCTGAGTTCCCGCCACCCACAACGGCAACCTTCTTGCCCTTAAAGAGAGGGCCGTCGCAGGTCGCGCAGATGGAGAGGCCGCGCCCGAAATACTTGTCCTCGTCAGCAAGCCCGAGTTTCCGGGGCTGTTTGCCCTGGGTCAGGATCAGGCTCTTTGCCTGCACGGAAAGGCCGGAAACGGTTTTCACGGAAAACAGGTTCCCGTCAGGGATGATCCCGTTTACCCGGTCAAGCTCGAGCCGCACGTCAAGAGTCCGCACCTGCTCCTCGAACTTCTTCATCAGGTCCTCACCGGTGATCATCCGGTAGCCCATGTAGTTCTCGATGGCCCAGGACTCCAGCGCCTGGCCCCCGACACTTTCGGAGACCACCAGGGTTTTTAAGAGTTTCCGGGCGCAGTAAACCGCCGCGGTAAGCCCGGCCGGGCCGGCGCCCACGATAATCACATCGTAGGTGTCACCCGCCGCATGGGTCCCAAAGAGCTCATTGAGCCTCTGGGAATCAAATCCGACGATGACCTCATCGTCTACGGTGATCACCGGCACCCCGCGCTGGCCCGACAGCGCGATCATCTTCTGTGCCGCTGCTGCATCGGCCCCGACATCGATGGCTGTATAGGGAACACTGTGCTTCTCCAGAAACGCCTTGGCCATCCGGCAGTAGGGGCAGTTTTTCGTGGAATAAACGGTGACCGTGCTCATCATGTGCGAAAAGGTTTGCCGTCGATATAAAGGTTATGGAGGGGGGACAGCAGCCCCAAGCGCAAATTTTTTTTTATCGCACACCCCACTACCCCATGATAAAGGAAGATTCAGCCATGCCTGCCGCAGCCCGTAGCACCTGTGTTTGGGGATTCGTCTGGTGCATCATCCTGGTACTTCTGCTTTTTACCGCAGGTGCGGCGGCTTCTGATACTTCCGGCAATCCGGTGGTATACCTCAATTTCAACGAGGGCGGCAGCAATCTTGCCCTCGATGCATCGGGCAACGGGAACACCGGGACCATTCACGGGACCGCATATCGTGTCGATAACAGCGGGTGTGTACGTGCACTCATGCTTACCGGGAACGACAGTTATGTTTCCATTCCATATACACCGGCCAATCACCCTGCCGATGCCATCACGGTCTCCGCCTGGTTTTATGTCAATACCACCAGTCCCCAGACGCTGGTCTCGACATACGCGGATGGCGGAGGATACAGGCTGGGATTCGATGAAGGTAACGATCTCTGGTGGACCGTCGGGCTTGACAGTGTCCAGGGAAGCGTCTCGGTCGTGATCCCGCACGAGGCCATTACCACAGGACAATGGCACCAGGTCACGGGATCGTACGACGGCGAGGTTGCAAAGATCTATCTGGACGGCATCCTCCGCAGCCAGGAAAATGCCACTGGTTCAATCCAGTACGCTGACAACAACGCGATCCTGATTGGGGCTAACGCCGGGCCGGCAGGACTCCCTGACCAGTACTCGCCGGATTACCTGAACGGGGCGATCGATGAAGTCAGGATCTATAACCAGGCACTCTCATACAGCGAGGAGATGGACGACCGGTACTCCTGCTCTGCAACCCCGGGAACCGGGATCCTTTCCGTGCCCGGTGCGCTGCCGCCGGTTTTTCGTACTTCAGGCACCCTCGCCCTTGCCCCGGGAGAAACAGCGGTACGGAGACTGACATTTGCCAACCAGAGTGAGCAGGGAACCTGGCTGGTGACCCTTCCCCCCGGTTCGAAACTCTCGGTGGGAGCCGCGGATGCCTATCCTGATGTCTACTCCGATGAATGGTACGTCGAGCTGCAGGACCAGAATACCCGGCTCACGCGCATTGTCGCTTTTCCGATGGCCACAAACGCCCCTGCCGAGGGGGTTATCGAATCGGGAAATGCCACCGTGCTTGTCCATTACTTCGGCGGCCCGGGACGGTTCCCGGCAAGCATGAGCCTGACCTTTACCGCTTCCGCACCACCGGAAAGCCCGGTCGTTCCCCTGCCTAAGGCGATCCTCCAGTATCCCGTCATTGTATTCTATTCGGCATCATGGGTGACCCTGATCGCCCTTGTCGTGGTAATTGTCTGGGCCCACCGGCGGCGCTCCGAGCGCTCCAAAAAGGAATAACGTATTTTTTTTAATTTGCCCGAAATCAATCACCACGATCCGGGCTGCAAAAAAATGATTAAAGGGTAATTTCGCGGAACTGCTTCCCGAATACCCCGCAGACCGGGCACTTGTCCGGTGCCTTCCCCATCTCGATATTTCCGCAGACCGGGCAGAGATAGATCTTTTCTTTGCCCAGATCATGGCCGGCCTGGATGGCGGCAAGCGCCTTTTTGTACAGGCTGGCATGGATCTCTTCTGCCTTCATGGCATGGGTAAAGGCAAGGACCGCCTCGCTCTTCTTCTCGGTCTCGGCCTCCCTGATGAAACCGGGGTACATGACGGTGTACTCATGGGTCTCCCCGGCAATGCTGCCCTCGATGTTCTTTGCGGTCGGGCCGACAGCACCGAGCACCTTGAGAAGTTTCTTTGCGTGGATCGTCTCTGCCTCAGATGCCGCCTTGTAAAGCGTGGCGATCGTGGTAAATCCCTCGGCAGCAGCTTTTTCAGAAAACGCTAAGTATTTCCGGCTGGCCTGGGATTCGCCAGCAAATGCTTCCTGTGCATTCTTCTCGGTTGTCATAAGGGAACGTATAGTCAGGGAGTTACTTAAACATTCTTCATGAGGCACAGGCAGCCTTTCACCGCCGTATCCCCGGAATAAGCCGAATTACATAAGAAAGAGGTTATAGATGCCGGGGTACTACCCATACTCATGCACGAACAGGTACCGGCCCGGGGATTGCGGCACCCCACCCGCGGCATACCATGAAGAAGATGAAAGATCTCCCCGCCCTGGACCGGCCGCGGGAGAAGATCGCACATAAGGGCGTACAGGCTCTGACCGATGCGGAGCTCATCGAGGCAATTATCGGGAGGGGGCTGCCCGGCCGGGATGTCCGGGCGATCGCACGCGATATCGATCTTCTGCTCAGCGATCCCGCCGGCCAGGTGGGGTACGGGGATCTGCTGGAGATCGAGGGCGCCGGACCAGCGAGAGCGGCACAGGTCATGGCCTGTCTCGAACTCGGGCGGCGTCGCTACGGAAAAGACGAGGCCGTAAAAATCCGTGCACCGGAGGACGTCCTGCCGCTGATCAGCCAGTACCGGGACAAGCCGCAGGAACATTTCATCTGTATTTCGCTCTCCGGGGCCGGCGAAGTGATCGCAACCCGCGTGATCACGATCGGGATCCTCAACCACAGCCTGGTCCACCCCCGGGAGGTGTTTGCCGGGGCCATCACGGACCGGGCTGCTTCGGTTGTCTGCGTGCACAACCATCCCTCGGGATCGCTCGAGGCAAGCCCGCAGGACATTGCCATCACCCGCCAGCTCCAGGAGGCCGGGGCCCTCCTTGGTATCCAGCTCCTGGACCATATTGTCGTGACAAAGGCCGGCTTCTCCAGCCTTAAAGAGAAAGGGCTGGTCTGACCGGGTAAAAAAAGCCCGGGACTTCCACAAAAAATCCCGCGGGAAGAGCGGGAAAATGTCTGGTTATTCTTTCCCCGGGGAGGAAAGCGATTGCCCGAGGGCAGATCCCTTCCGGTACGCTGCATCCAGGAGATCCGGCCTTGTCGTAATGTCCAGGATGCCGTCCATACCGTTAACCAGCAGCTCGTCCTGGTACCGGCAGTCGATGATGTCAAAGAACGCCCGTGTTGTCAGCTTTGCCCCGACAAACGCCTCCGGGATATCCATGCCGGAAATGGAGATGAAAATGCCGGCCCGGGCAGGCTGCCGGTCTCCGGGAATGAAAGACTCGCGCCGGAGGTACTTGGCCATGAAAAAAACCTGGAACCTGTCCATAAAAGCTTTGAGCGTCCCGGGAATCCCCATGGTCATAACAGGCGTGGCAAGGATCAGGCCGTCCATTTCCTTAAATTTCGGGTACATCTGCTGCATATCATCGTCAAGAATACAGGTCTCGTGGTCCCGGCAGAAAAACATCTCCTGGCAGCCCCGGATGTCAAGGCTCGTCACCGGCACAATCTCCACGGTACAGCCGGCATCCCGTGCGCCCTGTGCTGCCCGGGCCAGCAGCTGAGCCGTGTTACCCTCCAAAAGAGGACTGCCCAAAAGGCCGACGATTGTGGGAGCCATACCCGGATTAGGGAGAAAAACCCGATATAGTTTTGGATCGGGGAATAAGGGCAGCCAAGCCGGTTCTGGGAATCGCCGCAGGCGTGGGTACGAACACAACTGATAAATATCATTGATATGATAGTGAAGTCTGGTGATATCTCTGACCGAACAAAAGACGTACGCGGCAGGACAGAAAGTCGGGCCGGGAAAATATGTGTGCCTCGATTGCGGCAAGGAATACACGCTGGACAAGAGCGAGCAGGATCTCCGCAAATGCCCGGCCTGCTCCTGCGAGGAGTACCAGTGTTTCCCGATGACCCATATCCGGCCGGATATCAAGACTCCCGAAGATGCCAAGCACCCGCCAAAGCGCGGCAAAAGTTTCCAGTGATCACTCATTTTTCCGGCACGGATCCTGCCAGCGGCGCGCTCCGGGATGGCCGCCGTCCGGTTTTTCCGGGGTTGTGACGGTAAAGCAGGAAATCACCCGGAAAACGGGGGAAAAGAGAATGGTAAACGTATCTGCAGAAGGGCAGGTCTTTAAGTGCGAGATCTGCGGAAATGTTGTTATCGTAAAAGAGGCCGGCGGCGGCGAACTGGTCTGCTGCGGCGAACCCATGGTTCTGGAGAGTGAATGAAGATGGTTGTGAAAAAACCTGTAGCAAAAAAGCCTGTTGCAACGGGCAAGACTGCACGAGAACTCAAAGGACTGGAGAAGAAGATCGGCAAGGTGCCCAAATTCTTCAGGGAGCTGACCACTAACGACCCCGGGATGTACGACCTGGTCATCAAGATGGAAGACCATGTCTGGGACGATGGCAAGCTCACCCGGAAGACCAAGAAGCTGATCGCGATCGCCATTGCAGCGTCGCTCCGCGACCAGCACGCGGTCCGGGCCCAGCTGATGGGCGCGGCACATCTCGGTGTCACCAAGGCTGAGATCGAGGAGGCCCTGCGGGTCTCGTTCCTGCTCGCCGGCATGCCGGCCTATGTGTACGGCAAGGCGCAGCTGGACGAAGTCATGAAGAAGTGAGACTGCGTCTCCCGGGTGCGGGGAATACGCCAACCGCATTTCCCCCGCCGGATTCTCTTTTTGATTTTTTACACTACTGCAGACCGGTTCCCGGTTTTTCCCGGGGAGAGATTTTGCACAGGCCCTCAATCCAATGATTTTTCACCCCCCGTATCCAAGCATCATCTATGCCCGTAAAAGTCCTCGCATTTGCCGGCAGCCCGCGCAGGCACGGCAATTCGGAGACCCTGCTTGACTGGACGCTTGCCTCCATGGGTGCACAGGGTGATGTCGTGATCGAGAAGATCCCGCTCACCGAGGCGGACATCAATCCCTGCCGGGGGTGCAACGCGTGTGAAAAGCTCAACCGGTGTATCCAGCGCGATGGCATGGACCGCTGGCATGACAAGATCCTTGAGGCGGACTGCATTGTCCTGTCCTCCCCCATCTTCTGCATGGGTCTTGCCTCACAGGTAAAGGCACTTGTGGACCGGGCGCAGGTTTTCCGTTCGCGAAAATACGTTCTCAAACTGCCCGTGGTCCCACCCGAACGCAAGGGAAAACGGCTCGGGGTATTCCTGGCAACCGCCGGGCAGACCTGGCCAAATGTTTTTGATGCGGCAGTTCCCTCGGTCAAGTGCTTTTACCACGTGATCGAGATCAGGGATGCTGACATCAGCTACCTGATGGTAAACGGAGTAGACGAGAAAGGAGCAATCGCCCACCACCCCACGGCAAAAGCCGATGCAGAAAAACTGGGCACGTCCGTGATTGCAGATCTCAAAAAACGGCTGTCTGAGGGGGTATCCCCGTGACCGTAAAGGTGCTCGGGATCTCCGGCAGCCCGCGCAGGCACGGGAATACCGAGACGCTGCTGGATAGTTTTCTCGAAGGGGCAAAGGACGCGGGGGCCACGGTGGAAAAAGTAGTGCTCCGGGAGATCGACTACTCACCCTGCCGGGGGTGCAACGCGTGCCACAAAACCGGCGAATGTATTGTAAAAGACGATGCCCCGGGCCTGTATGACAAGATCCTTGCTGCAGATATCCTTGCGGTTGCCTCACCGATCTATTCTATGGGGATCACTGCACAGCTCAAAGGGTTCATTGACCGGGCCCAGTACCTTTGGGCACGCAAGTTCATTCTCAAAACGCTCACGTTCTCCGAGGATCACATCAGTCGGCACAAGGGCGTGTTTATCTCGACTGCCGGCCAGAACCTGGACCGTGTATTTGACAGCGCTTTTCCCGCCATCACTGCACTGTTCCACGGCACGGGCTTTGACTACGGGGATAACATCGTAGCCAATAACATGGATGCCTGCAATGGGATCAAAAACCACCCGACTGCACTTAAGGAGGCCTATGAGAAGGGGCAGCGGATCGTGCGGGACCTGGAAAAAAAGAGCGCTGCAGGCAGTTGACCGGTCGCCTGACGTTTTAAAAAAAATCAGAAGATGTAGAAGGAGCTTACCAGCACTGCAAAGGACACGGCGATAAGCAGGACAAAGACCGGAATATTCCAGGAGAGGACCTTGTTCCCGTCAAGGATACTGATCGGGAGCATATTGAACGCGGCGATCATCGCGTTGATCTGGAGACCGAAGATCCCGATCTGGTACAGGAGGGAATGAGGGGCGGCAGCAAGAAGAAGGAGTGCAAACGGGATACAGAGAACAAGGTTGGTGACCGGCCCGGCTGCCGAGATCTTTCCGTTCTCCCCGCGGGTAAGTGTCCTGCCATCCGGCCTTGTGCTATAGATAACGGTTGCACCGGGTGCGGCAAAGACAAAGCCGACAAGGGCGGCAAGGGCCACGGCAACAAGTATCATGAAATTGCTCTTGTGGAACTCGGCCCAGAAGCCGAACTTTATAGCGGCAAATTTGTGGGCCAGTTCGTGCAGGACCAGGCCGATCCCTGCAGTCAGGAGCGCAATGACCAGGTACGTCAGGGCAGTTACCGGGTCAACCGGCTGGATAGGGCCAAGGACACCGTAGGGCGCCAGCTTGATGATGGCAAACGAGAGCGATACGGCCAGCCATGCGGCAAAGAGATCGTATTCCTCGCGCCGGGTAATCTTTCCGAGCATCAAATCACTGGATCAAATAGGGCGCTCCTGCGATATGTGTCTACCGCGTACAGATTTTCCGGCAGGACCTGTAAGCACTTTTATCCCTTTCTCCGGCGATTGTACTTTGCTATGACCATTGAGGAGATCCGGGCAGAGATCACCCAGATCGATGAGGAGATCATCGAACTTATCGCACAGCGGCAGAAACTGGCAAAAAATATTGCTGCCGTCAAGCACGAGGCAGGGATACCGGTCCATGATAACCAGAGGAAAAACGATGTGCTGGACTATGTCATGCGGCAGGCTCTGGCAAACAAAATCGATCCTGCCCCGATAAGGACGATATTTGAAACCCTGATCTCGATGAACGAAAAAGAGCAGAGGGCTGCAATAAAAGCGGCAACTTCGCCAAAGATCGCCTCCAAATCCCGGCGTAGTGCCCGCTGACCGACCCGGTTATTGAGTTCCGTTTCCTTTTTTATCGTTTAAAAAAAATTCCTCTCACATACCGGGCAGGAACGCGGGGCCGGCAAGGATGAAGATCCCGATAAGGATCATGATCACGCCGATGGCAATCCGGAGTGCCCGCCGGTTTGAGAGCCGCCACGTGTTGACCCGCTCCGGGGGAAGTCCGAACACTACCACGAGCAGGATCACAATCAGCGGAAGGACGAAGATAAAGTTGTACAGCAGCAGGTAGGGGATGCCCTGCGCAAGCGTCATGGAGTTGCTCACCATGCCAAGTATCACAAGGTAAATCCCACCGGCACAGGGCAGTTCGAAGATCCCGACAAGGATGCCAAGGATGACTGCGGCGGGGAGCGTTGCGGTCCGGATGTAGCGCTCAAGCACCGGTTTTTTCGACTCCGGGATGGCAAGGATAAATCCCTCCTTTCTGGTCGCTGCATCCACGATGTTTACCAGGCCAAGCACGATGGCTATTGCTGCCGCTGCTGTTGCAATAAACGATGAAATCCCTGTTCCGGATATGTGGATAAAGGAGAGAACGCCAAGTCCGGTGATGAGATAGAACAAAAAGACCGATGCAATGAAAGCGATCCCGACCATCAGCACCTGCCTGCGGGTCCGGAGTGCGATAATCGAGAGCAGGAGGATGATCAGGACCGCAAGGCCGCAGGGGTTGATGCTTGCGATCCCGGCACATACAATCACAAGGGGTATGGTCAGGGATGAGGCAACGCCGGGGCAGTTCCCTGGTGCAGTGCTGTTTGCGGTCGTGTTCCCGGAGGGGGAGGCCAGCTCCTGCCGGATCGTTGCGTCCAGCTGGTCCCGGATCTGATCTTCGCCCACGAGTGCCACGTTCCCGACAATGACCGTGGGCACCCCGGGAGAATCGATGCCAAGGGCCTTATCCATGGCAAAGAACCGGGCCTGGTTCGTTGCATTATGGTACACTTCCAGCCGTTCGAGGTTAAGCGAAGGGTACGTTGCGGAGAGCGTGTTGATCAGGGGCTCTATGGCATCGCAATGGCTGCAGCCGTCGCCATAGAAGAAGTACGCGGTGACCGACCGGTTAAAAGAGGATGATTCTGTGAGGGATGCGCCTACTGCGCCGGATTCACCTTTTTTTTTTCAATCGCCTGGAGGTACCCTTCGAGCTTTGCCGGAATATCAACTTCCCCGACAAGCACTGTTTTTCCGATAACGATTTCAGGCACTCCCGGAGGGGTGGTGATACCTGCTTCTGCATTTTCCTGCGTATAGATCTGCTGGTTGGTCTGGTTATACCAGACCTCGAGCATCCGGATATCGACATCAGGATATTCTTTGGTCATGTTTTCCATGAACGGTTCGATCTTTGCACAGTGCGGGCAGCCCTGGCCGTAGAAATAGTAAACAACGGTATCGTTGCCGGAGAGATCTGCGGCGGTCCCCGGTGCAGAAGAGGCCGGCCCGGCAGCGCCCGCGTCCATAACATGGACCGCCACGACACTGGCAACAGCGATGATTACAAATGCGGCGATAAAAATTTTGATGATCCTGTCCATCCGGTGCCACCTTTTTCCTGAAGACTAATGATTATTCCTAAAGGATAGTATTGAGCCTGTCGCCTAAAAAAATTACTGGAGGGAGATCATAGTCCCCACGCCATCGTGGGTGAAGAGCTCGAGGATCAGGTTGTGCTCCACGTTACCGTTGATGATATGGGAGTATTTCACCCCGTTTTCGACCGCTTTTATCACCGATGAAACTTTCGGGATCATTCCTTCCCCGATGGCTCCCGATACAAGGAGGGCATTGGCTTCGGAAATGGAGAGCCTGCGGAAGACATGGGTCCGTTTCGCGTCCATCACGCCATCCACGTCGGTCATATTGATTAACTTATAGGCCTTGAGGGCAATGGCGATGTCCCCGGCAGCAGTATCGGCGTTTATGTTGAGGCTTCCGCCGTAGCGGTCGATGGCAATGGGGGAGATTACCGGGATATAGTCGCGTTCCAGCAGGGTGGTGAGGAGCGACGGGTCGATCCACTCTATCTCGCCCACATGGCCGAGATCCACTTCCTGTTCCACGCCTTCGACCCTGACCTTCTGGAGATCCATCTTCTTTGCGAGGATGATGTTCCCATCGCTTCCTGAAAGGCCGACACCCTTTGCACCGCATTTTGCAATAAGCGAGATGATCCCCTTGTTGATCTTGCCCACGAGCACCATCTGGGCGATCTCCAGTGTCTCCTGGTCGGTCACCCGCAGGCCCCCGACAAAGACGGACTCTTTCCCGAGAGCCTTCATCTTCTCGGTGATCTCCGGTCCCCCGCCATGAACCAGCACAACGCGGATCCCGACGTAATGGAGGAGCACGGCATCCTTGATGGCGTTCTCAAGAACCACCGGATCGACCATCGCATGGCCGCCCAGCTTGATCACGATCGTCTTGCCATGGAACTGCTGGATATAGGGGAGGGCCTCCATGAGGACGTCTTCACGCTTCATCATGTGGTGTACTTCCCGTTGATCTCGACATACTTTTCGGTGAGATCGCAGCCCCAGGCCGTTGCCTCTGCCTTCCCGGCCCCGAGATCGAGAATAAAGATCACGTTCTTCCCGTGCATTGCTGCTTTGGCCTTGGTGAGATCCGCGATGATCTCCCCGGACTTCACCAGGGGATGTTTGTTCTTCCCGTCGCTGATCCAGAGGGAGACGGCATTCGGGTCAAATTTCACCCCGGCCCTGCCGGCCGCCGCTATGACCCGGCCCCAGTTGGGGTCCTCGCCGTATACTGCGGTCTTGACAAGCGGGGACTCGATCACAACCCGGGCGACTTTTGCCGCTGCCTCTTCCTTGGGAGCACCGCGGACCGTGACCTCAAGGAGCTTGCTTGCTCCTTCACCGTCTGCGGCAATCTGCCGGGCAAGCGAGCGGCAGCACTCTTCAAGGGCTCCTGAGAATTCTGTCGTGTTTACCTTCCCGGACTCTCCTGTGGCAGTACAGAGCGCTATGTCGTTTGTACTGGTATCCCCATCAACCACGACCCGGTTGAATGTCCGCCGGGTTGCTGCCCGGAGCATCTCCCTTAAGGGTTGTGCGGTAACCTCGGCATCGGTGTAAATGAACGCGAGCATGGTGCCCATGTTGGGCGCAATCATCCCGCTTCCCTTGGCAATGGCCCCGATCGTGAAGCCCTCCCTTTCCACGAGCGCATGCTTGGGATAGAGATCGGTGGTCATGATCGCCTTGACCGTTCGGTCCTCTGCCGCCGGGGAAGAGGTGAGGTTGAGTGCCACATCCGCACACTGGCGCCGGATCAGGGGCAGGTCGAGGTACCGGCCGATAACCCCGGTGCTTGCCACGCCAACTGCAGAACTGTCAACGCCCAGCGCCGAACCGGCGTACTCCGTCATGGTAACCGCATCTTTGTACCCGCGCTCCCCGGTATAGGCATTGGCGCAGCCGCTGTTTGCGATGACTGCCTCGAGCCGGCCTTTCCGGATCTGCTTTCGCATCAGTTCAATGGGTGCTGCCCGGGCAAGGTTCGCGGTAAACACTCCTGCCGATGTCCCGCTTGCCCGGATCAGGGCAAGACCGAACTTTCCTTCCTTAACGCCATTGGCGGTCACTCCTTTGACCGCACAGAGACTTTTGTAGGCCATGATAATCGAATCTCCACGGGTTGTCGTACATTAGGGTAATTGTTATGAGCGGGAGGCACCAACCGCCTGGACGATATCGGCCCGGGTGAGAATCCCGACCAGTTTTTTTCCATCGGTCACCGGCAGCCGGGCAATGCGCTCTTTGAGCATCAGGGCTGCCGCGTCCTCGATATCCATATCCCCGGTTGCGGTTATCACCGGGCGGGTCATCACTTTTTTCACGGGTAATTCCCCGATGTTTTTGAGGGCATCCTTGGTCTTCTCCCAGTTGATGTATTCCCGGATCGGCACTTCGATGATCTCAAGGGGCGACGGGAGCCAGAGATCATCGGAGAGCTTGTGGGTCGCAAGCTGGGCAAGGATATCCGATTCCGTGATAATACCGGCAAGGGTCCCGTCGTCAAGCACCGGGAGGCCCCCGATATGGTGCTCGCGCAGGATAGCAACCGCCTCGCGAAGAGGCGTATCCACGGTGCAGGTCAGCGGGTTTTTGGTCATGGCTTCTGATACAAGCATGAATATCTCCTCTTTTTTTAGGGCAGCAGCCCTGCTGCGGCAAGCCCGTCGGTCTCCTCAAAACCGCACATGAGGTTCATATTCTGGATCGCCTGGCCGCTTGCGCCCTTGACGAGATTGTCGATCGCCGAGACCGCGACCACCCGCAGGCCCTCGCTTTCAACTTTGATATCGCAGAAGTTACTCCCGCGTACCGCGGCAAGCATCGGCATCTGGTACCGGACAAAGAACTCACCTTTGTAGAAGTCATGGTACAGCTTCTCGACCTCTTTTGTCTCCATGGGCTCGTTTAAGAGTATGTGGGCGGTGGTGAGGATTCCCCGGTTTACCGGGACAAGATGGGGGGTGAAGTAGACCTTTGCCTTTGAGCCCAGGAACCCGAGCTCCTGTTTCATCTCGGCAAGGTGGCGGTGGCTCGTCCACTTGTAGGGATTGACATTGTCCCCGACATTGGGATAGTGGGTGGTAGCCGAGGGGTTGTCCCCCGCTCCGCTCACCCCGGTCTTTGAATCGAAAATCACGGTATGTGCGTATTTGGCCAGGGGCGCTGCCGCGAGAGTTGCACCGGTGGGGAAGCAGCCGGGGTTTGAGATAAAGTTTACATTCTTACATTCCTTCCGGTGCAGCTCGGGGATACCATAGGGAGCACTGAAATAATCTGTGTGGGGGACGCCATAGACCTTCTCAAAAACCTCTTTTGGGAGACGGTAGTCGGCACTCAGGTCAACTACCTTAATGCCCCGCGAGACAAGCTTTCCCGCAATCGACATCGCCGCAGTGTGCGGAACCGCAAGGAACACGACGTCCGCATCGATCTTCTCCGGCTCGGGGTTCTCGAACCTGAGATCGGTAAAGCCCTTAAGCTGGGGATGGACCTGATCTAAGGGGGTCCCTGCCAGTTTGCGCGACGTGACACAGGTCACCTTCGCGGTGGAATGATGACACAGGAGGCGGACCAGTTCGCCGCCCGCGTACCCTGATGCCCCGACTATGGCAACTTTCATATTAGGATCTTTTTATTCCTGAAACCTTAACCTTTTGCGGGAAATGCGACAAATGTACCGGCGGTGCAGGGCAAAAAAGGGACCTTTGGATCTTTTTGGGTTTTATCTTTCCAGTTTCCGGGTGTAGATATCAAAAATCCGCTGGCCCAGGATCTCGATACGCTGGCGGTTTTCAAGGCCTTCCAGGAGATCGGGCGGGATGGCACCGGCACCCTTGCTTGCCCCAAGATACGCACCGCACAAAAAACCGATTGTATCGGTGTTCCCGCCCACATGGGCGGCAACCGTCAGGAGATCGGCGGGGCGCTGGTACCTGCTGATCAGGAAAAACGAGATCGGCAGCGTCTGGTACAGGGAGACGTCGTTACCTATCTTGAGAACCGCCGTATCGGTCTCGATACCTTCTTTTTCCAGCTCAATTGCATTGTGGATCTTGCCCCCCAGGACCTCGTCCTCGTTCTGCGCCTGGCCCAGAGCTTTTTCCACAGGGTCCGCATGCCCGTGGATGGCGCTGTACAACAGCGTAACAAAAGTGGAAACCGCGGCGTGGGCCGCCGGGTGGGTATGGGTGACCGAGCAGGCACGCACGGCACGTTCGATCGCTTCGTGGACATCCGGGTACACGAGGGCAAACGGGAGTGAGGCGGGCAGGCAGCCCGCAGTTGTTGACTTCACCCCGCAGGATGCGGCCTGCCCGCTGATCATGTGGTCGCAGGCCGCCGAGATCGAGCCGTCCGGGAACCGGAGAGCCTCGCGGGCATAGAGCTCTTTTAATGCAAGGCCGTACCGTTCATCATTGTATTTCCCGTCGGCAAGGAGAGTTGCCACGAGAATCATGATCTGGGTATCATCAGTATACTGGCCAGCGGAGAGGCCATCATTGGGATGACCCTTGTACGCTTTGCGAAACCCGTACCGCATTTTGGTAAGACCGGGCATGGTACTCTCGTTTGGCATGCCCAAGGCATCGCCCACCGCGGCCCCAAGCATACAGCCCTTGATTCTCTCCAGCATTGATACAGTATAGAAAGACTCCGCTAGATAAAGAATTCTTATAATATTCTTTTTTGGGAAAGTCGCGGCGGGATCTTTCCGGGAAGATCAGTTCACACCCGTTCCGGAGAAGAATACTGGCCGGCTTATGGAATTTCCCGTCGACATTTCACCGGAGAGCCAAAACTTAAATAGAAATTTAACATGATTAATTATGTAAAATTTTGGAGGGGGTATGACCGAGAAGTTTGATGTCAAACTTGTGGAGAACGCGAAGTACTACACGCCGAATGCGGAGTACAAGCGTTCCTCATGGATAGGAGACTACCAGGAAGCATACCGGCGGTTCGTTTCAGATCCGGATGCGTTCTGGGAGGCAATCGCAAGGGAACTCGATTGGATCCGCCCATGGGACCGGATCTGCGAGTGGAACTATCCCTATGCCAAATGGTTTGTAAATGCTCAGCTCAACATCACCGCGAACTGCCTTGACCGCCATGTTGCCGGTGACCGCAGAAACAAGGTGGCCCTCATCTGGCGGGGCGAAGGCAACAAGGAGCGGGTGTACTCCTACCAGCGGCTGCTCGGCGAGGTTTCGCGGTTTGCCAACGGCCTCAAAAAACTCGGCGTGAAAAAAGGCGACCGGGTCTGCATCTACATGCCCATGGTGCCCGAACAGCTGATCGCCATGCTTGCCTGTGCCCGGATTGGTGCCGTGCACAGCGTGGTCTTTGCCGGCTTCGGGACGAGCGCGCTGAACCTGAGGATCCGGGATGCAGAGGCCAAGGTGCTGATCACTGCGGATATTTCGATCCGGCGCGGCAAGGCAATTCCCCTGATTACGATCGCCCAGGAGGCGATTGTCAATGCACCTTCCGTGGAACATGTCATCATCTACCGGAGGCGCAAGGAGCCCCCGGTGGATCTCCAGCCAGGGAGGGAGCATGATTTCTACAGCCTCATGGAGGATGCGCCGGCAGAGTGCCCCTGCGAGGTGATGGACGCAGAAGACCCGCTCTTTGTCCTCTATACAAGCGGATCGACCGGCACGCCCAAGGGTGTTGTCCACACCTGCGGCGGCTACATGGTGGGGGCATATTACACCACGAAAACGGTCTTTGACCTTAAGGAACGGGATATCTACTGGTGTACCGCAGATCCGGGCTGGATCACCGGCCATACCTACATCGTTTACGGTCCGCTTGCTGTCGGTGCCACGGTGTTTATCACCGAGATCACCCCGGATTACCCGGATCCCGGCAGCTGGTGGAAACTCATCGATGAGCAGCAGGTCTCGGTCTTCTACACGGCTCCGACAGCGATCCGGACGTTCATGAAACTGGGGGAGGACTGGCCCAACCGGTACCACCTCGGCTCGCTGCGCATCATCGGATCGGTGGGAGAGCCGCTTAATCCCGAAGCATTCGAGTGGTACTACCGGGTGATCGGCGGGAACCGCTGCCCGATCGTAGACACCTGGTGGCAGACGGAGACCGGGATGCAGATGATCACTACCATGGTCGGTGAACCGATGCGGCCCGGTTTCGTCGGGAAACCGGTCCCGGGCATCGAAGTGGATGTCACGGACAAGAACGGGAACCCTGTACCTCCGGGAACCGGTGGGTTCCTTGTGATCAAAAAACCATGGCCATCCATGCTCCGCACCGTGTACAAGAACGATGCCCGGTACCGCCAGTACTGGGAGACTATCAAGGGGGTGTACGCGGCAGGCGACCTGGCAGTGAAGGGGACCGACGGGTACATCATGGTGATCGGGCGGGCCGACGACATCATCATTGTCTCGGGCCACAACATCGGAACCGCAGAGGTGGAGAGCGCACTTGTCTCCCACCACGCGGTGGCCGAGGCCGCGGTGATCGGGAAACCCGACCCCATCCGGGGGAACGCGATCAAGGCGTTCGTCATTCTCAGGGTAGGAAACAAACCCAGCGAAAAACTCACCCAGGACCTGATCTACCATGTCCGTATGACCCTTGGGCCCATCGCGGTACCACATGAGATCGAATTCGTTGACAAACTGCCCAAGACCCGCAGCGGCAAGATCATGCGCCGGGTCCTCAGGGCAAAAGAGCTCGGGATGGATCCCGGCGACGTCTCAACCCTGGAAGAGTAAGGGGAAGAGCCGGTAACACAGGCTGACAACAAAATCCGACAGGAAACCACAAAACAGGAGAGAACATCATGCAGAGTGAAACTACACAACCGGCAGCTGCCGTGAAAAATCTGGATATGACCGCGAACCCGGCGCCCCTTGGGCTTGTTGCGTTCGGTATGACAACAGTGCTTTTGAACCTGCACAATGCAGGTTTCTTTGCACTCGGCTCCATGATCCTTGCCATGGGGATCTTCTACGGAGGCCTCGCGCAGGTGATTGCGGGCATCCAGGAGTGGAAGAAGAACAACACGTTTGGAGCAACCGCGTTCACCTCGTACGGGATGTTCTGGCTGACCCTCGTTGCCCTGCTCGTGCTCCCGAAACTGGGGCTCGCCGACGGACCGGATGCACCATCGATGGCGGCGTACCTTGCTATGTGGGGGATCTTCACGCTGGTCATGTTTATCGGGACCTTAAAGGCAAACCGGGCGCTCCAGGCAGTCTTCGGGACGCTGGTGATCCTGTTCTTTTTGCTCGCCCTTGGCGAGATCACAGGGAACGGGACCATCACCATAATCGCCGGATACGAGGGAATCCTCTGCGGGTTCCTTGCGATCTACGCCGGCCTTGCACAGGTCTTAAACGAGATGTACAAAAAGACCGTTGCGCCGCTGTAACCCGGATCCTCTTTTTTTATTGTGCTGCCGCCCGGTGGATCTCCTTTCTCTGGGCGATCCGGTACCCGGATATTACCTGGACAGATGAACCGAAACCGGCATCAACTGCGGGATCGCCCGAGTCCACGTAGAGGGCAGGTGTCTCCCGCAGCTTGTGCGGGGTTGCAACCACGATCACCCGGTGTATCCCAACCTTTCGAACCACTGCGGGGCTGATCTGCTGGCTGCCCCGGCCAAGGATAAAACCCTGTGCTCCTATGGGGCTTACCATGATCCGGACACCGGGGTATTTTTCTGTGAGAGAGAGGAGCGTCTTCTCGTCCGCATCCGCGGCAATGATCCTTCCGTTTATTACTGCATCCACGCCAAGCAGCGTCTTTTGTATCCCGAGCCGGTGGGCGATAGCCTCCGTGGTTGTCCCTGCACCCATAACGTAGAGCGTGTCCGGCAGCATGACTTCGGCCATGAACCGGGCGATCTCCCCTTTTGCCCGGTCCTCGTCCGCCTCCTCGAACACCTGCTTTGCGGATTGCGTCATGCCGGCCCGGGCCGGAACCCGGGCAACACCGTACAGCCGGGTGGCAAGGGTCCCGGCCCGGTATGCCTCCTCGTCCACGTCAACAACGTCGCCGTCCGTGATCGTGTACGGCCCGGAAAGGATCCCTGCTGCTGCAGCCGGGTCTACGGCAAAGACCGCGGAGTACATCTTCACCCCTGCCGGGATGCCAAGCACCGGCACGTCGCGGCCGGCAGCAGCAAAAACATCCCGTGCCGTCCCGTCGCCCCCACAGAAGAGAATCAGGTCTGCCCCCTCTGCGACAAATGCACGGACCGCGCCCTTTGAGTCCTCCGCGGTGCACTCACCCCGGGGTGTGTAAACGATCCGGTACCGGGAGATCCCGCATTGTTCAAGCACGTCCTCCCCCATCTCCCCGCTGCAGGAGAGGAACGTAAGATCCGGGACACCTTTGAGGGGCGCTAATGCAATCGCTGCCCGGTCATGTGCATGCGGTACGGCTCCCCGCTCCCGGGCCTCCTTTGCCTTCCCGTCAGTCCCTTTCAGCCCCACGGACCCACCCATGCCGGCAACGGGGTTTATGAGAAGACCGACAACGGGCATAAAAAAAAGATTATTCAATCTTCGGGATCCGCCCGAGAGCTTCTTTGATTAATTCATCCGGGTACTCGTAGTCCACGAGCTTGCCGGAATAGAATGCATCGTACGCGGTCATGTCAAAGTTGCCGTGGCCCGAGCAGTTGAAAAGGATCGTCTTTTCCTCACCGGTCTTTTTACATGCGAGC
>Ga0187782_10001119_pt1 | contig 19274 bp, 15 predicted proteins | sample 0715_SJ02_MP15_2_FD_132454 | JGI IMG/M metagenome (GOLD analysis project Ga0187782, IMG submission 132454) | Tropical peat soil microbial communities from peatlands in Department of Meta, Colombia - 0715_SJ02_MP15_20_MG | ecosystem: Environmental > Terrestrial > Soil > Wetlands > Peat | place... | reverse complement strand
GACGTGACCATCCTGCAGGGCGGGCCACAGACGAATGCGCGGCTGCTGCTCGCCGCGGGCCGCGTCGATTTCGCCATGGGCGCCAATCTCATCCAGACCTTCGAGGCGGTGAAGCAGAACATCCCGGTCGTCGACGTCGCCGCGATGTTCCAGATCGACCCCGTGGTGTTTCTGTCTCATCCCGGCGTCGGCCTCGACCGCTTCGAGGACCTGCCGAAAGCCACGGCCTTCGTCGCCAACGACATGCTCGTGTCGGTGTTTCAGTGGATGAAGCAGGCGCACGGCTTTCGCGAGGAGAAGGTCAAACCCTATGGCTTCAACCAGGCGCCCTTCATCGCCGACAAGAACTCGATCGAGGAGGGATATCTCACCTCCGAGCCATACCAGGTCGAGCGCGTCGCGGGCTTCAAGCCGAACGTCTTCTTGCTCGCCGACTATGGCTATGATTCTTATTCGACCACGATTCTGGCTCCCGCCGAGACCATCGCCAAGAATCCCGAGCTCGTCCAACGCTTCGTGGACGCCTCGATCATTGGTTGGCGGAATTACCTCCACGGCGACAATCGCGCCGCCAACGCTCTGATCAAAAAAGACAATCCCGAGATGACCGACGGCCTTCTCGCCTATAGCGTCGAGAAACTGATAGAGCGCGGCGTCGTCGATTCCGGCGACGCCAGGACCGGCGGCGTCGGCGTTATGACGGACGCGCGCGTGAAGAGCTTCTTCGACAAGATGGTGAAGGCCGGCGTCGTTCCCGCCGACCTGCCCTATAAGAAGGGCTACACGTTGCAATTCGTCGGCAAGGGCGTCGGCGTCGAGCCTGCGACGAAATGAGGCGCCCTTCGGTCATCGCGAGCGGGGCGAAGCGATCCAGGGGCCGCACGTGACTCCGGCTCATCTCGGCTACGCTCACGATGGCGCGCTGGTTGCGTTCGACGGAGTCGGCAAGACGTTCGGCCAGGTGACGGCGCTGCGAGGACTCGATCTTTCGGTCCATCCCGGCGAGACGCTGACCTTGCTCGGGCCCTCGGGCTGCGGGAAATCGACGGCGCTGCGGTTGCTGGCCGGCTTGGCCCAGCCGACCAGCGGGTCCATCCGGTGGGGCGCAGGCGCCTCACGCGAGAACCTCGGCGTCGTTTTCCAGGAGCCGACGCTCCTGCCCTGGGCCGACGTCTTCGCCAATGTCTATCTGCCGCTGCGGCTCGGCGGGCTTTCGCGCGCCGCGGCCGCGCCGCGCGTCGGGGAGGCGCTGGAGCTCGTGGGCCTCGCGCGCTTCGCCAAGGCGCTGCCGCGCGAGCTCTCGGGCGGCATGAAGATGCGCTGCGCCATCGCCCGCGCGCTCGTCACCCGGCCCGCGCTGCTGCTCATGGACGAACCTTTTGCGGCCCTGGACGAGGTGACGCGCCTAAAGCTCAACGACGAGCTGCTGGCGCTCAAGGCGCGCGTGGACGCGACGATCGTCTTCGTGACCCACTCCGTGTTCGAGAGCGTGTTCCTCTCGACGCGCATTCTCGTGCTCTCGGCGCAGGGCGGCGCGATCGCAGACGAAATCGTCGTCGACCCGGCGCTCGAGCGCGACGCGGAATATCGCTTGAGCCCCACATTCTCGGACTACTGCCGCCGCGCCTCGAAGGCCCTGCGGATAGCGTCGGGAGACGCGCCAGGAGACGCGGCATGACGACCCTGCGCGCCTGGCTCCGCGATCTCGTCGCGGCTGCCGCTCCTCCGCTTGCAGCCTTCGCCTTCTCGCTCGCGCTTTGGGAAGCGCTGGTCGTTCATTACGACATCCCGCCCTATGTGCTCCCCGCCCCGAGCGTGATCTTCGCCAAGCTCGTCGCAGACCGGGATCTCATGCTCGCTTCCTCCGCGAGCACGCTGATGGTGGCTCTGGAGGCGCTGGGGCTCGCGACGATCTGCGGCGTGCTGCTCGCGCTCGCGATGGCGCGGTCGAAATGGCTCGAGCGCACGCTCACCCCTTACGCAATCATTTTGCAGGTGACGCCGGTGGTCGCCATCGCCCCGCTGCTGCTCGTCTATCTCTCGCCGCAGGCCGCCGTGCTCGTCTGCGCTTTCCTCGTGGCGTTTTTCCCGATCCTGTCCAATACGGCGCTGGGCTTGGCGTCGGTCGATCACGCGCTGCTCGACCTCTTCGACCTCTACCACGCCTCGCCTTGGGCGCGATTCGTCTATCTGCGGGCGCCGGCGGCCCTGCCGCAGTTCCTGACCGGCCTGCGGATCGCCGGCGGCCTCGCGCTGATCGGCGCCGTCGTGGCCGAGCTCGCCGCCGGAGCGGCGGGGAAAGGCGCGGGGCTCGCCTTTCGCATCGTCGAGGCGGGATTCCGCCTCGACATCCCGCGCATGTTCGCGGCGCTGGCCTTGCTGTCGGTCATGGGCGTGGCGATATATGGCGCGCTATCGCTCGTGAGCTTCGTGGCGCTGCGCCGGTGGCACGAGAGCGCGCGCCAGCGAGGCGGATAAGACAAGGTGGAGAAAAATGCGGTCCGGGGGCGCCATAAATCAGGCTCAAGCGATAGGATATAGACGGGCCTGAGGCCGTGCGGCGCGGTCGGCGGAATTCGGAACCGGGCGCCATCCCGAGAGGCCACGGCATGAATCATCCTGGAGAGTGCGTCCATGGGGTCGCACCCGGACACAATCGTCGGAAATGAGTCTTTCCTCCCCCTTCATACGTCGGCCTGTCGCGACGACGCTGCTCGGCTTCGCCGTGCTGCTCGCCGGCGTCATGGGATTCGTCAACCTTTCCGTCTCGCCGCTGCCGCAGGTCGATTTCCCGACCATTCAGGTCACGACCCAGCTCCCGGGGGCCAATCCCGACACGATGGCGGCGCTCGTCACGGCCTCGCTCGAGCGGCAGTTCGGGCAGATTCCCTCGCTTGCGACCATGTCGTCGCAGAGCGCCTTCGGCTTCTCGCAGATCACGCTGCAATTCGACCTCGACCGCGACATCGACGCCGCGGCGCAGGACGTGCAGTCGGCGATCAACGCCGCAAACTCGACGCTGCCGCGCAATCTTCCCTATCCGCCCGTCTACGCCAAGGTTAACCCCGCGGACACGCCCATCGTCACGCTGACGCTGCGCTCCGACACGGCGACGCTGCGGCAGATGAGCGACATCGCCGACACCCAGCTCGCGCCGCGGCTCTCGGAGGTCCCGGGAGTCGGGCGCGTGCAGGTCGAAGGCGGCGTGCGCCCGGCGATTCGGATTCAGGCCGACCTCGCGCGGCTCGCCGCCAATCGCATGAGCATGGACGACCTGCGCCTCGCCATCGCCGGGGCCAATGTCGCCGGCGCGAAAGGCGCGATCGACGGGACGCGCCAAGCCTACACGCTCGACGCCAACGACCAGATCCTCGCCGCGGACCAGTACAAGTCGATCGTCGTCAACTGGGTCAACGGCCGCCCGATCCTGCTGTCGGACGTCGCCACCGTCGTCGACGGCCTCGAGAACAGCCGCGTCGGCGGCTGGTATCAGGGCAAGCCGGCGATCATCATCGACGTATTGCGCCAACCCGGCGCGAACATCATCAACACCGTGGAGGGCCTGAAGAAAGAGCTGCCCAATCTGCGGCGGCTGCTTCCAACGGGCATGACGCTCGAGATCGTAAGCGACCGCACCGACACGATCCGCGCCTCGATCTCCGACGTCGAGTTCACGCTCGTCGTCGCCGTCGCCCTCGTCGTCATGGTCGTGCTGCTGTTTCTGCGCAGCGTTCGCGCCACCTTCATCGCCGCGATCAGCCTGCCGCTCTCGATCGTCGCGACCTTCGCGACCATGTGGGCGGCGAAATTCTCGCTCGACAACCTGTCGCTGATGGCGCTCACGATCGGCACGGGCTTCGTCGTCGATGACGCCATCGTCATGATCGAGAACATCGTCCGCAACATCGAGAAGGGCAAGTCTCCCCTCGAGGCGGCGCTCGGGGGCGCGCGGGAGATCGGCTTCACCGTGGTGTCGCTCACGGTCTCCTTGATCGCCGTGTTCATCCCGCTGCTGTTCATGACCGGGCTGGTCGGGCGCATGTTCCGCGAATTTGCGCTCACGCTGTCCATGGCCGTCATCGTCTCGGCGATCGTCTCGCTGACGCTCACGCCGATGCTCTGCGCGCAGATCCTGCGCCAGGGCGGCGCGCATGCGGAGGCGGGTTCGTCCTGGCTCGACCGGCTTTATGCGCGGACCCTGGACTGGTCGATGAAGCGGCAGCCGCTCATGCTGGCGCTGACCGGGATCACGCTCGCCGTGACCGTCGCGCTTTACGTCTTCATCCCCAAAGGCTTCCTGCCCCGGCAGGACACGAGCCTGCTCTCCGTCGTGCTCGAGGCCTCGCCCGACATCTCCTTCGACGCAATGAAGAAGCTGCAGGCCGACGTGGAAAAAGTCTTCGCGCGCGACCCGGACGTCGTCGCGGTGACGTCCGTGCTCGGCGTCGGCCCGCTCAACTCGACGACCAATGTCGGGCATTTCCAGATCGTGCTGCGCGACCGCGACCACAGAACGGAGAGCGCCGACGCGCTCGCCGACCGGCTCAAGGCCGAGGCGGAGCGCGAGGCCGGCGCGACGCTCTACATCGAGCCGGTTCAGGACATTCAGATCACGACGCGCGCAAGCCGCTCGCAGTTCCAATATACGATGACGACGGCGAACGCGGCCGAGCTGCGCGCCTGGTCGGCGAAGCTGCTCACGGCTCTGCGCGATCAGCCGACGCTGCGCAATGTCGCTTCGGAAACGCAGGACGGCGGCCTGCGCAGCTTCGCGCATGTCGACCGCGAGACGATGGGGCGCCTCGGCGTCTCGATGCAGAATGTCGACGACATCCTCAACGACGCCTTCGGACAGCGGCAGATCTCGACGATCTACGCACAGTCGAATCAGTATCGCGTGATCCTGGAGGCCGCGCCGCAGTATCAGCGCGACCCCACGGCGCTCGGCAAGCTCTATGTCGCGGCGCCGGGCGGCGGTCCGCAGACGCCGCTGAACACCATGGTGCGCATCGACCAGGTTACGGCGCCGCTCGTCGTCGCTCACCAGGAACAATTTCCGGCTGCGACGATCAGCTTCGACCTCGCCGAGGGCGCATCTCTCGGCGACGCGCTCGAGACGATCCGCAAGGTCGAACAGGAGATCGAAATGCCGACGACGATCGTCGGCGTGTTCAGCGGCGACGTGGCGGAATTCCGCAAATCGCTCGCGAGCGAGCCCTATCTGCTCCTGGCGGCCGTCGTCGCAATCTACATCGTGCTCGGCGTGCTCTACGAGAGCTTCGCGCACCCCTTCACAGTGCTGACGACGCTGCCCTCCGCCAGCGTCGGCGCGCTGCTCGCGCTGATGCTGTTTCGCCTCGACATGTCGATCGTCGCGCTGATAGGCGTCGTGCTGCTCATGGGCATCGTCAAGAAGAACGCGATCATGATGATCGACTTCGCGCTCGACATCGAGCGCGGGGAAGGGGCTGACCCCGAGGAGTCGATCGTCCGCGCGGCGAAGCTGCGCTTCCGTCCGATCATGATGACGACGTTCGCCGCCCTGCTCGGCGCGCTGCCGCTGGCGCTGTCGCACGGAGCAGGGAGCGAGCTGCGCATTCCGCTCGGCGTCTCGATCATCGGCGGCCTGCTGCTGTCGCAGCTGCTCACCCTCTACACGACTCCCGCCATCTATCTGGTCGTCGACCGATTGCGGCGCCGACTCTTCGGCCGGCAAGCGCCGCGTCAGACCATCGACGCCTCCGAGGACGCGAACGACGCAATCCCGGAAGGGGCGGCGGAGTGAACATATCCGAGCCCTTCATCCGACGACCGGTCGGCACGACGCTGCTCTCGGCCGCGGTCTTCCTGATCGGCGCGGTGGCTTATTTCTTTCTGCCGGTCGCGAGTCTGCCCGCGGTCGATTTTCCAACGATCGGCATTTCGGCGGCCCGCCCCGGCGCCGATCCCGAGACGATGGCGGCGACGGTCGCAGCGCCGCTGGAGCGGCGTCTGGCGAATATTTCGAGCCTCGTCGAGCTCACGTCGTCGAGCTCGCTTGGCAGCACGTCGATCATCGCGCAGTTCGACCTCGACCGTAACATCGACGCCGCGGCGCGCGACGTGCAGGCGGCGATCAACGCCGCCGCGGCCGACCTGCCGACGGACTTGAGCAATCTGCCGACATTCCGGAAGTCGAACTCTTCCGGCGCGCCCGTGCTGGTGCTGGCGCTGACCTCCGACTCGATGCCGACGAGCGCGATCTTCGACGCCGCCGACACGACGATCGCGCAGCGCATCTCGCAAGTCGGCGGCGTCGGCGGCGTCATCGTCGCCGGCGCCGAGCAGCCGGCGATTCGGGTGCAGATGGATCCGGCGCGCCTCGCCTCCATGGGCCTCGGCCTCGACACCGTGGCCAACGCGATCATCAACGCCAACGTGAGGGCGCCGACCGGCGCGCTCGGCGGGGACGCGCAAAGCGTGACGATCGCGACGGACGACCAGCTCAACACGCCGGCGGACTACCGCAGCGTCGTCGTGGCGTCGCGGAATGGCGCAGTCGTGCGGCTGGGGGACGTCGCGACGGTCAACCGCAGCGTGCGCAACCGCAACGCCGCCGGTTGGTACAACGGCAAGCCCGCCGTGATCCTGCTCGCCTTCAAGCAGCCGGGCGCGAATGTCATCGAGACCGTGGACAACATCAATGCGCTGCTGCCCAAGCTGCAGGAGTGGATCCCCAAGGGCATCGACGTGTCCGTCCTCTCCGACCGCACTCAGACGATCCGCGCCAGCGTGTCCGACATCCAGCGCACGCTGTTCATCTCCGTCTGTCTCGTCATGGCGGTTGTGTTCATCTTCCTGCGTCGCCTCGCGCCGGTCATCGCGGCGGGCGTCACCGTGCCGCTCTCGCTCGTCGGCTCCTGCGCCGCGATGTGGGCGGCGGGCTTCTCGATCGACAATCTGTCGCTCATGGCGCTCACGATCGCGGTCGGCTTCGTCGTGGACGACGCGATCGTCATGATCGAGATGGCGGAGACCAACATCGAGCGCGGCATGGGACGGCTGGAGGCGGCGCTCGCCGGCGCGCGCCAGATTGGCTTCACGGTCGTCTCGATCAGCCTGTCGCTTGTCGCCGTCTTCATTCCGCTGCTGTTCCTGCCGGGCATCGCCGGCAAGCTGCTGCAGGAGTTCGGCTACACGCTGACTTTCGCGATTCTCATCTCGATGGTCGTCTCGCTGACGACGACGCCCATGCTCTGCGCCTGGCTCCCGCGACGCAAGTCTAACGGTCAGTCGATCCTCGACCATCTCGTCGAAAAGCCGCTCGAGTGGGTCGTGACGCATTACGCGCGAAGCCTGCGCGTCGTCGTCGACCACCCCTGGATCATGCTCGGGGTGATCCTCGCGACCGTCGGCTGGACCGTCTATCTCTGCATCGCCATTCCCAAAGGCCCGCTCCCGCAGGACGACATCGGCCTGCTCAACGGCCAGACGGAAGCCTCAGCCGACGTTTCGTTCGACGAGATGGTGCGTCTGCAAAAGATGGCCATGGCGGTGCTGGAGCAGGATCCGGACGTGGCCGAGGTCGGCTCCTTCATCGGCTCGGCCAATCTTTCGGCCTCCAGCAACCAGGGACGACTGTTCGTGGCGCTCAAGCCCTCGGACGAGCGGCATTCGTCGAGCTTCGACGTCATTGATCGACTGCGCCCGAAATTCGCGCAGATTTCCGGTCTCAGCGTGACCATGGTGCCGTCGCAGGACGTGCGTTCCGGAGCACGGCTGAGCAAGGCGCAATATCAGTACACGCTCTCCGACACTTCGATCGCGGAGCTCGACGAATGGACCGGAAAGATTCTCGACCGGCTCAAGAAGCTCCCCGAGCTCGCCGACGTGTCGTCGGATCGCCAGCAAGGCGGCCTCAAGGCCGAGGTCGTCATCGACCGCAACGCCGCGTCGCGTCTTGGCGTCTCGATCGCGACTCTCGACGCGGGGCTGAACAGCGCCTTCGGGCAACGCCAGGACTCGATCGTCTACACGCAGCGCAACAATTACCGTGTCATCATCGAGGTCCCGCGCACGCGCCAGCGCGACATTCGCGACCTCTCGGGCGTCTATGTGACGACGGCCAGCGGGGCGCAGGTTCCGCTGACTGCGGTGGCGAAGATCGAGCGTGGCAGCATGCCGCTCGTCGTCAATCATCAAGGGCTCATCCCTGCGGCGACCATCACCTTCAACGTCGCCCCAGAGTCGTCGCTCGAGGCCGCGACGAAGGCGATCGAGAAGGCGGTCGGCGAGATGAGTCTTCCGCGCGGGCTGCACGCGGCCTTCACCGGCGATGCGGCCGACTTCCAGAAGACCTCGGGCGGCATAGGCGTCGCGCTGCTCGGCGCGCTGCTGAGCGTCTACATCATTCTGGGCGTGCTTTATGAAAGCTACATCCACCCGCTGACGATCATCTCGACTCTGCCTTCGGCGATCGTCGGGGCGCTGCTGGCGCTGGAGCTGTTCGACAAGGAGTTCACGGTCATCGCCTTCATCGGCATTCTGCTGCTCATTGGCATCGTCAAGAAGAACGGCATCATGCTCGTCGATTTCGCGCTGCACGCCCAGCGCGAACGCGGCCTCAGTCCCCATGACGCGGCGATTGCAGGAGCCGTCGAACGCTTCCGCCCGATCCTGATGACGACGCTCGCGGCGCTGTTCGGCGCGCTGCCGCTCGCGTTTGCGACGGGCGTCGGCGCCGAGATGCGCCGGCCGCTCGGCATCACGATCGTCGGCGGACTGATCCTGAGCCAGATGCTGACGCTCTACACGACGCCGGTGATCTATCTGCTCATGAGCAAGTTTGGCCGGAAGAAGCCGAGCCTTTCCCCCGCCGTCCGCTCGGGCGGGAGCGTCGCTGAAGCGCAGGTCTAAGCGACGAGAGGACTCAACGGGCGGCGCGCGACCGCCGCTGCGCGCGCCAGTTGCCGCCGCAGAAGTCGGTCGAGGAAGACCAGGCGCCCGACCCCGACTCGCCGCGCAAGGAGCCGTTGGCGCGCGAGACATGTCCGCCGACGGCGAATTTGGCGACGATCGTGCCGTCGCTCTCGACATAGCCCCAGGGCTCCGCGCCCCCGCCATTGGCGGCGACGACATGCCCGCCGCGAATCGTCACGTCGCCGGGCGCGATCCCCGGGCAGGCGCCGACCGCCGTGGTGGACTGAAATTCCCAAACGCCGTCGAAGCGCCCGTCGGCGAGCCCCTGCGGCGGCGGACCTGGCTGCGCCTGCGCCGCGCCTGCCGCCAGGGCGCAAAGAGACGACAACAGCAAGCTCCCGATTCCTCTGCTGATCACTTGGCCTCCTCGAGCGCCTTCCGCAGCGTCTCCAGCATGTCGCAGCCGGCGAATATGAACTCCCCGACGCCCGCATCGCGCAGCCGATCTTCAAGCTCTCCGGGCCGACCGGCCAGATAGAGCTTGGCTCCCGCGCCCTTGAGCGCGAGCGCGACCGGTGTCGCGGCGTCGGAATAGACGCCATCGGACGAGCACAGGCAAGCAAGCTTTGCGCCGCTTGAGCGAAAGGCCTCGACGATGACAGACGAGTCGTCGGTCTCCGGCCCGAAGATCGTCTCGATCCCCGCCGCCTCGAAGAAATTCTTGGCGAAATTGGCCCGCGCCGTATACGCCGCGACAGGGCCGAGATTGGCCAGGAAAAGGCGTGGGCGCGCGCCGGTCTTGGCGACATGGGCGTCCGCATTCTCGCGCAAGGACTCGAATGGCTCGGAGAGACGACGCGGCGCAAGCGGCTTGATCGCGATCCCGCCCGCCAAAGCTGCGCCTGTGCCTGCCGCGGCGTCGAACGGCGCGAGCACGGCGAGCGCGTTCTCCCCGATATCCGGAAACTCGTTCGCGCCGGTGATCCTATCCTTGGCGCGCGCGACGTTCCTCGCCCGCTCCGCGGCGACCGCTTGGACCTCCCCCTGAAAGCGGCCCGCTGCCAGCGCCCGGGCGAGCCCGCCCTCGGCTTCGAGCGCCTGAAAACCTGTCCAGGCGCGCTCGCAGAGCGCCTCGGTCAGCGCCTCGAAGCCGCCGGCGCCAGCCGCCGGATCGTCGACGATGTGGAGATAGGATTCGTCTTGCAGCACGAGCTGCGTGTCGCGCGCGAGGCGGCGCGCGAAAGCGTCGGGCGCGCCGAGCGGCTGCGTGAACGGAACGACCGCGATGGCGTCGGCGCCGCCCACAGCGGCGGCGAAGGTCGCGATCGTGGCACGCAGCAAATTGTTCCAGGGGTCGTTCCTCGACATCATGCGCCAGGCGGTCTCGGCGTGAACGAGCGCCGGCTGCGGCGAGAGGCCGCAGGCCTCTTCGACGCGCGCCCAGAGCCGCCGCAGCGCCCGAAACTTCGCTGTCTCGGCGAATTCGTCGGCATCCGCCGCAAGGCGGAACAACAACAGTCCCCGCGCGCGCTCCAGCTCGATCCCGGCGTCGACCAGCGCGCGCAGATAGGCGACGCCGCAGCTCAGTGCGTAGGCGAGCTGCTGCGCACTGTCGCCCCCTGCCGCGTGGACGATGCGGGCGTCCGCGGCGACGACTCCATAGCGGAAGCCTCCGTCCGCGACGCGCTTGGCTTCAGCGGCGAAGCTCTTCCCCGTCTCGGTCCAGGCATGACCATGGGCAAGCTGCGCGCCGAGCGGATCGAAGCCAAAAGCGATCCGAGTGAGCGACGGCTCGATGTGATTTCGATCGAGAAGACGCAGGACCGCCGCCGGCGCGCCGGGCGCCAAAGGCGAAAATTCCAGCGCGACCGGAATTCCGTAGTCGAGACGCACATTGGCGAGCGCCTGCTCCAGCGCCGCCTCCGGGAGCGCCGCGCCATAGGCCCCCTGCGATCCGCGAAAGACGAGCTGCAACCCGTCCGCTCCGCCATTCAGATCCTCGAGCGCCTGCGCATTGGCGGTTTCGCCGTCGGCGAGGTCGATCCGGGCGAGAATGGACCAGCGACCCGGCGTTTGGCGCAGTGCGCGCGGGCCCGGCGCGGTCGCGCGCCCGTAAAGCGGCGACAGGTCGAAACCGTCGTAAGTCTTCGCCCGCAGCTTCTCGAAGGCGCCGCCCTTCAAGGCGCGCTCGACGCTCTTTCGCCACTGCTCATAGGTCGCGGGCTGAAAGTCGTCGGCGAGGGCGTTATCCGGCACGGGTCGTGGTCCTTTGGTCGCTGTCTTCGGAAAGCGGCCTTTTGGCACGAAGAAACCGGCTCGCCAATCCTATCCTCAGGCTTGAGCGCGCGCGGTCTTTATTTTACCGGGCAAACCCCTTAACGAAGGGCGGCCCCGACGCTCGCACAACTTTCCAAATTGCGGCAAGTCGAAACGCCCTGGGCTGGTCGCGCCGTGAGACGCGGGACGATCCGAGACGGAGGAAGACGTGACTGAAGACGCGCTGGACAAGGCCAAGCTTGTCGACGAGATCCTCGACGTGATCGCAGCCGAGGGCATGATCGATCGCGCCAAAGTGACGCCGGACGCCACGATCGCGAGCCTTGATCTCAAATCCGTCGACATCGTGATGATTTTGACCGCGCTCGAGGAAAAGTTCAACGTTTACATCCCCATGGACGGCGACCTGCAGGAAGCGAAAGACGTCAAGTCGCTGATCGACGCTCTCGCCGACCACATCATAAAAGAGAGAGAGAAGCGCTGACATGGCGGTTTCGCCAGTTGAGGTCGGCGCGGCGCCGCTGCTGGCGGGGTCCGCGCGCGCGCCTCGCATCGTGATTTCGGGAATGGGCGCCGTTTCCGCGGCGGGAGTAGGGGTCGAGAAGCTGTGGCGCGCCGCGGTCGACGGCGTCTCGCAGGTGCGCGAGCTGCGCTTGGAGCGGCCCTATGACGGGCGCATCAGGATTGCAGCCCAGGCCTTGGATTTCGATCCCGGCGAGCGCATCGAGGCCGAGGTGCTCCCCTTCTGCGATCGCTTCACCCAGTTCACCGTGATCGCGGCCGACGAAGCGATGGCCCAGGCGGGCTTCGGACGCCAGGATCTCTCGGGGCCTCGCACGGCCGTCATCATCGGCAGCGGCTGCGGCGGCATGTCCACGCTCGACAATGGTCTCTATAATTACTACTGCGAGTCGATGCGCATCGACCCGTTGTCGATCTCGCGCTACATCTCGAGCGCCGCGCCGACCACGCTCGGCATGCGCTATTCATGCTTCGGGCCGACCTTCGCGGTCTCCAGCGCCTGCTCCTCGGCGAGCCAGGCGATCGGGTTGGGGCTGCAGTTCCTGCGCTCCGGCCTCGCGGACAGGGCCATTGTGGGCGGCGCCGAGGCCTGCATCATCAACGGCACGATCAAGGCCTGGGAAGCGCTGCGCGTGCTCGCCCCGGAGAAGTGCCGCCCCTTTTCCAAGGGCCGCAACGGCATGACTCTCGGCGAGGGCGCGGCGGTTTTCATCCTCGAAACGCTCGAATCGGCGAGCGCGCGCGGGCGCACGCCGCTTTGCGAGCTCGCAGGCTACGGCACCTCAAGCGACGCCAAGGATCCCGTCCGTCCCGACCTCGCCGGGACGTCGAGCGCCATGGCCTTCGCGCTCTGCGACGCGGGGCTGCAGCCGCAGGACATCGGCTATGTCAACGCCCACGGCACGGCGACGCACGCCAATGACATTACCGAGTCCGAGGCGATCTTGAAGGTCTTCGGCGACGACTGGGGGCGCAAGGTGCCGGTGTCCTCGACGAAGCCGATCCACGGCCATGCGCTCGGGGCCGGCGGGGGAATAGAGCTCGCCATCACGATTCGCGCCATGGCCGAGCAGATCGCGCCGCCGACGATCAATTTCGTCGAATTGGATCCGCGCTGTCCGATCGACGCCACGCCCAACGAGGCGCGGCCGGCGCCGATCCGGGCGGCCATGTCCAACTCCTTCGCCTTTGGCGGCATCAACGCCGTGCTTGTCGTGCGGGCGCTCGACTCATGAGCGCGAACGAAATCTCGCTGCCGCCGTTCGGCGTCGCGGTCGAGCCGTCGCGCGCCGCAAGCTTCGCCCGCGAAACCGGATTTCTCACCGCCCCGGAAGACCCGCCGCTCTGCTATCCGGCCGTGTGGCTGACGTCGCCGGAGATCCTCAATGCCGTCGAGCGCATCTGCGCCGAGGCCAGATGCGCCCCGGTCCATGAGAAGCAGCGCTTCGTTTATGATTCCCCTCTCCGGTTCGGCGCCCAATACCGGCTCAGTGTCGTGCTCCGCCGCGAGGCGGAGCCGGAAAGGCTGGCGATCACCGCGCGCGTCGAGACAGAGGAGGGCGCCTGCGTTGCGCGCGTCGAGACGCTGTTGAGGCTCGTCTCGCGCGCCGTGCTTGAAGAGGCGGGCGCATGAGCGTCGAGAGCGCGCTTCCCGCCGTTGGGGACAAGCTGCCCGAGATGGTGATCGGGCCTTTCGACGCCGAGTCGCTCCGCCGCTACGCCGACCTGTCCGGCGATTCGAACCCGCTCCATCTCGACGACGCCTTTGCGGCTTCGATCGGACTCTCCGCCCCTCCGGTGCACGGGATGAAGCTCCTGGCCTTTTTCGAGCCGATGCTCAGGGCCTGGCGAGACGACCTCGTCATCCGCGAGCTCGGCGGCGGCTTCGTGCAGCCGGTGCTGCGCGGCGAGAAGGTCACGCTCACCGGGCGGGTCCTTCGGGCCTCGCCCGACGAGATCTTCGTGCGGCTATACGCCCATGGCGCCGCGCGCGCGCCGGCGATCATGGCCGACGCCACGCTCGCGCAGAAGGCTTCGTCGTGAAGCACGTTCTTATCACGGGCGCCTCGAGCGGCATCGGCCGCGCCCTGGCCTTGCGTTACGCGCGCGAGGGAGCCCGGCTCACACTGCTCGGGCGCGACGCTTCACGGCTCGACGAAGCGGGGGCCTCATGTCGGGCGCAGGGCGCTGCTGATGTCGTCGGCTTTCGCGTCGACGTGCAAGACCGCGTCGCGATGGCGCGAGCGGTGGCCGAGGCGCTGGCCTTGGCGCCGATCGACGTGCTGGTCGCCAACGCCGGAGTCGCCACCGGGCTCTCGGGAGGACAGATCCTCGAAAATCCGGAGTCGGTGCGGGCGACGCTCTCGATCAACGTGGGCGGCGTCCTCAACACGATCGAACCGGCGCTCCTGCCGATGACGCAGCGCGGCGCGGGGGTCATCGCGGTGGTCGGATCAATGGCGGGCGTGCGCGGACTGCCGTTCTCTCCAGCCTATTGCGCGAGCAAGGCGGCTGCGCACTCTTATGCCGAATCGCTGCGCGGGGTCGTGGCGCGGCATGGAGTCGCCGTCAGCCTCATCGTGCCCGGATACGTCAAGACACCGATGTCGCAACGCACGATCGTAAAAACGCCCATGCCGCAACGCACGGAATCCTGGCAACCGGGCGTCATCGACGCGCCGGCGGCGGCCGAAATCATCTTCCGCGGGCTGGAGCGGAAAAAGCCCGTCATCGCCTTCCCCCTTTATATGTTTTATGCGTTGCGGCTCTTCAGCCTGCTGCCGCCCCGGCTCGTCGATTGGGCGATGACGCGCTTCAGCGCCGACGTGCCGGAAACGGCCGAGAGAGAGGCGGTTTGAGCGAGCTCACGTTTCATCAGCTGCTTGTCTGGCTTTGCGCCGTTTACTGGCTCGTCGCCTTGGCGCTGCTCGTCGTCTCGACGGCGGCGACGCTGCTCCAGCCTTTGGTCGCAGCGCGGCGCGCCCGTAACGCCGAGCAGCCGCCTGTCTCGGTCATCCTTCCCGTCAAGTCGCTCGAGCACAGCTTCCAGCGGGCGCAGGAGTCGGTGTTCGCGCAGAATTATCCTGATTTCGAGGTCCTGGCCTCGGCGCGCGACCCGTCCTCCCCCGCCGCTCAGCTCATGAAGGAGATTTTCGCGCGGCGACCTGAGATCGAGACGCGCTTCCTGCGCTCGACTTCGGCGATCGCCGTCAGTCCGAAAGTGGACAATCTCGTCGCGCCGATATCCGAGGCCCAAAACGACGTGATCTTCACGAAGGACAGCAATGTCACGCTCCTGCCGGAAGACCTTTGCGCGCATATGCGCCAGCTTACGCCAGGGGTCGGGTTCCTTTGCGCCATTCCCTACGCCGCCGACCCGGAAAACCTGCCTGCCCATATCGAGGCGTCGATCCTCAACGGGCCGCATGCCCGCATGCTCTACTTAGCCTCCTGCCTCGGACAGGGCTTCGGCGTCGGCAAGATCATGCTGTTTCGGCGCGGCGATCTCGTGCGCGCAGGCGGCTTTGCGGCGATCGCCCACACTGTCGGCGAGGACAACGCCCTTGCCAAGGCGATGCGGCGAATCGGCTTGCGGACGGCCTTTTCCCACTGCCCAGCGCGCCAGGAGCTCGGTCTTCGCAGCTGGAGCGCGGTGTTTCAACGGCAATTGCGCTGGAGCGTGATTCGCCGTGACGAGGTGCTGTTCTCGTTCCTGCTGGAGCCGCTAAGTCAGGCGGCGCCGGGGTTTTTCGCCGCATGGGCGGCTGCGCCGGTCTTCGGCCTCGGGCGGATCGAAGCGCTTGCGGCGACGTTTTTGCTGTGGCTGGGACTTGAAAGCCTGCTTTCCTTTCTGAAAGGTTGGCGCCTATCATGGGCCGCGCCTGCGGTGCTGGTCATGAGGGAGGGCATGATGATCGCGGTCTGGCTGCGCGCCTGGACGACGAGCCGCGTGATTTGGGCCGACGAACCGATCGACGCCCGCGCCGGCGCGGTCTCCCGCGCCGACTGCGCACGGGCATCAGCGCAAAATAAGGGGTAGCGGCTTGGTCTTCGATCTACTGAGCTTCGTCGTCGATGTGATCGCCTATCTGAGCGGCTCGACCCTCATCGTCATCGGACTGGGCATCGTCCTGGTCATCCTGCGTTTTTTCTGGGACGAGCTCCTGCGCACGCGCGACCCCGCCGAAATCGTTCTTCGAGAAGACGAACTGCCGCATGTGCTGGTGCAGATCCCGATCTTCAACGAGCCGCTCGTCACCGAGCAGGCGCTGCGCTGCGCCGCCCAGCTCGACTGGCCGAAGGACAGGCTTCACATCCAGCTGCTCGACGACTCGACCGACGACACCACCGCGCGCGCGGCGGCGGTCGCGGCCGAGCTGCGGACGCAAGGGATCGACGTGGACCATGTGCGCCGGCCCGAGCGCGTGGGCTTCAAGGCCGGCGCCTGCGCCTATGGCCTCACCATCTCGACGGCGCCCTTCATCGCCATGCTCGACGCGGACTTCCGCCCGCCGCCGAACTGGCTCAAGCGCGGCGTGCCGCTGCTCGTCACGGATCCGAAAGCCGGCTTCGCGCAGTCGCGCTGCGAGTTCTCGAACTATCAGAAGAATTGGCTCACGCGGGCCCAAGGACTTGTGCAGGACGGCCACTTCGTCGTCGAGCAGCGCTCGCGGGCGCGGGCCGGCTGGCTGTTCCAGTTCAATGGCACCGGCGGCGTCTGGCGCCGCGAGACGGTGGAGAGCGCCGGCGGCTGGTCGGACTATTCGATCGCCGAGGACCTGGATCTGACCGTGCGCGCCGCCCTCGACGGCTGGCGCGGGATCTTCCTATCCGAGCCGGCAGTTCCCGGCCAGGTGCCCGAGGACATCAAGGTCTATCGGCGCCAGCAGCGGCGCTGGTCCAACGGCTTCGTGCAGGTCATGCGGCGCACGATCGTCCCGCTCTGGCGCGCCCCCTGGACCCTGACGCAGCGGCTCGCGGCCATCGTGCTCATCGCGCATCAGATCTTCTTCCCCGCCGCCGCGATCGGCGTCATTGCGATTATTCTCGGCAGCATTCTGCACGGCTCCGTCGCGCCCTTCCTGCCCTTGCTCGAAGTGATCGGGGCGATGACGACCTTCGTCGTGCTCGGCTTCACGCTGCCGCCCTATCTGCTGCTCAAGCGCGGTTCGCTGATCGATTATTTCAAGACGATGGCCCTCGTGCCGCCCTTGATGATCTATCTCGCCTTCGCCAATGGCGCGAAGGTCGTCCAGACCCTGCTCGGACGCAAGTCGCCGTTCAAGCGCACGCCGAAGATCGATCATGAGGCTGCAACGACGATCGACGCGGACGCGGAGGCGTGATGGCGGCTGCGGCCGCGAATGACGTCGCGACGATCGCCGAGCAAGGCGGGTTTTCCGTTTCATGATCCAGGGCCACGCGAATTCCCGTGTCGCGGGCGACCCGGCGCAGTAGGTCATGCGCGTCGACCTCTTCGACTTCGAACTGCCGCAAGACCGCATCGCGCTGCGGCCAACAGTTCCGCGCGACGCGGCGCGGCTGCTCGTCGTCCCCGCTCGCCCAGCTCCGCTGGAGGATCGCTGCGTCCGCGACCTCCCCGCGCTTCTTCGCCCCGGCGACGCGCTGGTCGTCAATGACACGCGCGTCATCCATGCGCGCCTTGATGGTTTTCGCCAGCGCGGCGAGGCGCGCGCCCATGTCGAGGCGACGCTGATCGAGCGGCTCTCGGCGAGCCGCTGGCAAGCGCTGACCCGCCCCGCCAAGAAGCTTAGAGTCGGCGAGCGCCTTCGCTTCGGCGCGCCCACGGACGAAAACGCCCGTCTGCCGGGCGCGCTGGAGGCGACGGTCGAGGAGAAGGGCGAGGGCGGCGAAACGATTCTCGCCTTCGATCTCTGCGGCCCGGCCCTGGACGAGGCCATCGAGAGCCTGGGCGCCATGCCGCTGCCCCCCTATATTGCGGGCCGGCGCGCGGCCGACGCGCGCGACGAGGCCGACTATCAGACCATGTTCGCCCGCGAGGCCGGCGCGGTCGCAGCTCCCACCGCCGGCCTGCACTTCACGCCCGGGCTGCTGGCGGCGGCCGAACAAGCGGGCGTTGCAATTCATCTCGTCACGCTGCATGTCGGCGCCGGGACTTTTCTACCCGTCAAGACCGAGCGCACCGAAGACCACAAGATGCACGCCGAGGAGGCCATCATCGACGCCGAAACCGCCGCAGCGCTCAACGCCGTCCACGCAAGGGGCGGTCGCATCGTGGCGGCCGGCACGACGGCGCTGCGCTGTCTCGAGAGCGCGGCGCAACCGGACGGCGTTCTCCGGGAGTACCGGGATCGCACGCGCATCTTCATCACGCCCGGCTACAAATGGCGGGTCGTCGACGCGCTGATGACCAATTTCCACTTGCCGCGCTCGACCCTGTTCATGCTGGTCTGCGCCTTCAGCGGCCTGGAGCGCATGCAGGCGGCCTATGCGCACGCCATCCGCGCCGGCTATCGCTTCTATTCTTATGGCGACGCCTCATTGCTGTGGCGCGCATGATCGAAGCCAGGGACGTGAGGCTTCTCGCCTTGTGGCGCGACGACCCCCTCGTCGCGCCGATGACGGTCGATCTGCGGCTCGACGCAAAGGGCGCGGTCGTCTCGGCCTGGGACCTGTTCGGCGCCTTCGATCTCGACGGCGCCGAATGCCGGCCCTTCGTGCTGCGGCGCGACGGCGGGATCGACTTCGGCGCCGGCGACGAGCGCCGCTGGCGCACGAATCTGCGCGACGCCGCCGTCGCCGTCGACGCGCGCTTCACGGTGCGCTGGAACGACGCCGACAGCGGCGTCTATCGCATCGTCAAGATCGCTGCGCTCGGCGCCAAGGACGCCCGGCGGTGACCGAAGGGTTCGCTTTCTCCGTCGAAGCGAGGGATGGCGCCGCGCGGCGCGGCGAGATCACGACGGCGCGCGGAACGATCCGCACCCCCGCCTTCATGCCGGTCGGCACCGCAGCGACCGTCAAGGCGATGTTCCCCGAGGGAGTGCGCGCCGCCGGCGCCGACGTGCTGCTCGGGAACGTCTATCACCTCATGCTGCGCCCGGGCGCCGAACGCGTCGCGCGGCTCGGCGGCCTGCATGAGTTCATGCGCTGGCCGCATCCGATCCTGACGGATTCCGGCGGCTTCCAGGTCATGTCGCTCGCCAAGCTGCGCAAGCTTGACGAGAAAGGCGTGACGTTTCAGTCGCACATCGACGGCTCGACGCATCATCTGAGCCCGGAGCGCTCGATGGAAATCCAGGCCCTGCTCGGCTCCGACATCGAGATGCAACTCGACGAGTGCGTGCGCCTGCCCTGCAGCGACGCCGAGGCCGAACGGGCCATGCGCCTGTCGCTGCGCTGGGCCGAGCGTTCGCGCAAGGCCTTCGTCGAGGCGCCCGGGCGCGCCGTTTTTGGAATCGTCCAGGGCGGCGCCGTGAAGTCGCTGCGCATCGAGAGCGCGAAGGCGCTCGCGGGCATGGACTTTCACGGCCTGGCCATCGGCGGCCTCGCCGTGGGCGAGCCGCAAGCGGTGATGCAGGAAATGCTCGAGACGG
>Ga0187782_10001118_pt1 | contig 19276 bp, 15 predicted proteins | sample 0715_SJ02_MP15_2_FD_132454 | JGI IMG/M metagenome (GOLD analysis project Ga0187782, IMG submission 132454) | Tropical peat soil microbial communities from peatlands in Department of Meta, Colombia - 0715_SJ02_MP15_20_MG | ecosystem: Environmental > Terrestrial > Soil > Wetlands > Peat | place... | reverse complement strand
TGCCGTCCCAGACGTTTCCGCCACCGCCGAGTTTCCACCATTCGCCAGTCCATGTTTTCGCGGCGGCTTCAATGGCTTTGTTCTCAAACGGCTTTGATGGATCGCCGGGTACGGTGTACCAGCGCCAGATTTGTTTGCCGGTCTCGGCATCGTAGGCGGTCACAAAGCCGCGAACGGCATATTCGCCTCCGGAGTTGCCGATGATGACTTTACCGCGGGCGATACGCGGGGCGCCGGTAATGCTGTAGTCGGCGTTTTTGTCGGTAGTCTGCACTTCCCAGACGATTTTGCCGGTGTCCTGATCGAGCGCGACCAGGCGAGAGTCAAGCGTGCCGACGTAGACTTTGCCGTCGTAGAGTGCGACGCCGCGATTTGCGGGACCACAGCAAACACTCGGGCCCGTGCGAACCTTATTCGGATTGCCCACGGAACCGGGAGGGAAATTCACGTGCGGGATTTTGGGGTCCCAGCGCCACTTCTCCGCGCCGGTCTTGGCGTCGAGCGCGACGACGACGCTCCATGGGAGCGTCGCGTACATCACGCCGTTCGAAATGATCGGCGTGGTCTCGACGGTCCCGCGATCCGATCCCGTGTCGTAATACCAGGCGAGCCCGAGCCGGCTCACGTTGGACGCGTCGATCTGATTCAGCGGGCTGTATCGCTGCTCGGTATAATCACGGCCATTCGTCAGCCAATCGTTCGCGTCCTTCGCAGCGTTCACGAGCGCGTTGTTGTCTACACGAGTGGCTTGAGCCGCCGCATTCCCACCCGCGAGCGCCGCCACCAAGGCGAGACAACACCACTTGATTCCCTTGCGCATCCCCATGTCTATTGAGTCCCCCCGGTTCGAGATCGCGCGCTGGAGCCCAAATCCGGCGGCGCGCAGACCACACATACTAATCCTGACGTACGTTTTTTGCTCGCGGTTTCTTACATTCCGCGTGGGCGCAGTAGTATGCTATGCGCCGTTCACGAGGGTGGGCCGCAGCACTCGAGGGGAATTGCCATGACTGCAGTTGGGCGATTGCGGATCGCGGCGCTCGTTTTCACGCTGTGCGCGGCGGTGGTGAATGCGCCGCCTGCTCTTGCCGCCCCTCCGCAGGATACGAAAGCCGTTCAGTTGACTCCCGATCAACTGGAGAAGGGCAAGCAGACGTTCGAATCCACTTGCTCGACCTGCCATGGTCTGGATGGCGGCGGCGCGATGGGTCCGAACATTCAGGGCATACCGTTTCGCCTGGGCGTGGACGCCGTCACCAACGTAATCAAGAACGGAGTGCCCGGCGCGATGCCGCCGTTTTCAAGCCAGCTCGACGCAGCGCAAATTCAGCAGGTGGTGGGCTATCTCCTCACGCTCACGCGCAAAGACGAAGGCAAGGTGACCGGCGACGCGGCGGCGGGCAAGCAAGTGTACGAATCGACCGGCTGCGCGAACTGCCACATCATTTCTGGCGAGGGTGGCGACCTCGGTCCCGAGCTGACAACCGTCGGCCAGTTGCGCGGGCCCACGTATCTGCGCAACACCCTGCTTTATCCGGGCACGGATCTGCCGCAGGAGCGCGTGTTCCTCGAGTCGGGCGGACGACTGCAGTTTCTCTTCGTGCAGGTGGCGACCAAGAACGGGCGCACGGCGGAAGGCACGCGCGTGGCGGAGGATTCGTTTCACATCGTACTCGAGGACGCGCAGGGGGAATTCCACTCGTTTCGAAAGGACCAGTTGCGTGAACTGAAGAAGGAGCCGGGTAAGAGCACCATGCCGAGCATGAAAGGCAAACTCTCCGACACGCAGGTCAACGACCTTGTCGCGTATCTCGCCAGCTTGAAGGGGGCGCAATGAAGACGGCGAGGCATTCGCTGTGGATTGCTCTAGGCGTCTTCTCTTTTTGCAGCCCCGTTGGTTCCTTCGGCCAAAACGTTCCCTACGAGCGCATCCTGCACGCGCAAAGCGAGCCGCAGAGCTGGCTGACCTACAGCGGCAGCTACTTCTCGCAGCAATATTCGTCGCTCAAGCAGATCAACCGGCAAAACGTCGCGAGCTTGAAGATCGCGTGGATGTACCAGCCGTCGCGGCCGGTCGCCAATCTTGAATCGTCGCCTATCGTGGTGGACGGAGTCATGTTCATCACCGAGCCGCCGAGCACGGTGACTGCTCTCGATGTTCGCACTGGACTGAAAATCTGGAGCTACACGCCGACGCTGCCCGAGCACGTCGTTTCCATCGGCCTCTACGCAACGAGCCGCGGCGTGGCGATTCTCGACGACATGGTTTACATCGGAACGGCCGACGCGCACCTGATCGCGCTCGACGCGAAGACAGGCGCCGTGCGGTGGAACGTCCATGTCGCCGACAACGTGATGGGCTACGCGATGACGGGTCCGCCGCTGGCGCTCAAGAACAAGATCGTCGTCGGTATTGCCGGAAGCGAAGCGGCCGTGCGCGGATTCATCGACGCCTACGAGCCGAAGACCGGCAAGCGGCTGTGGCGCCTGTGGACCACTCCGCGCGTTGGCGATCCCGGCGCGGAAACATGGGGCAACGGAGCTCCCATCAGCGCGGGCGCGACTACGTGGAACAACGGCTCTTACGATCCCGATGTGAACCTGATCTATTGGGGCACGGGCAATCCGGCTCCCGATTTCAACGATGACGACCGGCCGGGAGACAACCTCTACACGTGTTCGCTGCTCGCTATCGACGCGGACAGCGGAACGCTGAAATGGTATTTCCAGTTCTCGCCGCACGAGGACCACGACTGGGATTCGGACGAGCCTGCCGTTCTTTTCAACGCGACGATCGATGGCAAGCCGCGCAAGCTCGTGGGCTTCGCGAATCGCAACGGTTTCTATTACGTCCTCGACCGCATCACAGGCAAATTCATTACGGGCGTTCCGTTTGTAAAGGAGACGTGGGCCAAGGGACTCGACCCGAAAACAGGCCGTCCGATTCCCGCGCCCAACCAGGAGCCGACGCTGGGTGCAGGCACGCTCGTCTATCCCAGCATCACGGGCGGCGTCGATTGGACCAGTCCCTCGTATAGCCCGCAGACGGGGCTCTTCTACGTGAGCGCACATGAAACCGGAGCGTACTTCATCAAGGGCACAGGCAAGATCGAGCCGGGGCCGCCGAAGGGAATTGTCGGTGGAGGAGGGATTCGCGCTCTGGTCGGCGAGCAATCCTACGGAGCGATTCGCGCGCTGGAGGCGACCACGGGCAAGCGCGTGTGGGAGTTCAAGCTGCTGGCGCCCGCCTGGGTGCCCGTGCTTTCTACGGCGGGAGGTCTCGTCTTCAGCGGCACCGACGAGGGCAATTTCTTCGCGCTCGACGCTCAGACTGGGAAGCTGCTGTGGGACATCCAGATGGGCCACGCCGCGCGCTCGAATCCCATCAGCTACGAAGTGGACGGAAAGCAGCACATTTTCGTCACGGCGGGGAACGCGTATATTGCTTTCTCGCTGCCGTAACCGCCACGCCAGTCGAGGGGAGCGACCTGCCGCGCCAAAGGCCGCGGCCCTACACTCAAACCTACGTCCACTTGTCGATTGAAACGCTCAGACGATAGCTCATGTTCGCGAGCTGGTGGTACGGATTGGTCTGGCCGCCGCAGACGACGAAGTTGTACGCGTCCGCTCTCGGCCACTTTGGAATCACGGAATCGTCGGTCAGGTTCGCCGCTTCCGGCCCTCTCGGCGGAGCGCTGAAGAGCATCGTCTTCACGTCTTTTACGGTGACGGTCGTGTTCTTCACCAGCCAGTTGGCGATGTCGTCCTTGGTCTTGAAGCCCAGATCGCCAAGGCCGTGCGCGACAAGCGGGTCCAGGATAAAGAGCGCGCCGAAAAGCGACGCAAACGGACCGACGTTGGCGGACATCGCTTCGTGATAGTGCGGAATCGGCCTCATCCCGAGACCTTTGCCGCCCTGCCCTTGGGTGATATTGAAACCGAAGAAGAAGCTGATCACACTCTCCTCGGGCTTGAAACCCTTCTGCACGTGGAACGGCTGCCACGGGCTGTCCTTTTCGTTCTCGGGAATGATCAGGTTGTTGTAGTTGATCACGTTGCCCTGCGAACCCATGTAGGTTTCGCCGGCCACTCCGCCGCCATCCAGATTTTTCGACATCAGCGTCCACGCGCGGCCGATCACGGCGTTGGCCTGGTTGAACGGGCCCATCGCGCCAATGCCGTAGTTCATTTGCAGCTTCTCGCGGGCCGGCCCGTTGATCACCGCCGCCGAAACGAGTGAGTTCGTCGAGCTGAAAAGCGCGGAGATTCCCGTCGAAGCGATCGCGAGGATCGTCGGGAAGTAATCGGGAATCGCTCCCGCCATCACAGCGTTCACGGCGACGTGCTGCACGGTGTAGGACCATGCCGGAAACGCGCCTTGCGCCGGAGTCATCTTGCCGACGACTTCGTCCGGTTTGTGACTGGTGGCTTTGAGCATCGCGTCTACTTTTTCCTGCGTCGGCAGAATGATGGGCATGAAGTCCGTCATTCCGTTGTCCAGGAAATACTGCTGCAGGTTATCGGCTGTGTCCGTGAACGTGGGTGCACCGGTAGGAGGAGTGACCGTACCGGTCTTCATTTCGTCCGCGGTGAGCGGCGTGGTCAGCGAGGCCACCACTTCCTTCATCAGCGGTTTGCCGCTGACGGGATCGTTGCCTTCGAGGTAGGCGTACATCTCATCGTCCGTCTTGCCCCACACCGGATGAGGTGTGAAGGAGATGCGCTGGAGCGGCATGCCGCGCTTCGCGGCATTTGTCTTGGCGAGATCCTTGAACGCGATCGTCACCATCGGAGCGGCCGGAATTCCAATCTGTTCGTATTTTATGCAGTGACCGACGGTCGCTGGCGTGCAGGTACTTCAATGCCCGATGGCCATGATTACTGCCTGGCCTTTTTCCTTGATTTCGGCATTGAGCTTTGGATCGTCGTCCGCGAAGCCACCGGCTTTCAGGCGATACACGGTGGTCACGTTGGGCATGTACTTCTTGAACCAGATGGAGACCTGGTTGAGGAAGGCGTCTGCGCCGGGGAATCCGTCGGAGACAAGATAAACGGTCTTGCCGTCGAGCGTGGAGAGGCGCGGCGCCATGGGGATCAGCGTGATCGGCGGGGGCAGGCCGCGGGGATTCAGCACGGTGAGCTTCGGCTCACCGGCCGAGGCCGCGCCTTTCTTCTTAGTTTGATCGGACTTCTTGGCTTGCTCGGCGAGCGCCGGGATTCCGGCAAGAGCGACCGGGGACATTCCCATCAACGACAGCAGCTTCCGTCGATTCATTGCTCCACCCCCTGCGGTGCGTAATTATGCTTCGAACCAACCGCGCTTGGAAGCTCCGTTCACATCCATTTGTCTATAGAGACGCTGACCCCATAGCTCAGGTTTCCGGCCTGCGGATAGGCGTTGGTCTGTCCCCCGGCGACCACGATATTGATGTCGGACGCGTGCGGGAAGTGCGGGATCAGCGCGTCGTCCGGCATCTTGTACCAAGAGGCCCAGGGCTCGTCCCCGCGGAGCGCGCGAGGATAATCGAAAAGGTACGCGTAGTTCCGGCTCTTGTAGTCTTTGACGGTCTGCGTTGTGTTCTTGTAGAGCCAGTCGATCAACTTTTCCTTCGTGTCGTAACCCTGCTCCTTCAGCCGTGCAGCGACGAGAGGATCGGCGATGATCAGCGCGCCGAAGAATCCGGTGAACGTGCTGAAGAGGTCGCTCATCTGGTAGTCGAACTGCACGTTGTCGTTCGCACTGCTGCCGCGAGCCACTTGTCCTGGGACGACGCCCAAACCGCGGAACAAGCTCACTACGTTTTCTTCCTTCTTGAATCCACGCTGCACGTGGAAGGGAACCCAAGGGCTCGCATCTTCGTGTTCCGCGATCACCGCGTTGTTATAGTTCAGATTGTTGCCGAGGGAGCCGAGATATGTGTCGCCGGGAATTCCGCCGTTGCCAAGGTTTTTCGAAAGAATCGTCCATGCGCGGCCAATCGTCGCATTGGGCTGCGCGAACGGACCCAGCGCGCCGATGCCATAGTTGAATTCGAGCGTGTCGCGAATCGGTCCATTGACGATCATCGCGAACGCAAAGGAATTCGTCGAGCTGAAGAGCGACGCCATGCCGGACGATGCGACCGCCAGCACGATCGGAAAATACTCGGGCTTGCATCCGGCCATCACCGCGCTCGCGGCGACCTGCCGCACGTTGTAGCTCCAGGCCGGATAGGCGCCCGCCGCCATCTTGCCGACCGCTTCCTCAGGCTTGTGGCTGGTGCCTTTCATCATCGCGTCCACTTTTTCTTCGGTCGGGATGATGATGGGCAGAAAATCGGTGTAGCCGTTGTTGAGATAGAACTCCTGCAGATTGTCTGCAGTGTCCGTAAATGTGGGCGGCCCGACGGAAACGCTGAGCATTCCCGATTTCTTCTCGTCGTCGCTCAGGGGAACCGTGAGCGCGTCGACGATTTCCTTCATCAGCGGCTTGCCGCTGACGGGATCAGGGCCCTCGACGTAGGCGCGAACCTCCTCCGGCGTCTTGCCCCATACAGGATGGGGTGTGAAGCAAATTCGCTCGTGCGGCATGCCCCGCTTGGCGGCGTTCAGGATCGCGAGGTCTTTGAAAGCCTTCGTGACGAGCGGCGCGCTCGGAATCCCCATCTTTTCGGTTGTTATGCAGTGACCGACGGTCGCTGGGGTGCAGGTGCTTCAATGGCCAACGGCCATGATGACCGCATTACCCTTGGCCTTGATTTCTTTCCACAGGGCGGGGTCGTCGTCCATATATGGCCCGGCTTTGCGCCGGAAGACAACCGTCGTGCTAGGCATGTTGCGGCCGAACCACGCCTCGATCTGATGCAGAAGCACGTCAGAGCCGTGAAAGCCAGTGTCAACGAGATAGACAGTCTTGCCATTCAACGTGTCGAGGCGGGGAGCCATCGGAATCAGCTGGATGGCAGGAGGCGTGCCCTTCGGGTTGACCGCCGTGATCTTGTCGCGGCCAGGAGGTGGGGAATTCTTCGTTGCACTCTTGCGCTCTTGCGCTTCGGTTGCGGTAGTCGCGAGAAGCGCCGGCGACATTCCGAGGAGCGACAGCAGCTTCCGTCTGTTCACAGGTCCACCCCCGTGCAGATCAGCAATTGTACGACGCCCTACCGCCGCGCCCCGTTACATCGCACGCTTATAGTCTGGAGCGGCAACCCCTTGCAGGCAATCGATTGCAAGCCGATGGTCCTACCGTTCGGTGAACTCGTCGCCATGCGTGATGAACTCCGGATACGCGCCTGCGCCCAATTCATAGAGGTCCATGCCTTGCCGCTCGCCTTCGGCGGGCACTCGCTGCGGATATACCCGATTCAGAAGCCAGTTGAGGCCGTAGGTAAGCGGCAGGACGAAGCCGATCAGGGTCGCGATTCCCACTAGTTGCGCGAGCCATTGGCCTGGATGAGCGACCGCCTGGCCTGAGCTGTTGAGCACGCGTGGAGGGATGCTGCCGAAAACTCCCACGGCGAGCACGCCCCAAAGCCCGCCCATCGCGTGCGCCGAAATCGATCCGCCGGGATCGTCCACCGACATGCGCAATTCGAACCACTCAACCGAGAATGTGACCAGAACTCCGGCGATCACACCGATAATCGCCGCCTCGATCGGCAGCACGAACGCACATGCCCCGCTGCTCGCGGCAAGCCCGCCGATCCAGCCGTTGGCGGTGAGAGAAGCGTCCGGCTTGCCGAACCGAGTATTTGTCACCAGCGCGGCCGCCAGCGCCGCAGACGCTGCCGACAGCGTGCTGTTGATTGCGACAATCACAGCCACGCCTGGCTCCGCGCCGTTGAACAGGATCGTGCCCGCAGAATTGAGTCCCCACCACCCGACGAGCGCTAGCAGGCAGCCGAACAGCACGAAGACGGCATTATGTCCTGGAATCGCGGTGGGCATTCCATCGTGCGCGTACTTTCCCCTGCGCGCGCCGAGAATCCACACGATTGCCAGAGCCGTTAGTCCGCCCATCGCTTGAATCGTGCTCGCGCCGCCCGCGTCGACAAATCCCTGGCCAATCCCGTAGTCTGCGCCGAGTTGCGCGAGCCAGCCTCCGCCCCACACCCAGTGTGAAAAAAGCGGAAACGTCCAACCTGCCAGCAACGCGGTTGACGCGCAGCAGGCCCCCAGCCGCCATCGGTCCGCTCCGGCGCCCAGCGGTATCAACCCCGCCAATCCGGCGCTGAGCATCCCAAGAAGCGCGGCAAGCAAAGCGGGAGACGCAGCGAAGGTCATGTGGCGCAAAAGCAGAGGCCCTGCTCCGAGCCATCCCCACGGCTTGCCGCCGATCATTGCGACGTGCGCGGGTTGCCCTGCGAAACCTTGCCACGCGAATCCGCAGAAAATGTATGCGAGCGCTGCGACAGAAACGACGCACAGCGAGGACATCATCAGATGCGCCGCGCTGCGCGAGCGTCCCAGGCCGGTGTTGATCAGAGCGAGTCCCGCGCCCGCCAGTGGCACGAGAAGAATCAATATCGCGCAAAGAGCCGCGCCCGTGTCCGAAAGAGTTGGCGCAGTCGCCGGCATTACTCGTGCTCACCTCGACGAACGGGATGCGCGCGGATCACGAGCGTCAGCCCCACGATTTCCACGCCGATACCTGCTAGGACGAACGCCGCTCTCGGCCCATCCTGCGTCAGCAACGCTACCGCCGTCAGCACGATCGCCCAACCCGACAGAAGAAGCATGAAGCCCAGGATCTTCATGAAGAAAACTCTTGCCTCGCGCGGATTGCAACCATGGACACTTCGAACGCCAGTGCCCTGCAGGGTGAGTCGAAAGGAACGCCCGAATCAAACTCCGCCCACGCGGCGTAAGCGTAGCATTCGCAACGCGGGCCATCCAGTTGATTTTTCGATGGAAGCGTGCGGCTGAGGCGCAGAAACGAAGGCGGCGGAAAGCAATCGAAATCGCCGCTTCCCGCCAAAATTTTCGTTGTTTGACGCTAGTCGTTTGATGGAATAGATCGCGACGTCACGGTCACGGTGAATGGCTGCTCGAGTTGAAAGTCGAGCTTGGTCTCGGACGGAATCCGCACTCGCTGGCCATGGGTCGCGGCCTGATAGACGCCTCCGCCCGCGCCGCCGACAGTTGCGCCAATCGCCGCGCCTTTTCCTCCGCCAGCGACGGCGCCAATGATCGCTCCAAGCACGGCGCCCCCGCCGACCTTTTCGGCGGTGTTCTTCCCCCGCGACGATCCGCTCAGCGAATACGTGCTGCTCACGAGCGAATAGGACCGACCGCGCGATTCGAGTTTGATCAGTTCCAGGTGCAGTTCGCTCTTGCCGGAGAATTTGCCTGCCGAGCTTGCTGCCGCGAGCCTTACGTACACGTCCGCACCCTTCGGCACGACGACCTCGTCGTCCACTACGATTGGATTCTCGAGCGACGCGTGAAAGATTTCGCCCGGATTGTTCACCGAAGAATCCACGCTGTCGATCATGCGAACCGTGATCGTAGTTCCAGCGGAAACCTCCACTTCTCGAGGAGGCGGAGGTGGCGGAGGCAGCGGAGCGGGCGCTGGCGCAGCGACCGGTTGTGGAGCGGGTGCCGATGGCAGTTCCGGTGCAGGTGCGGATGCCGGCGTCGGCGGCTGCACGTCTTGTGCCGACTCGACATTTTGCTCTGCTGCGGGGTGTTTCTGGGGCCGTTTCTCGCGCGAAGGTTTCGGCTCGGGTTTTGCAGTTGGAACAGGAGCCGGTTGCCGCGGCGGTGCCATCTGAGCAGCTTGCACGACAATTTGGTCGTTTACTTTGGTGACACCCGATGTTTGCGACGCAATTTTGTAGGCATCGAGGTGCGCTGCGTCGTTCGACACGGTTCCGCTCAGCGTAACCTCGCCTTTGTTCGAGCTGACCTGGACGCTGGCGTCCTTCAACTGCTGATCGGCAAACATCTGTGACTGGATGTTCGTGACGATCGCCGTATCGTCCGGCTTGTTCGCGCAGCCCGCCAATGCTACGGCCAGCATTGCGACCGAGAGGATCGATCTCTCGCGCATTGCATTCTCTCCTTCGCTGTTTTGTACGCCCCGGATTTCGGCCGGCTGGAGCGGCCTTCCACGAGGCTCCCACGCTCAGTCTACTACGATGCGCGACGGCCGCTAAGTGCTGTCCGTTCGGACAAATGCGCGCCGCAGGAATTCGCCCGCCTTTCTCTCCGATCTATCAACGCGCTTCGCCTATGGGCATCGCCGCAACTTTTTCCTGACCTCAGTGTTTCACCTCCAGCGTCCGAAGGGGGTTTTCGGCGCCCAGCAGTCATACGTCATCGGATAAGGAGAAAGGGCATGCGCAATTGGAAAGCTACGGGTGTGTTCTTTGCGATGTTGGCGGCTCTCGGTCTTTCGAGCTGCGGCGGATCATCTTCCGGTTCAAATCCAGGTGCCTCCGAGCAGGCTTCGGTGTTCACGGTTGGCACGGACGCGCCGCTGCCTAGCGTCGTTTCCTGCCAGATCATGGTATCGGGCGTCACGCTGTTCAACGGCACAACGAACGTGCCGGTGCTCACCACGCCGCAGGTGGTCGATTTCGCGCAACTCAGCGGACTTCACCAGCTCCTAGACCTGAATGCAGTTCCGACTGGAACCTATACGAGTGCGACCGTGACGATCGCGAGTCCGGTCATCAGCTTCATCAATACTGGTAACAATCCGCCGACGATCAGCACGGTCAACGGCACGCTCACACAGTCTAGCGTCACGGTGAATTTCGCAAATCCATTCATGCTTAACGCCGCGGACCTCGTCGGATTGCGGATGGAATTCGACCTGCGGAAGTCGCTTCAGACCGACGGCAACGGCCAGATCACAGGAACCGTCAACCCGGTCTTCGAAATGCAGTTGCTCAACGCCGCCGATTCCGAAGTGTCGATCGACGACTTCCGCGGAGGCGTCGTGGGCGTGACCGGGGACTCGTCGTTCGTAATTCAAGGACCCGAGGGGCGACAGTGGACGGTCCAGACTAGTGGCAGCACGGTTTTCGACGATCCGAGCATGCCGATGAGCTCGTTTACGACCGATACGATTGTCGAGGTTTCCGGCCAGCTCGATCCCGTAAGCAAGGACATCGACGCGTCGGAGATCGAAGTCGTATCGAACGACAAGTTCTATCTCGCAGGCTTGTTCACCAGCATCCGTCCGCCGTCCGGCCCCGCGACGCAGGCCGACTTGTTCGTCCGTGCCGAGCTGCCGGATATCAACGGAATTCAGGACGGCCAGATCACGACCCTGTCTTTGAACGACAGCGAGACGTACAGGATCGCGAACATCAACAATCCGATTACCACGCTGCTGTTCAATAACTCGGCGCTAACGCCCGGACAGTCAGTGGGCATCGGCGGCTCGCTGGTCACCAACAATGGAGTGTCCACGCTGACCGTTCATCGCGTCGTCCTGCGCCGCCAGGGACAGGCTGGGTCGTGGGTTCCCGGCAGCACTGTCATCCAGTCTGGGAACAACGGCAGCTTCAGCCTTACCGACGACTGGACGGCCGGCGTGCTGCTCCCCAGCCCGCTGACTGTGCTCACGACCAACGCGACGAACTTCATCAACCTGACTGGTCTCTCAGCGTTGACGGGAGGACAGGCGATTCCGCTGCGCGTGGTCGGTTTCATTCTAATCGATCCATTGACGAATACGCCGGTGATGATCGCCCGGAGCGTCGAGCAGATCATCGACTAGCCGAACGGGCTCGATGCATCCGATACGCCGCTGTCTCGCTTCCGCGGAAGCGAGACAGCGGCGTTCATTTTTCAAAATCCGCGGGCAAATTGAATCGGGAGCAACAGGTACAGATTGGAAGATCGAACAGGACTTCGTGCAGGCAATCCTTGCCGCTTACTCCATGCGCACGGCGACGATCTTTTGTCCATCCTCGCGCGCCTCGATCGCCATTGGCGGCCGGATGCCCAAGCCCTGCACTACCTCACCGCGCACGAGTCCGCCATTGGATGCGCTGCCGTATTTCAACAGATCGTAGACGCTGCGATTGCAGGGATTGCCGACCATCGGATGGTCAGCGCGAAAGTTGTAGTCAGAGCGCAGTTTTTCCAGATCGCTGACGTACTCGAGCTCGCACGTTCCGAAAGGCTCGCGCAAGGAAAAGGCCCAGTAGCTCCCGCCGGGCAGACGCACCACCATCGCCGGCACGGCCTCCGACGTCACCGGATCGCGGAATAGAAAACGCCTGCCAGACCACGTCTTCTCCAAATCCCCCGCGTTTGCAACCGGTCCCGGCCCAACGGGCAGATTTTCTGTCGGTTTGGCTGGTTCTTCCGGAAGCGACGCGGCTGCGGCCGATGGTTCGGTGGCCGGCTGGCTCGCTTTCGGCGACGTGCCATGAAGCCAAAAGATGAGCGCACCTGCCACGATAAATAGCGCCACAGCCCCTCCGACGACCCACATCATCACCGGCGCTGAACTCTCTGGCCGGGGAGCCGGTACGTGCGTCGGCCGCGCAGGCGCGGGCGCAGGTAGGGATGGCGGTTGCGCCGACGCACTCTTTGCGGCGCCGAGTTCAACGCCGGGAATGGTCGGTTGAACAGGCTTGAAAGGGTCGATTTTTTTTTCGTCCGGCATGCTGGGCGGTCCGGAGAGCCATCCTCAGATTGAAGGCAGCGTGAACGAAATGCAAGACGCGGCGTGCCTGACTGTTAACACTTTCGCATTACGAAGGATTGCTCCGGAGCGACAAGCATTAGCGCGGCGTTCGTTTCAGGCGGGCCGGTCCAGCCGCACCGAATGATGCGCGACATATTCGTGCAGGTTCGCCAGCATCAATAGCAGATCGAGCATGCGTTCCCGCTGATCGGGATTCGGCTCCCCCATTTCGTCTTCGAGGTTCTTCACGACGGCCAGCGCGTCGGTGAGCAGCCATTCCAGATCGCCTCTCGTCAGCGCATGCCCTTCGCGGCAGCGGACGAACGTATGGTTCGTCCGGACAAACGCCTCGTCGAGAAAGTGATCGAGGCAAAGCTGCTCGCTCGCGAGTGCGGTGGGAATCGTCCTCGTGCAAGGGGCCCGTCGGCAATTTCCCGGAGCTGGTGGGTTCATGGCACACCCCAGAGCCTCGGGAATCGTCATTCCCGAGGCAGGTGAGCCAGAGCCTATCACAGTTTTTCCGATTGAGCGGAAGTATCCGGACGTCGATTTATCTCTGAGAAACTCCTGCAAATGACGCGCTCGTTGGTCGCGCAGCGCAGCGCGATCTAAGGGCGCACCGAGCGGCGAGCATTGTCGCGACGCTCGTAGCAGGTCGCGCGCAAGAATGCCGCCGCTATTTGGAAGTTGGGGATTTGTAACTGCCGTGGCCCATCGGGAGGTCCGTAGTCCAGTGCGAATACAACAAGACCGGCGGTTTCCCGCCGGCCCGTGGGTTAGATCAGATCGAAACGGAACTGCTAGAAGCGGAAAACCACGCCCGCGGAGATGCGCAGGCTGTTCTGCTTGTTGTTGAAGCCGTCGTTGAGTTCGGTCAAAAGGTAATCAGCTTGAACCACGCGGACTCCGACAAACTTCGTGGCGTTCCAGTCCAAACCACCGCCGATAGCCGTCGCGAAGGCGTTCTCAGACGTGGCGTTGATCGTGCTGCCGGCCGTAATATGTGCTCCGCCAAACAGCGCCTGCACGAAAGGCGTAAACCTACCCCTCCGATACGCGACCTTTGGGCCGAACAAGTACGTGTACAGCGTGCCGTTGATGCTGCTCGTGCCTCCGTTATAGCCGCCAAACTCGCCCACCAGCCCGAGCCAGCTATTGGGGTTGAATGACACGGAACCGCTTCCCCCATTCGCATCCGCCGTGAAGCTCGTGCCGCTGACGGTCAGATGCAAGTACGAATAGCCGCCGAACACTTCAACCGCAGGTCTCTCTTGCGCTCCTGCGATTCCCGCGAACAGCAACGTAACGCCAAGCAACAAAGCCCACCTTTTCATCCCGTTCTCCTGTCTTGGGTTTATTGTCTCGCGCGGGATGTCGCGCCGTCCCGCACCAATGTGACGCCGGATACCGCCCATAGGTTGTGCCATCGGAAGACCCGGCAGATGGCCCCGCTGCAATTGGAGCATCGCCGGTTGGAGGGCGGCAAGGAGGTTTTGCTGGCGCTGTGCCCGTTGTAGAAACGTCGGAACTGCCTGATTTTACAAGGCTAAGAGTGGCGGGTCGTCGAATTTCTAAGGATGAAACTTGTCTCGGATCAGGAGTGAAAGGCCCGGCTCACGCCGCGGCGCCGTGGCACTTTTTGTACTTCTTGCCCGAGCCGCAGGGGCAGGGGTCGTTTCGCCCAACCTTGGCTCCCGAGCGCACCGGCTTCGGCGGCTCGGCCTGCGCCGGCCCCGCCTGAAATTGCAGATTGCGCGTCTGGCGTTGTTGCCGCTGCTCGATTTGCTTGGCCTCCTCTTGCGGCTTGGCGGGCTGCATGAGGAACAGGAACCGCACCGCCTCAGTGTCGATCCGGTTCATCAGCTCGTCAAAGAGGGTGAAGGCCTCTTTCTTGAACTCGACCAGAGGATCTTTCTGCCCGTATCCGCGTAGCCCAATACCCTCTTTCAAGTGATCGAGCGTCAGCAGGTGGTCCTTCCACTGCGCATCGACGATATCGAGCAAGATGTGCCGTTCCAGCCAGCGCAGCGTCTGCGGAGTGAAGAGCGTTTCCTTTTCTGCGTATCGCGCTTGCACCTTTTCGTGCAGCGCTGTCGCGAGCTCGTCGTGATTCGTCTGCGCAACGTCAATTCCGGCTGCCTTCAAGTCGATCCCGAACTGGTTGAGCACCTCGTTTGTAAACTGCTTCACGTTCCACTGGTCCGGGTGCTGCTCGCGCGGGCAGTACATCTCCACCAGTTCGTCGGCAATCGCTTCAGCGCGTTCCAGCACGAACTCCTTCTGATCGCGCCCTTCGAGAAACGAGCGCCGCAGGGAGTAGATCGTCTCCCGCTGCTTGTTCATAACGTCGTCGTATTCGAGCAGATGCTTGCGCGCCTCGAAGTTTTGTGCCTCGACGCTCTTTTGCGCGTGTTCGATGCGTTTGCTGATCATGCGGGACTCGATCGGGACGCCTTCCTTCATCCCCAGCATGTACATCAGGCCCTTCACTCGCTCGCCGCCGAAAATCCGCAGGAGGTCATCTTCGAGCGAAAGGAAAAACCGCGACGATCCCGGATCGCCCTGGCGTCCGGCGCGCCCGCGAAGCTGGTTATCGATGCGCCGCGCTTCGTGCCGTTCCGTTCCCAAAATGTGCAGCCCGCCCATCGCCACGACTTCGTCGTGCTCGGCGTGGCACTGTTCCGCGAACTGATCGTAGATCGGCTTCCATTGTTCCAGCGGCGCCTGAAAAATCTTCCCTTCCTGCTGAAAGAGCACCATCGCGACGTTGCCCGTCCCGGCGGCGCCGTCGGCACCGTTCCCTCCGGCGGCGGCCGCTCCCAGTGATTTGGGAGCCGCAGCGGCGGCATCCGCCTGCCCGGGAGTTTCCGCGCCGGCCTGCAAACCGATTACGGAACCAGCCGGCGCATAGGGCATCGCCAGCTTGTTTTTCAGGCAGTATTCGCGCGTCATCGCTTCGGGATTCCCGCCGAGCAGGATGTCCGTTCCGCGGCCCGCCATGTTCGTCGAGACGGTGACCGCGCCCTTGCGACCCGCCTGCGCGACGATCTTCGCTTCGCGCTCGTGCTGCTTGGCGTTCAACACCTGATGCGGGATGCCCGCCCTTTTCAGCAGCTCCGCGATTTTTTCCGATTTCTCGATCGAGATGCTGCCGATCAGAACCGGCTGCCCGCTCTCGTAATAGTGCTTCACGCCGCCAACGTACGACCCATCCTCCTGCAGGATTCCGTTCACGACGGCCTCAAATTTTTCGGCCTCCGTTCGGTACACAACGTCCGCATTTTCGATTCGGATGAGGGTCTTGTTCGTCGGGATCGCCACGACTTCGAGCTTGTAGATCTTGTCGAATTCCGGCGCTTCCGTCTCGGCGGTGCCAGTCATGCCGGAGAGCTTCTTGTACATGCGGAAATAATTCTGAAACGTGACGGTGGCGAGCGTCTGGTTCTCGCGCTCGATCTTCACGCCTTCCTTCGCTTCGACCGCTTGGTGCAAACCATCCGACCACCGCCGCCCCGGCATCTGCCGCCCGGTAAACTCGTCGACGATCACCACTTCGCCGTCCTTCACCACGTAGTCCACGTCCCGCTCGAACAACGTGTGCGCGCGCAGCGCCTGATAGACATGGTGGATGATGTCCATGTTCGACGGATCGTAAAGGTTGCCGAGGTTCAGCAGCCGCTCGGCCTTCGACACGCCCTCCTCGGTGAGCGTCGCCGTGCGCATCTTCTCGTCGATCGTGTAGTCGATGTCGAGGATCAACTTCGGAATGATTTTGTCGATCTTGTAGTACTTGTCGGTGGATTCTTCGGCCGGGCCGGAAATAATGAGCGGGGTGCGCGCCTCATCGATTAGGATCGAGTCTACTTCGTCGACGATCGCGAAGTGATGTCCGCGCTGGACACATTGCGCGAGGTCATACTTCATGTTGTCGCGGAGATAGTCGAAGCCGAACTCGTTGTTCGTGCCGTAGGTGATGTCCGCGGCGTAGGCGGCTCGCCGCTGCGCGTCGTCCAGATCGTGGACGATCACGCCTACCGTCATGCCGAGCAGGCGGTAAATCGGAGACATCCATTCCGCGTCGCGGCGCGCCAGGTAATCGTTCACCGTGACGATATGCACGCCCCGGCCGGCCAGCGCGTTCAGGCAAGCCGGCAACGTCGCCACGAGCGTCTTGCCTTCGCCCGTCTTCATCTCGGCGATCTTGCCTTCGTGCAGGACTACGCCGCCGACGAGTTGCACGTCGAAGTGCCTCATGCCGAGCGTGCGGCGTCCCGCTTCACGCACCAAGGCAAACGCTGGCACGAGCGACGGCTCAAGCACTTCCTGCAGTTTGGCCTTGTAGTTCGGATCGTCGCGTTCAAGGTCCTTGATTCGCTCCTGGACTTCGCTCTTGAGCGCTTGCGTCCGCGCGCCGATCTCCGCGTCGGGGAGCTTCTGGATCTCCGGCTCAAGCGCATTGATCTGCGCCACCAGCGGCTGGATGCGCTTCACGTCGCGCTCATGCTTGGTGCCGATGAAGCGCGCGACTACACTATCGATGACCTTTTCAACATTCATTTTTCGTTGGTGTCATTCCCAGGCCCGATGCGGTTCAATCCGGACGACAAAATCTCTCTTGGCCGAAACGCCGGCTCTCTACTCGGATGCTCGCTAACTCATTGTAGCCGCCTGCTGGGTTCGACGCAAAGGCGTCGCTCGCAGGTTTAAGCGCAGCGTCAGGCGCCTCAGTCTGCCCGCCGCGTTTCGCTCATAATCTATTGCACCCGGGGCATGCTATATTTCGCATGGGGAAGGTCTTCGAGTCGATCGATAGACGGAGGAACGAAACGTGTCCATGTACCCTGAAGAATTCATTGGTCCGATGCGGCAGGAGCTGACGAATATCGGTTTCCGTGAACTGCACACGCCCGAAGAAGTGGACGCCGCTTTGAAGAATGAAAAGCGCACGACGCTGGTCGTCGTCAACTCGATGTGCGGTTGCGCGGCGGGCAAGGCGCGTCCCGCGATCGCGCGGGCGCTTTCGGGCAAGGCGCGGCCGGAAGTTCTGCTCACCGTTTTTGCCGGGCAGGATGCCCTCGCCACCGAGCGTGCGCGGAATTACATCACCGGCTATCCGCCGTCGTCACCCTCGGTCGCCCTGTTTCGTGAGGGAAAACTCGCCTTCATGCTGGAACGCCGCGACATCGAGAGCCGCGACGCCTTCGCCATCGCCGCCGACCTCGCCCAGGCCTTCGACCGCTTCTGTGCGCCGGCCAAATCCTCCGTCGCGCAATAACGCGCTAGCAAGGCGCGGCGGAGGCTTGCGGCGCGGCGGGTAGGTGCACGAGGCGCGCGTCTGTGACCGACGGCAGCGAGCGAATCTCCTGCACGATCGACGCGCTCACGTCACCATCGAGGCCGACTAGCGCCAGCGCTTCGCCGCCTCCGACGGGCGAGCGCCGACCTAGGGCGAACGTCGCAACGTTGACACCGAGATCGCCGAGCGCCGTTCCGATTCGCCCGATGACGCCCGGCACATCGATATTGCGCGAGAGCAAGAGCGTTCCCTCGAGCGGCGCTTCGAGGCTCATTCCATCCAAAGAGACGATGCGCGGCGAGCCGTCCTGCCCGACCGTGCCCTCCAGAGAGAACTCGCGCCCGCCATTGGCGACGCCGACTTCGATCGTGTTGGGGAATCCGCGCTCGCGCCGCCGCGTCGTTTCCTCGACCACGATTCCGCGCGCGGCCGCCTCCTGCGGCGCATTGACGAGGTTGATTTCTTCGCCGAGCGCCGCCTTCAGCAGTCCCGCCAGGACCGCGCTGCGAATCACGTGCGAGCCGATTTCCGCCGGTTCGCCCGCGTACCGGATGTGAACTCGGCCAAAGCTGCGCGACGGCGCGGCCTGCGCGACAAACGAGCCGAGCCGCTGGCCCAGCTCCAAATACGGCCGCAGCCGCCGGTATTGGTCCGGCGAGAGCGCGGGCATATTGACCGCGTTGCGAATCACGCCCTCGGTGAGATAGTCGCGCACCTGTTGCGCGATCGCCGTGCCGACTTCTTCCTGTGCCTCGGCGGTCGACCCGGCGATGTGCGGCGTGGCAATCACGTTCGGAAGGCCGATCAGAGGAGAACTCTTCGGCGGCTCCTGCGCAAACGTATCAAGCGCCGCCCCTTTTAAGTGCCCCGACTTCAGCGCCTCCGCGAGTGCGGCTTCGTCGATCAATTCGCCGCGCGCGCAATTGACGAGCCACGCGCCCTTCTTCATTTTCACGATTGTCGCCGCATCGATCATTTTTTCGGTCGTGGGGCTGAGAGACGTATGCAGCGAGACCACATCCGATTCCTTCAGCAACTTCTCGAGCGGCACCAGCTCGACTTCGAGTTCGCGCGCTGCCGCCGGCGTGACATACGGATCGTAGGCGAGCACCTTCATCTCAAGCGCATGAGCGCGCCGCGCAACTTCTGTACCGACGCGGCCCAGCCCGACGAGTCCGAGCGTCTTCCCGCGCAGTTCGGTCCCTGAAAACGCGGATTTCTCCCATTTGCCTGCCTGCGTCGAAGCGCTCGCCTGCGGCACCGCGCGCGCGAGGCCCAGCATCAGGGCGAGCGTGTGTTCCGCCACGCTGACGGCGTTGCCGCCCGGCGTATTCATCACCAGCACGCCGCGATGC
>Ga0187782_10001115_pt1 | contig 19298 bp, 22 predicted proteins | sample 0715_SJ02_MP15_2_FD_132454 | JGI IMG/M metagenome (GOLD analysis project Ga0187782, IMG submission 132454) | Tropical peat soil microbial communities from peatlands in Department of Meta, Colombia - 0715_SJ02_MP15_20_MG | ecosystem: Environmental > Terrestrial > Soil > Wetlands > Peat | place... | reverse complement strand
CGGTATGGAACCTTAAGAACGCTTTGACCTCGGCGCTCGCGGCGAGCGGGACGTCGAGCCAAAGCGGCGTCTCATAATCGGCGAGCGTCAGGGCGAGCGCCGCCGCGACCGGCGTTAAGGGCGCAGGCGGCGCAACGCGCGGCTCTATGGCGATCAGCGAGCCCGGCCGCGCGAGCGCATCCATCGCCGAGCGAAAGACGGCCTGCGACTCTCTTGCGGGATCGGCAAATCCCAGCGGCAGGGCGGCGACGCTCACGGCGCGTCGTCCTCGCCGCGGCGCAGCGTGAAGAATTCGACCTTCGTCGCCGCCGTTTTTCGCGCCTCATGCGCGTCACGCTCGGCGAAGTTTTGGCGTAACGGCGCCGCTAACGTCCGCTCGAGCGCGTCGCGCCAATCCGGCTTCGCCCAAAGCGCGTCGGCGAGCGCCGCGAGGCGCGCCTTCTCCTTGTCGCGCCCGAGGATTAAGGAAGATCCCATTTCGCCGGAGGCGAGACGAACCGCCGCGCGCGTCGCCGTCGCTTCGCCGAGATTGAACGGCGCGCCCGTCCCGGCGATGCGGCCACGCACCATGACCAGGCCGATCTCGGGCGCCCGGACGACCTCATAGAGCGGAAGCGCCTTCAGTTTCGCGAGCCCCGCGGCAATGTCCTCGCGGCTCGCACGCGCGACGAGAGCCATAAACTCCCGCCTGCGGCCAGCCGCTTCAGCATCGACCCCAATGTCCATTTTCGTTTCCGCTAACGCCAACTCGCGACGGCTACGTGACGGGCGGCTTCCGCCCTACCCCATCGCGGCGCGCAGCTTCCCCGACACGAAGTCGATCGCCGCGACGGCGACGAGGATGAGAATAACGATAAAGGAGACCTGCCGCCATTCGAGCGTTCGGATCGCCTCATAGAGCTCGAGCCCGATGCCGCCTGCGCCGACGATGCCGATAATCGTCGCCGAGCGCGTGTTGGATTCGAAGAAATAGAGAACCTGGCCGACGATCACCGGCAGCGCCTGCGGAACGACGCCGAACCGGATCTCGTCGGCGCGCCGTCCGCCGGCCGCCCGCACGCCTTCAAGCGCATTGGTCTCCGCCGCTTCGAGCGTCTCAGAAAACAATTTGCCCAGCGCGCCGAAGTCGGAGGTGGCGATCGCCAGCACGCCGGCGAACGGCCCGAGGCCTACGACCGCAATCCAAATGAGCGCCAGGACCAGCGTGTCGATGCTGCGCACGACGTCGAGCACGCGGCGCGCGAGAAAATGCACGATCGGGTTCTTAACGACGTTCTTCGCCGCGAGCAGGCTGAAGGGGAAAGCAAGGACCGCCGCGGTCAAGGTGCCCAAAAGCGCAATGGCGACCGTCTCGCCCAACGCTTTGAGAAACTGGGCGGCATGGCCTTCCGGCGAAGGCGGGACCATCAGCGCGACGAACCGCCCGAGCGCGGCGAGCCCCGAGGCGATCCGCCATGGCGAGAAGTCGAAATCGTAAAGTCCAAACGCGAAGAGCCCGATCACCCCCGCGACGATCAGCGCGGCCTTGAACCGCCGCCAGGCATGCGGCTTCAGCTCGCGTGGGTAGCGTTCTCTCAGCCTCGCGATGTTATCAGGCGTCGGCGCGAACAGGTTCATGACGCGCGCCGATCGATGAGGACGCGATGGCGCAGCTGTTCGGAGCCGAAGTCGATGAGGAAGACCGTGACGATGATGAGGACGAGGATCGCGCTGACGTCGGAATAGTAGAAGCGGCGGATGGCGATGAGGAATTCGTCGCCGATGCCGCCGGCGCCGACGAAACCCATCACCGTCGCCTCGCGGACGTTCACCTCGAAGCGCAGCAGCGTATAGGTGGCGAAGTTCGACATGACCTGCGGCAGCACGGCGAAGCGAATGACGTTGACGAGGCTGCCGCCGCTCGCCCGCACGCCCTCCATCGGCCTTTCGTCGACGTTGTCGACGATTTCCGTGAACAGCTTGCCGAGCGCGCCCGCAGTGTGAACCGCAATGGCGATGACGCCAGGCAGAGGCCCAAGTCCAAAGGCGACGACGAAGACGAGCGCGAAGACGAGCGAAGGGACGGTGCGGCTGAATTCGAGAAAGCGCTTGGCGAGGAAGCGAAGGGCAAGTGCGCCGTTCGTCTTGGCGCTGGCGACGAAGCACAACAAGAAGGCGGTCGCCGCGCCCCATAGGGTGCCGACATAGCTTGTCAGCAGCGTCTCGCCGAGAAGCCTGAGCCAGCGCCTTAAGCCCCAGAACCATTCGGCAGGATCGGTCCAAACGCGCTCGCCGTTGTCCAACCTCCCGATGCGGTCGACGTAACTCGTCAAGCCCCCGAGCTTGCGCCAGAACGTCGCCGGATCGATCTCCGCGACATGCGCAGCGATGCCGATCGCCACGACGAGCGCCGCGAATAAAGCGATGCGCCGCAGGCGCGCCGCCGCGCCGGCGCGGGCGTATTTCGCCTTGAGCGCAGTCGTTCGCTCTTCGGGAAGCGCGATGACCGACGAGGCGCCGGCCGGCGCAAGCGGCGGCACGGGCGATGCCCGCGGGACGGAGCGCTCCGGCCTAAAAGACGGCCGGAGCGCTAAGCCGCTTGGCTAAGCCTTCTTCTTCTTTAAGTCGTCGACGAACTTGATCAGCTTGATTGTGTCGTCATAATCCTTGTTGGCGATCGGGTCCCACGGGCGGTTCTTGCCGTCGGAGAGCTTGGCGAAGACGTCAGGGGCCTTGGTCGGCGCGTCGAAATAGGCCTTCTTGATCGCGTCCTTGAGCTCTTGGGGCAGATCGGCAAGGTAGGCGGTCGGCGAATTGATGATCAGGTCGGACTTCAGGATGATCCTAAAGTCGTCCTCCTTCATCGGCGAACCGTCGGCGTTTTTCAGCATGCCCTTGTTGAGCATGCGGCTCAGATTGGAGTCGCCCGGCGCGTTCCACCAATTGGCGGCGACGTCGACCTGGCCGCTCGCCAGCGCGATCACCGCATTTTCGTGGCTGCCGGTGATCAAAGCCTTGGAGAAGAATTTATCGGGGTCGATGCCGAGCTTGTCGAGCGTGAACAGCGGCATGTTATAGCCCGAGGTCGAGTTCGGATCGACGAGGCCGAGCACCTTGCCTTTAAGATCGTCGAGCTTCTGATAGGCTGAGTCCTTCTTCACATAGAAGACCGAGTAATAGCCCTTCGACCCGTCGCTGTTGACGTCGATCGCGAAGGCTTCGGTCTTCACGCCGGTGACGAGCGCGCGGGCGAAGGAGGCTGGGCCGTAATAGCCGATCTGGATATTGCCGGCGCGCTGGCCCTCGATCAGGGCCGCGTAGTCGTTGGCGATGCGCAGCGTCACCTTAACGCCGAGCTCCTTGGCGAGATATTCGGTGAAGGGCGTCCAGCGGTCCGTGGTGCCCGATGCGTTCTCCTCGGGCACCACCGCGAAGACAAGCTCGGGATATTTCGCCCGCCAATCCTCGGCATGAGCGGCGCCGGCGGCGAAGGCGGCCGCGGCGAAGGCGGCGCCAAGAAAATCGCGACGTGTGAACATCTCTCGGCTTCTCCCGTGCTCTCTATAAGTTCCGCGCCGGTTGAACGATCACGCGGGCGCAAGCGCGCCGCCAGGAAGCGCCGGCGCGCGCTCCTGAGTTTCCATGACTTCGTCGGCCTCGACCCCATAGAGGTCGCGCGCGGCGTCCCCGGTCAGCGCTTCCGCCGGCCCGTCGAACACGACCCTGCCCTGCGCCATGCCGATCAGCCGGTCGCAATAATGGCGGGCAAGATCGAGCGAGTGCAGATTGCACAGCACCGTGATGCCGAAGTGCTTGTTGCAGCGAAGCAGCGCGTCCATGACGATGCGCGTGTTGTGCGGGTCGAGCGAGGCGATCGGCTCGTCGGCTAAAATGATGGTCGGCTCCTGCACGAGCGCGCGCGCGATCGCCACGCGCTGCTGCTGGCCGCCCGACAGGCTTTGCGCGCGCTGCGAGGCGAGCGCGCCGATGTCGAATTGTTCGAGCGCGGACAGCGCGATCGCGACGTCGGCCGGGCGCCAGAGCCTCAGCGCGGCGCGCAGGCTCGACATCGTGTTGAGGCGGCCGACGAGGACGTTGTTCAAGGCGTCGAGGCGCCCGACGAGGTTGAATTGCTGGAAGATCATTGCGCAGCGCGCGCGCCAATTGCGCAGAGCGGCGCCCTTGAAGCTCGTGACGTCGCGGCCCTCGAACACTACGCGCCCCGCGCTCGGCTCGACGAGCCGGTTGATCATGCGTAGAAGCGTCGACTTGCCCGCGCCCGAGCGCCCAATCACGCCGACAAAGGTCCCCGCGGCAATCTCTAAAGACACGCCGTCGACCGCGGCCTTGTCGCCGAATTTGCGCGTGAGCCCTTCGACCGCCAGCATGACGCCCCTGGGCAAGTGCAAGCTGTCCTTGCAGAGGCCTTTCTAAGCGGGACGAGCAAAACTTTGGTGACAGTGGAAAACGAGGGACCGCCTCGAGGGCGTCACGCGGCCGTTGCGCGTCTGTGCATTTTGAGGGGAAAATGACAATGCGACTGGGGCTTGAGCCCGCCATCGACCCGAGCGCGGCCGTGACGGCAAGTCGCCTTGGCCGCTACACGGAAATCGCCGCCAGAACGTCCGTCGTCGAATGTGAGATCGGCGACTATTCCTATGTCATGAACGATTCGAGCCTGATCTACACGTCGATCGGCAAATTCTGCTCGATCGCCGCGCAGACGCGCATCAATCCGGGCAATCATCCGATGCAGCGCGCGAGCCAGTCGCACTTCACTTACCGCGCCTCGGCCTATTTCCCCGGCGAGAGCGACGAAGAGGCGTTTTTCGCCTGGCGGCGCGCGCAACGCGTCAGCATCGGCCACGATGTCTGGCTCGGCCATGGGGCCGTCGTGCTGCCGGGGCGCAAGGTCGGGACCGGCGCCGTCGTCGCCGCCGGCGCGGTCGTCTCGCGCGACGTGCCGGCTTACGAGATCGTCGCGGGCGTTCCCGCCAAGCGTCTGCGTCGGCGGTTCAGCGAGGCGATCGCCGATCGCCTGCTAAGGCTCGCCTGGTGGGACTGGGACCACGCGCGGCTCCACGCAGCGCTGCCTGATTTTCGCGCGCTCTCGGTCGAGGCGTTTCTCGAGCGGCACGAGGCTCACGCATGAGCCTCGCCGAAGCCCGCTATGCGCTTTTCCTCGCGCCGCGCGAGCCGCAGGCCTTTTGGGCCTTCGGATCCGCGATGCTCGGCTACGACGCCGCGACCGGCGAGAGATGTCCGCAGCTCGCGCCCGACGGCGTCGCTGCGGAGGCCTGGGCTCGGCTCACAGAGGAGCCGCGGCGCTACGGCTTCCACGCAACCATCAAGGCGCCGTTTCGGCTGGCGGAAGGACGAAGCGAGGGCGAGCTCGTTTCGGCGATTGGGGCCTTTGCGGCGATAAGGGCGCCTTTTGCGCTCGATCTCGCTGCGACGCTCCTTGGCGGGTTTATCGCGCTGACGCCAAGGGTGACGTCCTTAGAAGCGTCCGCGCTTGAGGCGGCGGCGGTCGCTGATTTCGATCACTTTCGGGCGCCGTTGAGCGCCGACGAGCGCCGCCGCCGCCAGGCAGCAGAGCTCACGGCTCGGCAAAGCGCGTTGCTTGAGCGCTACGGCTACCCTTACGTGCTCGACGAATTTCGCTTGCACTTCACCCTCTCGGGCCACGCGCCGGCGCCGTTCCGCGACGGCCTTCTGCGCGCGATCGACGCGCTCTATGCGCGGGCGGTCGGCTCAACGCCGGTCGTCGCGAACGGTCTGTCGCTGTTCCGACAGGAGGACTCGACTTCCCGGTTTCGCATTGTCGAAACCTTCCCGTTCGCACAAGGGGCGTCGGCCGCCGCCTCGACACGGGGCCCGGTGGGCGTTCCAGCGAGCTGACCTCAGACCGCCGTTTGACGCAGGGACGGACCGCCCAGAGACGCCAAGGGCCTCCCTCTTCGGACCTAAGTGCCCTGAAGGGCCTCGAAAACGATTACGAAGTCTTAACCCGCCGCAACTAAAACTACAGCGCTCCAATGGTTTCGGAGCAGCGGCGCAAACCGGGTCGCTCGGTAGCGCGCTAACGCCATGACGGCCAACAACAATTTTGGAAACCGGCCGTCAGCGTATGCGCTCAATTCCTTGCGTGTTCAGGCATGTCGCGCCTGCCTTTTCAGCTTCGCGGGCCCGAAAGAGCCGCGAAAGGCTGCGCCTCGCTTCCGCGCTGGCTGCGATCATTGCAGGGGAGGGCGAAATTGGCTCCTGCACTCGTTAGGGCGCCGGCGCCGGCCCGCCAGAACGGCGAATTCAAGACGGCGGCGGCGATCGTCGAGCAGCACAACGAACTTGCTCGCTACCAGATCGCGCTCGAAAACGTCTCCCATGGGGTGTGCTTCTTCGACGCTCAGTCTCGGCTTGTCTTGTGCAATCGGCGATATCTCGAGATTTATCGCCTGGAAGAGGCGGAGCCGCCGATCGGCGCGACGTTACGCGAGATCGTCGAGCGGCGGGCGGCCGTCGGGACGTGTCCGACGTCGGTCGACGATTATCTGGCGAATTCCCCTCACCGCGATCCCGCGAAAAACCCGCGATTTCGGACCGTCGAACTCAAGGACGGCCGAACGATCAGAATTTATCATCACCCGATGCCGGACGGAGGCTGGGTCTCCACGCACGAGGACATTTCGGCGCTTCAGGCCACCCAAAGGACCGCCGCCGAGCGGATCTCGCTGCAGGCTCTGATCGACTGCGTGCCCGATTACCTCTGGGTCAAGGATCTCGAGAGCCGATTCGTCGTCGCCAACAGGGCGGTCGCCGCCGATTGCGGCTGCGCGACGCCCTCCGACCTGATCGGCCTGTCGGATTTCGACGTTCACGCCGAGAAAAAGGCGGAAGACTTCCGGAAGGCGGAACTGAGAATCCTGAAGACCGGCGAGCCGATGATCGATCGGGAAGAGTCGATCATCGACCCCTCCGGCGCGGAAAAGTGGTTTCTGTCGACCAAGATCCCGATGCGGAACGATACCGGCGAAGTGTCCGGACTCGTTGGGATCGCGCGCGACATCACGTCGCGCAAGCTCGCGGACGCGTTGCGCGACGGCCAGACCGAAATCTTGGAAATGATTGCGACCGGCGCGCGACTGGCGAGCGTCCTTGACCGCGTCGTGCGCCTGATCGAGACCCAATATAGCGGGCTCGTCGGCGCCGTGTTCTTGCTGGACCCCGATCGGAACCGGTTTCTGTCGGGCGCCGCGCCAAACCTCGCGCCCTCGTTGGCCGCCGCCCTAGAGGGGCTGCCGATCGGTCCGGAAGCCGGTCCTTGCGGCGTCGCGGCGCAACAGATGAGGCCCGTTTTCGTGGCCGACCTCACTGACGATCCGACGTGGGCGCAGTGTCGCGAAATTGTCGAGAGGCATGGCTTGCGTTCCTGCTGGGCGACGCCGATCCAAGCCAACAAGGGCGCCGTTCTCGGCGTGCTCGCGATCTTTTCCAAGTCGCCGCGGTCCCCGACTTCCGACGAAATGCGCCTCGTCAGCTTGGCGACCCGGATTTCCGGCATCGCCATCGAGCGCAAGCAAGCCGAAGATCGCATCACCTTCATGGCGAACCATGACGTTCTCACCGGCCTGCCCAACCGCGCGCTTCTCGAGGACCGGATTTCGCAGGCGATCCGCTATGCCGAGCGGTACGACCGGTGGGCGTCAATTCTCCTTGTCGATCTGGATGATTTTAAGCTCGTCAACGACAGCCTCGGACATCACGCCGGCGACGCCCTCTTAAAGATCGCCGCCAAGCGAATACTGCGCTGCGTCCGCGAGACGGACACCGTCGTTCGACTGGGCGGGGATGAGTTCGCCCTTCTGCTGTTCGACCAGCCCAAAAGCCCGGAGACCCTCGCCGCGACGGCGCAAAAGATCGGCGCGGCGATCGCCGAACCCGTCCATCTCGATGGAACGACCGTCAGGATCACGAGCAGCATCGGAATCGCCAGCTATCCAAACGACGGAGAGCAGCAAAAGGTCCTGCTCTCCAACGCCGACGCCGCGATGTATCGGGCGAAGGAAGCCGGGGGAGGCGGCTTCAAATTCTACACTCCCGAAATGAATATGAGAATCCAGGAGAAGCTGCTGCTGCAGGAGGAGCTGCGCAGCGCGATCCTCTCGCGCGAGTTCGTGTTGCACTATCAGCCGCAGGTCGACCTGCGCACGGGCAAGGTTTTGGCGACCGAAGCGCTCATCCGCTGGAATCATCCGACGAAGGGCCTTTTGTCCCCGGACAAGTTCATTCCGCTGGCAGAAGACACCGGCCTCATCGTCGCCGTCGGCGACTGGGTCCTCAACGAAGCCTGCCGCCAGAACAAGGCCTGGCAGGAGGCGGGGCTGAAGCCGATGACCGTCTGCGTCAACGTGTCCGCGCGCCAATTTCGCGAGAAGAACCTGGTCGAATCGGTCGAGAACGCTTTGCGCGCAAGCGGATTAAAAGCGCAATATCTTGAGCTTGAGCTGACCGAGAGCCTTGTGATGCAGGACGTCCAACAAGCTCTCGCCACGATGAAATTGCTTCAGAAACTGGGCGTTCAGCTCTCGATCGACGATTTTGGGACCGGCTATTCGAGCCTAAGCGCGCTGAAGACCTTTCCAGTCGTTCGCCTGAAGATCGACAAGTCGTTCATCCGCGAGCTGCCGCATGACGAGCACGACAAGGCCGTGACGACGGCCGTGATCTCATTGGGCCAGAAGCTCAACATGCGCGTGATCGCCGAAGGGGTGGAGACGGAAGCGCAGGTCACCTTCCTGAAAGAGAACAATTGCGACGAGGTGCAGGGCTATCGCTTCTGCAGGCCTTCGCCCGCGGCGAAGATCGAACAATTGCTCAGAAGCCCGGACGCCCTTCAGGGCCTTCAATGACCGATCCGGATCGCATGGCTTCGTTCAAACGCGAAGGGCCGCGCTCCGATCAAAGGCTTTAGAAAGAATCGGGCGGTCTGGCACGGGCAGCCGGCGACCAAGCCGCTAAAACCACGTTGACGGGCCGCTGTTTTGGCGCTTGGATGAACGGGGCCGGGCAGCGCCGGATCGCTCGGGCAAGCGGCGCGGGCACGGCCGAGCCGCTCGTCGAGAGCGCGACTGGCGCCCACCCTCGCCGCGCGGCCGGCAATTGCGAGCGCGCCGCTTAAGTCCCATTCCACCGACGCGAACGCTTGCGGGTTATGAGCGAAATTCAAGCGTAGATTTGAAGCTTAACCTTTAGAATAAGTTACCCCTAATGACGGGCGGGCTAGAATTGTCAGGGATGGATAACGTCGCTTAGGTCGCGCGATGTCCGACCAAAGGCCGAAGCGCAGCGTTCCGATCGATGCGTTGCGCGCTTTCATAGCAGTCGTCAACGCGCGAGGTTTCACTCGCGCGGCGTTCGACCTCGGCCGTTCGCAGCCAACGGTCAGCTTGCAAGTCAAGAAACTTGAGGAACTCTGCGGCGCGCCGCTTTTTGTCAGGGGATCTAATCTCAAGCTCACGCGCGTCGGGCAAGTTTGCCTCGAGTCGGGCCTTGCGTTGCTGAATGCAAACGACGAGATGATCGCCCATATCGACAAACTGGGGAATATAAGCAGGCCGTTGCGGGTCGGCCTGCCGAGCGAACTCCACGATCTTGTTTGGCCGAGACTGCTGAGTGACCCGAGCGGTTCGACGGCGCTGCACGGCGTCGAATTGTCCTTCGACACGTCGGAGAAATTGTTGAAAAGCTTCGAGCGTGACGAACTCGACGTCACGTTCATATTTACTCTGGGCGAATCTGCGCTTCACGCGCGAAGGAGTTGGGACGTCGGTCTTCAATGGTGCGCCGCTCGCGACTATCCGCTTAGGCCAGACAACCCGGTGAAGCTTGTGACCGGATTCGAGACCAGCGTATTTCACCGAGTCGCCGTCGACGCGCTGGGCAAGGCAGGCAGAGAATTCGAAGTCGTGCTGTCATCGCCCGATTTTCGGGTTCGAAGCTCCGCAATCAAGGCGGGCGTCGGCGTCGGCCTTCTTCTTGACGAAGCCATCGATTCGCAAGACGTGCGGGTCATTCCCAACGACGAGATCGAAAAGCCGCCCGACCTGACGCTCAACGGTCTTTACGCCGACAGACCCGGCCAAAGCGAGTTCGCTCTGACGACAAACATCGCCGCGGCGCTCGACGCCGTTTGGCCCAAACGGCGCCTGTCCGAATGAGGCGCGGGTTTCGCGTCACGGGCGCTTGACGTCCCTCTCTGGCGTGGGCGGCAAGCCCGACTTCTTGTGGCGACCCGCGCCATGACGCTAGGCGCCGAGCGACCGAATCTCAATCTTTTTCAGGCGGCCATGCGCTCGACGGCGCCCTTTCGCTTGCGGCCTAATTGGGCTTCTTCTTCCTCTTCTTAGGAGGCAGTCCTGCGGATTCCAGCAGCGATTCGGCCGTAACCCCTTCGCCCAGCCGCTTGGCTAAAGCCTCGGCTAGTTCCTCGACGCCGCTCGCCGAAGCGAACTCTTCGCGCAACTTTGCTTCGTCAATCTGCGCTTGGTCGGGCATCTCCTTGTTTTCCGATGGCGATTTACGCTTGCTCACACTTCCCCGAAGCTCCTAGCCGATGGTTTCGTCAAACGCCTCGGCACTCAATTACTTCGCTGGACCGCTTGCAAAGCGATTACGGTCACAGACGAAACGGAATCCAGGCTGATTAATTACCATTTAGTAGATTTCCCCAGGGAAGCAACCGAGATTTTCTCTCGCCTTCAGCGCCGCCTCACCCTCAATCTGACGAAGCTATCAATGGGCATGAGCCTTGCAATCGATTTGTCCCGCGCACGAAGATTGCAGTTTGGCGCAAGAATTGCCTCAAATTGTTACAATTTCTCCCTCTTGTGCGTCGAGTAAGGACAGGCCGATGGCCACATCCGACGGGTCCGAGTTTGCGCAAGCTTCGATTGACGTTCTTCGGGCCTTCGTCGCCCTCGCCGAGGCTGGGGACTTCCACTCCGCGGCGCGTCAATTGGGCGTGACAGAGGCGACGCTCGCCCTGCGAGTCAAGTGGCTTGAGGGAGCGCTCCGCGGCCGCCTGATCGCCGCCGCGCCCCGCGTGCAGCTGACCCAGAGCGGACGTCGGTGCTTGGCGCTCGCGCGGATCGCAATCGGCGCCTATGACCTGATGTTTGACGAAGGCGCCGATCCCAATCGGGAAGGCGAGCGGCTTTAGCGGCCTTAATCCGGCGATGGCGGCGACTTCGCCTTCGGTTCGGAGGTCGGAAAGAACTGGAACTCCAGGATGCCGACGTCGGAAACGGCCGGAACCTTTAAGTGCTCGTTCGTTTCGGCCTTCACCGCCGACGTCATTTTGTTCAGGTCGAACTTGTCTAATCGATCGAGATCCGCGCCGGCGTCCTGATAGAGATATTTGAACAGTTCGTCGCAAACGACCGAGTCGGCGAGACGCTCGTTCTTGAGGAGCTTGGCGTCGAGCGTATAGCTGACCTGGGCGATGATATAGCCCTTGATGACGCCATCCTTGATTCTCGGAACGTTGAGTTCCTTGGTTTTCAGGACCGTCAACTGGCTTTCCGAAGCGGCCTCGCTCGTCTTTGGCGCGCCGAGGTTAAGCTTTTCTTTCACAAAGCCCGCCGACACGATGACGACGCTCGCCCAGAGCCCGGCGATGACGATTTTCATCGATCGTCGTATCCGAGCCAGGACCGCCTTGAGTAGGTCCCATCGGATTGTCCTTTACGGACCTCTTGGGCGATCACGTCGGCGATCGTTTTGGAGGCTTTGAGTTGAATGGCGAGCGTTCGGCGGTCTTCTTCAAGCAACCGATTGAGGTCGGCAAGCGCCTCGCGCAGCGTCGCGTTGCCCATGTGCTTGGCAAGCGCCGGCGCGAGCCTGTTGAGCTCAAGGAGGCCCGTCGCCTTGCGGGCGCTGAAGGATTCGTAGTCGACGCGCGCGCGCTTGCGAATCGCGTCGATTTCTTCGCGAACCGCCTGTTTCAACCTGTCGACGACCGCGAGCGTCGTCGCCGCCAGGTTCGATTGGGCGGCGCGCGGCGGCGGCGGCGCGGCGGCGAACGGGCGCCGGACCTCCGGAATTGTCATGACGCCGTCCGCCCGCGGACGACTATGCCGTCGATCGGGGACGCGCCGAGCCCGCGCTCGGCGAAGGCGCGCTGGCGCATCTCGGCCCCCTCGCTCAGCGCGCGTTCAGCCTCGCCGGCGCGGCCGGCAAACAGCCGGCTTCCGAGGCCGAGCGCGCCGGATTTCGCGACCTGACGGGCGACCTGGTCGGCGAGCATCGACTTCCACATTTCTCCGGCCGTTCCCTCGCCGAAGACGCTCGTCGCGTCCTTGGGCAGCATCTCGCCGAGAAAGTTGTCGAGGAACATCGCCTCGAACTCGATTTGCGCGCGGGCCGCCGGGCCTGAACCGACATTCAGGTTCGCCCCGTCCCGCGAAACCGCGTGCGCCGACGCGATCCCGGCAAACTCTCCCCTTATCGATCGCCCGTCCACTCGGCTCATCTCGACGTCGAAGCCTGCGTCGAGCGCGCCTGTTTGGCTTGCAAGATCTGAAAGGCGCCGCGTCGCGGCCGCCGCCTGCTCGGGATCCGCCGCCCGGATCACGTCCACGATGACATCGGATTGAGGATTAAACGGCATCGCCCGGCCCGTCGGCTTCAGGCCAAGCGTTAGCGCCCGACCCTTACGCCGAGCTTGTCTTGCGCGGAAGCAGCGCCTGTTCGATCTGATCCATCAGCTCGATCTTCTCGGTCCGGGCGCGCAACTCGTCTTCGGCCGCCGAGCACGCGCGATCGGCGAGCTTGGCGCGTCCGGCTCGTCGCAGAGCGTCGGCCTTTCCGCTCTCGCGCTCGTTGGCGAGCTTCGCCAGCGCGCGCTCGACGTTGCGAAGCCTGATCGAGGCGATCGCCGCGATCGGGCCGTAGTTTCCGAACTCGCCCGACATCGTCTCATTCATTTCGTCATAGGCGTTTTGCAGCGCCTTAAGCTCGCGCTCGGCCCTGACGACTTTCGCATTCGCCAGGTCCAGCATTTGCGCATGTTGCTTTTTCAGCCGCGCCAGCGCCGCCGCTCGCTTTCTCATCCTTATCCCCAGGTCAACCACGCGCCAAAGACGGTTTCGAACTCGTCAAGGATCGGCTTGACGGTGAAGTAGAGAAGGACCAGCGCCCCCGCGAGGGTGAAAGGCATCGAGATATAGAAGATCGAGACTTGCGGCGTGACGCGGCTGACGAGGCTCATCGCGAGGTTCACGATCACGACGTAGACGAAGAAGGGCGAGCACACCCTTAACCCCGTGCGGAACGACAGCGACAAGACGTCGGCGACGGAGCGCAAAGCGTATTGGGAGTTGAACTCGGTTCCGATCGGGATCGTGTGGTAGGAGGCGCTGAGCCCCCGCAAGATCTCCAAATGGAGATCGGAAAAGAAGATCAGCGCCGTTCCGCCGGTGACGACGAACGTGGCGAAGGGAGACAGCGCCTCGCCCGGCTCGACCTCGATGCCGAGCGGATTTGAAAAGCCGAGCATGGTCGCCGCCGACGAGGCGATGGCCTCAAGTCCGAGGAAGAACAGCCGTCCAAGCAGACCGATCAGCACGCCGATCGCCAGCTCGAACGCGATTGTCCTGAGCATGGGGACCGGGGCCTGATCGAGGGAGCCGAGCGTTTCGGCGTCGATGAGGATCGGCGACAGCGACAGCGAAACGGCGACTGCGATCAGCAGACGGACCTGGACAGGAATCTGCGGGCTCGAGACGCCGGGCGTCAGCATCATGCACGCGCCGACCCGACAGAACACCACGAAGACGCCAAAGACGTATTTCGGCTGCAGCGGCAGGAACGCGTCGCCAAACGCCTGCGCGGCGCCGACGCCGGTCATGAAATCACTCCCAGCGACTTGACCTCGAACCCGCGGGCGATTTCGAGCTGCGAAAGGACGGGCAGCGTCGGGAACATGCGCTCGAGAATCATGCGCACATAGATGCGCGATTCGGCCGTCGTCACGATCGCAAAGATGTGGCGCTCGTCGATCCGCTTGCGAATGGCCGCCGACGCCTCGGCGGCGAATTGCTCCATCAGGCGCGGATCGATGTCGAATTCGACGATCTCGCCCTTGGCGTCGCGCTTCAGGCTCTGATGGAACACGAGATCCCATCGATTGCCCAGGCGCAGCGCCTTCAAAGCGCCGTCGTCCTGCAATTCCCCGCAAATCTGCTGCGCGAGACGAATGCGGACATGCTCGACGATTTGCTCGGGGCGGCGGGCGTGCGGGGCGATTTCGGCGACCGCCTCGAGCAACAGGCTCAAGTTGCGGATCGAAACCCGCTCCGCCAACAACAGCTTTAAAACCGCCTGCAGCGTCGAATAAGAGATCTGCGACGGGACGATCTCTTCCAAGAGCCGCTTGTATTCCGGCTCCAGCCGATCCAACAGGTTTCGCATGTCGCGATAGGAGAGAAGCTGCGCGAGGTTGTTGTTGATCACCTCGCTCAAATGCGTCAGCAGCGCCGAGATCGGGTCGATCGTCTTGAAGCCTTCGCGCTGCGCCTCCTTCACGAACGCTTCGGAGATCGAGAGCGCCTTCATGCCGAAGGCGGGCTCGCGAACCTCGTCGCCGGGCACGTTGGGCCGACGGCCGTCGCCGACGATCACCAAATGCTCCCGGACCCGCAATTCGTGCGAGGCGAGAATCGTGCCGTGGATGCGGATCTGGTAGACTTTTGGCGGCGCCTTGAGGTCGTCGCCGATCTTGATTTCGGGGACGACGAAGCCGTATTGGCGCGCGAATTTGCGGCGCATCTTGGCGACGCGTGAAGCGATCTCGGCCTGCGCGGGCAACAGCGTCGCGCGCAGCTCCTTGCTTAAAGTCAGCTCGATTTCGGGCGTCTTGAGCTGTTCGCGGATCGACGAGCGGGCCTCGTTGCGGGCTTTTTCCTCTTCGGCCGCCTTTTCGCCGGCCTCGACCGCCTTCTGCCGCGCGATGCGCTGCGGGATCACGACGCCCGCGCCGACCATCAGCCCGCCGAGCAGCGCGAAGGGAAGAAACGGCAGGCCGGGAATGACGCCGAGAATGAAGAGCAGAAGCGCGGCGAGGAAGAGCGCGCTCGGGTAGTTGCTGAGCTGCCCGAGCACGGCCTTGTCGGCCGAGCCGCGCGTCCCCCCTTTGGCGACGAGCATGCCTGCGGCCAGCGAAATGATGAGCGCCGGGATTTGCGAGACGAGACCGTCGCCGACCGACAGCTTGGTGAAGACGTCGGCCGAAGACGAAAGCGACATGCCGTAACGCGTCACGCCGATCACGACGCCGCCGAATATGTTGACCGCCAGGATGATGAGGCCGGCGACGGCGTCGCCGCGGACGAATTTCGAGGCGCCGTCCATCGAGCCGAAGAACGCGCTCTCTTCCTCCAGTTCGCGACGCCGCTGCTGAGCGATCTTCTCGTCGATCACGCCGGCCGAAAGATCGGCGTCGATCGCCATCTGTTTGCCGGGTATCGCGTCGAGCGTGAACCTTGCGCCGACTTCGGCGATGCGCGTCGCGCCTTTGGTGATCACCAGGAAGTTGATGGTCACGAGGATTAAGAACACGATGATCCCGATCACGAAGTCGCCGCCCATCACGAGCCTGGCGAATCCGCCGATGATGTAGCCAGCGGCGGTCGTCCCCTGGGCGCCGTGGGCCAGGATCAGGCGCGTCGTCGAGATGTTGAGCGCAAGCCTGAGGACGGTTGCGACCAAAAGGATGGTCGGGAAGGCGGAGAATTCGAGCGGCTTCTGAATCCAGAGCGCGACCATCAGGATGAGGACGGAGAGCGCGATCGACACGGCGAGGCCGAAATCGATCATCGCCGACGGCACCGGCAGGAAGAACAGGCAAAGGATCAGGATGATCCCGACGGCGAAGCCGACGTCGCGACCTGACCTTAAAGTGTTCGGCGCGGGCGCCGCAATCGCCGCCGCTGACATGACCGCCCCTAAGCACGCTCGTAAAAGAACGGTGGCCTGCGGACCTTGCGCGAATCTCGCGTCGTCGATTCGCCCAAGGCGGACCTTCAGGCTAGGCCTTCAGCGATCGAACCCGCGCTCGACCTGCGAATAGAGCTGCTCGGTGAAGAGGTAGAACTGACCGCCGACCCAGGAGGCCGTGAGGCTGGCGATGAGGAAGATCGTCACGATTTTCGGGACGAACGTCAGCGTCATTTCCTGGACTTGGGTCAAGGCCTGGGCGAGCGCGATGGCGACGCCGACGACCATCGCCGCGCCGACGCAGGGACCCGCTCCAACGACGATCATCCAGATCGCCGACTGAATAAGGTCGAGCGCCTCGGCCTCGTTCACTGCGCGCTTACGGTGGCGCCGTTCCCCAACTGAACCGTCGCGCCGCTCGTCAACGTCGCCGTCGTCCCGGACGAACTCACGTTCACCGACATCACCTGTCCGGACTTCGTGCCGTCGGACGAGACCACCGTTTCGCCGATCATTTGTTCGGCCTGCGAAAGGGAGGAGGTCGTCAGCAGCGCCGAAAGAGACGTGTTCGTTTGCACGGCTTGCCCGACTTCCGACACGGTCGCGAGCTGCGACACCATTTGATCGGGATCCATCGGCTGCGTCGGGTCCTGGTTCTGCAGCTCGGCCATTAAGAGCGACAGAAAGTCGTTGTAGGAGAGCGTGTTGGTCGCCGAGGTCGACGACGACGCGGTCGACGAGGCGGACGTCGAGGAAGAGACGGGGGAAACGGCGCTGACGGTCATATTCGCTTCCTTTTTAGGCCGCGCTGCGGCTCGCCTCGCGATTGGGGAACATCTCTTGTTGTTCGAGCGCATAGAGGCCGCGCAACGTCTTCAACGCCTCGAAATTTCGACCTCGCGCCAGGAGGCTTCGGATCGACTGCAGCGCCTCTACGATGGCCGGCGTGCGAAACGCCGCGAGGCTCTGCTCGACGAGCTTCTCGGCGAGGGCGCCGGCCGTCTGGGCGGCCGTCGGATCCATCAAGATGATTTGCACGGCGAAGTAGATCTGCCGCAACGGGGTCGTCGCGTCGTTCGCCTGCATGACGTGATTTTCCAAGAGAAACGTCGCGTCGTTTAGGAGTTCGATCGTCGTCTTGCGATCGACGCGAATGACGGCGCCGTTGAGGTAGAGCCGTTCGCCTGCGCGCAGCGTGATGTTCATGGCATTCCTCACGCCAATCCGTTTCGGATGATTTCGTTGATCTCGATCATCGCCGTAAAGTCCTTGATAGTCCCCGCGCGAGCGCGGTCGATTTCCTTCAGCATCCAGATGCCGATGGAGATGATCCCGGCCTTCAGCTGGTCGGGCAGCTCGTTGTCCGGACCCCTCAAATCGTCGAGGAAGATCGTCCAGAGAAGCTTAAGGTAGTGGAGCGCTTCGACCGCCTTGCGCGTGCCGGCGCCGCATTCCTGCGCGGTCTTGAGCATCTCGATGACCCTCGTCATCGCCTTGCGCTCGCGCTCGCGCAACGTATGGGGAGAATCGTCGACAACGTCGTGGTAGCTGATCTCGAACATCGCGCTGCCCTGGGCTTTAAGACGACGGCAGATATTGAGCCAGACTGAGCTGCTGGAGCCGCGAGGTGAGCTCGTAGGCCGTCTGAATCTGCGTCTGGAGATTTGTGATGTCGGTCGCCGTCTGACTGGCGTCGACGTTGTCCATGTCGCCGAGCTGCGTCTGCAGAATCGTCACCTGCGACGACGTCGAATTGTCGGCGTCGGTGATGGTTTGCTGCGCGACGCCGTTTGAAGCCTCAGCCTCGGTCAGTCCCGTGCTCCCCGACGAGATGAGAGACGAGGCCGTGTTCGCGACCACGCTCAGCGCCGATTGGCTGAGCTGCGATCCGCCGAACTCGCTCATCATCGTGTAGGCCTGCGCGAGCTCCTGGAAGGCGGGCGTGTTGGCGTTGGTCGACGTCTCGATCGTTTGCCCGGGCGCGATCGTGTTCGTCATGTTCACGCTGGATGCGGAGGACCAATTGGTCGTCCACTGCGAGCCCTGAAACAACGCCGCGAACGGACCGTCGAGGAACGTCTGCATCTGCGCGGAGGTGACGTCGGCGGCCTGCGGATCCGTCGGCAGGAACCCGAATTGCGTCTGAAACGCCTGGTCGACGGCGGTTTGCGCGGCCGAACTCGGCGAGGCGTAATAATCCGCAAGCGGCGCAACGCCGGTGTTGACGCCGCCAAAGACGTATTCGTCTCCAGACGACGCGTTCCCGTTGGAGATCAAGCCCTCCAGGGCGGTTTGCCCGATCGTCTGCAAATTCGCGCTCGCGTCGTTTCCCGGCGTCCATTCCGCGACGCCCTGCAGCGCCGTCTGCGCGCCGGAGCGCAGCGCGTCGAGCGCGCTCGAGGCCGCCTGCAAGCGGCCGGTCACGAGCGTGTTGTCGGTCGCATAGGTCTGAAGCGAGCCGATCGTGTCTTTGAGCGAAATCTCGTCCCCTGACTCGCCGCCGAGCTGAAGGCCGAGATTGGCGTATTGACCTGTCGTCATTTCGACTTCGGCGTTTGCGAGCGCGGTCTGCGCCTGCGAGACGGACTGGTTCATCACGCTTGCCAGGTAGGACGACGAGACGCTGACCATCTCTAAGCTCACGCGGCGTCCATCAAGGAGGTGAACATCGACTGGAGCGTCGTCAGCAACTTTGCGGTCGTCGTGTACGAGTTTTCGAGCGACAGCATGTTCGTCAGTTCGGTGTCCAGGTTGACGCCGTCGGCGTTCGAGAGCGCGCCGGTCGATTGGGTGAGCAGCGCGCTTTGATATTCGGCCTGGTTCGAGGCCTGCTGGTTCTGTCCCTGCAGCCAACCGACCGAGGCGCTTGCGTAATCCATGAGGCTGTCGCTTGCGCCAAGCCCGGCGGCCGGATTGAACGATTGCGTCGCCGTCAAATTGTTCTCGAGCTGTTGGATGCGGCCCGTGAACCCTGCGGCGCCCGTCGTGTTGTACGTGTAGGCGGCGTCGCCGGGATCGGAGATTCCCCCGTCGCGCAGGAGGTCCAAGTCGCCGCCCTGGCTCGGATCGACGTTCGGGTTGACCTCGATCGACGCCGCAAGCCCCGTCATCTGCGAGGTCGTCGGGACGCCCGTCGCGCCGGGAAAGGTGAACAAGCCCGGCAGGGTCGGCTGCGTCGGCGGATTGTCCTGGTCGCTTTCAGAGAAAGCGGAGATCAGACCGCCCGCGATCTGGTCGAGCTGCGCCTGGTATTGCGGCGCGATCGTGTCGCGCACCGCGGCGTCGCCGGCAAGCGCGCCCGACTGGATCGCCATGGGCGCGTTCGG
>Ga0187782_10001114_pt1 | contig 19303 bp, 22 predicted proteins | sample 0715_SJ02_MP15_2_FD_132454 | JGI IMG/M metagenome (GOLD analysis project Ga0187782, IMG submission 132454) | Tropical peat soil microbial communities from peatlands in Department of Meta, Colombia - 0715_SJ02_MP15_20_MG | ecosystem: Environmental > Terrestrial > Soil > Wetlands > Peat | place... | reverse complement strand
GCATAATACACTCCGCCGTGACACGGGCACATGAACAGGCCTGATTGCGCGAACCAACGCACCGGGCAACCAAGGTGCGCGCAGTTGACGGCGAATACTTGAAAACTCTGGCCGGAAATGCGTCGAACCCAACACGGGATGTCGGCCGTCTGGCCGTCCGTGGGACTCACAAACGGATTGCGAAACTTCGCCAAACGTGTTTGACCTTCCGGGAATTGGCTGAGAGACCCGAGCGACACCCAGGCGTCGTATCCCTTGCCGGCCTTGCCCCGCAGAGGTGACAGGAGATACCCCACGATGGGCACTCCGAGCAGCGCGACGATGACCGCATTAACTAGCATGCCCAACTTCATTAAGGCACTCCGCCGCGACGTCCCGTTCAGCTCACTCATGCGATCCTCCAGTTGGCGGTTCCGCGAGCGCGGGCGGGACGCCCGCTCTTGATACAGGTCCTGTGGCGCTTGGGGAGCGAAGAGCCGAGGCGCCCGCGCTCCCGGCTTGCGAAATATAGGGCTGGCCGGGGAATTGCAGCCGCTGGGCTCGAAGCCACGCCACCACATCGGTGACATCTTGCGCGGACATGGGCCGGCCGTGCACGTTGTTTCGCCAGTCCGGCGCACTCTCATCGGGGAACCCGACTAGGACCGTGGTGCGAAGGCCCTGATCACTGACTAACGCCAGATAAGATCCATCGACAATCGACCCTAACTTGCCCTGTCCCTTGCCGCCGGGGCCATGACAGGAGGCGCAGAACGTCTTGTAAACATTCTCACCGTGCTCGGCGTCACCCGGCGAAGTGACCGCGTAAGGGGGCGGATTTTGTCCTGCCAGTTCGTCCGGCCTGCCCCAGCGGGCACGCATCTGCTGCACCAGAATCTCGACTTGCTGGTCCGTTAAAGTGCCTCCCGCACTGCGCGCGAACGCCGGCATGAGCGTTTGAGGTATTCCGTTCGCGGTAACCCGGCGCAGTGTCGCGTCATCCACAAGAGCCAGGTAGACGGGATTTGCAAGAGAGACGGCGGGGCCGCCCTTCCCATGCGCCCCGTGGCATCCCGCGCAGTTCTGGCTGTACAAGGTGTTGAAATCCTGCACCTCACCCGGGCGCACTACTTCCGGCCCCGGACCCGGCCGCCCCGGCGCGTGGCCGCAGCCGGCCAGGCTTAGAACCGCCACACTGTTGGCCAAAGCCAGCCGAGATAGGGATCGCAAATGCGGGAGCTTCATCGTTCGTCGCTCCTTCCATTTTTCTCTTCCATGACCCCAGGCGCCTCGATCCCTGCCCGCACTGCGAAGGGCATATTCTGACGCGTCTGCACGCGCTCCTGCTGCACCACCACCAGTCCTGCCACCACGCCAAAACCAATCTGCGATATAACGAACCAAGTCCAGTCGATGCGCTGGTTCAGGAGAGGGTTGACGATTCCCAAGATCGAATGCAAGAGCCCCGTCCACAGAATGGGAGCGATAAAACCGCCCAAAAAGATTGGCCGCCGCGGGAACATCGGCAGCATGACACCGTAAAGAAGGCCCACGAGCAGGGAGGTCACCAAATGCAACAGGGTGGCCACGAGCAGCAACGGTGCGTGAAACGAAGTGAGCTGCTGCATCGAGAGCTCAAAGGGCTGGGCGTACACCACTGCTGCCAGGAGGTTGATCGGGTACCAGATGCTGCCGTGCGCGACGACACCGTAGAGAGCGGCAAGCACCGCCATGGCCACGCTTCCTGCGAGCCCGCCTTTTACGCCGGCGGAAATGGGGTATATCTCGATGGGAATCCGAGCCCGATGCATTTCAGGCACGATTTCGAGCCGCGCCACTGCTCGCCGCTCAGTCACGATGCGAGCAACTTCTGCCACTGGGCGTACGGTCTCGTGCTGTTCATGAGGCAGTACCTGCAAGAACCAGCCGACGCTGCCCACGACGCTCAGAGCGGCGCCCAGTGCGCTGACGGAGGCGCTCGTCAGGAGACCGGCGAATACGAGGGCCAGGCCAAAGGCGAGCACGAACGGCCAGGCTGTGGGGGCCGGTAACTTAATGCTTGCCGGCGTGTCCCTTATGGTCCCGTTCACATCGGCGTCTGAGGCCGTCTTGGTCATCGTTGTTTCATTGGCCATTTCCTCACTTCACCTCCCTACGATGTACACCACCGTGAAGACCACCACCCAAACCGCGTCGACGAAGTGCCAGTAAAGCGACAGCACATCGAGGCGCTCGGCGTGCTCCTGCGTCACCTTTCCAGCCAGCGTAAGCAACGCGACGACGCCGAGCGCCATAAGCCCCACGGTGACGTGGAAGGCATGCAAGCCCACGAGGGAGTAGTACGTCGTCCCGAAGAGGTTCGTGCTGATCGTCAGCCCCTCGTCATAGATCAGGTGGCTCCACTCGCGCCCGGTGCCAATCAGGAAAATCGCTCCCAACGCGAAGGTCAGAAACCAGAAGCCTCGGAAAGCGCCGGTCTTCCCGGAGTGCAAGAAAATCAGTGCCAGGTGGATCGTCAAGCTGCTGGAGAGCAGGCAGATGGTGTTGAAGAGGGGGAGGTGGAGCACCTCTTGGGGAGTCGGGCCGCTGAGGCTTTTGCCGAGGTAAAAGAGGTAAGCCACTACAAAAATCGTAAAGATCGCCGACTCGGCTGTGATCAGTGAGAACATCCCCACACGCCCTCGTGAAGGCAATGTCCAGGGTGTCTCATTTGCGGGTAGGGCTATGGGAATGGCGCTCATCAGATCCTCTTTCTACCTTCGAGTCTGGGGACCTTCATGCCCTTCGGGCATGTTTGTGCCTCCACCGGCGTCATTCGCCGTACTTCCAATCCGGATCTTCAGGATGCTTGAGGTCCCACAACGGGCGCCGGCTCTTGACCTCCGGTATCGTTGCGAAGTTGTAGGCGGGTGGGGGCGAAGAGGTCGACCATTCCAGCGTCCAGGCATCCCAGGGGTCGTTCCCCGCGGGCGCGCCCCGGAAGTACGAATAAAGCAGATTGAACACAAAGCACGCGATTGCCAGGATCTGGACCAACACCCCGATGGCGACGATTATGTTCCAAATCTCCCACCCCCTGCCTGGCTCGTAGGTGTAGATCCGCCGCGGCATCCCCAACATTCCGGGAATGTGCATGAAGTCAAAGGTGAGATGGAAACCGATCACGAACAGCCAGAAATGCCATTTGCCCAAGCTCTCGTTGAGCATCCTCCCTGTCATTTTCGGGTACCAGTAGTAGAAGGCGCCAAAAAGCGCGAAAACGATGCCACCGACGATCACATAGTGGAAGTGAGCCACCACAAAGTACGAGCCACTGAGCTGCCAGTTGAAGGGCGCCGCCGAGAGCATGATTCCGGTCAGGCCGGCGACGAGGAACTGGAAGATGAACGCGACGCAGAACAGCATGGGCGTAGCGTAGCGAATCTTGCCTCCCCACATGGTACCCAGCCAGTTGAATATCTTGATTCCGGTAGGGACGCCCACCGCCATCGTGGTGAGCGCGAAGAAGGCATTACCCCACGACGGCATCCCGATCGTGAACATGTGGTGAGCCCAGACGCTCAAACTAATGAACCCGATGCCCAACGTCGCCGCGACCATCACCGGGTAGCCGAAGATGGCCTTGCGCGAAAATACCGGGACGATTTCCGAAAGGAAAGCGAAAGCGGGAATGACGAGTACATAGACTTCCGGGTGGCCGAAAATCCAGAAGAAGTGCATCCAGATCGTGGCGGAGCCGCCCGCCTGGGTATCGAAGAAATGCCCGCCCAGGTAACGGTCGATCATCAGCATGACTTGCGCTGCCGTCAGCGGGCTGATGGCGAGCAGCACCATGCCGGACATCACCAGGTTCATCCAAGCAAACAGCGGCATTTTGCCTAGGGTCATCCCCGGACATCGCATCGAGATGATGGTAGCCAGGATGTTGATCGCCGTTCCGATGCTACCGAAGCCTGAAACCAGGAGCGCGACCGTCCAGTAGTCTGTGCTGTGCCCCTTGGAGAAGGCCGCAGACGTTAGCGGCGCGTAAGCCCACCAACCCACATCGGGCGCACTCCCCGCGCCATACAAACCATCGCCGCCCAAAAAGCTAAAGTAGAGCAGCAGGCCTCCGAAGGCCATCATCCAGAAGCTCCAGGCATTCAAGCGGGGAAAAGCCATGTCACGCGCGCCGATCACCAGAGGCACCAGGTAGTTAGCAAATCCAAACAGAATCGGCATGACCATAAAGAAAATCATGGTGGTGCCGTGCATGGTAAACATGCGGTTGAACACCTGGGGCGAAACAAAATGGGCATGTGGGACTGTCAACTGGATACGAATGATAGTAGCTTCCAGACCGGCAACGAGCAGGAATATCAGCGCGTAGCCGATATACATCAATCCCAGCTTCTTGTGATCGACGGTAATCACCCACTCGTGCAGTGTCTCGAGCCAGGTAGTCCCCGCTTCCCGGGGCAGCCCGATCGAACCTGAAACCGGAATGGAATCGGAAGCCATCATTCTCCTTACGGGAGCAAATCTCCAACACGCAGGAATCAGCTTATCGGAGCGTAAGTAGATAGGCGGTCAGTTGGTCAAATTCCTGATCCGTCAGGTTCATGGGCGGCATCAACGAACCGGGCTTGATCGCGCCCGGGTTCTGGATCCAGAGGCGTAGGTTCTCGGCCGTATTGGGAGCTGCACCGGAGGCGAGGGTGTCGCGGCTCATGAGGTGCGTGAGGTCAGGTCCGAATCGTCCGTTCGCGACTGTTCCCTTAACCGCGTGACAGTTGATGCAAGCCGTGGTCTCGAAAACACGGCGGCCTTCGGCGACGGAGGCACCCTGCGGGGGGTCAGTGGCGACGGACTGCCGCTGCGTCTGCACCCAATGGTCGAAGTCCGCGCGCGACTGGACGTACACCCGCAGCAACATCTTGGCGTGCTGGGTTCCGCAGTACTGCGCGCACTGGCCGAGGTAAAGACCCGTCTCGTGCGGGTCGATCCACGTCGCGTTGGGATGATTAGGAATCAGGTCAGTCTTGCCCGCCAGGCGCGGCACCCAGAAGCTGTGGTCCGTATCTGCCGAGAGCAACGTCAAGAACGTAGGTGTAGGTTGCTTGGGGTCGCTCACCGGGACGTGTAATTCGTTGGCCGTCACAATTCCGAATTGAGGATACCGGTACTCCCACCAAAACTGGTGCCCCACGACCGTTACCTCGATGGCGCCCGGCGGCCGCCGGGCGTCCTGCACTGCATGAATGACGCGTGCCGCGGCAAGGAATAGGACCACCACGATAAGAACCGGAATCACTGTCCACGCCAGCTCCAGTTGGTTGCTGCCGTAGATTTGGGGAGGCTCGCGGCCGTCGTCGTCTGCCCTTCTTCTGAATTTCACTGCCGAGTAAACCAGCAAGCTGAAAACAATCGCGAATATGACGCCCGTAACTGCAAGCACAAAAAAAGAGAGACGAAGGATCGACTCCGCAGGCGTCGAGAGCGGGGAGAAGATACTGGTCGAGCCCGAAGGATCCGAGGGAAGTACAGCGGAGGCGGCTGTCACGGGTGAGGCCAGAGTCGCGAGAATCTGTATTGCCAATGCGCCCCGCGTTTTGGATTTACCCAGGCTCAGAATCTGCATTGAATAGGTCCCCTTGCGGCGTCTTAGTTTTGGGACGCCTCGAGGCTGCTTTACGTCCCCACATCGGCGCCCAAAACTGAAGTTTTGGTTCCTCTCGGGCATCCGCTCGTTGTGTTCAGATCGCATCGAGACCGCCCAGCGATCGAATGGTCGCAGCAACGCCTGAGGTTGTGTTGATCAAAGCAAGAAATTCCCGCCGACACCTCACGTGAGAGCCGGGCCTAGCCCTCGTTCTTGCCCCGAACGTCCTGGTTGATCGTAAGGCCCCTTGATTCCAGTTCCCAGCGAGCCGCCCGACTTCCCGAGTATCGCATCGTGCGGCGCATCCGGCATTGGCTTCCGGCGTTCTGACGCGTGGAAATTTACGATCAACGCGGAACCCAGTTCGCGGGTCAGGCCGGTCCAAACCCATTGCAAGAACACACTGACGCGGAGGTTTGCTTGCGCCAGAAACTGGAGGTGGATGCCTGCCCACGCGAGCCACGCCAGCAAGCCCTTCATGCGGATCCTGCTCTTAAAGGTTTCGAGAACGGCAAAGCCTGCGCCGACTACGGCCATATTTCCCTTATCAAAGTAACGAAAGGGGCGGAGGTCGGATTTGCCCAGGACACGGCGTTGAATCGTCCTACCGGCATAGCGCCCTTGTTGAATCGCAACCTGCGCCACACCGGGGAGTGGCTTCCCGTCTTGGTCAACCGTCGCGGTGTCGCCCACCACGAAGATCTCCGGATGCCCGGACACCGTGAGGTCTTTCTGGACGCGTACTCGCCCTGCGCGATCCGTTTCCACGCCCAGCCACTTGCCGGCCGGCGAGGGTTCGACACCCGCGGTCCAGATCACGGTCTTGCTCAGGATGCGCTCGCCGGCCACCACGACCCCATGGCCGTCTATCAGTTCCACCGGGTGTCCCAAACGCACCTCGACACCCAGTTTCTCCAGTCGTTTCTTCGCTGCCTGTGAAACGTCCTCCGAGAAGCTGCGCAGAACCCGGTCGCCACCGTCGACAAGAACAACTCGCGCCAGCGCGGGATCGATCCGCCTGAACTCCGATCGCACAGTTTTGCGGATCAAGGAAGCGATCGCAGCGGACAATTCCACGCCGGTCGGGCCGGCTCCCACCAGCACGAACGTTAGGAGGTCGCGGTGGCGGCTGGGATTTTCTTCAGCCTCGGCCTGCTCGAAGGCCAGAAGAGCCTTGTTCCGGACCGCAGCCGCGTCCGCCAGGCCTTTGAGCCCCGGTGCGAACTCCTCAAACTCGTCGTGTCCAAAGTAACTGTGTGTCGAGCCGGTCGCCAGAATCAGATAATCGTATTCAATCGGCACTCCTTCCCGATCCACGTTAGTCACAAAGACGCGCTTTCCGTCTTTATCCACTGCTCTAACCTCGCCCAGGAGTACCATGGTGTTCTTTTGATTGCGAAGCAGCTCCCGAATCGGCGAGGCAATCTGCGAGGGGGTCAGCACGGCGGTCGCCACCTGGTAAAGGAGTGGCTGAAACACATTGTGATTGTTGCGATCAATCAGGACGATCTGCGCCCGCGTATGCCGGAGTGCTTTGGCGGCTGCCAATCCCCCAAAACCGCCTCCGACGATCACGACCCGTGGGATATTCTCAGGCATGGCGCTCCTTCGTAGACCGGGCGGCGCGCTCAGCAACGTCAATTGAACCGCCTTCGACCCTCGCTACCTCAGTCGGTGGACGTGCAAACAGTCTGCCACAGCGGCGCGAGCCGCAAGCCGAGGCAAACAATTGAGCAGCAATGGACATGTGAAGCGCGAGATGTACACGGCCGGTGTTTAGTGTCAACTTTGCGTGCCAGCGGGCTGACATTTGCCAACCGATTGGCAGAACTGGGATCAAGGCGAGCAACGTAATCCCTTCCGGGGCTTCAGAAGCGGAGCGCTCCCCCGTCTCGCACAAGATTTTGGACATCTTCACGAGGGCTGACGCTGCAAGAACCTAACCACCGGATCAAGCAGCCAGGCAAATAGAATGGCGAGAAAATAAAGAGATGAACAGGATTCGTCGGGCCAGATGGATAATGATGAGCTCGACCGAAAAGAGCAGGAATGTGAGCGGACTGTTGGCCGTGCGGCGATCGGGAAGAGTCACGCCTTCACCGGAGCACCTACCACAGGTTAAAACCTGCGGCTACTCACGGTTGGGCCCCTTCGTTGCCATTCGTCAAAGTGCATCTTAGCGCTTATGGGGGTTCACCCCGGCTGGTCAATTTGCTGCCCTCCGGGGAGCACGGCTTCGCGCCTTGTCGAGCATCTCCATGTATTCGAAAATGAGACAAAAGGCTTAACAGCATTGTGCCAACGTTTCCCCATTTGCTATCGCGTTGGCACGAATTGCTTAGTAGAGGGCCGCGTTTGACGCGTCAACCTACTTTGTTTTCAGAGCGATTCCAACCCACCATTTCGGTCCGAGAAATGCCTTATTCGCAGGCGGACCTAACCCGATGAGTAGTGAACTGATTCGAGCGCGTAGGAGGAATGAAGCATGACTCCGACTGAAAATGATGGGCCGCCGGATAAAGCTGGAGTTCTCGAGCGCGAATCGACGGCGACTCGTAAAGCTGACTTCGCGCACCAGGGCACGCCGCCGCAAGCTCCCTCTTCGTCGCAGCCAGCGCCGCCTAGTCCCGTGCGAGCGGCTGAGCCTGCGCATGCTCCCGCACCCCCGGCAAGGTCGAGGTTGTTAACGTACGGAACGCCGCTGCTGGTAGTGCTCCTCGCGGCGACCCTACTGATTACGATCACGCGCAACTGGAATGCGTGGGAGGGAGGGCGAGTCGATCAAGTGACCGACGACGCCTATGTGCGGGGGGACCTCACCCCATTGAGCACGAAGGTCGCCGGCATCGTTCGTGACGTGAGGGTCTCCGACTACCAGCAGGTACACAAGGGAGACCTCCTTGTTGCGCTGGACGATGACGATTATGAAGCCCAAGTGGCACAGGCGATGGCGGCAGTCGAAGCTGCGAAAGCGGCGATCGAAGACAATCGGCGCCAGATCGATCTCCAGGATGCACGCATCGCGCAGGCCCTGGCCGGTATCGATCAGGCAAGGGCCCAGGTGGCAGCGGCGGAGGCCGGCGAAGCGGCCGTACAAGCAGATCTTGTGCAAACACAGTTGGAGCGGCGGAGACAAGAAAACCTCCTTGAAACACAATCAACCACAAAGCAGCAGGTGGAAAAGGCAGTGGCTGACGAGGAGCGGTACGCCGCTCAGTATAGAAGTCGCGAGGCTGATCTCGCGCAGGCGAAAACGGTGCTGCGCAACAACGAACTGGCGGCGGAGGCTGCAAGACGCGAAAAGGCGGTCCTGGAAGCTCAGGATTCTCAACTTATCGCTGACCTGCACGCCAAGGAAGCGGCGCTCACCGTCGCGCAGGTGGACCTTGGGTACACCAAGATTGCCGCTCCCGGTGACGGTAGCGTGGGCGAAAGGCAAGTGCGGCCGGGACAGTTGGTTTCTCCCGGAACGCAGGTGATCCCGTTTGTGAGCGACCTAAAATGGGTGGAGGCGAACTTCCGTGAAACGCAGCTCACCAACGTGAGAGTGGGCGACCCCGCCGACATGCGCATCGACGAGTACCCGGGCCGGAGGTTTGAGGGCAAGGTTGTGGAGATCGCACCGGCCAGCGGCTCGCAATTCGCACTGCTGCCACCCGACAACGCCACCGGCAACTTTACCAAGGTCGTGCAGAGAATTCCCGTGAAGATCACCCTCGATGATCCGAGCATGGCGACAACCTTGCGCCCCGGGCTCTCAGTCATCGCCAGCGTGCATACAAGCCGCTGAGTGGAGCGCAGTATGGCAACCTCAACCGCGGTCGTGCAACCCACACCGACACAGATGGTGCGCGCGCTTGCGTGCGCGGCGCCGGCTGACCTGGCCAAGAGTCCGCTGCTCGGGATCCTGGGCGTTATCCTGGGCGCGGCAGTTGTGACCCTCGCCGGCCGCATGCTGACGCTCGGGCTAGCCGACCTCAAGGGACATGTCGGGATCAGTTACGACGCGGGCGCCTGGATCGGCAGCGCTTTCAACGTTGCAATCATGTTTATCGGTCCCTTTACGGTCTATCTCGGCGCTCTGCTGGGGACGCGGAAAGTTCTACTCTACGCTGCGACAACGTTCGCGCTCGTCTCTATTTTCCTCCCCCTCATCCACAACTACAGCCTTCTCATTGTGGCTCTCGTACTAGCGGGCCTCAGTTCGGGTACGTTCTACCCGCTAACGCTTACGTTTGCTCTGCGGAACATCCCTCCTCGCTTTCTTCCTTTCGCGCTGGCCTTTTACGCGGCCTTTATTGATGGGGCCGTAAACTTCGCTCCCAGTCTCTACGGCTGGTACAGAGATCATCTTTCCTGGCAGTGGATGTTCTGGAACTCCTCAGTGATCACGCTGGTTATGATGGTCTGCATTTATTTCGGGATACCCTGGCCTACTGCGGCCAGGAAGTCGGGCAAGGCTCCGAGCTTCGCCGGATTTCTGCACGCCAGCGCAGGTTTCGCGATGTTGTACGCTGCGCTCGATCAAGGCGAGAGGCTCGACTGGTGGCGCTCCGGAGTGTTCACCGCGCTGGTCGTGGGCGGATCATTTTTTCTGCTCGCCTCGCTCGTGCCGCGCCTGCGCAGCCCCAATCCGCTCGTTGATCTCCCTTATCTCCGCCAGTGGAACACCTTGCTCCTCGGGGCCGGACTCATTTTGTTTCGCTTTGACCTGCTGGGAACGGTCATCCTGATCCCGCAGTCTCTGGCCATACACGGTTTTGAGGCCGACCAGATCGGGCCCGCCGTGATTTGGAGCGCAGCCCCTTTGCTGGTCGTCGGACTTGTGGGCGGACTCCTGCTGCACGCCAAACTGGATTCGCGTTCGCTTTTGGCTGCGGGCTTTGCTTGCATGGCCTTCGCAGCGTACCTCAACGCTGATCTCACCAGCGCGTGGTCCGCGTCGAATTACTACCGGACCGAACTGCTCACGGGTATTGGGCAGTCGTTTGCGCTTATCGGCCTGGTGGCAACCATTGTACTTCAGGCCGTTTTTTCCGGAGGTATGTCGAAGCCGCAGTCGGTTCTCACGTTTTCCGCCTTTTTTCACGTCATGCGGCTGTTCGGCGGCCAGATCGGCGCGGTTTACATGGGCCATTTCACCTCGCAGCAGGAAAAGCTACACTCAAACCTCCTCGGCTTGCACGTGCAGCAGGGGAATTGGATCACAGACGCTAATGTCCACGGTATGAGCGCGGGACTATTTTCGAAATCCTATGGCCTGGCTGCGGCAACGGGACGGGCGGTCCAGCTCCTTGGGAACAGAGTACGGCTTCAGGCTTACACCTTGACCATTCTCGACGGCTTTTATCTGCTGGCGTGGTCGTGCGTCGTCGCACTGCTGATCGTCGCCTTGTTGCGCAAAGCGCCGCTGAACTACGGCAACCTCGACGTCACGTGCTGAGCACCGCCCTCACTCTAGGAGGCGAAATCATGAAAATCCCCACCAAGTCTTGTCGAAGCCGCACTCGCAAGCGATTTCGGGTTGAAGCGATAGGGGTCGATGCAGAGGGGATTCTTGTCGCCGCAATGATCATCGTCCTCGCCTCCGGGTTCTCTGCCCGGGCGGCTGATGTTAAAAGGCTAACGATGGCAGAGGCGGTCGACCTCGCCCTAAGGCAAAACCGCAACCTGAAAATCGCGCGCCTTGGGATCGAAGAGGCTCAGGAAAAGAAGGCTAGTGCAAAGTCGCAATACTTCCCGGCGCTGAGTAGCCGATCGGGCCTGTCGCAGATCACTGAACTGCAGAATATCGATATCCCTGCCGGCAGCTTCGGCAGGACTCCGGGAGTCGGAGGATTGCCGCAGCGCCCTCTCTCCATCGATCAAGGCAAGAAGACACTTGTGATAAGCGGCACGGACCAAGTACATACCCGAGGTGACGGCTTTTGCCAAGTACGACTATCAGGATGGAGTCCCCTTTTTGGTTCACAACTTCGGCACCTTCGGCGTCACCATGGAGTATGAGATCTTCGACTTTGGAAGGCGGCGCGCCGAAGTCCGTCAGGAACAAATCCAACTCCATGAAGCCGAGGAGAACCTGCAGCGCCTCAAGGACGACGTCGCAGTCCAGGTGGAGCAGACCTATAACAAACTGGAGCGCACCCAAAAAATGGTTGAGGTTGCCCAGCAAGTGGTCGACGTCCGGACCGAAGGCGAGCGCCTGGCCTCGAATCAAGTTCAGCAGGGTGTCGTCCTCATTTCAGAACGGCGGAAAGCCGGCGCCGAAGTATACAAGGCAAAAGCCGACCTGCTGCAGGCGAATCTGGCTTATGTGTTGGCGCGCGCCGAACTCGATCAGGTCATGGGCGCAGTGTCAAGTTTTTGACGAGGCATGAGGTCACTCGGGGCCTGTTGCGGAGCGGAATGATTATGAACGACCTCCGCCAACCCTTCCAAAAGCGATTTTTCGCGGGATTTGCCTGGTCGGTCCTGGCGCACAACATGGTCGTAATCCTACCCGAAGAGGTGAGCTGGGAATGGAACTTGCGTCCGCGTTGCACGCAGAAACATGGCAAAAGTCTTCCTGTGCTGCTCGCGCGGCTGGATTCAGGTGGCTGACGCTAACGATCAACAATTCTAAACTTCGATTCAGATGAGCGAATAGGTGCCAGCGAGTTCATTAAACCAGGTGCGTCCAAATCAGGTGAACCCCAGGAGGAAAGAACATGGCAGAGCTTACCATGCTGCTACCTTACAGGCGAAGCTGCCACGAGTTGACCGGCCGACGTTTGCTTTTGGCTAATCGAGTCCTCCAGCCTGGCCATCCTTTCCTCAATACTCGCCAGTGAACTAGCCAGCGCGCTCTGGTCATCCTGGTGACGAAATATGGGATTGTTCACCCACCAGTCCATCCCTATTTCTTTGGCCTTATCCACCGAGCAGATAACCAAGCGAAGCTGAATTGACAGCAGTTCGATGTCGACCAGTTTCACTCTGATGTCGCCGGCGATGATGATCCCCTTGTCCAAAACACGCTCCAGGACGTCGGCTAAAGTCGAACTCTCCACCCCGTGCACCATGCTGCGTTGCTGCGTCATAAGCTCTCCTTTTAGAGAAGCCTTCCCAAGGGACCAAGATCCAAGTTCAGGTCCTCTTCCTCGAGGCCAAATTCTCTCCGGAGCCGGTCGATTTCCTCTGCCTGCTTCATGAGTGTGAGTCCGAGCCTTTCAATTTGCTGCTCGCTCAAGGAACCTGCCTCGACCCGGCGGATGGCCTGCCGCTCCAGCAATTCGTGGAGAACCTGAACCAGGGTCAGAACCAATTGGCCCAGCCCGTTCTTGGCATCCTGGACGTCGAGGTTAAGCCTGCCGGTTCGCGAGCGTGGCCAGGGGGCGGGGGGCGGCGCCGGCACATCGTCCCCTTGCATCGCCTGGGCGAAATCGTGTATAGCATCAGACTCGAGCTGCGCCAGCCCGCTCGAATTCATTGGACTTCTCCTTTCGAATACCCAATCCCGCCCCCAAGTGCAGCGGGGCACGGGGCAAGCTACGCCGCGCGGTCTCCATGGAGGTGAGCACGACTTGGAGCCCAAGATAAATCAGGTCAACATCGGCCACGGAAATGGTGACTTCTCCCGAGACCACAACTCCTTTGTGGAGCACCCGGTCAAGGACTTCGCACAGGGCGACCTGTCGAGTGTCCTCCAATTCAAGTTCGGAGGGGGACGTGAGGCGGCAGGCGGAGATTTTCTCAACAGACATAAGCCCTCTCCACGGTGCGGCCGGATTGGTAAAGGGCTTGTCCCAACTCTGCCAAGCGGCGCACGCCCTGAAGTTCCCCCCAGCGATGGATCACCGACATTTTCCTTTCTCCAAGCAAGCGCTGGAACTCTTGTCGCACTCGCGATTCCCGGCGATTCAACGCAGCGCAGCAGACGCAATCACTGGGAGGCGTGACGAGGTTGAGAAAGACTCCAGGCACGCTGACACCTAATCGCAGGCAGGCCGCCAGCAGGTCTCGTGTCTCTTCAAAAGCCATATCGGTGGGGATACTGACCATATAGAGGGCGGATCGCGCCGGGTCCGTCAGCAGTTGTCTAAACCTTTTGAGGTTCTTGGACATCGATACGAGCTCCTGAGAAAACCTCGTGAGCCGGAATATTTCCGGGTATTTAAGAAACAAGTCAAAGAACGCCTTGAGCCATTGATCGATGAGGGCGGGAAGTTCCAGCAAACGAATCAAGTGACCGGTGGCGGCGGAATCGAGGATGAGAACGTCAAAGCGGCCGGAGGCAAGGAGGGCCATGACCCTCGTCAAGCCCATCACTTCGTCGAGGCCCGGTGGGGACAGGTCGAAAACGCGTTCCAGCACCTCTCGGTCGAAGGTCAAGTCAAAATTCCGGGAGAAGGATTCCAGGAATCGCTGCACGTCCCGGGCGTATTGTTTCTTCAAAGCCTGGAATTCCGACTGCGCATCGATCTCCATGGCTTCCACTCGGGGGAAGACAAGTTTTGGCCGCGGGCCGATGGGTGTGCCCAGGCAGCCCGACAGTGAGTGGGCAGGCCCGGTAGAGAAAAGAAGAACTCTCTTTTCGAGGGGAGGCTGCGCCAGTTGCAGGGCCGACGCACAGGCTAAAGTCGTCTTCCCCACGCCGCCCTTGCCCGCAAAGATCAGAAGCGTAGTCTGGGGCGGAGGCCCCTCGAGGCCGGCCTCCACCCGCAGCGCCGGCGTTGATGAGATGGCGCGGGATTGGGGAGGGGGAGCGGTGAGGGGCTCCACGCCTTCCCAGAACGACTCCAGCGCTGCCCGCCCCCGAACCTCCTGCGCATAAAGTGGCAGTCCCCAGAGCCGAAGCCTCGCGAAAGAGTTTTGGCTGAAGAGACTCCGAAGTTGCCGGATCTGGCGCAGGCGTTCGTCGCCACAAACGGCGCACAGGTTCTCGGGATAGAGTTGGTTGATCACGACGTCGGCGATCGGCAGCCTGAGGCGGACCACTTCCCTGATGATCGAGCTGGTCTCCCGGAGGCTCATCCTCTCAGCGAGCATCACCGGCACAAAACGGCAACGAAGTGAGTCTTGCAGCAAACCTTCCATATGCTTAACCGAGGCCGTCAGTTCGGCCAGGAAGGCGTCGAGTTCATCGCGTTCCCGGGAGCGGGCAAAGACCCATTTCATATAGCGGTGCTTCGCCAACAGGGTATCCAGCATGGCGAGCCATTTGCCGAGGAATTCCGGCATAGCCAGCAGGCGCAGGCTATGGCCGCTGGGAGCGGTGTCCACCACGATGCCATCGTAGCTGCGTTTCTCCACCCAGGTCGAAATCTCCAGGAAGGCCACGAGTTCATCCAGGCCCGGCAACGAGAGCTCCAAGAAGCGGTTGATTTCTTCTTGATCGAGGAAGGTCCCGCGCGCGGCGATTTCCCGCAGTTTCTCCTGGTTCTGCAGTTTGAAATCCCGCAAGTATTCCTGGCCGTCCAGTTCGCGAACCGTCAAGTTTGCAGGCGGGAGCGAGTCCGCCAGGCTATCGGCGAGCGAATGCGCGGGATCAGTGGAAACGAGGAGAAAAGACGATTGAGGTGAGTGGCCGGCCAGGCGCAAGGCCGTGGCGGTGGCACAGGTCGTCTTTCCGACTCCGCCTTTGCCGCCAAAGATCAGGAGTTGCAGGCCTGGGTGGTCCAAAAACGGTGGGAGAGCCTTGCTCGCCGCGCGGGTCTCAAGCCCGTCACGCCACCTTTCTCGCTCCACGTTGGTCTCGCTTTTCATCTCTGCCAGGCTCTTGGGGGAGGCTTCTGCCAGGCCTTTGCGCTCTCTCCAGCCGATCGAGTAAGATCCTCTCTTCTGCTGCGAACTCTTCCTCCGAGATCTTTCCGGTTTCCAGCCGCATATAAAGGTCACTCAGCTCAGCGGTGACGGATTCGCTCTGGTTGGCAAGCTCCTCTTGGCCGGCGTTGTAGATTTCACGGAAGATCCAAATAAGACTGCGCATCGGGAACAACAACAAGTCGTCCACCAGCACCATGGCGGTCTCCGTCCATTTCCGCTTTTTCGCGAAGCAGGCGTGCTGTTCTCTAACCCGCCTTAGAGTTCGAGATTGATTTCGACGAAGTTGTGCGGGGCCCACGGCCCGTTGTAGTCAAAGGCGAAGTTGTTGTCAAAGTCCTGCGCGGCTTGAAAAACGCAACTCTCGAACTTCGGCAGCGCTGAACGCTCGACCAAACACGCCAAATTCATCACTTCGCGTTCGTTACGGCATTTCCTGGCCTCGAGCTCGGCGCAGCAGGGCGCCAGCGTCGTTTCCACTTTGTCGGTGTAAGTCTCCCGCTCGTCTTGCAACAGCCGGTCAAACATCCTGCCCACCTCGATTTTGTCCTCCTGCGTCGGCTCCCCCTGGCCGCCCAGGAATTGGTCTCGGGCCCGCCTCAGCTCAGGTTGCGTACTCACGAAATACTCGAAAATATTGGGGACGTCCCAGGTGACGCGTACGCCCATCTCGACCTTGCCCGCCACGCGCCGCAGTTGTTCGAGCAGTGCCCGCTGGTTGCTCGAAAGCAGGTTGCGCACCGCCTGAGGGCTGTCCGCCAGGATGCCGAAGGCCATGGGCAAGGGTGTGGTCGTTGTCATCAGCTTCTTGAGGACCTCCTGGTGGGCGGCGAGACGCGCCCGTTCCGGCCGCACCTTCTCCACTCGCAGACTGCTTACAACTGCAGAGAGCTGCCCCACCGGGATCGAATACACCTCACTTCCGTCGATTCCAAACTCCCCATACGTACGGCCCTCGGCGTCGGCGATGACCGCGTAGAGGTAGACTCTCTGACGCGCGGAAGGCTGATGGTGCGGTTGCTTCAAGGCGGATTTTGAGACCACCGTATCCATGGTACTCATAGAATCCTCTCCTTTCTACTTTGTTGGGCATGATGGAGGATGATCTCCCGGTTAATCGGCCCTCAGGCGCCGCCCAACGCGCTGCGTTCGCCGCCCGGACCTGCCGACCTGGTTCGGCTCCCAGGTCGGCCGCCTCATGGCGGGGTTAGGCGCCCTTCCTCACCTCAGTACCTGACCCTCAGTGCCCCGGCACTGGGCCGCGTGGCAGGCTTTGTCCGGACCCCGGGTGCGCCCCCGGGTCGGCGTTCGGCCAGACCTTGCAACAGACCGGACTCTTCGGTTTCGATTTCGCGCAACCGGGCATCCAGTTCCGCCACGCGGCGGCTGGCGGTATTTCTTTCTGCCGCACGCCGGGCCTTTTCGATCTCCAGGCAGGCGATATGCAAGTGCGCCCGGTGAGGCGTCGCCGTACGGTCCACGCGACCCGCCAGGGTGCGAATGGTTTTCAAGCCTCTCAGAGGTATTGGCATGATTGTGCTCCTATTACGCGCTAGCCGCCCGGGCCTTCCGCCGTTTGGAATGGTTCCCGCAGACCTTCTCCATGGCCTCCTCGACCTTCTCGAGCATGAGCGACTTCCCCTCGCGGGTAACCTTCGCCGTGTCTGTTTTGAGCACGTCGCAGCAGACCCACCAAAAACTGGGATCCTCGAGCAGAGCATGGCCCTGGCGGTGGGCGAGTATCTTGGCGATGGCGATACAGGCCCGGATGGTGGGGCGGTGGTTGTTAACCCCTACCCCGCGGAGTTCCCTGACGATGTCCACGATCTTTTCCGTATCGGTGCGCGGAAGTCCCGATTTCGCCTGGGTGATCTGGATCTCCGTTTCGCGATCGAAATGCCCCAGGTTAATGGTGATCAAGCGATCCATCAGGGCGTCTTGGGTTTTGTGGACCCCGGCATACTCTTCCGGGTTCGAGGTCAGGATGGCGCGAAAGTCGTCGTGCACCCGCATACACCCGTGGCCGTTCCTTCCCAAGCTAGGAAGATTGAGAATTCTCCCCTCCAGGATACTGAGAAGCACGTTGTTGGCTTCCGGCCGGGAGCGGTTGAATTCATCATAGATGAGCGTGTGTCCCTGGAGGCAGGCGGTGGTAAGCCGGTGGTCCTCCCAGAGCGTGCTCATGCTCTCCTCGGTCTTCACCACCGAGTGGATATAATTATCCACGAGCTTGGACTTTCGGTAGCCGGAATCCTTGCCAATCAGGTCCGAGCTGCCAAATTCGTCGTCGCCATGCAGGAGGACGACGGGGCGGCCGAGCTGCCCGGCCGCGTGCAAGGCGAGGGTTGTCTTCCCCGTGCCTGCGAATCCGGCAAAATGCACAGAGTATCCCACCTGAAGGTAGCTCAAGGCCCGGTCCGTCAGTGCCTGAACTTCCGGGGTCAGGACGAATTCTTCGCTCGGCTCCGGAACAATACTGTGATCCTGGGGTTCGACTATTTCCCTGCTGATTGAACCAACGATCTCAGCCTCGCCGTTCATTGGTGTTTTTCCCTTTCCGTGGACGCTTCGGTGGAGTGGGAGCCGTCTGGTCACCTCATCGCCGGCACAGGCACTCTTGCCTCTGCTTGTTCACACGACCTCTGGGGTCTCAGTTGCAGGCAGAAGTGGTTGTGTCGCCGATGAAAGTGAGAACAGAGGCTTTCAACGTTTGCTTCAGTGCTTCCGTTTCTTCCGCGGGGGCTTCTCCGCGCCACCCACCGGGGACGAGTATTGGGTCCCGGTTTCGCTCCGGCTTTCGAGGGTCTCGCCCGCCTCGGGAGCGGAAGAGTGCAGGGCGCTCCATGCCAGCCGAATGCCTTCGAGGTCCGTGTGGACTTCCGTGCGCAGGCCGTTGACCGCACGCTTGAGCTCCGCGATTGAACCCAAACGGTCGGCCTTCTTCCTGCTGGACAGGCGAGCGAATTTCTTGGAAAAGTCGGCCAGCGTCTGCGACACCTCGGCGCGCCTCACCTCGCTGTCCCGTTCGATTGCTTGGGTCAAGCCCTGGCGCACGCCGCGCAAGGCCAGAATCTCATTCCGCAATTGAGTCAGTTGTTCAGTTAGCACACCCATGGTTTCCTTCCTCCTCCTGTAGGGCCGACCTTGGGGTCGGTTCTCGGCCGGGGCGAACTTCGCCTACGACCAGGGCGGAAAAGCCTTGGCGCTCACCGCCCCCCTGGCCGCTTAGGCCCGGCGCAATCGAAAATCGGCAATTTACGCGCCCTTGCCCGCCCAAACACGACGGGCGCCGGCGAGGTCCGCCCTCATGTCATGTTGCTGGTCGCTGACGGATTGCTTCAGGCTTTTCAAAAAAGCAAGACGCCCTACTCTGATCCGCTCAGCCGTTCGAGTGTGTGTGTCCGCGAAATCCGCACACATTTCAACCACTTCCTTCGCGCGGTTCCGGGTTCCTTCCGCGAGTTCACCCCGGAAGGCTCGGCGGGTTCCACGCAGCTCCGTGATCTCTCCAGACAAGCGAGTCATATCGTCCAATAATTTGCCCATAGTCAGTCTCCTGTGATTTTTGTAGCTCCTGGTTTCAACTCCCTCTGCCGAGCGGAGGGCAGAACCACGGCCCCCCGCTCAACAGCGGTCGGTCTCCCAACCTGTTTAGGCGGGAGCGGCAGCCGCGGCCGTCAGACCGATAGCCTCGGCATACTTGAGGTAGGTCTCGACCGAAGCAATCACGACGCGCGCTTCAACCGACAGCAACTCGATCCCGACCAGCGACACCTTCGCCCAGGCATCGATCACGATCCCTTTGTCGAGAATCCGATCGACAACTTCGGCCAAGCTCGAGGAGTCAGTCGACTTTGCAACCTTCGCCATAGCAGTTCTCCT
>Ga0187782_10001113_pt1 | contig 19313 bp, 19 predicted proteins | sample 0715_SJ02_MP15_2_FD_132454 | JGI IMG/M metagenome (GOLD analysis project Ga0187782, IMG submission 132454) | Tropical peat soil microbial communities from peatlands in Department of Meta, Colombia - 0715_SJ02_MP15_20_MG | ecosystem: Environmental > Terrestrial > Soil > Wetlands > Peat | place... | reverse complement strand
TAACCGGCGAGCGATAAATTTTTTTTGCCTTTTCGAGTTGCAAGTCATTGAAAAATAACGATCGGACGAACTCGCGAGTTGGTCCGAGTTGCTTTTGAGTTGGCGCCGAGTTGGCGCCCGAGTTGGCGCCGCCGGCCGTCGGGGCGGCGGACTTGCGCTCATCGCGGCGATTGCAATTGGGGCCCTCGGCGCCTATAAGAATGGCCTTCCCTATTTCATCGCCATCTCGTGGCGTCGCCCTGGACCGCCGGGGCGGGCGCGAGAGGCCGCCAGATTGGAGCCATACCCCATGACCGAAGCCCCGCTGATGCCCAAGGCGACCGCGGTCTGGCTTGTCGAGAACACGTCGCTGACTTTCGACCAGATCGCCGAGTTCTGTAAGCTGCACCCTTTAGAGGTTAAAGGCATCGCCGACGGAGAGGTTGCGACCGGCATCAAGGGTTACGACCCGATCTCGACGGGCCAGCTGAGCCGCGAGGAGATCGCCGCGGCCGAGAAGGACCCGGAGAGGAGCCTCAAGCTCGCCGAGCCCAAGGTCAGGGCGCCGGAGGTAAAGAAGCTGCGCGGCGCCCGCTATACGCCGCTCTCGCGCCGGCAGGACCGGCCGAACGCCATCCTCTGGTTGCTGCGCAACCACCCGGAGCTGAAGGATGCGCAGATCATGCGCCTCGTCGGCACGACCAAGCACACGCTCGCCGCCATCCGCGACCGCAGCCACTGGAACTCCGCCAATCTTCAGCCGCTCGATCCCGTGACGCTTGGGCTCTGCAGCCAACTCGATCTCGACTTCGAGATCAACAAGGCGGCCAAGGAGAAGCCGAAAGTCGAGGAGGACAGGACCCAAACCCTCGTGCCGGCGGAAGTCACGACCGGCAAGCCCGCCGCCCGCGAGCACGCCGCGATCTTCGCCGCCTTCAAGCCGAAGCCCGCGGCAAGCGAGGACAAGATCGACGTCGAGTCGGTCTTCGGCAAGAAGGAAGCCAAACCCGCAGGGTGAGACGGGAAGCTGCAGGGAGACGTTGTCCGGCCTCACGCCGATGAAAAGAACGCTCCGTTAACGACGGCGGCTTAAGGCTTTCGGGACGCCCGCCGTCCGAAGGCCTGCATTGATGCCCACGTCCGCACCTGTCGTCGCATCAGAGAGCCAACAGCGCTGGGCCGACGAGCCCTATCCCGATTACGTGGCCGAGGTGAACCGCTCGATCGCCTTCTCGGGCGTCGAGCAGGACTTCTTCACGCTCGGCAAGGCGCGCCGCCTTCTCGAGATTCTGAGGCGCCGCGGATTCGACCCACATTCGACGCGGCTCCTCGACATCGGCTGCGGCGTCGGGTTGATCCATAAACATCTCGTCTCCAAGCTCGGCGTGATTAACGGCGTCGATGTCGCGAAGGACGCGTTGGACCTCGCCGCGCGGGACAATCCGGGCGTCTCCTACGAGGCCTATGAGGGCGAGCGTCTCCCGGTCAAAGACAACGCCTACGACGCGGCGATGACGATCTGCGTCATGCACCACGTGCCGCCAAACCAATGGGGCGCCTTCGTCGCCGACGCGCTTCGGGTTTTGCGGCCCGGCGGGCTGTTCGTCGTCTTCGAGCACAACCCCTGGAATCCCTTAACGCGGCTTGCGGTCGCGCGGTGTCCCTTCGACTTCGACGCGGTGTTGCTGAGCCCGTCGAAGCTTCAAGGCCTCCTAAGCGGCGCAGGCTTTAGCGAGGTTTCGCGCGAGTTCGTCTTCTTCGCGCCCTTCAAGGGCGAGGCGGTGGCGGCGGTCGAGGCGAAACTCAGGTGGCTGCCGCTCGGCGCGCAATACGCCGCGATCGGCCGTAAGCCCTTTTGACTTCAGCTTCCGCCGACCGGTCCGCTTTCCCCTTTCTTAAGCGTTTCCGACCTAGGGTCCGAAAGGTTCGTTTCTAAAGGCTGAGCCTTTTATGGCGCCTGTCTATTCGCTCGTCCTGCCGATCTACAACGAGGAAGCCGTCATCCCGGTCCTCCTGCGCCGGCTCGATGCGCTGCTTGGCGAGCTTGACGCGCCGGCGGAAGTCATCTTCGTCGACGACGGCTCGCGCGACGCGGGCTCGATCGTCCTCGAAGCCCGCGCGCGCGCCGACAGCCGCTACCGCTACATCCGCCTGTCGCGCAATTTCGGCCATCAGGTCGCGATCACAACCGGCCTTGCCTACGCCGCCGGGCAGGCGACCATCGTCATGGACGCCGATCTCCAGGACCCGCCTGAGGTCGTCCTTGAGATGATCGCCAAGTGGAAGGAAGGGTTTGAGATCGTCTACGCGGAACGGCTGACGCGTGAAGGCGAAACCGGCTTCAAGCGCGGCGCCGCCGATCTCTTCTACCGCCTCTTGAACCGGGTCAGCGACGTCGAGATCCCGCGCAATGTCGGCGATTTCCGTCTTGTCGACCGCAAGGCGCTCGACGCCTTCCTGGCGATGCCCGAGCGCGACCGTTTCGTGCGCGGCATGTTCGCCTGGATCGGCTTCCGGCAGGCGGTCGTCCAGTTTAACCGTCCGCCGCGCGCGGCCGGCGAGACGAAATATTCGCTTGGCCGAATGGCGAAGCTTGCGGTCAACGGGGTCGTCTCGTTCTCCGACGCGCCCTTGCGGCTCGCGCTTTGGGCGGGCCTGGCGGTCTCCGCCGCGGCGATGTTCTATGGCGCCTGGGTCGTGGCGATGTGGATCGCCAACGCCCCGCTTGCGCGCGGCTGGTCGTCGATCATCGTCATCGTCGCCTTCCTCGGCGGCGCCAACATGCTGATGACGGGCCTTCTCGGCCTCTATGTCGGGCGCATCTACTCGGAGGTGAAGCGCCGGCCGCTCTATGTGATTGATCGCGCGGTCGGATTCGAGAGCGCGGCGCAATCCCTGCCGTCGAACGTGACGGCGCTGCGCGACGCGGGCGCGAAGCGCGCATGACGCCGCTTGTTCTTGGCCGCTCCGCGGTGCTCGCGGAGGTCTTAAGGTTCGGCGCGGTCGGCGGCGGCGCGACGGTCCTCTACGGCATTGCAAGCTTTGCCCTGGCGGCGGCCGGGCTCCCGGCGGTTTTGGCGTCGGTCGTCGCCTATGCGCTTTCGACCGCCTTCGCCTATCTCGGCCACCGGACCTTCACCTTCGGCTCTCGCGGCGATCCCTCCGAAGAGGCGCCGCGCTTTCTCGTGCTGAACGCGCTTGGCCTCGCGCTGGCGCTGGCGCTGCCCGCCGCGGCGACGGGCGTCTTACATGTCGACGGCCGCCTCGGCTTCCTCGCCGCCTGCCTCGCCATTCCGATCTGCAACTATTTTGCTCTCAAGCGGCTGGTCTTTCGCGGCGCGGCCATCGTCGCCCGCTCATCCGGGCTTTGACAGGCTAAAGAGCAGTGTCGAGTTCGCTCGCGACCGCCGGCGACGTCACGAGGCGCTCGGAAAGTCTTGCGGGATCGCTCGGCGCGGCGGCGCCGATCGCGGCCATCGTCTTGGCGGCGGGCGTCGTCTTGCATCTCGCCTTTGGCACGGTGGGCGACGTCTCGTGGCTCATCACGGTCGACGAGAAGTGGCTTCATGGCGCGACGCCCTACCGCGACATCGTCGAGATCAACCCGCCGGCCTCGCTCCTGCTTTACTGGCCGGCTGTCTGGCTTGCGAGATCGACCGGGCTTTGGCCGGAATTTCTCGTCGCCTGCTTCGGTTTCGCGGCTGCGGCCTTAAGCCTAGCCTTCGCGGCGCGCTTTGCGCGACGCGCCGGCGTTCAAAGCCTCAACCCCGCGACGGTCGCAATCGTCGCGACGATCGCCTTTCTTTTGCCTGGCCGATCGTTCGACGAGCGCGACGTCGTCGCCGCCTTCCTCGGCCTGCCTTTGCTCGGCCTGTGGGCCGCCCGTGCGGCAGGCGCCTCCGTTGCGGCCCTCGAAGCGCTCGGCGCCGGCGCTCTCATGGGCGTCATGATCGCGCTGAAGCCGCCCTATGCGCTCGTGCCGGCCGCGGCCTTGCCCTATCTCATTTTCAAGGTCGGCTTTCGCCGTCTGCTTTTCGCAGCCGAGATCCCGGCGATCGCGCTCTTAAGCCTGCTTTATGTCGCCGCGGTCGTTTGGGGCTTTCCGGCCTATGTCGAGGACACGCTGCCGCTTGGGGTCGCGGTCTACGCGCCGATCCGCGACAGCGTCGTTGAGCTTCTTTTGAACCCGAGTGTTTTGCCGGCCGCCGCGATGGCGGCGGCGGTCCTATGGGGCTGCCGCGATCTCTCTAAGCCGCCAATAGTCCTGCTGCTGCTCGGCGCGCTCGGCGCGCTGTTGGCCTTTATCGCCCAAGGCAAGGGCTGGGCCTACCAGGCCTTTCCGCTCGCCGCCTATGCGGCGCTTGCGGCTGCGCTCGCGCTCGACTTCGGCGGTCTATCGAAGCGCACGCTCGTCTCAGCCGCAGGCTTGGCGCTCGTCGTCTGTGTTGCGATCGTCGCAACGCGCCGCGCGCCGATGCTGTTCTTGATTTGCGGCGCGGTCGGCGCGGAACTCGTTGCGCGTCGCTTCGGATTCGCGCCGCCCCGGCCGCCCTCGAAAGGCGCGGCGATGCCCCTCTCGCCGACGTTTCTGTTCGCGGCGGCGTTCGGCGCATCCGTGGCGGTGTTTGCTGTCGAGGGCGTCCATTCGCCGGGCCTCGACGCGGCGCTCGCGCGCGTGGCGGCGCATCCGAAGGTGCTGGCGATTTCGGAAAGCCTCGGCTTCGGCCATCCGCTCGTGCGCTCTGTCGGCGGCGAATGGGTCCAGCGCGTGCCGAGCCTCTGGATCACCGCGGGCGCGCGGCGGCTGATCGAGGAGCATCCGGACGACAAGGCGCTCACCGAGCGCCTGCAGCCGTTCATAGAGAAAGACCGCGATCGTCTGGTCGAGGACATCCTAAGGAACCGGCCGGACGCGATTCTCGTCGGTAAGCTCGGCACGCGCTTCCACGACTGGGCGTGGAGCGACCCGAAGATCACGGCGGCGCGGTCGGATTATCAGTTCTTCGCCGCCAACGCCGACCCGGACTGGCCGGCGGAGATCTGGATTCGCAAGGACCTTCTCGCTTTGCGGGCGACGACGGCGAGCCCCTGAGCACCGCGCTTTAATGCAGCGCGCGCGACTGGTCGGCGCCTCGCGCCAGCTCGACCTGCGAGATCGCCACCAGCATGTCGGCGCGGCTGCGCAGATCCTTCGCCTCGAGCAGCGCCTGCTTTTCCTTTGCGCCGTAAGGGCTCATCATCGAAAGGCCGTTGACCAGCGCTTCGTTTGAAGCGCCCTTAACGTCTGACCAGTCGATCTCGATCTTGTGGGCCTCGGCGAATTTGCCGAGCGCGTCGAGCAACGCTGGACGATCGACGTCGGCCTCGCCGGCGCCCTCCTCTAAATCCGCCGCGAAGGGAGAATAGTCAACCTTGAGCTGCCGATAGGGGGTCGACACGACGAGCTCCTCAAGGGTGCGAAAGCGCGCGACGCCCAAAAGCGCCAGAAAGCAGCGGCCGTCGCCGATCTCGGCATATTGCACGATGCGTCCGGCGCAGCCGACCTGTTGAAGCGCCGGCCGCGGCGCCTCGGCATTCTCGCCTTCTTGGGGCTGAATCATGCCGATGAGCCGTTCGCCCGAGAGCGCGTCGTCGAGCATGGATAGATATCGCGTCTCGAAAATATTGAGCTGGATCGGCCGCCGCGGCAGCAATAGCGCGCCCGCCAACGGGAAGACGGGCAGCCTTCCCGGCAGCTCGGCGACGTCGCGATAGACGCAGTTCAGTTTCATGCGCGCAGTTCTAGAACAATATTGCGGACAACTTGCGGCGCGCGGCGATCGTCGCCGGATCCATGAGGCCCCACGCCTCAAAGAACTGCAAAAGCTGCTTGCGGGCGCCGTCGTCGTTCCATTTCCGGTCGCGCTTGACGATCTCGATCAGCCGGTCGGCCGCCTCGGCGCGCGCGCCCTTGGCGTTGAGGGCGATGGCGAGGTCGAAACGCGCCTGATGATCATTCGGGTTCTCAGCGAGCCGCTTTTCGAGATGGACAAGGTCGCCGACCGCGGCCGCCTGTTCGGCGACGCGCACGGCGGCGAGCGCCGCGGCGATCGCCGGGTCTGGGTCCTTGCCGGGCGCAGGCGGCGGGCTGAGCGAAAGGACGGCCTTGGCCTGCTTAAGGTCGCCGGCTTCGACATGGAGCTTCGCGAGGCCGGCGATCGCCTTGGCGTTCGTCTCGTCCTCGGCGAGAATCCTTGCGTAGAGGTCGGCGGCGCCGGCGGCGTCGCCTTGCGCATGCGCCGCTTCGGCCGCCGCCAGAAGCTCGTCGGCGGCCGCGCTCAACGGCCCGACCAGCCGCTCGACGAAGCCGCGAATTTGCCCTTCAGGCAACGCCCCGACGAAGCCGTCGATCGGCTGGCCCTTGTCAAAGGCGATGACCGCGGGAATTGACTGAATGCCGAGCTGGCCGGCGATCTGCGGATGCTCGTCGATGTTCATCTTGACGAGCGTCACCTTGCCCTTTGCGTCGGCGACCGCCCGCTCCAAGGCCGGCGCAAGCTGCTTGCAAGGGCCGCACCACGGCGCCCAAAAGTCGACGAGCACCGGCTGCTTGGCGGAGGCCGCAATGACGTCGGCGCGGAAACTCTGGGTCGTGACGTCCTTGACGGCCGTCCCGCCATTGCCTGTGGCCATGTGTCTTAAATACTCCAAACGGGCGAGAGGCCCGCAATGCACGCCTTGGGGCATAAGCCCGCGGCCTCTGATTTGGGGCGCGAGCGCCGTCGCGTCAAGGCAAGCCTCGTCCGCCGCCGCGACGGCGACAGGGCGCGCTCGGAACTTGCCAACGCCGCGCGCCTCCCCCAAGACAAGCGCTTTTCAAGGCAGCTTTCCCCATGGACGATGAAGACCGCCACCGCGCAAAGATGGTCAAGCGCAAGGTCGCGCAAGACGCGGAGGTCGCCTCGAAGACGATCGAGAGGAAGGGCCTTCTCATCGTCCATACCGGCCCCGGCAAGGGCAAGACCACGGCGGCGTTCGGCTTGGCGCTGAGGATGCTCGGGCGGGGAAAGCGGGTCGGCGTCGTGCAGTTCATCAAGGGCGCTTGGGTCACAGGCGAGCGCGAGGCCTTCAAGGCGTTCGGCGACCGCATCCTCTGGCGCACCATGGGTGAGGGTTTCACGTGGGAGACGCAGGACCGCGAGCGGGACGTCCGCGCCGCGCGCTCAGCGTTCGAGGAAGCCAGGCGCATGCTCGCCGACGAGACTTTGAGCCTCATCGTCCTCGACGAACTCAACATCGCGCTGCGCTACGATTACCTGCCGCTCGACGAGGTCTTAAGCGCGCTGACAGGCCGCCGCGGCGACCTGCATGTCGTCGTCACCGGCCGCAACGCCAAGCCGGAGCTGATCGAGGCCGCCGATCTCGTCACCGAGATGGCGGCGACGAAACATCACTTCGCGGCCGGCGTGAAGGCGCAGGAGGGGATAGAATTTTGAGGCGCGCGCCGGCGCTGATGCTGCAAGGCACGGGCTCCGACGTCGGCAAGTCGCTCATCGTCGCCGGCCTCTGCCGCGCCTTCGCGCGCCGGGGCTTAAGAGTGCGCCCGTTCAAGCCGCAGAATATGTCGAACAACGCGGCGGTGACGGCGGACGGCGGCGAGATCGGCCGCGCGCAGGCGCTACAGGCGCTGGCCTGCGGCGTCGCGCCGACCGTTCACATGAACCCGGTGCTTTTGAAGCCGCAAACGGATGTCGGCGCGCAGATCGTTGTGCAGGGCAAGATGAGCGGCGCGGCTGGCGCGGCCGCCTATCAGGCCATGAAGCCAAAGCTGCTCGACGCCGTCCTCGACAGTTTTGCTCATGTGAACGCGGATGCCGACCTTGTGCTGGTCGAAGGCGCGGGCAGCGCGGCGGAAGTGAACCTGCGCGCGCGCGACATCGCCAATATGGGCTTTGCCCGCGCCGCCGACGTGCCGGTCGTGATCGTTGGCGACATCGACCGCGGCGGCGTGATCGCGCAGATCGTCGGCACGCACGCGGTTCTCGATGAGCAAGACGCGGCTCTCGTGAAGGGCTTCATCATCAACAAGTTCCGCGGCGACCCGGCGCTGTTCGCGTCCGGCATGCGCCTGATTGCCGAGCGCACGGGCTGGCGCGCGATGGGGCTCGTGCCCTTCTTTCCCGAGGCCGGAAGGCTGCCGGCGGAGGATGCGGTCGCGCTTTCGAAGGCTGATGGCGCTGCCCCTCACCCCGGCCCTCTCCCCGCAGGCGGGGAGAGGGGGCAGGTGCGCATCGCCGTGCCGCAGCTCTCGCGGATCGCCAATTTCGACGATTTCGATCCGCTGCGCCTCGAACCGTCTGTCGATTTCGTCTTTGTCCGCCCGGGCGAGCCGATCCCAGTCGCTGATCTCATCGTCCTGCCTGGCAGCAAGGCGACGATCGCCGATCTGAAATTCTTCCGCGACCAGGGCTGGGACATCGACCTTAAGGCGCATGTGCGGCGCGGCGGCCGTGTGCTCGGCCTCTGCGCCGGTTATCAGATGCTCGGCCGCCGCATCGCCGACCCGCAAGGGATCGAAGGGCCGCCAAGCGAAACCGAGGGCCTCGGCCTTCTCGATGTCGAGACAATCATGGGCGGCGACAAGGCGCTGACCCGGATCGCCGGCCGTTGCCTTGCAACGAACGCGCCGTTCGAAGGCTACGAGATGCATATCGGCCGGACGCAAGGGCCGGACTGCGCCCGGCCCTTTCTCCGCCTCGCCGACGGCCGGCTCGACGGCGCGATCTCGGCCGACGGCCGCGTCATGGGTTGCTATGCCCACGGCCTGTTCGGCCACGACGCCCAGCGCGCCGCATGGCTCAAAATGCTCGGCGCGGCGTCGACGCTTTTCTATTCGGCGACGATCGAGACGGCGCTCGATCGGCTCGCCGAGCACCTTGAGCGGCATATCGACGTCGACGCGCTCCTCAAATGCGCGCGATGACCGCCATGCCGATCAGCGCGAGCGCGAGAACGAGGCAAGCGCGACGGTAGAGCGCCAGCGCGCTACGGATGTCGGCCGCCGTCGCCTCCGCCCGGCCGTCGCCCATGTAAGGGTCATCGACGCGCGTCCGGCCGTAGACGCGCGGGCCGGCGAGCCTGAGCTTAAGCGCGCCGGCCATCGCGGCCTCAGGCCATCCGGCGTTCGGCGAGCGGTGTCGCGCCGCGTCGCGATAGACCGCCTCGAAGGCGCGCGTCGCGTCGGCGCGCGAGTGAACGCCCGCGGCGAAGGCGATGAGGAGCGCCGAAAGCCGTGAGGCGGGCAAGTTGATCAGGTCGTCGAGTTTTGCGGCCGCCCACCCAAACGCTTCGAACCGCGCGTCGTGATGGCCGATCATGCTGTCGGCGGTGTTGATCGCCTTGTAGAGCAGGCCGCCGGTGACGCCGGCGAGCGCCGTCCAGAACAGCGGCGCGACGACGCCGTCGGAAAAATTCTCAGCCAGGCTCTCGATCGCCGCCCGAGCGACGGCGTGGGCGTCGAGCGTCTCGGGGTTGCGGCCGACGATTTTCGAGACCGCGCGCCGCGCATCCTCGAGGCTTCCCGATTCCAGTGCGCGCGCCACCGCCTCGACATGCTCGTAGAGGCTGCGCTGCGCCGGCAGGCTGGCGGCGACAAGCGCCGCGACGAGGAAGCCAAGGGCGCTGGCGCTCGCGAGGGCGTCAAGCGCCCAGCCGACGATTCCGACCGGGATGAGGAGCAGCGCAAGCGCGGCGACGCCCAAGAGGCGCCGCGTCTCAAACGAGTCGCCTGAGCGGTTCAGGCGCGATTCGAGCGCGCCCAGCCATGCGCCCATCCAGGTGACGGGATGGCGGATCGCGCGATAGAGAGGCTCCGGATAGCCGAACGCCGCTTCGATCAGCGCGGCCAAGGCGGCAAGAACGGGACTGACGGCAAGGGCCATGGCGGCGGAGGACGAGGCGGACTTTGCGGCCTTCGCCTATCATGGCGGCGCGCTCGATGTCGCGAGACGGCTTTTTCCCGACGCGCCGGCGCCGTGGATTGATCTCTCCACGGGGGTCAATCCCGACTTCTATCCGATCCCGACGCTCGACCCCCGATGGTTTACGCGTCTGCCCCAGCAGTGCGCGCTCGACCGTCTGCAAACCGCCGCCGCGCGGCGCTATGGCGCGGCTCCACCTTCCGTCGTCATCGCCTCTGGGACTCAGGCGCTCATCGCGGCCCTGGCGCTTCTGAAGCCGAAGGCCGAGGTCGGCGTCCTTGCCCCGACCTATGTCGGCCACGAGGACGGCTGGCTGGCGGCGGGAGCAAGGGTTTGGCGCGTCGCGACCGTCAACGAACTCTCAGAGTTCGACATCGGCGTCGTCGTCAATCCGAACAACCCGGACGGCCGCGTCGTCCGGGCCGTAGAACTCATCGCCTTGACGAAGGCCATGCGGCCCGGCGCGCTGCTCGTCGTCGACGAGGCCTTCGCCGATTTCGACGACGCCGAGACGCTTGCGCCTCTTAAGGAGGCCGAGCGGATCGTCGTGCTTCGCTCGTTCGGCAAGAGCTACGGTCTCGCCGGCTTGCGTCTGGGCTTCGCGCTGGCTCAGCCAGATTTCGCAAAGCGGCTGCGCGCCATTCTCGGGCCTTGGCCGGTCTCGGGCGCAGCTATGGCGATCGCCGAAAGCGCCTTTGCCGACGATCGCTGGTTCGCCGCCGCTCGCGCGTCCGCAAAGGCGCGCGCGGCGCGGCTTGACATGCTGCTCTGGCGCGCCGGCTGGCGGATTGTCGGTGGCACGAGCTTGTTTCGGCTGGCGGACAAGGCCGATGGGGCGGAAGCCTTCAGAGCCCTGCTGCGCGCCGGCATCCTGACCCGTCCCTTCGCGGACCAACCGGCGCGGATCCGTTTCGGGTTACCCGCCAACGAATGCGAGTGGGGGCGGCTTGCCGCCGCTCTTGGCAGCCAGGATCCGGCTTTCGTCGCGCTTGGCGCCGAGGGCGAGCGCTCGTAAAGGCGCGACGCGAACGCTTCAATAAAACCGGAGCTGCGACCGATGACTGCCGCTCACCCTCCGCTCTTCCAGCTTGGGCCGGACACGACGCCCTATCGCAAGCTTTCGAGCGACGGCGTGCGCAGCGAGAAGGCGTTCGGCGAGGACATTCTGGTCGTCGACCGCGCCGCGCTTTCTTCCCTCAGCGAACAGGCCCTCATCGACATCAATCACCTCCTGAGACCCGCGCATCTCGAGCAATTGCGCACGATTCTCGACGACCCTGAAGCGACCGCCAACGACAAGTTCGTCGCCTACGATCTTTTGAAGAACGCCAACATCGCCGCGGGCGGGGTGCTGCCGATGTGCCAGGACACCGGCACGGCGATCGTCGTCGCCAAGAAAGGACGGCGGGTGTGGACGCAAGGGCAGGACGAAGCCGCGATCGCCGAAGGGATCGGCGAAGCCTATTTCAAGAAAAACCTGCGCTATAGCCAGGTTGCTCCCCTCTCGACGTTCGAGGAGAAGAACACCGGCGACAATCTGCCGGCGCAAATCGAGATCAGCGCGGAAGGCGAGGACGCCTACAAGTTCTTATTCATCGCCAAGGGCGGCGGCTCGGCCAACAAGAGTTTTCTCTATCAGGCGACGCCGTCGATCCTGACGCACGATCGGATGATCGCCTTCTTGAAGGAAAAGATCCTGACCCTCGGCACCGCCGCCTGCCCGCCCTATCACCTCGCGATCGTCGTCGGCGGGACCAGCGCCGAGCAGACGATGAAGACGGTCAAGCTCGCCTCGACCAAATATCTCGACGCCTTGCCGACCTCGGGCGACGCGAGCGGGCGCGCCTTCCGCGATTTGGCGCTCGAGAGCGAAGTGCACAAGCTCACCCAAAACCTCGGCGTCGGCGCGCAGTTCGGCGGCAAATATTTCTGCCACGACGTGCGCGTGATCCGCCTGCCGCGCCATGGGGCGTCGCTGCCGATCGGCCTCGGCGTGTCGTGCTCCGCCGACCGTCAGGCGCTTGGCAAGATCACCAAAGACGGGGTTTTCCTCGAGGAGCTGGAGCACGATCCGGCGCGCTTCCTGCCCCATATCGACGAGGCGACGCTCGGCGGGCCGGTCGTCGAAATCGACCTGAAGCGGCCGATGACGGAGATCCTCGCCGAGCTGACGAAGCGCCCGATCCGCACGCGATTGTCGCTGACCGGCCCAATGATCGTCGCCCGCGACGCCGCGCATGCAAAAATCCGCGAGCGGCTCGAGCGCGGCGATCCGATGCCCGACTATTTTAGGAACCACCCAGTCTACTATGCCGGTCCCGCCAAGACGCCGGCCGGCTATGCGTCAGGCTCGTTCGGACCGACGACAGCAGGGCGCATGGATTCCTACGTCGACCAATTTCAGGCGGCCGGCGGCTCGATGGTGATGCTCGCCAAGGGCAATCGCTCGCGCGAGGTGCGCGAGGCCTGCGCAAAGCATGGCGGCTTTTACCTCGGTTCGATCGGCGGCCCCGCAGCGCGGCTGGCGCAAGATTGCATCCGACGCGTCGAGATCCATGAATATCCCGAGCTCGGCATGGAGGCGATCTGGCGGATCGAGGTCGAGAATTTCCCGGCCTTCATCGTCATCGACGACAAGGGCAACGACTTCTTCAAGGAGCTGAATTTGGGCTGAAGCGCGCTGCGCCGCCGCCGGGCTAAGCTTACGTGCGCGAGGCGCGACGCCAAGCCGGCCAATCGATCGGGGTTGCTTCGCTTTCGACGAGCCCCAGATTTTCTGGCGCGAAGCGGTCGGTGAAAAGCGCGGCGTTTGAGCCCCGGAAGCGGGCGCTCGGCGCAATCACGCCGTCGAAACCGAGGAAATGCGCGGCCTCCGCGAGCGGCTGCGTCGCCGAATAATCGCGTTCGCGATATCGATCGACGTCGACCCCGAGCTTCGTCAGCGACGAAGGGTCCGGCAACCGCAGAGAGGCGCTGGCGTTGACCCTCAACCGATGCGCGAAGAAGCGGACTTGTGAAGGAAAAACCGGCTGCAGCGCCAACAGCGCATGGATTTCCGCGAGCGCGCCGTCCCGCTCCAACGAGGTATAGAGCACGTCGAAGGACCCGTCGCTCCAGCGGCCCCGCCAAGGCGAGCCGACAAGCGGGTCGCGGCCTTCACGGACGACCCGCCAAACTGTTTGCGCGAAGGCGACACGAGGAAAGCGGTCGAGATCGTCAAGAAGCTTAAGGTCGCGCGCCTTTCTGACCTGGCTCAGGTTCATGCGAGACGCAGAGCGAGCGAGAACCGCGTGCCCGAGCCGTGCTCGCCGTCAACCCCGCCTCGCTGACGCGAGGCGCCGCTTCGCGGTTGCTTCGCAAGGGTTGACTGCTGCGCTCGCCTCGGGCGTTTGCTCACCATGGTCTTCGACGGCGCGAACCGGCCGCTTCGCGGCCGGTTTCGTCCGTCGAAGACCATGGTGGACAAAGGCCACAGCGCGGCGACGCAGTCACCCGTTAGGGCCGGAGCGCATGCGGAGGAACGCGCCGTCAGGCGCGTTTGACGGCGTCGACGCGATGTGGCCTCGCACTGTCTCATATGTGTTGAACCCGGACACTTTCTCGCTCCGTCGGCGCCTTAGGTGTACGCCCCGGAATCCAGCGCCTCGATCGCCGCCAAGACGTCTTCGGTTCGCCCCGCATGGATCAGGTCGATCGCGCGTTCTCCCTTCAGCGCCGGATGGCTGGCGTGCAGCCACAGCCGCGTTTCTTCGGGCGAATAAAAGTCCGAAAGGCGATCGACTACATAGCGCAATTCCGCAATGACGGTCTGCGTCTTGAGGTCAGGCGTGGCCTTGCCGCTCGACCAACGAGAGACCGTCGCCGGCGACACCGCGACGATGTTGGCGATGTCCTTGCCCTGGAGCCCGCCGTCATCCTTGAGATGCTCAAGGATTCTTCGAACCGCGCTTGCCACTCGCTCGCTCTCGATTGCAGATCGCTTTCAATCATACGGAAATTGAAAGCAGTCCGCAACCCTGGGCCCGCCAGATGGCGCCGGAGCTATGGCCTTTGGGCCTCGCTCAGATCTCCTCCCAATTCCCGCTCCTCGCCGACCGGAAGGTCGCGTCGATGACGCGCATTTGCTTGACCGCGTCGTCGATGCCGAATTCGAGCGGCTTCCCTTCAAGGATCGCCGTCGAGAAGGCGTCGCCCTGCAGACCGTACTGGTCGCAGATCGGGAATTCCTCGAACCTTGAGCCCGTTCCGAACAGGTCTTGGCCGTTGTCGACATAGATGCGGGTCGGGCGGTCGATCGGCGCGTTGAAGGGGATGAGCACCTCGACGCGGCCGTTTTCGCCGGCGATGGTCACGCGCTGGTGCGGCGTCGTCTGGGTGCCGATCGTGAAGGTCAAGTGGCGGCCGCCTGGAAACTCGACGAGCGCGCCGCCGAGCCGATCGGTCTTGAAACTCGGGTCCCAATCGAAGGTCGCGACGACCCGCGTCGGCTCGGCCTCGAAAATGTAACGCGCGGTGACGATCGCATAGCAGCCGATGTCGTAAAGGCCGCCGCCGCCCGGCGGGATGTTGCGGATATTCGTCGCGTCGAGCAGGCGATAGGAGAAGAACGTCTGGATCGCCTGGGCGCGGCCGATCTCGCCCGAGCGCACGATCTCCCGCGCCCGCTTCCATTGCGGGTGATGGCGAACCATGAAGGCCTCGGCCGCGATTTTGCCGGTTCGCTTCGAAGCGGCGGCGAGCTGCGCGGCCTCCTCGGCGTCCATCGAGATCGGCTTCTCGCAGAGCACATGCTTGCCCGCCTCGAGCGCCTTGATCGACAGCGGCACGTGCAGCTCGTTGGGCAGCGGATTGTAGACGGCCTCGATCGAAGGGTCGGCCAGCATCTCGTCGTACGACCCGTAGGCGTTCTTGATGCCGAGCTTTGCCGCCCATTGCTTGGCGCGACCAAGGTCCCGCGAGCCGATGGCGTCGATCGAGCAGAGCGCGCTTCCCTGCATGCCGGGCAGGACTTTTTCGACCCCGATCTTGGCGACGCTGATGACGCCCCACGAGATTTTCCGCGCCATAAGCTTTCCCTCCCGCAGGCGTTCGCAATTTTGACGCGCGGCAATCTAGCGTCTCCGGCCGAGAAGGAAAGGGCGCGTCGAGCCCAAAGACTTGTCCGGCGCGATCTGGCCGGCCTAGAGAGCCTTCCCATGTCCGAATCCGAAGGCTCGTTCTCAAAAGGGCGCCTCGAGGCGTTCTCCGACGGCGTCATGGCCGTCATCATCACGATCATGGTCCTCGAGCTGAAGGCGCCCGAGACCGACGACCTCGCCGATCTCGTAAAACTCTGGCCGTCGTTTTCGATCTATTTCGTCAGTTTCACCTTCGTCGCCATCTATTGGATCAATCACCACAGCATTCTCGTCCAGGCCCGCCACGCGACGGCGACGCTCATCTGGGCGAACAGCCTGCTTCTTTTCTTTCTGTCGCTGGTTCCGTTCGCAACCGCTTATGTCGGCGCGACGCGCCTCGCGCCGTTGCCGACCGTTCTTTACGGCGCATTGCAATTCCTATGCGGCGTCGCGTTCACCCTGACCTTTCGGGTGATCGTCGCCCAGCGGCAAGACGACGCCGAATACCAAAAGATGGCGAACGCCCGTTACGTCCAGAACTACATCGCGCTCGCCACTTACGCCGGCGCGACCGCGCTTGCCGCGTTTTGGCCGGCGGCGGCGACCATTCTCTTTCTGGCGGTGGCGATCGCCTACGTCATCCCCGGCCTTTTCGCCGAGGCGCGGCAGCGGCGCGAACGGCTCGGCTAGAGCGGGTTTTTTATCGAGGCGGCCTTCAGGCGCAAAATAAGATGGAGTTGCGACAGTGGAGCGGTGGGCGATCCTCTTAGCCTGGGTTGCATGGCTCGTGATCTGGGCCGCGATGGCGCGCGACGTGAAGGCGATCGCGACACGAGTCGATCGGGCGTCGCAACGCCGGCATTATTTGCCGTTGGCGATCGCCGTCGCGCTCCTCGCCTTCCCCCACTTGTTCTTTCCACTCAACGCCCGCCTTGTTCCCGCCGCGCCGTGGCAGGCGCATGTCGGGCTGGCGTTGGTCGTCGTCGGCATCGCCTTCTCGGTATGGGCGCGGGTCTGGCTCGCCGGCAATTGGAGTTCGGACGTCACGCTGAAACACGGCCATGAGCTGATCGTCGACGGCCCTTATCTTTGGGCGCGCCACCCCATCTATACCGGCATCCTCATCGCGCTCTCAGGAACGGCGCTGGCGATCGGCGAATGGCGCGGAGTGATCGCCGTGGCGATCGCCGCGGTGGCTTTCTGGCGCAAGATCGGCCTCGAGGAGGCGCTGCTGCGCCGCGAATTCGGCCAACAATACGCCGACTACGCCCATCGCGTAAAAGCGCTGATCCCGTTCGTGCTCTAGTCGGGCGGCAGCCGTCCGCTAGCGAGGCGGCGCGACGCCTCGGTTCTCGCTTTGCCGCGCGATCATCCAGCCCGGATATTCGCTTCGCAGCGCGCTGACCGCGTCGAGCGTCGCCATCTCGTCGGCCGACAGCTTAAGGTCGGCGGCAGCGAGATTGTCGTCGAGCTGCTCGATCGTCTTGGCGCCGATGATGACGCTCATCACGCCATTCCGCGCCAGCAGCCAAGCGAGCGCCACGCGCGCGACGCTCACGCCATGCGCATCGCCGATCTTTTGCATCGCGTCGATGATGTCGAAGCCGCGCTCCTTGTCGACCGGCGGGAAATCGAAGGCCGCGCGACGCGCGTCGTTCGGCCCCCCGGCGTCGCGCTTGAACTTGCCCGACAGGAACCCGCCGGCAAGCGGGCTCCACACCATCACGCCGAGGCCCTGGTCCAACACCAAGGGAACGATCTCGCGCTCGAGGTCGCGCCCGGCGATCGTGTAATAGGCTTGCACCGTCTCGAAACGCGCAAAGCCGCGCCGCTCGGAAACGCCGAGCGCCTTCATGATCTGCCAGGCGGCGAGATTCGAGCAACCGATCGTGCGCACGAGCCCGCGCGACACGAGATCGTCGAGCGCGCGCAGCGTCTCCTCGATGGGGGTCAGCGCGTCGAAGCCGTGGATCTGATAGAGGTCGACATAGTCGAGCTTGAGCCGCCTCAAGCTGGCGGCGATCTGATCCATGATGTGGCCGCGCGACAGGCCGACGGCGTTCGGGCCAGGTCCCGTGCGCCCGCGCACTTTGGTCGCCACGATGACGTCCTCGCGCGGGACGTTGAGGTCTTTGAGCGCCTGGCCGAGCAGGATTTCCGACTGGCCTTCTGAATAGACGTCGGCGGTGTCGACGAAATTGACGCCTGCCCTCAACGCCCGTTCGACGAGCGCCGTCGCGCCGGCCAGGTCGACCGTTCCGATATTGCGCCAAAATCCGCTCCCGCCGCTAAACGTCATCGTGCCGAGACAGATTTCAGAGACGAACTGGCCGGTCCGGCCGAGCGGGCGGTATTGCATTGCGGATCTCGGAATGAGGGTCGCGCCGAGCTGGGCGCGACTGCAACCTAGTGACGTCGCTCGCCACTCGCAAGGCAGGTGCCGTTCACGTTTTTCTTGAACGCGAGCCTATTGCGGCAGCGGGATCGGCGCGGGGACGCTCGCCGCCGAGCCTGCGCCCGAAGACGCCGCAGACCCCGCCTGCGGCGTCGGCAGCGGGATGTCGGACGGCGCGGCGCTGGCCGCCGAGGCCGCGGGCTTCGGCTTCTCGCCTAGCGTGTCTTTCAACGGCGCGAGCAACGGATTCGTGCTCGCAGGCGGGCCTGCCTCGGCAGGCGACCCTTCGCCGGCGACCGGAACGGTCACGCCGTCCGGCGCCGCGGCAGGCGGCAGCGCAGCGTCGTCCACCCGTCGATGGCGGCGATTGTGAACGAAATGCGTCCTCTGGCCGCCGCGACGCGCGACCTCTGCGTCGCCGCCGAGCGACGCGCTCTTTGCTGGGCCAAGGTAGAACGCCCCCGGCAGTCCCGTCGCCTCGAGCGCGTCGCGGGCGCCGGGTTCGGCCGACTTGAAGGTTGGGTCGAAATAGGGCGTCGTCGATTGCGGCGGATAGACCGCCATCTCAGACACCATGTCGACGAGCGCGCTCGCCTCGACATTCTGCTTGCAGAGCCTGACGCGCACGGAGGTCGGCCATTGCGGCGTCGAGGCGTCGGCGGCGTCGGCGCTCACGTCGAGCAACAGACGCGGCGCGTGGCCGGGCGCATATTGCCAGGCATAGAGGCACGTCACGCCGATCGGCTTGCGGCCGACGGCGTAGCCGAACGGGCCGAAATTGTTGCGGCTCCAGGTCAGGCCGATTTCCATGTCGAGGTCGGGGAAGGTCTCGCGCAATTCGCGCGCGATCATAGCCTCGGTCGGCTTTGGCGCCGCGCCGCTCGGATCGCCGGGATTGCGGCGGCTCTCGTCGACGACGACGACGGCGCCGTTCTCGCCCCAGGTCGCCGCGTCCCCGCGCAACACGACCTTCTGCGTGATGACGCCGCGGTCTTCGGATTGAATGACGCTGACGACGCCGCCCGCCGCCGCCGGCAATTCGGCCATCGGCGTTCCCGGCGCATTGACCGGTCCCGCCGGCTCGTAGGCCGCCCGACTGTCGCCCGGCGCCGACGAGCAGCCTGACGCGACGACGGCGATCGCCGCAACCGACAGAAGAACGGACGCACGCTTACGCATTGAACAACTCGGCACGCATCGCGACTTTCGAAGGGTAAAGGCGAGGGGTTAAGGATTGGCGCCGGAAAGGCCGAGGCCCGCGCGCGTCTCGTCCGTCGAAAGCTGCGAGTCGAGGCTGCGGAAAATGTCCGCCGCCGCCTCGCTATGTCCGAGCTTTTGCAGCGACCAGGCGCGCAAAGCCATCAAGTCGCGCGTCTCAGGCGCAAAGGCTCTGCGCTCATCGAGCCAATGCAGCGTCTCCTTGTAGCGGCCGGCTTGATAGGCGTCGTTCGCGCGCTGGGCGAGCACCGCGACGCCGATCTCGTTGCGCCGGCCATAGGAGAGATCGCCGTCGCCGGCCGCCGCAGCCGCCTCGCGCGACCGCCCGCTTTGCAGCAAGGCCAGCGACTTGCCGTAGGCGGCGTCGTCGCGGGCCGCGCCTTGCGCGGCTTTTAGCGCGCCGTCGAACGAGCGGATCGCCTCTTCCGGCCTGCCGGAATTCATCAGGCACCAGCCGCGCGCGTTCATGTCGGCCGCGGAGAGAGCCCCGGAAGCCGCAAGCGCCTCGGCGCGCCTGAGGCAGCCGACATAATCCTTGCGGCTTAGATAGAAGCCGAGCCCGTGACCGGCGCCGTTGGCCGCCCGCGGGCGGACGGGCGCGAAAGCGTCCCCGAAACCGTCCTCGGCTTCCGCCTGCTTCTGCGC
>Ga0187782_10001112_pt1 | contig 19314 bp, 24 predicted proteins | sample 0715_SJ02_MP15_2_FD_132454 | JGI IMG/M metagenome (GOLD analysis project Ga0187782, IMG submission 132454) | Tropical peat soil microbial communities from peatlands in Department of Meta, Colombia - 0715_SJ02_MP15_20_MG | ecosystem: Environmental > Terrestrial > Soil > Wetlands > Peat | place... | reverse complement strand
TCCAACATCACCACCTTCATCGCCGCCGCGGTGCTGTTCTACATCGGCACCGGGCCGGTGCGCGGCTTTGCCGTGACGCTCGGCGTCGGCATCCTGACCAGTCTGTTCACGGCGTTTACTCTGACGCGCCTGATCGTGGCGTATTGGGTGCGCATGTGGCGGCCGCGCACGGTACCCATCTAGCACCAATCAATGTGAAGCATCCCGTGCGCCTCCTTCGCATCGTTCCCGACGACACCCGATTCGACTTCATGCGCTTTCGGCGCATCAGCTTTCCCGTATCGGCGTTGCTGTCGATCGCGGCGATCACGCTCTACTTCTTTCACGGCCTCAATTTCGGCATCGATTTCGTCGGCGGCACATTGATGGAGGTGCAGACCAAGGCCGGCCCTGCCGATCTGGCCAAGATGCGCGCCAGCATCGGCGCCCTGCAGCTCGGTGATTTCCACCTGCAGGAGTTCGGCGCTGCCAACGATGTGCTCATCCGCATCTCGCAGCAACCGGGGGGCGATGCGGCGCAGCAGGAAGCGGTGCAGAAGGTGCGCGGGGCGCTCGGCAACGACGTCGAATACCGCCGTGTCGAGGTGGTGGGGCCGAGCGTGTCCACCGAGCTTCTGTCCTACGGCACCATCGGGCTCGTGCTCGCGATCGGCGCGATCCTGATCTACCTATGGTTCCGTTTCGAATGGCAGTTCGCGCTCGGCGCCATGATCGCCAACGTGCATGATCTCGTGCTCACGGTGGGTTTCATGTCGCTCACCAGGGTCGATTTCGACCTGACCAGCATCGCGGCGCTGCTGACGATCCTCGGCTATTCGCTCAACGATACCGTGGTGATCTACGACCGCATCCGCGAAATGCTGCGCCGCTACAAGCGCATGTCGATGCCGGATCTGCTCAATGCGTCGATCAACGCAACGCTGTCGCGCTCAATCGTCACCCACTTGACCGTGTCGCTCTCGCTGCTCGCCCTCATCCTGTTCGGCGGGCAGGCGATTCGCAGCTTCACGACCGTGATGATGTTCGGCGTGGTGCTGGTCGGCACTTACACTTCGGTATTCATCGCTTCGCCGATTCTGATCTACCTCGGCGTCGGCCGGGCACGCCCGGGCGAGGCGCAGGGCGAAGACGCCGAAAGCCTGCCGGAGGCGCCGCCGGCGGCGCCGCAGCTCTCGCCGCCGCGGCAACCCGCGCGGACCGGCCGCTAGTGGAGACGCCGCATCTGCCGCGCCAGGTGCTGATCGACGCTCACGGGGCAGGAGGCTTTCGCTTCGCCGGCATGTCGCATCGCGGGTCGCTGTTGTGCCTGCCGGACGGCATCTGGGCGTGGCCGGTCGCGAGCCCCGCGGCGGTAGATGGCGCCGCCTTGTCGCCGGTCTTTGCCCGCGCCGCCGATCTCGACTTTTTCATTCTAGGGACCGGCGCCGAGCCGTGGCTGATGCCGCACTCCTTGCGCACGCGGTTTCGCGAGGCCAACATCTCGCTCGACATGATGACGACCGGCCCGGCGGTGCGCACCTATAACGTCATGGTGATGGAGAGCCGCCGCGTCGGTGCGGGCCTGATCGCCATTGCCTGATAGTGCCGACGCCATGGCCGATGCGTTTGCCTATTGCGCCGATATCGTGCGCACGACCGATCGCGACCGGTTTGTCGCATCGCTGTTCGCTCCCGCGGAACGGCGGGGCGCGCTGCACGCCCTCTACGCATTCAACAGCGAGGTGGCTCGCGTGCGCGAAGCTGCGCGCGCGTCGCTGGCCGGCGAGATGCGGCTGCAGTGGTGGAGCGAGGTCGTCGCCGGCGAGCGCAACGAGGAGGCGCGCGCCAGTCCGATCGCCACGGCGCTTCTCGCCACGGTCGACCGATACCGGTTCGGTACACAGAAACTGCTGGCGTTGATCGAGGAGCGGCGCTTCGACCTCTATGACGAGCCCATGGCCGGGCTTGCCGAGCTCGATGTCTATGCGAGCGCAACGTCGTCGGCGCTCTTTGCGCTTGCCGCCCGAATACTGGCCGGAAGCGGCCATGAGGAAGCCACCGAACCGGCCGGCAAGGCTTATGCCATCACCGCGCTGCTGCGGGCCTTTCCGCAGCATGTCGCGCGCCGCCAACTCTATCTGCCGGCCGACCTTCTGCAACGTCACGATGTCAGCCTGCACGACCTGTTCGCCGGCAAATCCTCGGCCGCACTTGCGGCGGCGCTTGCGGAAATGCGCGGCGTTGCGCGGCGTTATTTGGATGCGGCGCGCGAGCCGATAGCAGCGATGTCACGCGAGGCCCACGCAGCCTTGTTGCCCCTTGCGCCCGTGCGGGCTTCGCTCGATCGGCTGGAGCACGGCGACCCGTTCGCGCCGAGCGAGATCGCGCCGTGGCGGCGGCAGTGGCTCATCTGGCGTGCGGCGCGCAATCCGGCGCGCATCGTGGCGTGAAAAGTCCTTGCGCGCGGCGGCGAAGCCGTCGACCGCGGCGAAGAAAGTGCGCCGGGCTCGAAACTTTCAGAACGCGAAGCGGTCGCGCAGATTCCGCCGATCTGAAACGATGCGGCCGACGAGGCTGCGGTCCGCCTCGGTTTTCAGGAGCGACGCGATGAGGTCGAGCTGGTTCATGGCTACGAGTTCGAGGATCTCGCTGCGGACCTCGCCGCGCGCGTCGCGCGGCATGGCCTCGACCACTTGGACGTGCTCGGGCGCGGCAGGACCGAGAAAATCCCGCAGCTCGCGGTCGTCGGCGGTGCCCTCGACAAAGGCATAGAGGCCGACGCCGGCGCGCCGGTCGGGAAAGGCGACGACGGCCACGTCTCGTACCTGCGGATGGCTCAGCAGTCGCGCGGCGATGGCCGGCGCCTCGCGGGTGTAGCGCCGGCCGCGGCCCTCGCGGTCCGCGACATTGAGCCCGCGCGTGACGGCGTAATAGAGCTTCTTGCCGGTCGCCATCCAGATGCGGGTGAGAATGCTCTTGCGGGCGAGGACGCGGCGTTCGGCGCTGGTCAGCGCGCCGGGTGCGTAGCGGCGCTTGTGCTTGAGCAGATGGCGCAGATCCTCGTAGCGCGCCAGGCGAGACAGCGCGCTGCGGCGGCGAAAGCGCGAGGCGAGCTGGAAGTCGGTCATGGAGGCGCGCCCGCCGCTGTAGAGCCAGTTCTGCTCCTTGGCGAGGTCATTGTGGGTAATTCCGGCGCGATGCAGCGCCCGCAGTGCGGCCTTGGCGGAGCGGAAATAGGCGGCATCGCCGTGGGGCTTGGCGATATGCAGCGGCACGCCGTCGAGCCATCCGCGCACCAGAAAGGAGCGTCCGGCAAAGATGAGCGGCGGCGCGATGCCGAGCGGTCCTGCGATCATCAGAGCGCGGCGTTCGCGCTGGAACAGGAGGTAGGCGAGGCCGCGGCTCCACCACGGTACCTGGTCGAGCCGGCGCAAGACGGCGTCGACCTCGCCCGCACCGCTGCGGAAACGGCCGCGCTCGATCGTGGAAAATACATCGCGCTTGAGGACGATGTCGCTTTGCCATCGGCCGGCCAGCTGCGCCGGATAGTCGCGCGGATTCATGGGGATGCTATAGCACGGCCACATTGACGCGGGCGACGACCACGATTTTCCGCTCCGCGGCAGTTTTCGCTTCGAGGCCTGCGCTGCACCACGGGAGCCCGTTCATTCGGCCGCCTGCGGCACGCTCGCGCCAATCCATGCCTCGAGATCGGCCAGCGCGCGGGCGCAGAGCGCTTGTTTCCTGGTCCCGCGCCGAACCGCGCCCCGGAGCGGCGGGAACAGACCGAAGTTCACGTTCATCGGCTGAAACGAGCTTCTTCCGGCGTCGATCGTTTCGATGTGCCCGCCGGTGATGTGGCCAATCAGCGCGCCGTGTGCGGTGGTCGGCGGCGGCAGGCGCGGCCGCTCGCCAAGCCTCTCGGCGGCGGCAAATCGGCCGGCAAGGAGGCCGATCGCCGCCGACTCCACGTAACCCTCGCAGCCGGTAATTTGACCGGCGAAGCGCAGCCGCGGCGCAGCCTTAAGCCGCAGCGTTTCGTCCAAAAGCTGCGGCGAATGGATGAAGGTGTTGCGGTGCAGCCCACCGAGCCGGGCGAACTCGGCCCGCGCCAATCCGGGAATGGTGCGGAAGATGCGCACCTGCTCGCCATGCTTCAGCTTGGTCTGAAATCCGACCATGTTGAACAGCGTGCCGAGTTTATTGTCCTGGCGCAGTTGAACGACCGCATAGGGTTTCACATCAGGTCGATGGGCGTTGGTCAGGCCGAACGGCTTCATCGGTCCGTGGCGCAGCGTTTCGCGGCCGCGCTCGGCCATTACCTCGATCGGCAGGCAGCCGTCGAAATACGGCGTGGTCTCGAACTCGTGGAACGCGGTCTTTTCCCCGCCGAGAAGCGCATCGACGAAAGCTTGGTATTCGGCGCGCGTCAGCGGACAGTTGACGTAGTCGGCGCCGGCGCCGGTCGGACCGGCCTTGTCGTAGCGCGATTGGAACCAGGCGATATCGAAGTCGATCGAGTCGCGGTGCACGATCGGGGCGATGGCATCGAAGAAGGCGAGCGCGGCTTGCCCGGTGAGCGCGCCGATTGCTTGCGCAAGCGGCGCCGAGGTGAGCGGACCGGTGGCAACGATGACGCTGTCCCACTCCGCCGGGAACCCACAAACTTCCGCGCGGTGGATGTCGATGAGCGGCTCTCGTTCGAGCGCCGCACTGACGGATGCAGCGAAACCCTCGCGGTCGACGGCGAGCGCACCGCCGGCCGGCAGCTTATGGGCGTCGGCCGCGTCCATCACGAGCGAGCCGAGACGCCGCATCTCGGCATGCAACAGACCGATGGCGCTCGCCTGCGCGTCATCGGACCGAAAGGAGTTCGAACACACCAACTCGGCGAACAGTCCGCTCTTGTGCGCGGCGGTGGAGCCGAGCGGCCGCATCTCATGCAAGACGACCGGCGCGCCGCGGCGCGCGATCTGCCATGCGGCCTCCGAGCCGGCAAGGCCGCCGCCGACGATGTGGACCGGCTCAAGCGAACGGGTCATGCGGCAAAGCTAGGCTCCGCGCGCTCAGCACACAACGCCGACGTATGCGGCCGGCTGTTGGCTCCAAACGGGCGCTCTGCTATAGGCCCCGGCAAGTTGTCCTTTCGAGGTCATACGGATGTCCGTTGATGCCGACACCGTGCGCCGCGTCGCGCATCTGGCGCGCATAGCGGTCGCTGACGACGAAGTGGAGCATCTGCGCGGCGAGCTCAATGCGATGCTGGCCTTCGTCGCGCAGTTGGCGGAGGTCAATGTCGAGGGTGTTGAACCGATGACCTCGGTCACGCCCATGACCATGAAGATGCGCGATGACGAGGTCGCCGACGGCGGCATTGCCGACGCTATCCTGGCCAACGCCCCGGCGCGTGAAGATCACTTCTTTCTGGTGCCCAAGGTGGTCGAATAGATGTGCATCGCTTGTGAACTGGCCTGGTTTGCGGATTTCGACAGCGGCGAGTTTTTCGGCCGGGATAAACCGGCGACGGCACCAGAGCCGGTTGCCGGTGGGCCGCCGGCGGCGAAGCCGCAAATGGGCGGACGAAAACCAGTGGCCAAAGAGACCCCGTTCTCCTGCGACGCTCCCGCGGCCGAATGACCGATCTTTCCGCGCTCACACTGGCGCAGGCGCGCGATGCGCTGCGCCGGAAGGAATTTTCCGCAATCGAATTGGCCGATGCTCATCTCGCGGCCATCGAAAAGGCACGCAAGCTCAACGCATTTGTGCTGGAAACGGCGGATCGCGCGCGCGCCATGGCGCGGGCCGCCGATGGCAGGTTGGCGAAAGGAGAAGCCGGCGCGCTCGAAGGGCTTCCGCTCTCCGTGAAGGACCTGTTCTGCACCGAGGGGGTGCGCACGACGGCCTGCTCGCACATTTTGGAAAATTTCGTTCCGACCTACGAGTCGACCGTCACAGCCAATCTCTGGCGCGAAGGGGCGGTGCTCGTCGGCAAGACCAACAATGACGAGTTCGCCATGGGCTCGTCCAACGAGACCTCGTATTTCGGGCCCGTCGTCTCGCCGTGGCGCCGCGGCACGGAAACCCCACTCGTGCCGGGTGGATCCTCCGGCGGTTCGGCGGCGGCAGTGGCGGCGAGCCTGTGCCTCGGCGCCGCCGGCACCGATACCGGCGGCTCGATCCGGCAGCCGGCCGCGTTTTGCGGCATTGTGGGCATAAAGCCGACCTATGGCCGTTGCTCGCGCTGGGGGATCGTGGCGTTTGCCTCCTCGCTCGATCAGGCCGGGCCGTTCGCGCGTACCGTGCGCGACTGCGCGATCCTCTTGCGCACGATGGCCGGTCACGATGCCAAGGATACGACCTGCGCCGATCTTCCGGTGCCTGATTATGAGAAAGCGGTCGGGGCATCCGTCAAAGGCATGCGCGTTGGTATCCCGCGCGAATACCGAATGCCCGGCATGGCCGTAGAGATCGAGACGCTGTGGCAGCGGGGTGCACAGTGGCTTGCCGACGCCGGCGCGCAGACGGTCGAGATATCCCTGCCGCGCACCCCCTACGCGCTGCCCGCGTACTATATCGTGGCCACAGCGGAAGCGTCGTCGAATCTCGCGCGCTATGACGGGGTGCGTTACGGGCTGCGGGTTCCTGGTCGCGACGTTGTCGAGATGTACGAGCGCACGCGTGCCGCGGGCTTCGGCAAGGAAGTGCGCCGACGCATCATGCTCGGCACCTATGTGCTCTCCGCCGGCTATTACGATGCCTATTATCTGCGGGCACAGAAGGTGCGTGCGCTGATCAAACGCGATTTCGACGAGTGCTTCGCCGCCGGCATCGACGCCATCCTGACGCCGACGGCGCCCTCGGCAGCTTTCGCCATCGGCGAGAAGAGCCGCCTCGATCCGGTCGAGATGTATCTGAACGACGTGTTTACCGTGACGGTGAACATGGCCGGCTTGCCGGGTATCTCGGTGCCGGGCGGCCTTGACGCTCACGGCCTCCCGCTCGGCCTGCAGCTGATCGGCAAGCCGTTTGCCGAAGAGACCCTGTTCGCGCTCGGCGCGGTGATCGAGCAGGCGGCCGGACGGCTTACGCCGCCACGGTGGTGGGAAACTTCATGACGCCGGACGAGTTCAAACTTTCGCTCGCCGGAGCGAGCCCTCCTGGAAGCATCTCACCGGCTCTCACGGCGCTGTGGTGGGCGGGGAAGGACCAGTGGAAGAAGGCGCACGAGCTGGTCATGGGCGAGGACGGCGACGAATGCGCCTGGGTGCACGCACACCTGCACCGCGTCGAAGGCGACCTCGACAACGCCCGTTATTGGTATCGGCGGGCACGTCGCAAGCCCGCCGAAGGCGAGCTTGCAACAGAATGGTTTTCCATCGTCGCCGCGCTGCTCGGATGACAGCGCAGTTGACGGCTCACGGCTCTTCTCCGGTCGCTTGCCGTTCCCTGGACAGCGCCGGTGCGGCATGTCATCAACGGCCAAAGACAGCTTGAGCGATCCCGGATTGGCGATGAAGACTTTTCTGCTGCGTCTGTTTACCTGGTGGAACAGCCAGACCTTTGGAACGCAGCTTTGGACGCGGCTTTACGGTGAGTTCGTCGGCGAAGACGAGTTCGGCAATCGCTATTATAGGAGAAGCGGCGGCAGGATCGATCCGGCGCTCGGCATCGAGCGGCGCTGGGTGATCTACAAGGGGATAGCGGAGCCCACGACCGTTCCGTCGAACTGGTTCGGTTGGCTGCATCACACCGTGGACACGCCGCCGACGAGCGAGACAGTAAAATCCTACCGCTGGGAAAAGCCGCATCGGCCCAATCTCACCGGTACGCCGGGCGCCTACCGCCCAAGCGGCTCTACTTTGGCGAAAGGGCGCCGGCCGAAGGCGACCGGCGACTATAAGCCCTGGACGCCGGCCGGCTGAGCGGCATCTCTGAGAGCCTCTAGGTGGGATCTTTGCCGCAATCGCGGTCCCTGGATTCGCCGCATTCCGCGTGTTAACCGGGCAAAACGCGATGACGCGCCAACCCGATCCAGCCCAAGGTTCCATGCTCCGCATCGCCACTGTTTTGGCCGTGCTCGGTGGAGCGCTTGCAACGGGTGCGGTGCAGGCGCAAAGCGTATTCGGGGGTTCGCCGCCGCGTCCGCCGGCTGACATTCCAAGCGGCCCGTTTCCGCCGCAACCACCCCCGGTACAGTTTCCCGGGCAAAGCCCGCAGCAGCCCGTAGCCCCTCCTCCGGCCAGGGCGCCCTCCGCCATCCAGTCGCAGCCGCTTCCGACACCCCCGGGGACCTCGGTGGCGCCCGTTCCCGTGGCCGCACCCGATGCGGGGCTCGGCCAGCGCGCGCGCCCCATGCCGCAGCCGGCCAATCCGCCGCCGCCGCAACCGGCCGATACCTCGGTCAAACCCGATGATATCGTCACGATCGAGATGCCGGCGCAAAAAATCGAGAATGCCCGAGCCGTTTTTGCCGGTCTCGACAAGATTACCGGCCGGATCATTTCCTTCGACGCGGCGGTTGGCGAAACGGTGCAATTCGGCGCCCTGCGGGTGACCGCAAGAATATGCTACACGCGGCCGCCGACCGAGACGCCGAATACGGATGCGTTCGTCGAGGTCGACGAAGTGACGCTGCAGGGGGAGATCAAGCGCATCTTCACCGGCTGGATGTTCGCATCAAGTCCGGGTCTGCATGCGGTCGAGCATCCGATCTATGACGTGTGGTTGACCGATTGCGCCGCCCCGGCACCGACGCGGGTCGCGGAGCCGGCGGTTCAACCGACCCCGCCAACCACCCCCGCATCGCCGGCGCCGCCTCGGCCGCGCCAAGCCGCGCACCCGCGCCAGCAGCAACCGGTCGCGCCCTCTTATTCCCCGCCGCCTCCGCCGCGCTGATCCGGGTCAACGCATTCCCAAGCGGGCAAGCGCGGTCCGTCCCGATATCGGGCGGTCGAGGGGCAGCGCCGCGAAATTTCCGTCGCCGACAAGCGCCGCATCCAGGAGCCGGTGGTAGGCGGCTCGCGACACCTCGACGGCGCCGAAGGTCCTCAGGTGCTCGGTGACGAACTGGGTGTCGAGCAACTGGTAATGGCCGGCCTTGAGCCGGGCGACCAAATGCACGAGGGCGACCTTGGAGGCGTCGCGCGCGCTGTGGAACATGCTCTCACCAAAGAAAGCGCGCCCGATGCTCACGCCGTAAAGGCCGCCGACCAGCTCGCCGTCCTCATAGGCCTCCACCGTGTGGCAGTCGCCGCGTTCGTAGAGCTTGCGGTAGAGGGTGCGGATGCGGCCATTGATCCAGGTTCGGGTTCGCCCGGGCATCGGCTGTGAGCATCCGGCGATGACGGCATCGAAGTCGCGGTCGACGAGCACGGTGAAGCGATCCGAGCGCACCGTGCGCGCAAGCCGGCTGGGGACGTGGAACCCGTCGAAGGGGATGACGCCCCGCCGCTCCGGCTCGATCCAGCACAGCGCCGGGTCGTCGGCGCTCTCCGCCATGGGAAAGATGCCGCAGGCATAGGCCTTCAAGAGAACTTCGGGCGTGATGTCGATAAGTGCGGACTCGCGGCTGGCCATGATCGCGTTTTGCCGGCTGCCGTCCGCCGATTCAAGAGGGCGCCGCCGCCGCGGCGCGCCATCCCCGCGGAAAGTTCCGGTCCGAGGTTAGCCTGCCGTCGGGTCGGCGGCCTCGGGGCGGGTAACGGTTGGCAAACCATGATCTCCGTAAAATTTTCGTCAGCTTGAGCGGTTTTTGGCAGCGGTGCGTTCATGCAGAAAAAATGCGAAGAACGAGGCCTTCCCTTGGAACCGGTCACCATTGACGAGGAACCGATCCACGTCCTTATCGTCGAGGACGAGTGGCTGATCAGAGAGCTCGTGGCGGAATCGCTGTCGGAGCAGGGCTTCGTGGTCCATACGGCAGGCAATGCGGCCGATGCGCTGCGCGTTGTCGCCTCGGCACGGCTCGACGCGCTGTTTACAGATATCGATTTGCCGGACGGAATGGACGGCGTGGGGCTGGCGCGCCGCGCGCGCGAACTGATGCCGCATCTGTCGGTGATCTACGCCTCGGGCGCAGCCGATGCGTTCGATCCCGAGGCGTGCGTGCCGGGCTCGGTGTTCGTGCCGAAACCCTACGCGCCGGCGCTGATCGGACGGCTTCTTGCGCATGCCGCGGGGAAATCGCCGGCGCGCTACGTCTCGGCGTGAGTGGCTACGCCTCGATCGGCCCGCGGGTGAGGAATTGCTCGAGCCAGTGGATGTGATAGTCGCCGTCGATGATCGCCTTTTCGCGCACCAGCGCGCGAAACAGCGGCAGCGTGGTTTCGATGCCGTCGATCACGAACTCGTCGAGCGCGCGCCGCAACCGCATCAGGCATTCGCTGCGTGTCTTGCCGTGAACGATGAGCTTGCCGACCAGAGAATCGTAGAATGGCGGGATCGCATAGCCGTGGTAGACGGCCGAATCGACCCGCACGCCCAGCCCGCCGGGCGGATGGTAGTGGACGATCTTGCCCGGCGAAGGACGAAATGACACCGGGTTCTCGGCGTTGATGCGACACTCGATCGCGTGGCCGTGAAACTTCACGTCGCTCTGCGTGATCGCCAGATCGTTGCCGGCCGCGACCCGGATTTGCTCCACCACGAGGTCGATGTCGGTGATCATTTCCGTTACCGGATGCTCGACCTGAATGCGGGTGTTCATTTCGATGAAGCTGAAATCGCCGTCCTCGTAGAGAAACTCGACCGTGCCCGCGCCGAGATATTTGATGGTGCGCATGGCTTTCGCCACGGTCTCCCCGATCTCGTCGCGGGTCGAGGCGTTGAGCGCCGGCGAGGGGCCTTCCTCCCAGACCTTCTGGTGACGGCGCTGCAGCGAGCAATCGCGCTCGCCGAGATGAATGGCGCGGCCCTTACCGTCGCCCAAGACCTGGATCTCGATGTGGCGCGGCTGCTCGAGATATTTCTCCAGGTAGAGCGTATCGTCGCCGAATGCGGCCTTCGCCTCGGCGCGCGCGGTCAAGAGGGCCGCGGCCATTTCTTGCTCGGCGCGCACCAGCTTCATGCCGCGGCCGCCGCCGCCGGCCGCAGCTTTCAGAATAACCGGAAAGCCGATATGGCGCGCCGATCGGTACGCCTCGGCATCGGAGCTGATACCGCCCTCGGAGCCCGGCACCACCGGAATGCCGAGCTCCTTGGCCGCCCGCTTGGCCGCGATCTTGTCGCCCATCAGCCGGATATGTTCCGGGCGGGGACCGATGAAATCCACGTTATGCTCGGCGAGGATTTCGGCAAAGCGCGCGTTCTCGGAGAGGAAACCGTAGCCCGGATGCACCGCGTCGGCACCGGTGATCTCGCAGGCGGCGAGCAGCGCCGGAATGTTGAGATAGCTCTCCTTGGCGGCCGGCGGGCCGATACAGACGCTTTCGTCGGCGAGCCGCACATGCATGGCGTCGGCGTCCGCGGTCGAATGCACCGCTACGGTCGGAATGCCGAGTTCCTTGCACGCCCGCAGCACGCGCAGCGCGATCTCTCCGCGATTGGCGATCAGGATCTTGTCGAACATCTGGGCCTTGGACGCGAATAGCGCATGATCGGCGCAGGAGTCTCGGTCAGAGCAACGCTTGCGGCTCGCGACGAGTCGCTGCTCGCGCTACTCGATGATCATGAGCGGCTCGCCATACTCGACCGGCTGACCGTCTTCGACGAGGATTTGGCTCACCGTGCCGGAACGCGGCGCTGGAATCTGGTTCATCGTCTTCATCGCCTCGATGATGATCAACGTCTCGCCGATCTTTACCTGTCCGCCGACTTCGACAAAGGGTGGCGATCCCGGGGCCGGGCCGCGGTAGGCGGTACCGACCATGGGGGAGGCGACGAGACCGGGATGCTGCGCGGGCTCTTTCGCGATCGCTTCGCTCGGGGCCGCGGCCGCTATCGCGGCGGGAGCAGCCGCTCCTTCCGCCGCGCGTGTCCACACGGTCGCGCCCTGCAGGTGTCTGGCCACACGGATCGATACGCCGTCGCGTTCGAACTCGATTTCACTGAGGCCTGTTTCATCGAGCAGCTTCGCCAGATCGCGGATCGCATCGTGATCGATCGCGAGTGTCGGCTGCGGCTGGGTCCCCGGCTTGCGCGCCACGATCAATCCTTCGGGCTGTTTTTGGCGCCGATCATCGCGGCAAGACCGGCGATGGCGAGCGCGTAACCTTCGACGCCGAAACCGCATATCACCGCGCGCGCAGCCTGCGAGACGTAGGAATGGCGCCGGAACGGCTCGCGTCGGTGAATGTTGCTGATATGAACCTCGACCACGGGCGCCGGCAAAGCCAGGAGAGCGTCGAGAATCGCAACCGAGGTGTGCGAGTATCCCGCCGGGTTTATGATCAAGCCGGCCGCTCCCTCGGCGCGCGCCTCGTGAATCCAATCGATGATCGCGCCCTCGTGATTGGACTGGCGAAAAACGAGAACGAGCCCATGGCGATGCGCCGCCGCGCTGCAGAGCTTCTCCACATCCGCCAGGGTGGCATGCCCGTAGATTTCCGGCTCGCGCTTGCCGAGCAGATTCAGGTTCGGCCCATTGAGCACGTAAACAGTATCTGCCATCCGCCGGCCCGGTGTCGGTCGTCATGCGGGCATCACGAGTGCCCTGCGCCGAGCTTTATACCCCGAAACGTGGGAGCCGAAAGAGCGGCCCTCCGCAGCGTTCCGTAAGTCGCACGCTTATTTTCGGGCCGCTGGCGGCGCCGGCCACGGCTCGCCGGGGTGGACTCCCGCTTCCCGAAGCCCGTCGGGTGCACCATGCCAAGGAGGCAGCGGCACCCCGAGGGGCGAGCACGCCAAGCGACAAGCAACCATCCGCGATGCTCGAAGCGGCAGGAGGAAAGAGAAAGAGCCTACTTCCGCTCGGCCTGGATTTTTTCCTTCAACGCATCAAGTCCGACAGCGCCGACGACCACCTCTTTGCCGACCACGTAGGTCGGCGTGCCGCTCACGCCGAGCGAATCGGCGAGCTTCATGCTTTCTTCGATCGTCTTCTTCACCTCGTCGCTGGCGAGGTCTTTTTCGATGCGCGCCATGTCGAAGCCGACCTCCTTGGCGACCGCGAGCGCCCGCGCCTTGTCGGCCTGGCCGCGGCCGCCGAGGAGCTTCTGGTGGAACTCGATGTACTTCTTGCCAGTGCTGTCCTGCATGCGAGCGGCGACCGCCACGTGGGCAGCCTCGACCGATCCCTCGCCCAGCACCGGGAATTCCTTCAGTACGAATTTCAGATTGGGATCGGTCTTCAACAGGCTGAGCATGTCGGGGAGGGCGCGCTTGCAGTAACCGCAGTTATAGTCGAAGAACTCGACCATCGTGACATTGCCCTGCGGGTTGCCGAGAACAACCTGGTGCGGTGAGCTGAAAAGCGTCGCCTTATTCTCCGTGACCGCGGTGCGATGCTTCTCCGCTTCGGCCGCCTGCTGATGTTTCTCGAGCTCGGCCAACACGTCCTGCATCACCTCGGGATGCGCGATGAGGTAGTCCTTGACGATCGTCTCGATCTCCTGCCGCTGGTCGGCGGAAAAGGTTTCCGCGCGCACGGGCGACGCCATCACCGCCGAGGCGAGCAGCGTTGCGGCGGCGAGGCAAATTGCGGTGTCGCGGCTCGATTTCATGTTCGTTGTCCTTTTTGCGGTCATTGGCCGATTCCAAGTGGATTCTGTTTCAAGTTCTTGTTGAAAGCGACGATATCGTCGGCTTTCACCCAACCCGGCGATCCGATCGGGAAACGCGTCTTGGCGCGCGCCGCGAGGTCGCGGGCGGTCTTGTTGTCGCCGCGCGAGAAGGCGGCTTGCGCCGACGCGAGGTCGGCGTCCGCCAAATTGCCCTTGCGGCCATAAGCCATGGCGAGCTGCTCGTAGGCCTCCGTGGATTCGGGCTCTTTGGCCAGCGCCGAGTGCAGCAAAGGGATGGCCTCGTCGGCCATCTTGGGATTCTTGGTGCCGATCAGCGCTTCCGCCAGCATGATCTGGATGAGCGCCGGATTCGGCGCGAGTTGCACCGCCCGGCGCAAAGGCGCGACAGCCTCGGCCGCGTGTCCGCTGCCGAGCAGCGTCTGTCCTTTAAGCTCGTGGAAGTAGGGGTAGTTGGGCATCGATTCGATCAAGCCGTCGATCTGCCCGATCGCGTCGCTCAGATCGCTGAAACGGTACGCCGCCACGGCGCGGGCGTAACGGGCCGGCATGCCGGTATCGGTCTTCGGATAACGGCGCAGCACCGTCTGCGCAGCTTCGGTGAACCCGTAGAGCTTGGCGCGCATCATGTCGTGGCGAAATTGCAGTTCGGGCGGATCCTTCTTGTCCCAATACTGGGTCTTGACCAGCGCTTCCAGTGCGGCCATGCGCTCGGACGGCATGGGGTGGTTCTGGATGTAGGGATCGATGTAGCGCGCCGCGAACATCATCTCGTCGGCGAAGCGCTTGAACGTGTCGTACATGCCCTTGGCCGACTGCCCGGTCATGGTGAGAAAGCGCACGGCGGCGCGGTCGGCCTGCTCCTCCTGGGAACGCTGGTAGGCCAGAAGCGTGTGCTCCAGGTAGGATTGCGGAGCGGTCAGCGCCGCCAGACCCGCGTTGCTCATGTCCACACTGTTGGAGCGCGCCCCGGCCACCACCGCGCCGATGCCGAGCAGCATGGCGACGATTGCCGCAGTCTGGGCGTTGGCCAGCTCCTGGCGCATTTTCGACAGGTGCCCGCCGACGATGTGACCGGTCTCGTGGGCAAAGACGCCGATGAGCTGATTGGGCGCGGTCGCCTGCATCAGGGCTCCGGAAAAGACGAAGATCCGGTGTGCATCCATGACGAACGCGTTGAACGCGTTTTCGTTGATGATTACGACGCGGACGTTCTGCTGGCTCAGACCCGCGACGCGAAGAATAGGTTCGGTATAGTCGCGCAGCAGCTGCTCGATCTCGGCATCGCGGATGGTCGGGATGCTCACAGCGGACGTGCCCTGGGCACGCGCCGGCAGGCTCGCCACGGGGCTCGCCAAGGCGACGGCGGCTGCCGTGGCAGCAGCGACGGCGCGCGAAGCTAGCCGCGCCGGGCCCGCCTTGCTAGGAGGTCTGGCAACTGTCATGTGGGATCGAATGCCGCTGCCCTCGGTCCGGGACTCAAGGCTATGGACGCGGCCGGCTGGCGTCAACACGGCCGGCGCGTCGCAAGTGTAGACCCGAGGCTGACAAGAGCCCGCGAAATGCGGCAGCAGCGCGGCGGCGAGCGACCGCCCGCGCTTGGTGGTCGAGGCGAATTTATGCTGGAGCGAGCTAAATATCTGTTGCAGCCGTCCGCCCGCAGCGCGGTCCCGCCTTTCGTGGTCATGGACGTGATGAGCGCGGCAGCCCGGCTCGAGGCGCAAGGCCGCCACATCATTCACATGGAGGTTGGTCAACCGGCTGCGGGAGCACCGGCGACCTCGATCGCCGCCGCCCATGCAGCGCTCTCGTCGAGTGCTCTCGGTTACACGGAGGCGCTCGGCATCGGGTCTTTGCGGCGGCGCATCGCGCGCTCCTACGCCGAATGGCACGGGATCGACGTCGATCCGGCGCGCATCGTCGTTACGACCGGCTCTTCCGGCGGCTTCATCTTGGCGTTTCTGACTGCCTTCGAGCCGGGAGACCGCGTGGCGGTGCCGCTGCCGGGCTACCCGCCATACCGTCACATCCTCGCCGCGCTCGGCTGCGAGCCCGTCGGCATCGAAACGACGGCCTCGACGCGGTGGTCCATCGGCGGCGAAAGCTTGCTGGCGCGACATCGCGAGCGCCCGCTCAAGGGCGTCGTGGTCGGCTCACCGGCCAATCCCACTGGCACGATGATGGACGCCGCAGCGCTTGCCGAGCTGATCGGCTGCGCCGACGATGCCGGCATTGCCGTTATATCGGACGAAATCTATCACGGCCTCGACTACGCGTTCAGGGCCGAGTCCGCCGCGCGCGTATCGCCGAACGTGATTGTCATCAACTCGTTCTCCAAATACTTCTGCATGACCGGATGGCGGGTCGGCTGGATGGTGGTGCCGCCGCAATTGGTGCGCGCTGTCGAGCGCCTGCAGCAGAACCTGGCGATCTCGGTACCCACGCTCTCGCAAATCGCAGCCGAAGCCGCCTTCGACGGGCGTGCCGAACTCGAAGCCGTGCGCGAGGGCTACGAGGAAAATCGGCGCATTCTGCTCGAGGGACTGCCGGCCGCGGGCCTCGATTCGTTTCTGCCGGTGGACGGCGCATTCTATCTCTACGCCGATATCTCGCGGTTCTCCAGCGACAGCGCAGCGTTTGCCGCGCGCATGCTGGAGGAGGCGGGCGTGGCGGCGACGCCGGGCGTCGATTTTGACCCGCTGCGCGGAGGGCACTTCCTGCGTCTGTGCTATGCCGGCGCGCCTGCGCAGATGCGCGAAGCGGTCGAGCGCATCGGCGCCTGGCTGAAGGGATGGCCACGGTGAGTTCGCCGGATAGCGCCCTTGTGCTCTTCTCCGGCGGGCAGGATTCGACGGTGTGTCTTGCTTGGGCGCTGGAGCGCTTCTCGCGTGTGGAAACCGTCGGCTTCGACTATCGGCAACGCCACGTCATCGAGCTTCAGGTGCGGCCGCGCATCCGTGCCCGCCTGGCCGCGCAGTCGGCACGATGGCGGGAGCGGCTCGGGGAAGACCACGTCGTTCGCATCGAGGCGATAGCGGACATTTCGGAGAGCGCATTGACGCGGGAGGTGGCCATCGAAGTCGCCGAGTCGGGGTTGCCGACGACTTTCGTGCCCGGCCGCAATCTCGTGTTCCTGTCGTTCGCCGGCGCGCTCGCCTACCGGCGCGGGCTCAAACACCTCGTCGCCGGCATGTGCGAGACCGATTTCTCCGGATATCCGGACTGCCGAGACGATACGATCAAGGCGATGCAGGTCGCGATTTCGCTGGGCATGGATCGGCGCTTCGTCATCCACACGCCGCTGATGTGGATCGACAAGGCGGGCACGTTCGCGCTTGCCGCGGAGATCGGCGGCGAGCCTCTCGTCCAACTCCTTCTCGCCGAGACCCACACCTGCTATCTCGGCGACCGCGTGCACCGGCACGATTGGGGTTTCGGCTGCGGCACCTGTCCGGCCTGTCGGCTGCGCGCGGCGGGCTATGCGAAATGGAAAGCCGCGTGACGGCGGCTGCCACCTGACTTTCTCTGGACGAGGCTGACGATGAGCGACGTGTTGATGGATATTCTGCGCAAAGTGACGAGCGCTACGGTCACGACCATGCTGCTGCGCAAGGGCATCCGGCGTTGCTGGATGAGCGGGCCCAAACCGCTGGTCCCGGCCGGCGAGCGTGTGGTGGGTCCGGCATTCACCTTGCGCTTCGTGCCGGTGCGGGAAGACGTCGCCACCCCGGAAAGCTGGGCAAGTCCGATCTCGACGCGAGCCGCCATCGAGGAAATGCCGGCGGGCGCAGTCGTGGTCGCCGACGCGATGGGCGTATCGGGTGCCGGCATTTTCGGCGACATTCTCTGCGCTCGCATGAAGAAGCGAAACGTCGCAGCGCTGGTTACCGACGGCGCTCTGCGCGATCGCGCCGGTGTTCTGATGACCGCGCTGCCGGTCTGGTGCGCCGGCATCGCGGCTCCGGCCTCCGTCAACGGACTGACTTTCGTCGGCTGGCAGCAGCCGATCGGTTGCGGCGGTTGCGCGGTGTTTCCCGGAGACGTGATCGTGGCCGACGACGACGGCGCGGTAGTCATTCCGCAAGCGCTGGTGGAAGTCGTCGCCCGCGAGGGCGCCGAGCACGAGCTTTACGAGAGCTGGGTATTCAGCGAGGTGGAGAGCGGCGTCAAGTTGCCCGGCCTCTACCCGCCGAACGAGGAGGCCAAGGCGCGCTACGCCGCTTGGCGAAAATCGCGGTCGTGAAGCTCTAAATCGCTCGTCCGGATGTTTTTCGTTCTGTCGAAGGTTTTCGGCTTCATCGCGCTGCCGTCGAACCTCTTGATTACGATCGGGCTGATCGGCCTCGTTCTGTCGTGCACGCGGTTTCCGCGGTTGGGCGGTTGGCTGGTGGCGGCAAGCGTCGCACTGATCGCACTGGCCGGATGGTCGCCGCTCGGCAATGCGCTGATCGTGCCGCTGGAGCAACGCTTCCCGATTTGGGACGCCTCGCGCGGAGCGCCCGACGGAATCGTGGTTCTCGGCGGGGTCATCGCCGAGGACGTATCGGCGGCCCGCGGCGTGGTGGCGCTCAATGAGGCGGCCGAACGGCTCATCGTCGCCGCGGAACTGGCGCGTCGATATCCGACGGCTCGCGTCGTCTTCTCCGGCGGCAGCAATGCACTCATCATGGATGAAGCTCCCGAGGCCGGCTTTGCCGTGCAGCAGTTGCAAGCCTTGGGCGTTGCCCGCGAGCGCATCGTCGCGGAGGAGCAATCGCGCAACACCATCGAGAATGCGGTGTTCTCGCGGCTGCTGGCGGATCCCAAGCCCGGCGAGCGGTGGCTTGTGGTGACGTCGGCCTACCACATGCCGCGAGCCATCGCGGCGTTCAGGTCGGCGGGGTTCCCGGTCGAGGCCTATCCGGTCGACTGGCGCACGCGCGGTCCGATCGATGCGTTACGGCCGTTTGCATCGCTCGGCGACGGTCTGCGGCGGACGGATACCGCCGTGCATGAGTGGGTCGGACTCTTGCTGTACCGGATCACCGGCAGGACGTCCGAACTGTTTCCTCGCCCCTGACCCGCGCACCGTTCGCCTCGATGGTTCCGGGCGCGGTTTGCCGGCTGCGCTTCACCGATCTTTCACACTACGCCGGGATACTCCGCAACGTCGCGATTACACGTGATTCGAGCCGGCACCGGTCCATCGCGAACACACGCGATGGTGCGGGCGCATATCTTCCGGGGGAACGCGCCGTCATGCCGACCAAAATGTCCGCCATGCTTTCCGGCGAGGCTGCGCGGGGTCAAACCAAGGCTACCGCAAAGAGCGACCGGACGCGGACCGCGCTCGCTGTCCTATTCGCTGCGGCTGCGGTGCTGGTCGCATCCTTTCTCGCGGTCGCTGCAGGAATTGCTTGAGCATCGGCATCGGTTCCTATCGAGAAATGATGCGATCGACACCCAGTGTGGCGGTTCAGAAGTCCGCATCATTCTTTCGGCGCGCTCGTCATGCGGACTTCTGAACCAAAGCCACACTCGGTCAATAAGTTGCTAGTGTCCTTCGATTCCGAAGTTCGCAAACGAGGGCGCCGCATAATGATGCGAACTTCGGAATCGGGACACTAGAGCATGATCCGGAAAAGTGGATACCGGTTTTCCGAAAAGATCATGCTCCAAC
>Ga0187782_10001110_pt1 | contig 19324 bp, 17 predicted proteins | sample 0715_SJ02_MP15_2_FD_132454 | JGI IMG/M metagenome (GOLD analysis project Ga0187782, IMG submission 132454) | Tropical peat soil microbial communities from peatlands in Department of Meta, Colombia - 0715_SJ02_MP15_20_MG | ecosystem: Environmental > Terrestrial > Soil > Wetlands > Peat | place... | reverse complement strand
CTAGGGTCGCGTCACGACGCCGGCTGCGCAATGGCGACGATCTTCGCCGCCTTGTGGATCGCCTCGAGCGTGTCGCCGACGCATTTCCCAAGCAGGGCCTTGGCGAGGGGGGCGACGTAGGGCAGCTTGCCGTTGGCCGGATCGGCCTCGTCCTCGCCGACGAGGGTGAACGCGCGCTTCTCGCCGTCGGCGAGCTGCAGCGTGACAGTGTGGCCGAAGCGCGCCTGCGAGGTGTCGGCGATGGGGTGCACGATCTCGGCGCTGGAGCGGCGCGCAGTCCAATAGCGCAGCTCGCGTTGGGCAAGCGTCAGCGCGTGGAGGTCATCCTCGGCGGTCGCCCGCTCGATTTCCGCGTGATGGCGAGCGATCTCAGCCTCGATGCGCTTGAAACCCTGCGGCGTCACGAGGTTGCGGTGCGGGCTGATGGGCCGATCGGCGATGTCCTCGCGGACGATGTCGTCCTGCTCGCGGATGAAGGCGCTGCTCATTCCTATTTCCTGCTTTGATTCCTGTCAGGGCTGCTTGAACTTGAGAGCCGTGCCTACTCAGAATGGGGCCTCGGTCATTAAAACGCAATATAAGGACGACCGCGTGCTTAAGCACGCACCAACGGCCGATTTTTTCGCCTTGAGGCTTAAACCATGAGCGGCGTCTCCATCGAGCCGGCCGGCGCGAAGACCGAAGGCCCCTGCTCCTGCTGCGGCGCCGAAAGCTGCACGGTCTGGAGCTTCGCCTATCGGGACGGGTGGGCGGCGGCGGCCATTTCGTGCGCTCGACCGTGGGGCGCATCGACCTTCATGGCGCCCATATCGATCTGAACCTCGGGCCCTGCGGCGAAGACGCGCCGCCTCGCCTGCGCAGCGCCGTCAGCCTGGAATATCGTGACACGGCGGCCGGGCCATCGGTGTGCGTCACTGACGCCGATAGCCGCGAGATCGCGCAAAGCTCGCTGGCGGGCCGCGCACTGCAGCGCAGCGAGGTCATCGGCTCGCCGATCGCGGCCGAGGCCTTCGCGATCGTGGACGCCGTGCTGAGGCAAGACCCACGTCTCAACGGGGCGGAGAAGCCTTCGCCTCACTGCGTATAGCGCCACACGAACCACGTCTTGACGGCTTGCGTGAGCGCCCCGTAGCAGCACAGCGTCGCCGCCAGGATCGGCCAGTAGGCGGCAGGAAGCGGCGTGAACTCGAGGATGCGCCCGATCTCGGTATAAGGCAGCAGGACGCCGGTTAGGCTGACGACGAGCGAGGCGCCAATGAGCGTCGGGCTGGCGATGCTCTGCACGAACGGAATCTTGTCCGTGCGAATCACGTGTATGATCAGCGTCTGCGTCAGCAACGACTCGACGAACCAGCCGGTCTGAAACAACGACGGATTGCTCCATCCGTCGAACACGTGAATCATAACATAGAAGGTCGTGTAGTCGAAGATCGAGCTAATCGGTCCAATGAACACCATGAACTTGAAGATGTTCCCAATGTCCCATTTACGCGGGGCGGCGAGATATTCGGGATCCACGTCGTCGCTCGGGATCGCGGTCTGCGAGAAGTCATAAAGCAGATTGTTGGCGAGCACCTGGATCGGCAGCATGGGCAGGAACGGCAGCAGCACGCTCGCGCCAAGCACGCTGAACATGCTGCCGAAGTTCGAGCTTGCGCCCATTCTGATGTATTTGACGATATTGCCGAAAACTTTGCGTCCCTCGACGATGCCCTGATGCAGGACCATCAGGCTCTTCTCGAGCAGGATGATGTCGGCCGACTCCTTGGCGATGTCGGCGGCCGTGTCGACGGAAACGCCGACATCCGCGGCTCTGAGCGCCAGGCTATCGTTCACGCCATCGCCCAAGAAGCCGACGACATGCCCCTTCGCGTGCAGCGCCGCGATGACGCGCGCCTTCTGCTCCGGCGCCGTCTTGGCGAAGACAGAGATCGTTTCGCAAGCCTCGGAGAGCTCCGCGTCGCTCATGGCTTCAATCTCGGAGCCGATGGCGAGGCGATTGATGTCGAGACCAATGTCGCGGCAAATCTTGCGCGTCACGACATCATTGTCGCCGGTCAGGATCTTGACGGTCACGCCAGACGCCTTGAGCGCAGCTAGCGTCGAGCCGACGCTTTGCTTCGGCGGATCGAGAAAGGCGATGAAACCAAGCAGCGTCAACGCGCTTTCGTCCGAGACGGCATAGCGCGCTTTCGCAACTGGGAACTCTCGATAGGCGACGGCCAAAACGCGCAGCCCGTCCTCGTTGAGCGCCCGCGCCTTTTTGAGAACGAGATAGCGATGCGCAACCGAAAGCTTGCGCCTGCGACCGTCGATCTCGCAAAAGCCGCAAGCCGAGACCACCTCTTCGACCGCGCCCTTGCAGATCAGAAGCCTCGCTTCGTTTGTTTCGCCCGAAAGGCGTTGCAAGAGTCCCGCAAGTTTCCGTTCGGGCGCCGTTCCGACCTCCTCGAGAATGACGGACAGGCGCCGACGGTTGAAATCGAAGGGGATTTCGTCGACGCATCTATAGTCCTGGGCGAGGTCGAGCCCGCCGTGCTCCTCGACGTGCCGTAGAACCGCGCCGTCGAGCAGGCTCTTCAGACCGGATTGATGGCGGCTGTTCAAATATGCGTATTGCAGCGTCTTGCGGCTCGTCTTTCCTTGCAGGTCGAGATGCAGGCTGAGGACGATTCTATTTTCCGTCAGCGTTCCGGTCTTGTCGGTGCAGAGCACGTCCATCGCCCCGAAATTCTGAATCGCGTTCAGCCGCTTGACGATCACGCTCTTGCGGGACATGGCGATCGCGCCCTTGGCGAGATTGACCGTCACGATCATCGGCAGCAATTCCGGGGTCAGACCAACGGCGACGGCCAATCCGAAGAGCAGCGCGTCAGGCCAATCGCCCTTGGTGGCGCCGTTGACGAGGAACACCAGCGGCGCAAGGACCAGCATGAAGCGGATCATAAGCCAGATGAAGCGGTTCACGCCCTCGTCGAAGCTCGTGCGCTCTCGCCCTCCCGAGAGCTTGTCCGCGAGCCTTCCGAAATAGGTTTCGGCGCCCGTGCGCAGCACGACGCCGACTCCGAAGCCGCTGACCACGCTCGCCCCCATCAGCGCCAGATTTCGCGCGTCGAACGGGTTCACGACGACCTCCGCGCCGAGCGTCGCGCTCTTCTCGCAAGGCATGGCCTCGCCGGTGAGCGTCGATTGGTCGACGCAAAGGTCCTTGACGTCGAGCAGCCGCAGATCGGCCGGAATCATGTCCCCGGCGCTGAGGCGGACAATGTCGCCTCTGACCAGGATTTCGCTGCCGCGGTCCCGAAAACCGCCCGTGTCGCGGCGCCGCACATTGGCGCTGAGCTTGATCATCGCCTTCAGCTTCGCCGCAGCGGCGTTGGAGCGATGCTCTTGCACGAAGGCCATGAGGATGGCGATCGCGACGATCACAGATATGATGATCGCGGAATGGAGATCGCCGAGCAGATAAGAGAGGGCGGCGAGCGAAAGCAGCAGCAGGTTGAGCGGGTTCTTGGCGCGATCCCAGAATTCCCTGGCGAGGCTCGGCGCGCCGTTTCGGCCGACGACGTTCGGCCCGAAGGCCGCAAGGCGCGCCAACGCCTCCTCCTCATCCAGTCCTTCCAACCGTGCATTCACAAGGTCCAGGACTTCGGCTTCGCTCATGCTGGCGGCGGCGAGCAGCTCCCGCGACGGCTCGGGCTGGGAGCTTGGCTCCACAGTCGCCCGGGAGGGCGCCGCTCGCATGAAGTTCACACGGACAAGCAAAGCCCTCTCCTCCCGTTTTCCTCTCAGGCTCTTCGTCGAAGGCCGCCGAGGCCGCAGTTGAGCACAGGGGAGAACGCGCCGCCACGCCTTTGATCGCGGCGGCGCGGCGAGCGGCTATTTTTTCACGACATCCAAGAATATCGGTTCGCTTCCGCGCTGGACTCCCCGGACGCCAGCTGGCGGCGCATCTCGCCGCTTGCCCGGCGTCTTGACCAGCTGCGACGGCGAGACTCCCCATCGCACGAGCTCGCGGCGCACGGCGGCGATCCGCGCCTTGAATCGCTTCAAGCCATCCCTTTCGCCCTCATCGCCGAGCGAGACTTTGACCTCAGGGAAGCCTTTGAGAATTTGCGCAATCTCGCGCAGCTGCTCGCGAGCGGACAACGCCAGCGCCGGCTTTCCGGTCTCGAAGGCGAGCTTGTCAAGGTAGAAGCGCCTCGTCGCCGCCTGCGGCGTCGCGTCTCCTTTGAGAAAGGCGAGCAGCGCTCGCGCGACCGCGTCTATCGGCGCCTCAGAAACTCCAGTCGCTGGGCTTGGGGGGAAAGGGATTTCATGCGCCGGGCTTGCAGGCTGTTCGGCGCTGCTCTTTCGGTCGCCCGCTTCAGCAACTGCGGGCGCCTCAGAGGGTTTCACCGGCTGCCGCTGAGGCAGGAGCGCGACCGCGGCGAGCGCCGCCGTGAGCGCCAGCGCGACCCAGGCGATCGGCTGGCGCGCGCTCGCGCGGAGCCGCGTCGCCGCGACCGCCTCGGCGTGCAGGTGCCGGTGGTGTATGTCGGGATAGTGCGAGTGGGCATGCGTCAGCTTCTCATGGCGGTGCCAGTGCGTATGCGGCTCCTCGACCGCGCCGTCATGCGAATGCCGATGGTGCTCGTCGTGCGCATGGCTGTGCTCGTGCTCGAGCGCCTCATGCGTATGCATGTGCTGATGCCGCTCGGAAAGATGCATCCACAGGCCGAAGCCCATCAGCGCCGCGGCGGCGACAAGCCGCGAGGTGAGCGGATCATGCAGCATGAGGATCGCGCCCACGGCGCCGATAAAGGGCGCGAGCGAGAAATAAGCGCCGGTGCGCGCAGTCCCGAGATGCCGCAGGGCCAGCACGAACAGCACTAGGCTAACGCCGATGCCGAGAAAGCCGACCGCAGCCGCCGCGGCGACAATCGTCGACGGGAGCGCGGCGACGCCGCGAGACAAAGCGAGCGCCACATTGACCGAGCCCGCCGCGAGACCCTTGATCATAGCGATGATCACGGGATCGGACGACGAGAGCTTTCGCGTGAGATTGTTGTCGACGCCCCAGGAGAAGCAGGCGCCCGCGATGAGCAAGGCGCCGAGATCGAGCCTGACCCCCGTCCCGTCCCAAGAGATGATCGCGGCGCCGGCGAGGATCGCCAGCGCGCCGAGAAGGAGGCGGCGATCGACGTTTTCGTGAAAGGCGAGCCAGGCGACGACCATGGTCGCAAGGCCCTCGAGATTGAGCAGAAGCGAGGCCGACGAAGCCTCCGTACGCGCGAGGCCGAGCATCAAGAGCAGCGGCCCTGCGACGCCTCCGAAGGTTACGATCGCGGCGAGCCAGGGCAGGTCTGATCGCCGCAGCGGCGCCTCCGCCGAGAGAAGCCCAAGGCGGCCCCGTCCGAGATGGACCAGCGCGAGGCCGAGGCCTGCGCCGAGGTAGAGCAGCCCGGCGAGGATTTGAGGCTCGGCCTGCGTAAGCAGCAGCTTCGAGAAGGGCGTCGAGGCGCCGAACAAGAGCGCTGAGCCGAGCGCGAGCGGCACGCCGGGCCATCTGGGGGCGGAGTCGTCGGTCATGAGCCGAAGTCTATTGGACTCTCCCCGCGCAGAAAAAAAGGCCCGCCGAAGCGGGCCCTTCGAACCTTGCGCTTACTCGCGCCCGCCCGCCTGCCGGCGCAGGAAGGCGGGGATCTCCAGATGATCCTCCTCGACGCTGCGCGGCGGGGCGATGCGGCGGCCATGCTGATCTAGCCCGCCTTGCGGCGAAGGCGCCGGCGGACGCTTGGCGTATTCCCCATGGGCCGGCGCCGGCGCGAACGGGCGCTGCGTTGAGGGCGCCGGGGGGGAAGCGCCGGCCGCGGCGTCCATCGCGCCTTCCTGGCGGCTTGCGCCGAAGGACGCCAGCCGCTCGAAGATCGACTTGCGCCGCGCGTCCACAGCGGCGGCGTCGCCGCGCGCCTGGCGCAGCTGCTCTTTCGCCGGACGCGGGAAGTCCTCAATCTGCGGCATGCGGACCGTGCGCACCGGCTGCTCCGTCGCCGGCGGCGCGTAAGCCGGCTCCGGCTCCGGTCGGCGCGTCGGCGCGCGGGGCGCCTCGGCATAGGCCGGACGCGAGGGGGCCGCGACCGGCTCGATGTGCACCCCATGCGACGCCGGGTCATAGGCGGCGCGCTGCTGCGTCTCCTCATAAGCCGGCTCGTCATGATAGGCCGGCTGGGCCGGATAGGCGGGCTCCTCCGGCGTAGGCGCAGTCGCCTCCACTGCATGGATTGGCGCCGACGCGGGCGCGATCTTGACGGCGGCGCGGGCCTCGTTGACCCGTTGCGCTTGGCCGTGCATCTGTGCGCGCAGACGTTCGGTCGTCTGTTCGTTGAGAATCTCGGCCAGCGGGTCCAGGACGGTGATCGCGGCAGGATCGATGCCGGTCGCAACGACCGACACGCGGATCACGCCCTCGAGCGAGGGATCGAAGGTCGCGCCGAGAATGATGTTGGCGTCCTCGTCCACCTCCTGACGGATGCGGCTGGCCGCCTCGTCAACCTCGTAAAGCGTCAGATCGTTGGCCCCGGTGATCGAGATCAAGAGGCCGCGCGCGCCCTTCATCGAGACTTCGTCGAGCAGCGGATTGGCGATGGCCGCTTCGGCGGAGAGGATCGCGCGGCGCTCGCCGGAGGCCTCGCCCGTGCCCATCATCGCCTTGCCCATGCCGCGCATGACCGAGCGCACGTCGGCGAAGTCCAGGTTGATCAAGCCTTCCTTGACCATGAGGTCGGTCACCGAAGCGACGCCCGAGTAAAGGACTTGGTCGGCCATGGCGAAGGCGTCCGCGAAGGTGGTCTTCTCGGTCGCGATGCGGAACAGATTCTGGTTGGGGATGACGATGAGCGTGTCGACGCACTTCGACAGCTCGCTGATGCCCATATCGGCGACACGCAGGCGGCGCTGGCCCTCGAAATGGAATGGCTTGGTCACGACGCCGACCGTGAGGATGCCCATTTCGCGGGCGATCGTCGCGATGACGGGCGCGGCGCCCGTGCCGGTCCCGCCGCCCATGCCCGCGGTCACGAAGCACATGTGCGCGCCGACGAGATGCTCGCGGATTTCATCGCGCGCCTCTTCGGCGGCGGCGCGGCCGACTTCCGGCTGCGCGCCGGCGCCTAGGCCCTCGGTGACCTGAAGCCCCATCTGAATGATGCGTTCGGCGCGCGAGGATGCGAGCGCCTGCGCGTCAGTGTTCGCGACGAGGAAATCGACGCCGGACAAGCCCGACGCGATCATGTTGTTAACCGCGTTGCAGCCGCCGCCGCCCACGCCGCAAACGACGATCCGCGGCTTCAGTTCCCTCAGCTCGGGAGCTTTGAGTGTGATGGTCATAACCTTCAAGCCTTTCAATTCTAGCCGCGTTCACCAGTTCCCGCCGGAGCCTTTCGGCGCTCTCGCCACGAGGCCGCCCGGCGCTCTTCCAATCTGCGACCTGCGCTTCAGCTCTTCGAGCCTCGCGCAAGCCGCTAGAAACTCTCCATCAGCCACCGTCCCATGCGCGACATGTAGCCGTCGTTCCCCACAGCGCGCTTGCGCTCGCGATGAGACTCGAAATATTCGCGACCCGCGACCTGCGGATAGACGAAAGCTCCGAGCGCCGCCGCGAAAGCCGGGCCGCAGGCGGCCTCGGGCAATCCTTCGACGCCGATGGGGCGGCCGACGCGCACCTGCCCGCCGAGAATGCGCCGGGCCGCTTCCGCGACGCCGGTGAGCTGGCATGCGCCGCCGGTCAGCACGACGCGCTGTCCGGCGCTTGCGCCATAGCCGGACTTTGCGAGGCGGTCGCGCAAAAACTCCAGCGTCTCCTCGATGCGAGGACGGATGATGCGCACGAGATGCGACTTCGGCGCCTGCGCTGGATGCTCGCCGCGCTCGCCGACATGCGCGTAAGTGACGGTCTCGTGCTCGTCGCAATGCGAGGCGAAAGCCGCGCCGTGAAAGGTCTTCAGACGCTCGGCGTCGGAAACGCGCGAATTGAGCACCCGAGCGATATCCATGGTGACATGGTTGCCGCCAAGAGTCACTGCGTCGACATGCGCAAGCTCGCCGCCTATGAACACCGCAAGCGAGGTCGAGCCTGCGCCCATGTCGATGACCGTGACGCCCATCTCGGCTTCGTCCGGCTCGAGCACGGAGAGGCCCGCGACGTAGGGCGCGGCGACGGCCGCGTCGATCGAAAGATGCGCGCGCTCGGCGGCGAGCATGAGGTTGCGCGCTGCCGCCTGATCACAGCTCGCGACGTGCAGATCGACGCCAAGCTCCTCGCCGATCATGTTGCGCGGCTCGCGCAGTCCGCTCACGCCGTCGAGCGAGAAGCCGATCGGCAGCGAGTGCAGCACGAGCCGGCCGCTTGTCGTCGGATGCGTGGCGGAAGCTTCGAGCACGCGATGCACGTCGTAATCGGCCACCTCGCGTCCGCCGATCGCGACCTTCGCGGCGAAATGCTGCGAGGCCAAGCGTCCGCCGGAGGCGGTGACAATGACGCGCTCGATGCGAAGGCCGGCCATGCGCTCTGCGGCGTCCACGGTCTGGCGGATGGCGCTCTCGGCCTCGTCCATGTCGACGACGAGACCGTTCTTGACGCCGCGCGAGCGCTGATGGCCCAGCCCTAGCACTTGCGTCTGGTGCGTGCGCCAGTCGTCGCCAGCGCGATGGCGCGCGGGGGCCAGGCGCGCGATGACGCAGGCGACCTTCGAGGTGCCGACGTCAAGAGTCGCCACCGTCGCCCCGCGTCGCGGCGAGAGCTGCTTCATACGCTTTGCGTTCGACCGACTCATGTCTTGCCGCCACTCTTGACTGCTTTATGCGGGCTCGCCGCGGCGAGCGCCGCGGCGCCTTCTTCCGTCAGCCGCACCGCCACGCGGTCGGGCAGACGCAGATCGATCGACATCAAATCCTTGTCGAGGACGCGCGCTTCGCGCTGCAGGCGCAGCAGCAGGCCGACCGCGGCGCCAGGATCGCGCTCCGGCAGCTTGACCTCGACGCCATTCTTCATTTGCAGCGACCAGCGGCGGTTGGAGACGAGAACGCCCGCCTTCACGCGCGAGGCGAGATCGCCCATGCCGTTGAGCAGGGCGAGAAACTCCGGCAGCCTTTTGCCGGCGTTCTCGCCAACCACGAAAGGAAGCCCGAGGAAGCGCTGGTCGTTGAGCCTGTCGATGACCGTTCCGTCGGCGGCGATGATAGAAAGGGCGCCATCCATCTGCCACAGGGCTGCGGGCTCGCGCTCGGTGAGGCTGATCACGAGCCGGTCGGGATAGAACTTCATGACCCGCGCATCCTTGACGAGCGCGAGCTGCATAAGGCGCTTCCGCACCTCGGCGGCGTCAAGGAACAGCAGCGAGGCGCGCGGATCGACGCCGGCGGCGGCGAGGATCTCGTTCTCGCGCAGCTGCGCCTGGCCGGAGATCGTCACGGCGCTGATCGGAAAGCCTATAGCTCTCGCCGCGATGTCGCCGGGGGCGCCCTCTTCGGCGATAAGGCGGTCGTAGCCGCCGCCATTCACGAAACCCAAAGCCGCTGGGCCGCCAAGCAGAATGGCGAGGGCCAGCGCGTTGACGCCAGGCGTCAGAGCGATCGCCGTGAGGCGGTCAAGCCGAGAGCGGGCGGGGCGCGCGGGGGCGGGCGTTTGCCTGGACGCCGAGCGCGGGACGGCGGGGATCGCCGGCGTGAAGCCGCCCATCGGGACGGCGGCGGCGAAGGCATGCGGCGCCGATGGCGCCGCAAGGCGCTCTCTCAGCGATCGCAGGAAGCGTCGTCCACCATCCATCGGACCAACTCGCCAAACGAAAACCCGGCATGGGCGGCCATTTCGGGCACAAGCGAGGTCTCGGTCATGCCGGGTTGCGTGTTGACTTCCAGCACGACCAGCGCCCCGGTTCCGTCGGGTCGATCGTCGAAGCGGAAGTCGGCGCGGCTGACGCCGCGGCATCCCAAAGCTCGATGAGCCTCGAGCGCCAACTGTTGAACTTTTAGGTAAAAATTCGGTTTAAGGTTTGCAGGAAGTATATGCGTCGAGCCGCCTTTGATGTATTTGGCTTCATAGTCGTACCAACCGCCGCCGGCGGCGACGATTTCAATAACGTCGAGAGGCCTGTCGCCCATCACCGCGCAGGTCAGCTCGCGACCGGCGATGAACTCCTCGGCGAGCATGAAATCGCCATGCGCCCAGTCGCCGCGCGTCAATTCCTGCGGCGGATGCTCCTGGTCCTCGCGGACGATGAACACGCCGAAGGACGAGCCCTCCGACACAGGCTTCAACACATAAGGTCGCGGCAGCGCATGTTTTCTCGCCGCGTCCAGCCTATGCAGGACGCAACCCTTCGGCACGGGCACGCCCGCCGCCGCCATGATCGACTTGGCGACCTCCTTGTTCATCGCTGCGGCCGAGGCCAGCACGCCCGAATGCGTGTAGGGAATCTGCAAGAGTTCCAGCACGCCTTGAATCACGCCGTCCTCGCCGTAGCGCCCGTGTAAAGCGTTCAGCGCGACGTCGGGCTTGAGCTCCGCAAGGCGTTGCGCGATGTCGCGGCCGACGTCGATGCGCGAGACGCGAACGCCCTCGCCCTCGAGCGCCCTGGCGCAGGCCTCGCCGGAGCGCAGCGAGATTTCGCGTTCGGCGGAGAGCCCGCCCATGAGCACTGCGACATGTTTTTGCAAGTGACGAGCCTTTCCGCGCTAACGCCAGACGACGATTCGGAAGCCATCCGGAGCGTCATGACCGGGCTTGTCCCGTCGTCATCTGCGCCGGGACGCTTAAGGAATGTTTCGAGGTCTGCGGCGTGCTTTATCAGCGCCGGTTTGGTTTGCAAGCGGTCACCGTGTGATCAGCCTCGATCTTCGTTCACGATGTCTTAAAATTCATGTTTTCGGCGGTTTTTGGTCGAGGAGACGTCGCGCGCGAAGCGCTTGCGGGCGGAGCGCGGCTTCTATATGAGGCTCGCGGGGCCTCGTGGCGGAGTGGCTACGCAGAGGACTGCAAATCCTTGTACGGGGGTTCGATTCCCTCCGAGGCCTCCAGGCCGAGCCTTGTCCGAACCGGGCAGATAGGTGATAGATTGTTCCTAAGACATAGGTGAAACCCGTGGCCCGAACGGGTCGCCGAAGGGTTGCAAGGTTTTCTGCTCCAGGCTGCACGATGACCCAAAGCGCCCTCTCTCTAAATGACAAGTCCCTCCAAGACGCCCGCTTGAGGCCGCCGGCTCTGGGGCGCGCCTTTTTCCTCCCTCTCGACAAAAATCTGGCGACGCTTTCTGTCGCCGTTTTCGCCTTTTTGGCTGCCGCGCTGTTTTCGCTCGCGCCCGCCAGGGCCGCCGAGCCGTCGCCCTGCGCAAAATTCGCTTGGCCTCTCGCGAAAGAGCAAGGCTGGTTCGCCGCGCAGGACTTGCGGATGATCGAAAGCGGCGCGCGGACCGATCCGAACGGCGCGGTCGCCGTGAAGCTGCGTCCGTTTTCCGAGGTCGCCTTCGCCAAACAGCCGGAGCGCCACCCGAAGACGCCGGAAAGCTTCGGCGCGACGATCGAGGTCGCGGCTCCGTCCCAAGCAGGCCGCTATCAGATCACGCTCTCGGACGAAGCGTGGATCGATGTGCTTCAAGGCGGGGCCTTTCTGAAGTCCGCTGCCTTCAGCGGCCGCAAGGGCTGCCCTCTTGCGCGCAAGAGCGTGCGCTTCGACATCGGTCCGGCGCCCTTTACCGTTCAGATCAGCGGCGCGCCGATCGACCATATCAATCTTGCGATCTCGCCGGCGGAAGACCACTGATCAATCTCTCCGACCGCAGCACGAAGCGTGCAGCGGGCGAGACAAGCGAGGACTTGTTGCGGCTGGTGGTCGAGCGAGAGGCCGCCGCCGGGGGCGGGACTCCCCACCGTTTGTAAAGTCCCATCAAGGGCGAGGATAGCGGCTTTTCGCCGGGAGGCTCGAGTTGAAGAGAGTCCGGGATTCGAGCATCGCGCAGGCGACGGCGAGCAGCCCGATCTTGGCTCCGGGCCGTTTGGGGCTTTCGGCGAGCGTCATGGTCGCCAGGGCGACGGAAGGCGTCGGCGAGCTCGAGCGCTGCCTTTCCACTTGCGCTAACTTAGGACGGCGTCACTTTCCAGCCTACCCACCACAATCCGCAATGAGTCATGGATATGGTCTTTCGCGACGATGAATGCCGCATGCGCAACGACCATGCCCCGGCAAACCTGACCACCATCAGGCGCGCGGCCTTCGCCTTCCTAGAGCGAGCGTCAGCCAAGGAGTCCATGCGCGCAAGACGCAAGCGAGCGGCTCGGGAAGACGGCTTCCTCAATAGTGTCGTCGTTCCATGAGCCTTCACCCGATCCCCTTGATGATCGCGCAGGTGGCGCGACGCTCGCGGCGCTTCGGCTATCAAGTCACCCGCCGCAACGTGAGATTGATTCGCGCTCCGCCCGCGAGCAGCTCGGGCGGCAGCGGCGCCGGCAGGGTGGGCAAGATGCGGTCGACGCCGTGGTGGCGAAGACGCGACTCGCCCCCCAGCACGAACACGTCGCCCGAATGCAGCACGAAGGACTGCGTCGCGCCGCCGCGCTTTGTCCCGCCGAGGCGGAAGCGGCAGTCGGCCCCGAGCGAGATCGACAGCACCGGGGCCGCGAAATCCTTCTCGTCGCGATCGAGGTGCAGGCCCATGCGCGCGTCCTCGTCATAGACGTTGACGAGGCATGCCTGCGGCGGCGCCGGATAGGCGGCCAGCCGCTGCCACAGCGCAAGCAAGGTCGCAGGAATCGGCGGCCAGGGCTTGCCCGTGAAGGGATGGCGCGGTTCGTAGCGGTAGCCGTGCTCCCTGTCGGAGAACCAGCCGAAATCGCCGCAGTTCGTCATGCGCACCGACATCGGCGCGCCAGTGCGGGGCATAGTCGAGACATAGAGCGGCGCCCGCGCGACGATCCCAGCGATCTCGCGCGCGAGCGCCTCCTGCGCAGCGGGCTCCAGCAGCCGGCGATGCAGAATGGCGCCGGGCGGCAATTCTGTCTGAGCCTCGGCCATGACTGCCAGTCCCGGAATCTCACTTCTGATGGCGCCGCGCGGATGACAGCCCGCGCTCTATTTGAAATAATGCCGATTTCCGCCAAACGACAAGTAGGAGGCGCAGATGATGAACCTCGTGGCTTTGCAGGCGAACGCGCCAAATCTCCTCGCGTTCGAGGAGCGCTACAGGGCCGGCAAGGCGCTACGCGATGCGACGCCGCGGGAGAAATTGGGCGATTTCTCCACCGCCGACCGCGATCCGGTCGCGATCATCGCCGAAACCAACAAGACCCGGGTGCAGACGCTTGTGCCGATCCGACGCGAGCGCATGGCGGCGTCGGCTTTCGCCTTTCTGCGCGGCGCCGCGGCGGTCATGGCGTCCGATCTTGCGGGTGAGCCCATGCCAGGTATTCCGGTTCAGGCCTGCGGCGATTGCCATCTTATGAATTTCGGGGCGTTTCTTTCGCCTGAGGGCAATTCGCTGTTCGACATCAACGATTTCGACGAGACCCTGCCCGGCGTCGATTTCACCGTCGACGTAAAGAGGCTCGCGGCGAGCTTCGCGGTCGCTGCGCTCGCCGCAGGCGACAGCGACAAGAGCGCGCGGCGCATCGCCAAGGGCGCGGCCGCCGCCTATCGCGAGCGCATGGCCAAGCTCGCAGAGTTGTCGCCAATCGAGGCCTGGAATTCGCGCATGCTGGTTCAGCGCGAGGCTGCCGACCTCTTTGACGACAAGCTTGCGAGGAGCCTGCGGCACGCGGCTGGGCACAAGCATCCCGAACGAGATGGGGACGCCGACTTCCCTCACGTGAAACGCGATCCCGAAAGCGGCGAATGGCGCATCGAGGATCGCCCGCCGCTGATCTATCACATAGAGCCAAGCGGCGACCCCTCGGTCAACGTCGATCTCCCGCGCGTCTTCGCTCAGGTCGCGGAGACGCTGCCGATCGAGGTCAAGCAGCTCCTGCCGCGTTACAAGCTCGCCGACGACGCCTTCAAGGTGGTTGGCGTCGGCAGCGTCGGCACCTATTGCGCAATCGGCCTGTTCATGGCGCCGGACGACTACCCGCTGTTCTTGCAGCTCAAGGAAGCGCTGCCCTCAGCGATGGAACGGCTGCACGGCGAGAACGGCGCCGCAGCCAACTCCGGGCTCAAGCCCTGGCTCGGCCAGCAGGGCGCGCGCGTCGTCTCCGGCCAGCGCATCATGCAGGCCGCGTCGGACGTCTTTCTCGGCTATACGCGCGACGAAGCCTCGGGCCGCGAATTTTACGTGCGCCGCCTGAAGAACCGCCGGCTCGGCTCGGTCAGCGAGCTCTTGGAGGCCAAGGCGCTGCCGCAATATGCGACGCTCTGCGGGCGCACCCTCGCGCGCGCCCATGCGCGCTCGGGCGACGCCGCGACACTCTCGGGCTATATGGGCAAGAGCGAAGCCTTCGACGACGCCATCGCCTCCTTCGCCATGCTCTACGCCGCCCAGAACAAAAAGGATTTCGAAACCTTCGTCCAAGCCGCTGCGCCGCAGGGCGAGCATGAGACTCCGACGAAGTCGGAAAGATCGACGGGATAACTTGCAAGTCTTGGACGCTTCGGTCAAAAAATAGACTTCTTTTCCCCTTCCTTTTGCGCCAAGCGAGGTCGCGGAAGCGAGGAGCCGATGTCCGCCCTGACCCGAGAAGAGCTGATCGAGGCGTGCGCGGCGCTCTACGCCGCGGCGAACGACAATTTCATGCTGCCGCCGCTGATTCATGGCGCCGGCGACGCGCAGGCCGCGTCGCGCTCGTCTTATCGGTGCCTCGGCGGCGACATTCGCATCGAGTTCGTCGTCGCCTTTGACGCCGAGCAGGTGCGCCAGAGCGGGTTTCCCTTGGAGAAGCTCCCGGTGCGCTTCAAGGCCCAGCTCTCCGACCGCGAGGGGCGAGACTTGCCGATCCCGCTTGGGGAGACGGAGATGGCGGCGCTGACATACGCCTTTCTGCTCGGCGTGAAGGCGCCGATCAGCCTCGAGCTCGACGACGACGCTCCCGAAGGCAAGTGTTCGATCCAGCTCGCGCCGACCTTTTTCGTCGAGTGGCGGCAGCCTTTCGAGACGGGCGAGCAGATAACCTCCGAGCAGATCTGCCGCAGCGTCGGCCGGAGCCTCTGTGGGAAGTCGCGGGAGTTTTTCATAACCGAATCGGACGGCGTCTCGATCTGGAGCCTGCGCGCTGCGCAGGAGCTTTTGGGGGAGCCGAAGCCTTCGGCGGACGAGCTGTGGACGCGTTTTTCGCCGACGCTTCTGCTGCCGGGCGCGGCTCAAGCGGTGTCGGCGACGATCGCGCGGATCGAGCCGCCAGCGCCGGCGGCGCTCGCGCCGATGGGCGCGCTCCGCCGCCCGGAGGCGCGAAAGCTCCGCTATGCCGCTGCGGCGGCGCTCGCGCTGATGTCGGCGTTCGGCGCGTCTCGGTTCTTCGCCGCCCCCCACGACGGCCCCGGTCCCCGCATCGAGATGTCGCTCTTGACGCCAGCGCCGCCGCGGGACGAAGAAGGGCGCGAGCCCGTCTTCGAGCCCATGATCGTCGCCTCGGTCGAGGCGCCTTTCGATCAACAGGCCGAACCGCCGGCGCCTCTCTCAGCAGCCCGAGAGTCTGCGATCGAACCCGCGGCCGTCGCCGAAGCCGCGGCCGAAACGCCGATCGCCCCGCTCATCGTCGCGCCCGGACCCAAAGCGGCGCCGATGCCGCCGCGCAAGCCGATTGCGGTCAGCAAGCTGGCGGCCGCCGTTGCGAATGCCAGCGCCGTTCCTCCTGCGCAATCCGGGTCGCGCAACGTCGCGCGCCAGCCGAGCAGCCCTCTCGACTTGGTCGGTCGGGCTCTGAGTCGCTTCACCACGGACTTCGCAAAGGGCTTCCATCGGCTGACGACGCTGTAGTCACCCTTGCCGGACGAGCTTCTCGAGCGTCGTCTCGCAGCGCGCGCCGCCGCAGCATTTTTGTAAAGCCTCGGCGAAAATGCTGTCGCCGCCGGCCACGGCGGCGAAAAGCGTCATGCTTGAGACGAACTTCCGCCAGTCGGGAAAGCCGAAAATCTCCTCGACCGAGCGTCCGTGCGCGCCAATGACGAGCCGGGCGCATTCTTGGAGACGTGGGCCAAGCTTCGGGTGCCGCAGATAGGCTTCGGCTTCCGCACGCGAGCTTATGGCGTAAAGCTGCGAGGTGGAGGTGAGCCCGAGACCTTCGATCTGCGGAAAAACGAACCACATCCAGTGGCTGCGCTTGCGCCCCGCCTGCAACTCGGCGCGGACGGTCTCGAAGATCGGATCCTGCGCCTCGACAAAGCGCTGAAGGTCGAAGGGGTCGGATTGCGAGGACGTTGGAGCCTCCGTCACGCGCTTGCCTCGAACGCCGCTGATCGCGCGCGGGGGCCGCCGTGCGGGCGCTTCACCCCATCTCCGCCAGGGCGGGGCAGGAGCCGCAGGGCGTTCCGCCCGCCATGGCGGGACAGGCGGCTTCGCTCGGGCCGCCCGGGGCGGGCTTGGCGATCAGCGACAGTAGCCGCGCCGGCGCCTCGGCGCCGCAGGCGGGACAGGGCGGGGTTTCGTCGACGCGGGCCAGCGCCTCGAACTCGTGTCCGCACTCTTTGCAGGCGAAGGCGTAAAGCGGCATCAGAATCCCCCTTCAAGCGGTCGCAAGGAATTGCGCAATCTCGTCCATGAGCGACAGGCGGCGCCTCTTCATCGTCTCCAGCGTCTCGTCGGCGACGGGCTCGACATCCGTCTCCATGCGATGAATCGTGCGGTTGATCTCGTGATAGTGCTCGGCGAGCTTGGCGAAATGCGCGTTGGATTCTTTAAGAATCCTGATGGCTTCGGCCTGATCGGGGAATTGTTCCGAAAGTTCGTGGGCGACGTGGCTCATGCGATGCTCGGTTGTGCTCGCGAATCACGCGAACTTCAGCCGCTCGCGGCTCGCGACGATCTTGTGAAGAAATGGCGAGAGAGACGGGACTTGAACCCGCGACCTCCGGCGTGACAGGCCGGCGCTCTAACCAACTGAGCTACTCCCCCACGGGGCCCCGCTGCAAGCGAGGAGAGCCGGATAGGACAGGCGCCCTATCCCTGTCAAGGCGCTGCGGCGCAGCGCGGCGAAAATCCAAACTCCCTTGCGCAAAGCTGGACCGAGCGATACACCACGCACACATATATGGCGTTTTGCCGGCCCCGGTTCAGGGGCGCTATGTTCCTCGCATCGTGAAAACCAAAAGGCGGCAATGCCGGGACCGAAGGGCGTTGATAATGGGCAAGCAACAGACTTTCCTCCGCCTGACGCTTCCGCTCGCTGTCTCTTTGGCGATCGCGTCGCCCGCCTCTGCGCAGACGCAACCGCCCGCTCCTGCGGGTCAAGCCGTGGCGACCGACAATGACGAGTCTGGGCATGTCAGGCTCCAGCACGCGCCCAAGGTTTCGAAGTTCGAAGCGCGCCGCATCCGTCACGCCTGCCGCGAGCGCGCCAATGAGCGCGGCGTCAAGGGCGCGGAGCGCGAGGCGTTTTTGTCGCGCTGCTTCTTTGGTCGGCGCGTGACGCGAAAAGAGAGGCGGGAATGCGCCAAGCTCGCCGCGGCGCAGGGAATCGGCGACAGAACCGCCCAGCGCGAGTTCGTCAACAAGTGCGTCAGGGAGGGTCGCGGCCCGGCGAAGCCGGGCGAGTAGCCCGCGCAGACGTCAGAGCTCGCCCTGCAGGAACGCGCGCACTTTGTCCGCCTCGATCGACTTTTCCACGAAAGCCTCGCCGATGCCTCGCGCGAGCACGAAGGTCAGCGCCCCGCGCTCGACCTTCTTGTCCTGGAACATGGCTTCGAGGATCGCTTCTGGCCCGACGCTCCACCCTGGAATGTCGGAGATCCTGGTCGGCAGCCCGACGCTTTGCAGATGTCGCTCGACGCGCATGGCGTCCTGGGCGGGACAGAAGCCCAAAGCGCGCGAGAAGCGCATGGCGAGCACGAGGCCGATCGCCACGCCCTCGCCATGCACGAGACGGGCGTTGTCGTAGTCGACGAGCCGTTCGAGCGCGTGTCCGAAGGTGTGGCCGAGGTTGAGCAGCGCGCGGTCGCCCTGCTCGGTCTCGTCCCTGGCGACGATGCGCGCCTTGGCCTTGCAACTGACGGCGATGGCGCAGATCTGCTCTGGCTTGCTGCGGAAAACAGCGTCGCCGTCGGCCTCCAGCCACTCGAAGAAGCGGCGGTCTCCGATGAGGCCGTATTTGACGACTTCGGCATAGCCGGCGCGAAATTCGCGCAACGGCAGGGTCTCCAGCGCGTCCACGTCAGCGAGCACGAGCGAAGGCTGATGGAAGGCGCCGATGAGGTTCTTGCCATGCCGCGAGTTCACGCCGGTTTTGCCGCCGACCGAGCTGTCGACCTGGGCCAAGAGCGACGTCGGGATCTGCACGAAGCGCGCCCCGCGCCGCAGGCTCGCAGCCACGAAGCCCGCGAGATCGCCGACGACGCCGCCGCCGAGCGCGACCACAACGTCGCGCCGCTCGATCTTGGCCGCGAGCGCGTTATCCAGCACCTCGCCGAAGACGGAAAGAGTCTTCGAGCCCTCGCCGGGCTCGACCGTGATGGCGACGCTGCGCAGCCCTGCGGCCTTCAGGCTCGCCTCCAGCGCCGGCAGATAGAGCGGCGCGACGTTCTTGTCCGAGACGATAGCGCAGGCCGAGTCCGGCGCGAGCGCGGCGATGCGCTCGCCGGCTTCGGCGAGGAGGCCCGAGCCGATGACGATGTCATAGCTGCGGTCGCCAAGAGCGACGCGCACGCTCTCGCGATGCTCGGGCGCGCCAGGCGCGGGATAGGGGTGGGGCGCGTATTGCGTCATGAGCGTCGGCGATTCTTTTGATTTGGTTTCGTTGAGCGCGGGCAGGCTTTCGTCGAGGGCATCGAGCGCCGCCTCGACCATGACGTCCTGCGGATCGTCCCGCGAGACCACGCGGAGGTCGGCCAACGCGTAGATCGGATTGCGCTCGTCCATGAGCTTGCGCAAGGTCGCGGCGGGATCGGCGGTCTGCAACAGGGGGCGGTCGTTCTTGCGGCGCACGCGTTTGAGCAGAGTCTCGTGGTCGGCGTCGAGCCAGAGCGAGACGCCGCGCTCGCGCACGCGCTGGCGGGTGCGCGGGTTCATGAAGGCGCCGCCGCCGGTGGCGACCACTGCGGGTCCTTGATGCAGCAGCCGGAACATGACCCGCCGCTCGCCATCGCGGAAGTAGCTCTCGCCGAAGCGCGCGAAAATCTCGGGGATCGAGAGGCGGGCGGCGGCGGCGATCTCGG
>Ga0187782_10001108_pt1 | contig 19337 bp, 21 predicted proteins | sample 0715_SJ02_MP15_2_FD_132454 | JGI IMG/M metagenome (GOLD analysis project Ga0187782, IMG submission 132454) | Tropical peat soil microbial communities from peatlands in Department of Meta, Colombia - 0715_SJ02_MP15_20_MG | ecosystem: Environmental > Terrestrial > Soil > Wetlands > Peat | place... | reverse complement strand
GCGTGCGATCGCTGCCGGGTACTTCGCCGTTCCTCGACGGATCACCCTCATCGACCTGGCCAGAGAGGTGAATCGGAGCAAGTCGGCCGTCTCCGAGACGATGGCACGGATCGAGCTCAAACTGCTCGAGAGCGCGCTCTACCTTCCCTCGTTCGGTACCTAGCTTCGGCCACCGCTGGATGGATTCGCAGGGTCGCTCGGCATCCACGGGCTGGGAAGGCCGACTCGTGGTCCGGCAGGCGCCGGGGGGCGGATGAGTGCGAGCTGTGCCGGCAATCAGCAGGAACGGCGGAGGCCACGATGCGTGCCGCGCGGATTGTTTCTCGACCCTCACATCCCGGGCGGGTTCTCCCAGATCATCAGGAGGTTCCCCTCGGAATCCTTGAAGTAGGCCGCCGACCCGAACCGTTCGATCGCGATCGGACCCTCGATCCGCGTCTCCGAGCTCACCCGGTTTGGTCGTTCGAACTTGACCTTCTTGCGCTGGAGCTCCTGGACCGTCGAGCGAATGTCGGTCACCACGAACGTCGTGTACGCGAGCTTCCGCTTCTCGAGCTTCCCCGGCGCGACGAGCCAGACCTGGCACCCGCCGAGCTGGATCGACGCCCAGTAGTTCTTCATCCCACCCGAGCCTCGCATATTGAGCCGGGCGCCGAGCGTCTTCGTGTAGAAGCGCAACGCCCGCGTCATGTTGCGCACGGTCACGAGCTGAACCAGTTCCGTACCGTCTTTCATCCGATCTCCTCCGCCCGGCGCCGATGCAGCGCCGGAGCTGCCGTCCCAGTAGCGTTCCCTAGTTAGCTGTGGCGCTGTCGGACTGGCCACTTCGGGAGGAAAAACGCGTCGCTCGGAACGGCGTGAGGTCGAACCCGGCCGCGTCGCCCTCGGCCAGCCGGGCCGCCACCTCTCCGAGAACGCTGGTGAACTTGAAGCCGTGGCCGGAGCAGGCGCTGACCACCACCACGTTCGAATGCCGGGGATGCCGGTCGATCACGAAGTCGCGGTCCGGGGTGAGGGTGTAGAGGCACGTTGTCCAGGCGCTGACCCGAGGCTCGACGCCGCGGAGGGAATGCTCGGCGAATTCCCGTGCCTCGCGCGCCTCCGACTCCGAGAACGCGCGATCCGCCGTCTCGGGGCTCGTCGCGCCCTTGCCGCCCCAAGACCCCACCTTGACCCCGTCTCCGAAGTCCGGCAACCCGTACTTCTCCCGATCGGCGCCCTGGTCCCAGAGGAAGACGGGCATTCGGCCCGGTCTGACCAGCGGGCCCTCCGCCGTGGGGAACCACGTGACGACCTGCCGTTCGATCCGCAGCGGGAGTCCCAGGTCCCGGAGGAGTCCGCCCGTCCATGCGCCCGCCGTGAGCACGAGCGAGCGCGCTCGATACTCTCCGCGCGCGGTTCGGACCTCGACCCCCTCGGATGACGCCGACCAACGGATTACCGGTTCCGAGAACCGAAGCTCCGCGCCACCGTTCCGAGCGCCATCGCAGTGGCTGCGGATGCAGTTCTCGGTGAAGAGCGCCCCCGCCGCGGGATCCCACACGGCGGCCTCGTCGTCCCGGACCTGGAATTGCGGGAATCGGTCGCGAACGGCGTCCGCCGAATACACCTCGTGCGGCAGCGAGAGGGTTTCGGCCGTCCGCCGCGCCCCCGACACGAGTCGGCTTCCGGGGCGGCCGAGGAAGAGGCCCCCCGTCTGCTGGATGATCGGCGTGCCGGATTCGCGCTGGAGCAGATACCAGAGCTCCTGTGCCCGACGGACCATCGGGACGTACATCGGGCCCTCCGAGTACGCGGTGCGGTAGATGCGGGTCTTGCCGTGCGACGACCCGTTCGCGTGGAGCAGCTCGAACTGTTCGAGGCCGAGCACGTTCTGTCCGTTCGCTGCGAGGTGATAGGCGGCGGACGATCCCGCCCCGCCCAGCCCCACCACGATCGAATCGTATCGAGCCAACGGTCCCTCGCTCCCGCCGAGCAGCATCGAACGTCGGCGAACGATAACGTTCGTCCCTCCCCGGCCCCTTTAGATAAAACGGTCCGCTGACCCGGGAGCGTCGGGCCCGGCGCCGGACGCAGCGCGATGACGAAACGGGATCGGTACGACGTGGTCATCGTTGGCGCCGGCGCGTTCGGCCTCGCCTCCGCCTACCATCTGATCGAGCGTCACCCGGAGCTGTCCGTCCTGGTGGCCGAAGCGCGGTCCGGTCCGGGGGAGGGGTCGATGGGCGCCAGCGCGGCGATGGTCCGCGACGTGTTCAGTTCCCCCGACAACCATCTGCTGGCGAAGAATTCGATCTCCTTCTACCGTCGTCTGATGCAGGAACACGAGGAGCTCCGGACCCCGGTTCCGCTCCTCGACCTCTACGGCTACCTCTGGCTTCTACCGGAAAGCCATCTTGACGAGTACTACGCCTTCGTCGACCGGCGCACGGGATCGATCGACGCGGAACGGGTGGGCCCTGACGGGCTCCGAACGTGCCCGGGGCTCGAGCTATCGCCCTCCCGATGGTACGAAGGGGACGGGGGCGCGCCTCCGGCGGCGATCGCCGGAGGTCTCTTCGGACGGAACTGCGGCGCCGTCTCGCCCGAGATGCTCGCAAAGTACTATCGCGATGCGGCCGGGGCCCGGGGCGTCGAGTTCGCGTTCGATTCGGTCGTGCAGCGGCTCTCGTTCGAGGGCCGCGAAGAGATCCTCCTGCACGAGCCGTCGAAGAGCCCGTTCGCGTTCCAGCGGAGCATGCCCGGACGGCTTCGGATCTCGCGCGTCGACTTCGGTGACGGTCGCTCGGTCGGGGCCGACACCGTCATCGTCGCCGGGGGTGCCTGGTCGAGCCGGATCCTCGACCCGCTCGGCTTTGCGACCGACTGCAGCCCGCGACTGCAGATCCTCTACGCCGTCTCGGGGCCGGCGGTCGACGACCTGCTGCGCTGGCAACCGCCCGTGCATCCGATCGATACTGACCGCGGGAGGTCCCGGTTCCCGTTCGTGATCCTGCCGACCGGCATCACGCTGAAGCCGCTCTTCCCCCAGCGTCACCTCTGGGTGGGGCTCATGGACGACATCGCCCACCCGATCGGGACCCGCGAAGATCCGGCGCGCGACGGGCGCCTCGACTTCAACATGGCCGAGATGGGCGACCGGGCCGCCTTCGCGACCGATGTATTGCCCGCGCTGTCGCCGTACTTCCCCCAGTTCGACACCTCGCGCGTCCACCTCGAGAACTCCTGGGGCGGGTACTACTCGTTCTCGATCGAGGGGGCCCCGGTCCTCACGGAGGAGTCGTACGGCGTGATCTTCGTCGGCGGGGATTCCGGGAGCGGCGTGATGAAGGCCGATTCGCTCGGGCGGCTCGTCGCGGCCCGCTACGACGACCAGAAGGAAGCCCGACTGCACGACGGCGAAAGCTACCGGCTGGACCGGCTCTCCCTGTCCCGTCGCACGGTCGAGGAAGAGCGGATCATCCTGTAGGACGGCCGGGGGCCCGAGAGTCCCTAAGTGCGCTCGGAGGATGACGCGATCGTGCGGTCCCCGACGATCAGCTCGGACATCCTGGAGGCGATCGGCCGGACCCCGCTGCTGCAGCTGCGTCGCGTCGTTCCGGCGGGCTCCGCCCGGGTCGTCGCGAAGCTCGAGTTCGAGAATCCCACGGGGAGCATGAAGGACCGCGTCGCCAAGGCGATGGTCGAAGCCGCCGAGAAGGACGGACGGCTCCCGGCGGGGGGGACCGTCGTCGAGTACACCGCCGGCACCACCGGGATCTCCCTCGCCCTGGTGTGTGCGGCGAAGGGGTACCGGCTGCGCATCGTCTACTCGGACGCGTTCAGCGAGGAAAAACGCCGGACGATGGAGGTCTTCGGAGCGACGATCTCCGACGTGAAGAGCGATCGGCATCGGATCACGGAGGCGCTCATCCGGGAGATGGTGGAGACCGCCCGCCGTCTGAGCCGGCGGCCGGGGCACTGGTTCTGCGACCAGTTGAGCAACCACGATGGGATGGCCGGGTACGCGTCGATGGGCGAGGAGATCTGGACCCAGACCGACGGTCAGGTCGACGCGTTCGTCCACGCCGTCGGCACCGCGCATTCGATCCACGGGGTGACCGAGGCACTGCGGAGGCACCGCCGGGGGATCCGCGTGATCGCGGTCGAGCCGGCGGAATCCGCGGTGCTTTCCGGTCGGCCGACCGGCGCGCACCGGATCGAGGGGATCGGGATCGGCTACCGGCCCCCGCTGTGGAACCCGGACCTCGTGGACGAGATCCGAACCGTCTCGACCGAGGCGGCCTACGCGATGGCGCGCCGGCTCGCCCGCGAGGAGGGACTGTTCGTGGGCGGGTCGTCGGGGGCGAACGTGGTGGCCGCGCTCGAGGTCGCGAAGCAGCTGGGCCCGCGGGCCACCGTCGTGACCATCATGGTCGATTCGGGTCTCCGGTATCTGTCCACTCCCCTGTACCACCCGGGCGGACCGGGGGAACGATTGGCCCTCCCCCTCCGCGCGTCGCGTTCGAGGGCGAGTCGAACGGCCGTCGTGTCGGTCCGAGGGGCGCGATCTCTTCCCGTGTCTCGATAGGTTTAACCCCAGAACTTCGGAACTTTAGCCGGTTATCGTGCACGGGCACCGTTCGACCTTCGATGTCGATCCCCACGGCATGGCGTCCGCGCGCGTGACGCACCTGACCCACCGCTACCTCCTGCCGATCGCCGGCACCTTTGCCGTGACCCTCGGGCTCCTGATCCTGGTCGGTGAGTGGCGGACCACCGGCCCGGCGCTGTACTGGACGCTCCTCGCCGTCGGCGTCGGTGCCCTCTTGAGCTCCTTCGGGTATCTCGTCTGGCAGGAAGGGTCCGCGCGCCGGCGGGCGGCGACGACCCCGGCACCGGAACCCATCGAGGCCTCACCGGCGCCCATGGAGGAGTCGTCCCCGTCGATCGCGACGGAACCCGCGACCGCCCCTCTGGGCCGCCCGCACAGCGGCCTCGGCCGTGCCGTCGTCGGCGCGACGCACAACCCCGGCGACGAGCTCTGGCAGCACTGGGTCCCGCTCAAGACCGCACCGCTCGGCGTGGAAGCGTCCGGCCCGGTCGAGGAGAGCTGGTATTTCCCGGCCAAGTCCGGCGCGATCGCCCCCTTCGCGAGCCGGGACCGCGACCTCGTCTTCCTCGCGGCGGATCGGTCCGTCGTCGAACTGGGCGCGTCGTCGGCGAACTCGGACCGCCGCACCAACCGTCCGCCGGCTCCGATCTCCGCGTCCCGCGCCTCGTCGCTGGCGCGAACGCAACCGTTCTCCGAGGTCGAGCTCGACTCGTTGTTCCCGACCGAGGCCGAGACCGTGCTCGAGGGGGCATTCCCGGCCCTGCCACCCCCGATGGCGTCCCCCACGACCGGCGGCCCCTTGACCCCGGTCCGGTCCCCGGCCGCTCCCTCCGTCGCGCCCGGGATCGATGCGACCCGACCCGCCACGCCGGCGTCCTGGGAAGTGCCGGGAACGGGAGCCGCGGCCCTGTCCGAAGCGAGCTCGCTCTACGCCGGTCCGACCGGTTCGCTCACGTCGCTGGACTCCCTCGACCATCAGATCTACCTCGAGGCGATCAATCCCATGCCGCCGCATCTTCGCACGGCCCTTCCCGGGCCGCCGACGCCGAAGAGCGACCCCGCTCCCGCCCGGTCGCCCCCTGCGGCGCTCGACGAGTTCTGCGCGATGTGCACCCGAAAGCTCTCCGACTTCCGCTCGTGGGCCGAGTGTCCCCGATGCAGCCGGGCGATGTGCCGGGACTGCCTCGGGGTGTCGTTCCTGACCGGCGCCGAGGGTCGGTGCTTCGCGTGCCGAGAGCCCCACGGGCAGACCGCCACCTGAGCCGAACCGCTCGGGGCGGTAGGTCGGGCCGGCCCTCGCGGATCAACGGGAGCGCGAGGAACTCTTGCGGGGTGCGGCGGGGGGGCTCTTCGAGGTCGTCACCGTGTGGCGCGCGATGTCGACACTGACCGCGTCGCCCGGCTGGGAGCGGGACGCCCCCATCTCGACCTGAAAGAAGCCGATACGCAGCTCGCGCGCGTCGACCGAGAGCCGGAGATAGCCGTAGTCCCGGTCGTCGTGCCGGTCGAGGACGAGCCCCGTCGCGTCGACCGCCGGACGGACGTCCAGGTACGTGACGTCCGCGCCGTTCGGGGGCTCCTTCGCCGGCGAGCCGAGCTTCGCGCGGACCAGCGCATCGATCCCATGCCCGCTGTCGCCGCAGACGATGAACGGGACCTGGTAGATCTGCCCGCCGAAGCGGATCGACCGGGTGTAGCGCTGATAGTTGTGCGCGTGCCCGGAGAGGATCGCGTGCGGATAGACGCCTTCCGCCTGGCAGATGGCGTCGATCTGCTCGAGCATGGCCGGGCTCCCCCCGTGGATGCCACCGGCCCCGGACCCCCCGGTCGCGGGCGCGTAATTGAACGGGGGGTGGTGGAGCGCGAGGAGGAGGGCGCCGGCATACCTCTCGCGTTTGGCCCGCGAGAGCTGCGCCGAGAGGAATCCGAGCTGGTAGTCGGGGATCTTGGTCCAGACACCGGATTCGCTCGAGATGACCCCGGGATCCTCGAGGGCGTTGCTGAAGAGGCCGAGGATGCGGACGAACGGGGCGTCGAGGGCGAAGTAGACCCCGGGCTGGGTCATCGCGGTCCGGTGGAGCGACCCGGCCTCGGGCGTCACGACCGGCTCGGTCGCGCAGAAGTTCCGCTGGAACGTGGCCAGCGGGACGAGCGGCGCCGGCGTCCCCGGGACGACGAACGAATCGTGGTTGCCCGGGACCGCGAAGATCGGGGCCGGATAGTTCCGGTACGGGTCGTAGAACTGGTCGTAGTAGTACTGCGGCTCGCCGAAATCGTAGATCACGTCGCCGAGGATGAAGAGGAACTGGGGACGGTCCGCGGCCGGGGAGACGTGACAGTCCTGGGTGATCTGGTCGGAGACCCGGATCTCGTCCGGATACTTGCTCGCGGTCGACGCGCCGATGTCGCCGACCATGTGGAACGTGATGTGCCCGGCGTCCCGGATCTCCTGCACGATGTCGGGACCGTGCGGACCCAGTGCGGTCCCCAGCTCGAAGACGTCGTTCCCCGGCATTCGGGAGCGAGGGAAGCCCACGACATCCTCGTAGAGCAGGGCCTGGAGCTCCTCGTAGAGACGCTTGTCGGAGGGATGTGGGACGGCGAACCTTGTCGGGTCGGGGGTCGGCTTTCCCTCGTTGAAGTGGGGCTCGTCGAACACCGGTTGCGGCAGCGGATACGCAGAGCTCCGGGGCATCGGTGCCGCCCTCCCGTGCTTCGGGCGTCCGAAACGCCGCGACGGAGTATCTACCTTTCGAACGCCCGTGCGGCCGAATCGGGGGAGGGCGCCGAGCGAGCCCTTCTTGCCGAAACCGCGGGTTTTTTGAGGGGGCCCCCCACCTATTCTTCGGTGCTTGGGCCGCGGACCGCCCGCGGCACGCACCGATCGATGCCGGAACCTGGGGGACACCTCATCGAACTTCCCGGCAGCCATCGTCCTCCCCTCGCGGGGGCTCGGTCGGCCGGCCCCTGGCCGCCCGATGACCGGATCGTGGTTTCGGTGCTAGTTCGGCGCGGTCCGACGGCCGACCCCGTGCCGCCGATGCCCGACCTCGGCGCCCTCCCGATCGCCGAACGCACCTACCTTTCCCCCGCCGCGGTCGCGGATCGCCACGGAGCCTCCCGGGAGGACCTGGACAAGGTCCGGGAGTTCGCGGTCGGCCACGGACTGATGGTCCGAGGCATCGAGCGGGCGCGCCGCATCCTGACGCTCGCGGGCACCGCGGAGGACATGGCCCGGGCCTTCGGGGTGGAGCTCGAGCGCTTCGAGCATCCGAACGCTCCCTACCGCGCGCCGAGCGGACCGGTCCGGCTTCCCCCCAAGCTCGGCGAGATCGTGACCGGTGTTTTCGGGCTCGACAACCGACCGCAATTGCGGCCCCACGTCCAGCGGAACGCGGATCCCTCGGCCCAGGGCTACGCGCTCCCGGCCGTCGCGGCGGCGTACGAGTTCCCCCCGATGCCCGACGGCTCGGACGTCTGTGTCGGAATCCTTGAGTTCGGGGGCGGGTACGCCGAATCGGACCTCGATCGGTACTTCTCCAGCCTCGGGGTTCCGACCCCCGAGATCCTCTCCGTGGAGGTCGACGGCGCGTCGAACTCCCCGACGGGGTCCCCGGGCGGCCCCGACGCCGAGGTCGAACTCGATGTCGAGATCGTAGGTGCCCTGGTCCCCGGCGGAAGGGTCGTGGTCTATTTCGCCCCCAACACCGAGCAGGGGTTCGTGGACGCGCTGACGACGGCGATCCACGATTCCGTCAACCAGCCGAGCGTCCTTTCGATCAGCTGGGGCTCTCCCGAAGAGACCTGGTCGGACCAGGCTCGGGCCGCCTTCGAAACCGCGGCTCAGGACGCGGCGATGCAGGGCATCACGATCGTCGGGGCCTCGGGAGATCAGGGAGCCTCGGACGGCGAGCCGGCCGGGGCGTTGGCGGTCGACTTCCCCGCGTCGAGCCCGTACGTGATGGGCTGCGGAGGCACGCGCCTCGAACTGTCGGGCAGCGCGATCGTCTCCGAGGTCGTCTGGAACGATCTCAGCTCGGGCGAGGGTGCCACCGGCGGAGGGGTCAGCGAGGACTTCTCCCTTCCGACCTTCCAGTCCTCGGCCGACGTCCCCCGCGCCCCCAACGGGTTCCAAGGGCGGGGCGTGCCGGACGTTGCCGCGGACGCCGATCCCGAGACCGGCTATGCGGTCGTCATCGACGGGGCGCCCGCGGTGCTCGGGGGGACGAGCGCCGCCGCGCCGTTGTGGGCGGCGCTCCTGAGCCGCCTCGGGGCCGCGCTGGGCAAGCCCCTCGGGTACCTCAACCCCCTCCTCTACCCCTCCAACGCTTCGGGAACGTTCCGGCCCATCACCAGCGGCGACAATGGGGGCTACTCGGCCGGCCCGGGCTGGAACGCCTGCACCGGGCTGGGCTCACCCCAGGGCACGCGCCTGCTCGCGGTGCTCGAGGGAACCGCGGTCGTCGAAGGGGCGATCGCCCCCGTCCCCCCGGAGGCCGCCGCCGGGGCCCGCTCGTCGAAGACGACCCGGGCCACGCGTCGCCGGGCTCGGTCCGAGGCGTCACGGTCCCCGTCCGACGCGATCTCGGCCTAGTTTCCGCCGCTTCCGGGCCCGGGGGCCGCCGCCGTTCCCGGATCGCGGCATGAAAGGCTGAAGCCGAGCCCTGCGCTCGGCGCGGCATGTTCGGCTCCACGACCCCCATGCCGACCGACCCCAACGACCGAATCGCGCGCGTCGAGGCGAAGATCGATGGCCTCGCGAAGCAGCCACAGTGGCTCTTGGTCCTGGTGGTCATCGTCCTGGTGATCTCGCTGACTTCGATCTTCATCTAGCGCGGGACCCGGGATACCGGAGATCCCCCGTCCCTTCCCGGTCGGATAGGTCGTCCCCCGAGCGGTTCGTTCGGTGCATCTTGGGACAAGGGAATATGAAGGGGAATCCGGGCTAAGATGTCCGAACGGAGGCAACGAAGATGCCAAAGGAATGCGCCGACTGCGGGGCCAGCCTCGCCGGGGCCGCCGAACTGGTCCGGCACATGGAGATCGCCCACCGGGGAGGCGACCCGACCCCGAGCCTCTCGATGAACCTCGAATCCGATCGCAGCGGGCTCGCCTGCGCCCTGTGCGGCCAGCGATTTTCCGACAAGGCCGCGCTCGCGCAGCACGACTTGAGCCCGCACTTCCGGACCAACCTGACGCTCGCCCAGGTGTCGGCGTACCAAGCGCTGTCCTAGGCGAGTCCGGAGCGTCCCGGGCGCACCGCCCTACGCCGCGACGCGCTTCAGCACCCGGAGGGCGGTGAGCGTGATCCAACGGCTGGGCCGGCCCGGTTGCTCCAGCCCGAACGGGTAGAACGGCGTGCGAATGCGGTAGCTCGGCCCCTCGAAATCCGGGTGCAGCGCGTCGAGCTTCCAACGACCGGCCGAATCCCGCATCCGTTCGAGCCGACGGACGGCCGGTCGGATCCGGCGGTCGCCGCCGTACCCGAGGGCCGTCAACGTGTCGAGCCCGACGAGCAGATCGTAGTAGTAGTGGACGGGGTAGTGGAGACGGGACCAAGGGGCGTAGTCGCCCCGACCCTCCCGGAGGAGTCCCCGGTCGAGATAGAACTCCGCCCCCCGGCGGATCGATTCCTCGACGGCGGGGGTGCGGAGATTTCCCGGCAGGGCCGCGAAGGCGGCGAGAGCTTCCCAGCCATCGAGGGTGCCGGTGCGGGAGGGAAAGCAGTGCCATCCCCCGTCCCGCTTCTGGTGGCGGAGGAGCCAGTCGCGGGCGGCGGAGATCTCGGGCAGGTCCTCGTAGCCCAGCCGAACGAGGAAGCGCAGCGAGTTCCCCGTGAAACACACCTCGCTGCCCCGGCCGCCGAAGCCGCCGCGCGGCCCGCCCATCCGCCGCAGGAACAGGCGGACCGCCCGCGCGACGCGTGGATCGCGCCGCGTCACCCCGAGGTCCGAGAGGACGATCAGCCGCCAGTTCGTCGCGATGTACTTCGGCAGGTAGAGATCCGCCGCGGTATCGTTCGGCGTGTCCCACTGACCGTTGGGCATCTGGCGGCGGAGGATCTCCGCCGCCCAGCCCTTCCGGCCGATCTGGCGACGCGCCGAGCGCAGGTCGGGATCGTCCTCCGGACGATCGAGGAGGTCCCGAAGGACGAGATAGCGGACGCTGGGGTCCCCTTCCAGGAGCCAGTCCCGAAGTCCGCTCGAATGGGACACGGCACGACTTCGAGGGGAGCGACCGACCAACTAGGCGCGGGTCCTTTGACGTCGCCGAGCCGCGATGCGTCGCTGGCGCTGACGGTGATGACGCTTCTTCGTCGCGGCCGACGGCCGCTTACGGGGAGTACGGGTCACGCGGTTCAACCTTCCGGCGAACGGAGGACCTCGGGCGATTAAGCCCTGCGGTCGCAGAGTACCCGGCCCCGGGGCCGGCTCAGAGCTCCTTCAGCAGTCGCTCGATCTCGTGGCCGGCGTCGTCGAGCTCTTTGAGGACCCGTTGGGCGGCCCGGTTCGCGGCGGCCGCCGGGTCCTTCGTGGCCGACTCCGCCTTCGCGGCGAAGCGTTTGGTGAGCTCGCTCGTGGTCTCCACGAGCTCGTGCGCCGCCCGGCGGGTATCCTCGAGCAACTGGTTGATCGACGAGTGGCCGCCGGACGGGGTGTGGCCCGGGACCGCCGCACCGCACGCCGCGCATTGCGACACTCCCGCCGCGAGCTCCTGACCGCAGTTCTGGCAGTACATCGTCGCCTCGAGCCGAGAACTCTCCCGGGTAAATACCCATTTTCAGCGGGGACGAAGCCCGGTCCCGGACGATCACCAGCGACGATCGTTGCGCCGGGTCCGGGGACTATCGCCGGACGGGTGCCCCGGGGAAGAGGGGGACCGACGGGGACGGCCCGATCGGCCCCGATCTCGCCGATTCGGAGGCCGATGCCGGGGAGCGGACCCCGCGTCCCGTCCGCGCAGTTCCGATCGAGGAGGGGCGGCCGCACCGTAATCGAACCCGGGGATCCGGGCCCGACGGATGGCGTAGCCGAGGAGCGACTCGATCCGCCGCAGGTCGGCCTCCTCCTCCGGGCTCACCAGCGTGTAGGCATCGCCGCTGCGCTGGGCCCTCGCGGTGCGGCCGACGCGGTGGATGTAGGCCTCGGGTTCGTGCGGCACGTCGAAGTTGACGACGTGGCTCACTCCCTCGACGTCGATCCCGCGGGCCGCGATGTCGGTCGCGACCAGGACCCGGTGATGCCCCTCACGGAATCCCTCGAGCGCGCGCACCCGCTGGTTCTGGCTGCGATTGCCGTGGATCACCGTGGTCGCAAACCCCCACCCCGAGAGCTGACGGGCGAGGCGGTCGGCCCGGTGCTTCGTGCGCGCGAAGACGAGGACGCTCGTCATCGTCTCGTCCCGCAACAGCTCGCGCAGCAGTGACGCCTTGAGATGGGCCGGGACCGGCAGGGCGAGATGCGTTACCCCCACCGCCGCCACCACGGCCGGATCGACGTGCACCATCCGGGGGTTGCGCAGGAACTCGCGGGAGAGCTGGACAATCTCGGGCGGCATGGTGGCGGAGAAGAGCATCGTCTGCCGCTCGCGCGGCAGCTGGCCGAGGATCTTCCGGACATCGGGAAGGAATCCCATGTCGAGCATCCGGTCGGCCTCGTCCAGGACGAGGATCTTGAGCGCGCGGAAGTCCACGTAGCCGCGGCTCATGTGGTCCAGGAGGCGGCCGGGCGTCGCGATGATCACCTCGGCCCCGCCTCGGAGGGCGCGCACCTGCGGTTCCATGCCGACACCCCCGTAGACGGCCGCGCCGAGGCGCTTCGTGTAGTGCCCCAGCTTCGCGAGGAACCCCTCAGCCTGGAGGGCCAGCTCTCGGGTCGGGGTCAGGACGAGGGCGTAGACCCGGCCGGGGGGCAGATCGAGCGTTCGCTCCAGGATGGGCAGGAGGAACGCCGCGGTCTTTCCCGTCCCCGTCTGGGCCGTCGCCACCAGGTCGCGACCCGAGACGGCCTCGGGGATCGCTTGGCTCTGGACGGGCGTCGCGGACTCGTACCCCATCTCCTTGACGCCCTGACGGATCGTGGGGTGGAGCGGGAGCTCTTCGAACCGTCGGCGCGGGGGCGCGGCGGACGCGGAAGCGTCGGGGGATTCGGTCATTGGACGGACGCGCCATCGGACCGGGGGTTATGAGACGACCGGGGCGGCACCCCTATGCGGTGGGCCGAGCTGCTCGGTGACGCTCCCATGCCGGTCTCCTCGCTCCGGATCACCACGCTCGTGGGGGCCGAGCGGGACCAGGCCATCCCCGTGATCAAAGAAGGGTTCGAGGGGATCTATCGCTGGCACGCGAAGCGCACGCTCGGACAGGTGTCGCTCGTGCGCGCGGCGTGGGAGGGACCGGTGCTCGTGGGCGTCGCCATGCTCGAGCGCCTGGTGCCCGAGGTCGGCTACGTGTACTATCTCAGTATCGGGACCGCCCACCGCCAACGCGGTATCGGGGCGGCGCTGCTCGACGATGCCCTCGCGCACTTTCGGACCGAGGGGGCCGAGGTCGTCTACGGCGCGGTCGAGGAGGACAACACCGCCTCGATCGCGCTGTTCCGCTCGCGCGGCTTCCGGGAGGTCGAGCGGAAGGAGACGAGCTATCGGGACGGAGGCCTCGGGGCCTGGGGGCTCCGGAGCAAGATGTGGATCGTCTCGGGCGAGGTGCTCCTCGGCTTGCGGATCGCCCCGGCGGCCCTCCGCCCCACCGGCTGAGACCCGGACGCGCCCCGGGGGGCCGGAACTACCTGGCGGTCCCGTCGACCCGCGCGAGGACCCGCGAAGCGATCAGCGTGATCATCCGGCTGGGCCCGCCGACGGCCTCGAGCCCCCAGGGCGTGGGCCGGTCCCTCGGATGGGCCTGGTACCACGCCGCGGTCGCTCCCGCGACGTCCGGGTGGATCGCGTCCAGGTTCCACCGTCCGTCGGTGCGTCGCTTCCGCCGGAGGAGCGCCAGCGCGCTCGCCAGCCGGCGATCGTGGGAGTACCCGAGCGCGGTCAGGAGGTCGAGCCCCACGAGGACGTCGTAGTAGTAGTGCACCGGATAGTGGAATCGGTACCAGGGGGCATACCGTTCGCCCTGGCGGTGAAGTTCCCGCTCGAGGAAGAACTCGGCCCCCCGCTCCGCGCACCCCTGCATCGCGGGGGTCCACTTCGACCGGGGGTACGCGGCGAACACGCTCAGGCCCTCCCAGGAATCGAGGTTCCGACTGGTCGACGGCCGGTCCCCGAACGACCAGCACGACCAACCCCCCTTGGGGTTCGCGGTGCGCACGAGCCACTCGACCGACTTGCGAATGCGAGGATCATTGGCGTAACCGAGCCGGATCAGCGCCCGGGTCATGTTCGCGGTGATGCAGTGATGCCCCTGACCGTTCGAGTTCCCTCCGATCCCACCCCCTCGCAACTTCCACCGATCCATCCACAGCTCGCACGACTCCCGCACCGCCGGGACATTTCGGGCGACCCCGAGATCGGAGAGAACGAGCAGTCGCCAGTTGGTCGCGAGGTACTTGGGGACGTACAGGTTCCGTTCGTGTACCCACCAGCCGCCCGGGTCCCGCTCGGCGAGGATCTGGGCGGCCCATCCCGCCGTGGGGATCCGTTTCCGGGCGTCCCGGACCTCGGCGTCGCTCTCCGACTTCCCTTCGAGCTGCCGCAGGGCCAGGTAGCGGATCGAAGGCTCAGCGTCGTCGAGGAGCCATTCCATTACCCGCTGCGACGGCATCGACCCGAGGAGCCCGGGCCCGCTATTAGCGGTCGCCGAAGAGTCCCCACGGAACACCCCGGGGCGAGCGGCCGATCCGTGGCCGTGTCCCGCGGGCCGCCCCGGCGTTCCGTGGGGCTTCCCACCCATTTTTAGCTTCGTTCCGCGTGACCTTCGGGGGGTACGAGGGCGGATGCCGTACGTGGAGTACGACGAGGTCGAGGCGATCTGCTCGGACTGCGGACGGGTCTTCCGGTCCGAGGAGGCGCTCGCCGAGCACCAGGCCGAGGCCCACTCCGGTCAGGAACCGACGGAGCGGGCTCCCACCCGCGCGGCGAGTGTGAAGTGCTCCCTGTGCCAGCGGACGTTCCGTTCGGCGGCGGCGCTCCGCGAACACAACGCCCACGCCCACAACGCCTGAGGGGCCGCGAACAGGGGGGCCGCCGGTGTCGATCGATCTGCTGAGCGTCACGATCCTCACGCTCATCGCGACGTGGATCCTCGTGCTCGGGACGTTGATCCTGATGTACTGGCAGACCCGGCAGGCCCAGCACCTCAACTCCGCGAACGCCGTCATGTCGCTCCGCGAGCGATTCGACGGAGGGAGGATGCGCCAGGTGCGTCGCCACCTCGCGGACCACTTGCTCCGGCAGGCCCACGAGGATATCGCGAGCATGGAGGTCATCACCTTCTTCGAGCTCATCGGCACGCTCACGCACCGCAAAGTCCTCGACGAGGATCTGGTCTGGGAAGCGTTCGGCACGTGGGTCGAGGCCTACTACTACTCGCTGCGGAACCCCGTCGATCTCATCGCTCAACTGCGGACCAGTCTCGAGGACCCGCTCGTCTTCCACGAGTTCGAATGGCTCGAGCAACGCCTCGACCGGCTCGATCGCAAGCGCCTCGGTCCGAGCGCGCACCCGGCCGACCCGGCCGAGGAGTCCCGTCGCGTCCTGCGACGCGAGGCGGCGCTCGAATCCGTATGAAACGGTCCCCGCCCGTCGTCCTCGCCGAGGACCCTCCGCGCCCGCACGAGGGCCGGGACGCCGGACCGCCGCTGCGCGACCGTCGGGACGCGGGCGAGCGCCTCGCCCGCCGGTTGGAGCACCTCGCCCCGCAGCGACCGGTCGTCCTCGGGCTTCCGCGCGGGGGGGTCGTGGTCGGCTACGAGATCGCCCGGCATCTCGCCGTCCCCCTGGACGTCCTCATCGTTCGGAAGATCGGCGCCCCGGACAATCCGGAATACGGGCTCGGGGCGGTCGCGGAGGATGGGACGCAGCTCCTGGATGAGGCTCGCGTCCGGGAGGCAGGGTACACGATGCAGGACCTTGCCCCGGTGATCGATCGCGAGATCCGGGAGATCCGCCGGCGCGCCGCCGCGTACCGGGACGGTCAACCGGCACCGGAGCTGACGGACCGGGTCGTGGTCCTGGTCGACGACGGCGTGGCCACCGGGGTGACGCTGCGTTGCGCGATCCTCTCAGCAAGGGCACGACGGCCGGCTCGCATCGTCGTCGCGCTCGGCGTCGCCCCCCCGGACATCCTGAGCACACTCGCCGCGCTCACCGAGGAGGTCGTGGTGTGCGCCACGCCCGAGCCGTTCTTCGCGGTCGGCGAATGGTACCGGGAGTTCGATGCCGTTCCGGACGCGGAGGTCCGCCGACTCCTGAGCGCCGCACGTCGGCCGGGACCGGTGCCGGTCCGCTAGAAGTTCTGAGTCACGGTCCATTCATTGGCCCGGACGCGGGCCGTCCGCCGGCGTCGCGGCGGTCGACGCCGGGAGAGCGGTCCCGCGGGCCCCCCGAGGAGAATGCCGGGATCGACCCCGGCCCATGGCGCGGCGGCTGCCGACGATCGCGATGATCCAGATGAGCTCCGCGACGGCCGGCACGAAGAACGCCACCGGCACCGAGATCGCGAACACGCCGATGATGAACAGCTCGCCCCGCTCCGTCCGCCGGATCCAGATCTTCGGGAGCCGCTCCTCGACCAGCCGATGGTCCCGGGTCGAGTGGCGCCAGATCCCGAGCAAGAGGAGGCCGCCGATCACCTGCACGGTGGCGAAGAGGCCGACGGCCAGTTCGGTCGACCACGTGCCCGGTCCGAGCGACGAGCCCGGTCCGTAGTCGTAGAGGACGGAGACCAGGAACGGCGTCAGCGCGATCACGAGCAGGAAGCAGTTGTTGAGCCGGATCAGCATGTCGTCGTACCGGACGATCGGCGAGAAGATCCGCCGGTGGGCACCCCACCACGAGGCGATGATGAAGAACGAGATCAGATAGGTGACGAACGCGGGCCACTCCGCTTGGAGGAGGCTGGGAAGGTCCGGATACTTCTGGGATCCCCCCAGCTGCGGGAGGACGATGGTGATGACGAGGAACGTCAGCGAGAAGGCGAAGACCGCGTCGGCCATGTTGATGATCCGGGTCATGTCCTTGCCCGTTCCATCGAGGCCCTCGACGTGCGCCTCCTCCTCCTTCAGCACCTCCTCGGGAGTCGGGGTGGTCATGGTTCGCGGGACCTGGGAATCCGAAGCTCTCCGCTAATTCAAGAGTGCGACGTCCGACGCCGTTCCCGGGCGACTCCCCAATCCGAGCCGGACCGCCGGGGCTCCTCCCGGTCGAACCGGGCGAGCCACGCCCTCCCCTCGACTCCCGGAAGGATCGTCTCGAACCGGGCGGGATCGACCCCGACACACGCCCAGCCCTCGGAGAACGACGACCGGAGCTCTGCTTCGGCAATCCGACGCGGACCGCCCCACTCCTTCGGCTCGTCGTCCCGGAAGCAGAACACGAAGAACCGGCCGCCGGGACGCAGGGCGGCGCGCACGCTCTCGGAGTAGGTGGCGCGGAGATCGTCCGAGAATTGATGGTACACCCCGCAGTCGGTCGCCGTGTCGAACGTCTCGCCGAGCTCCTCGAGCGAGAGCGCGTCGGCGACCTCGAAGCGGAGCGGGAGGTCGCGCTCCCCGAACTTGCGCTCGGCACGGCGGATCGCGTTCGGGGCGAAATCGATCCCTACGGTGGGGTGGCCGCGTGCGGCGAAGTACGCCGCGTTCTCGCCCGTGCCGCACCCGATGTCCAGAACGCGCCCCACGATCTCGCCCGCATCGCACCGCCGCGCCATCTCGGGCTGCGGCCGGCCGATCTCCCAGGGCGGATCGGCGGTGTAGGCCTCATTGAAGAAACGCATGGGTCGGCGCGACCTCACGGGCCCATATGGTCCTACCGCTACGGACCTGCCGTCGCCGGGGGAACGAGGACGTAGAGGAGGATAACGAGCTGGCTGAACCAACCTCCGTTCCACGACGCCGCGAAGTCGGCGTCCGGCGAGAGGAACCATCGCACGAGGCTCCCGTTCGGCTCCATCTCGCCCAGCTCGAAGGCGTAGTGCGTGCCGTTCGGCTCGGTACCATTCCCATAGACGAGCCGCCCGACACTGGCGTTCCAGTTCTCGATCTGGAGCCCGAAGGTCACGTTGTGGAACGTCACGTTCCAGGGGGCACTCCAGTGAGAGAAGCCGGGAAGCGGGAGCGGCGACGACTCGACAAAGTACTCGTGCCCGTCGACGGTCGCGTACACGGGCGCCGAGAAGTTCGGCTTGATGCCGGGAATGAACCCGCCGAACAGAACCACGCCGAACGCGATGACGAGGGCGTAGCCGATGGCGAGGACCTTCAGTTGGGTCGGAGTCATCGGGTAGTCGCGGTCGAGGACCATGGCCCGTTCATTCTACGGGGGCGCAACTATTAGGGCTCCGCGCGCACCCGCGACCGCGACTTTTTCCACCGGAGCGCCCTCCACCCCGCCATGCGCGCGGTGGCGGTCCGAGCGTTCCGCGGTACCCCCGAACTGATCGACCTCGATCCGCCCACGCCCGGACCCGGGGAGGTCCGGGTCCGCATGGTGGCCGCCGGCCTCAACCCGTTCGACTGGAAGATCATCGATGGCGTCCTGAGCGGTGCTCGCCCCCACCGTTTTCCTCTCGTGGTGGGGGTCGACGGCGCCGGGCGGGTCGAGAGCTTGGGACCCGGCACGAGCCGATTCCAAGTCGGCGACCCGATCTTCGGCCAGTTCCTGCACGACCCCGTGGGCATCGGGACCATGGCCGAGATGGCCACCGTCCCGGAGTCGATCGGCGTCACCCGATTTCCCGAGTCGTTGGGCCCGGTCGAGGCGGCGGCGCTACCCACCGCCGGCATGACCGCGGTCGACGCACTGGATCGGCTCGCGTTGCCGAGCGGCGGCTCGCTGATCCTGGTCGGCGCTTCGGGAGGGATCGGCTTGTTCGCTGTGCAACTCGCCCGAGCGCGAGGACTTCGGGTCACCGCCGTCGCCCGGGGGGAGTCGGAGGATCGGCTGCTGGAACTCGGGGCGAGCTCGTTCGTGGCGTTCGGACCGGCCGATCTCCCCGGTCGGATCCGGGCCGTCCATCCGAACGGCGCCGACGGCCTCCTGGATGTCGTCAGTGGCCCGGCGGACTTCGCGCGTCTGGCGGGGACGGTGCGCTCGGGCGGACGAGCCGCGAGCAGTGTCGGTGCGGCCGAGGCGAAAACCCCCGGAGCGCCCCCCGGTGTCTCGTTCGTGAACCTGAGCCTGCAGCCCCGGTCCGATCAGCTCGAACGGCTCCTGCGCGACGTGGTCGATCGGCATCTGACCATCCCCCTCGGCCAGGTGGTCCCGCTCGCCGCGGCTCCCGCCGCGATCGCGGCCAGCCGGTCGGGTCGTACCACGGGGAAGACCGTCGTACGTGTGTCCGAGGTCCCGGGGTCCACCGGCGGGTGACCGCGACCGGGCGCGGCCATTAACGCTCGAGACCCTGGACTGGTGTCGATGAGCCCCGCTTCCTCCCGCGGCCGCCGACCCCTCCCCCCGTATCGCCGTTCGGCCGAGGTCTACGACACCGTTTATTCGTGGAAGGACTACGCCGCCGAGTCGCGCCGGATCCACCAACTCATCCGGCGATACGGTCCGTCGCCTGCCCGCACGCTGCTCGACG
>Ga0187782_10001107_pt1 | contig 19361 bp, 11 predicted proteins | sample 0715_SJ02_MP15_2_FD_132454 | JGI IMG/M metagenome (GOLD analysis project Ga0187782, IMG submission 132454) | Tropical peat soil microbial communities from peatlands in Department of Meta, Colombia - 0715_SJ02_MP15_20_MG | ecosystem: Environmental > Terrestrial > Soil > Wetlands > Peat | place... | reverse complement strand
CGCCAGTTGTCCTGGAAGTAGAGGTCAGGAGAAATGGCGTTCCAGTGCCCGCTGCCTTTGTAGGCGTTTACGCTGTAACTCTGAGCGTCGCCGAGAATAAAGTCGGCGAAGTCGAATCCGCACTGTAACGTCCCCGTAACGCTCGTACAGTCAGTCGGTGTGGTGGCGGATCCGTTAAATCCGAAGCCGCCCTGCGTTTCCGCAAAGTAGTCCTGGACCTTTTTGTAGATCGCCCAGCCACCGCCGAGCTTGAACTGGTGGGCTCCTCTTACCCAGGACAGGTCGTCGCGAATCTGATAATCATCGGCGCTGTTATTCCAGGGCAGCCAGTTGACCTGGAAGTGCGAACCGGTGCTCCCAGCCAACTGGATATCCGGGATGCGGTCATCAACGTTGACCGCATTGGCGAAGACTGGAGTCACACTGAATCCGCTCGGCTGCGTATAGACACCTTTGGGAAGAATGTGAATGCGGTTGCCGTCGTAGTTGAAGGCGACCTCATTCAGTATGTTGGGGCGAATCTGATACGTGGCGTGTATGGTCGCACTATACGAGGGGTTGCCGTATGTGTTGCCAACACTGGGCACGTTATCGCCGCTCCACATGGTCTCTCCGAAAGTCTGCAACGACTGGTCAGAGATCCAGTGACCGAAGATGGAGAACTTGTCGGTGAACTGATGATCGATACGGGCAATTTCTTCCTTGCCCACAATAGGTTGATTGCCGCCTCCAACGAACTGCCAGGTGGAGAGATCGGTGGGTTTGGGGAAGATTCCCGCGCCCAGCAGGGCATTAGCATTGTTTGTTACGAGGCAGTCGGGAATATAGGTCTGGCCTGAACCGTTGGTGGGGAAGGCCGCTCCCGCGGTCGGCGTGAAACCGGCGGGACACGTACTGCTAAGGGTATTAACCCCCGCCAAGGACGTAACATTGGCGGGTTGGACGAGATCGATCGCAGCGCCGCTGGCAATCGCGGCCGGCAGCACAACGCCAGTGCCGGCGCCATTGGCATCCGGATACATGCTGGCCAGAGGAACGACGGGAGTGAAGAGGCCGCCCTGAACGAAACGCCGCCATTCCATGTTGTAGAAGAAGAACGTTTTGTGGTTCCCGCTCTCATGGAAGGCTACGGGTCCACCGACGTTGAAGCCCCAGTCGTTGAAGCGCAACTCCTGGACTGGATTGGGAGCCGGGTTGAAATAGTTGCGCGCGTCGAGATCATCATTGCGGCCGAAATAAAACGCGGTCGCATGAAACTTACTCGTGCCGGACTTGATCACCATGCTGATGGTACCCGCCGATGACAAGCCGTACTCGGCGCTGTAGTTCGAGGTCATGGTGCGAAACTCGGCAATGGCGTCCTCGGAGGGGAGCACAATCGCTCCTCCGCCGCCGCCACGATCCGCCGCCTCGCCGCCATCGACGAGCCAGAGATTGTGGCTGACGCGCTGACCATCGAAGCTCACGTTGAAATCACCTGAGGAAGAGGTCGGAAGAATGAAATCCGCCTGAATGCTGGAAGCGCCCGGCGTGAGCGCCTCAAGAGAGAACACGCTGCCGCCGTTCACGGCAATCTGGGAAATCTGCTGGCCAGTGACGACGCTGCTCACTTCGCCAGTATCGGTTTGCACGGCAACGGCGTTGGCCTCTACCGTGATGGTCTCCTGGGTACTGCCCACTTGCAGCTTAAGGTCGACGCGGAGGCGATCACCCACCTGCAATACGATCCCTTTTTCCTCGGCGATCTTGAAGCCGGTGGCCTCGGCGCGAACATTGTAGTGCCCGATGTGAATATCGGGAGCGACGTATTGGCCGTCCGCCCCGCTGGTCACGGTGCGTGCGACGGTTGTATCGGTGTTGGTTAAGGTGACCTTGACATTGGGAACCGCGGCGCCCGACGGGTCGGTGACCGTTCCCACAATGGTCGCTTCCTGAGCCAACGCCGGGATGGCGAACAAGCCCAGCACTAAGAGAACAGAAATGCAGACCAGCAAACGGCTGAGATTGCGGCCTTGCACGGTAAGGCCAGAGCTCCCGGCGTTCGTGGACGAGAGATATTTCATATGCCAGCCTCCGGAACTAAACTGAATAGCACGCTAGTACTTTTCTAGTACCGTAAACGTTTACGGTAGACCACCCGCCGTTGTCAAGAAGAAAATCGATTCTGCGAATCAAAATTACAATTCCATCTTGGGCTCGCCCCTTCCAAAAACCATAGAAATTTACGGTCCCGAAAACGGTTGGGGTTCGCTACACTTGCAGTTTTTCTTGCGTTCTTGGTTCCGAGTGGAGTTATACTTGCGTCCGCGTCCGCGAGTCTGTGCGCGGCCGGTCTGTGTTTGGGGGAGCGATGTTCACCCGCATTGTGCTTTACGCTTCGCTGCTCTTATGCTGCTGTCCGTGCGTATCTCGGGGACAACAAACTCCGGCTGCCACTCAGGCTTCTTCTCCTGCGAATTCTCCAGCGAACGCTTTAGGGCAGGAGTTTCCTGTCGTTCTGCAGCAGAAGGTGGTTGCGGGCAAGACGTCGCCTGGGACGCATGTTCAGGCGAATCTTGTGGTCGCCACGCTGCTGAACGGAAAAGTGATTCCGCGAAATGCCGTGCTGTCCGGTGAGGTCATCGAGTCGAAGGCCAAGACTTCCAGCGAGCCCTCGCGCTTGTCCATTCGGATGGATTCCGCGCAATGGAAAAATGGATCCGCGCCGGTTCAGGTCTACCTGACTCCCAGGTTCTACCCAGTGACGCTGGATGCCGGGCCAAACCTGCAGTACGGTCCGGAACAGAGTGCAAAACGGTCGTGGAACGGTATGGGAGAATATCCAAGCGATTCGCCCACCTACAAACCTTTCCCCAACGCTACGGACACGGCAAAAAGCCCCTCCTCTCCGAACGCTCCCTCCCCAGTGGTTTCCCAACGCCCAGTGAACATGAAGGACGTTGCCTGCCAGCGCGACAGCGCCGGTGTGATCACTCTGGTGGGGAACCGTTCGAACATCAAACTGGACAACTTGACGACCTATGTGTTCGGCAGCAGCGACCTTGCGATGGCCGGCGCGAAGTGATTCTGAATACCGCTTCGCAGCCGAGTTTTCTTCCCTTCTTCCTTGACCTCCGGATTGGGCTGTGTTACAAGCGTTCGTTCCACCCGTAAGCGTTCAAGAAAAACGATTATGCTGCGATGTCCCCAGGTTCATAAAGCACGCTGTGGGAACGAGGTCATTTTTCTATGTCAACCTTCAAAAAGCAAAAATTCCTGCCCCGGCCACTTTGTTTGCTGACGGTCGTTCCCTTCTTCTTTGTTCTAAGCTTTTCTCTGGCTGACGCGCAGTCGGCAGGGGATCAACCGTGGATGAATCGCAACCTCTCGGCCGAAGAACGCGCCGCCATGGTTGTGAAAGCGATGACCCTCGACGAGAAAATTACACTGCTGCACGGCACGGGGATGGCCGGGCTGAGCCCGCTCAGCCCCGAAATCGTTCACTCGAACGGCGGCGCGGGTTATGTGGTCGGCGTTCCGCGGCTGGGCATTCCTGGCATCCAGATGTCTGACGCTGCCTACGGCGTGCGGATGAGCGGCGAGAACGGCCGCTATTCGACAGCTCTTCCCTCTGACATCGCGGGCGCAGCAAGTTGGGATTTGGAGGCCGCGTACGAGTACGGTGCGCTCATTGGCCGCGAGCTGCGAGCGCAAGGGTACAACATGACGCTTGGGGGCGGTGTCAACCTGACGCGCGAGCCGCGTGATGGACGCACGTTCGAGTATCTGGGAGAAGATCCGGTTCTGGCAGGAAAGATGGTCGGCGCCGTGATGAAAGGTCTGCAAGCGCAGCACGTGATTGGCGACATCAAACACTACGCCCTCAACGATCAGGAGAATGGGCGCAAGGCCGTCAATGCAAACATCGAAGAGCGAGCGGCGCGGGAGAGCGATCTGCTCGCCTTTGAAATTGGACTGCAGGAAACGAACATCGCGGCCGTCATGTGCTCCTATAACCGCGTCAACGGCGATTATGCCTGTGAGAACAAATATCTGCTGACCGACTTGCTCAAGAAGGAATGGGGATTCAAAGGATTCGTGGTATCCGACTGGGGAGGCACGCACAGCACGATTAAAGCATCAGCGGCGGGACTTGACCAGGAACAACCCGGCGAGTTGTTTTTCGGCGACGATTTGAAGAAAGCGGTCGAGTCCGGCAAAGTGCCCCTCGTGGAAGTGGACGATCATGTCCGGCGGATTCTTTGGGCAATGTTCTCCAGCGGCGTGGTGGACGACCCGCCGAAGCGGGGCGTACCCGATGTGCTGGGCGGGTTTGAAGTGGCGCAGAGAATTGCAGAGCAAAGTTCAGTCTTACTAAAAAATGAGAATGCCCAACTCCCGCTCGACGCCGCCAAGCTGCACACTATCGCTGTCATTGGGCCACATGCCGACGTGGGGATGATCTCGGGAGGAGGTTCGGCGCAGGTGGATCCTCCGGGAGGCAATGCGATCATGCCACCGGGCCAAGGTCAAACAAGATGGCTGGAGGCGGTATGGTTCCCGACTTCGCCGCTGAAAGCAATTCGCGCCAAGGCGTCAACGGTTGACGTTCAGTTTGACTCTGGAGCGGATCCCGCTTCCGCGGTGGCCCTCGCCAAAAGATCAGATGTTGCCATTGTCTTTGCCTATCAGTGGGAGAGCGAGAGCATGGATTCGGAGAGCCTTTCCCTGCCCGAACGCCAAGACGAACTGATCGCGAGAATTGCGGAGGCCAATCCGCACACGGTTGTAGTGCTCGAGACCGGCGGTCCGGTCACGATGCCTTGGGTCAGCAAAGTCAGTGCGATCTTCGAGGCCTGGTATGCGGGCAGCAAGGGCGCGGACGCCATTGCCAATTTGATTTTCGGAGACGCCAATCCCACGGCAAAACTACCTGTGACTTTCCCTTTGAACGAAGTGGACTTGCCCCATCCGCAACTGGTAAAGCCGCCTCGCGAATCCGATCCCGACGAATCCAAACCAGAATCTTGGAAGATGACCGCACACGGAATCCCGCCGTTCCAGGTTCATTACGACGAAGGTGTCAAGGTTGGCTACAAGTGGTATGACGCAGAGCGCAAGAAAGTGCTGTTCCCGTTTGGCTATGGCCTTTCCTATGCGAGCTACTCGTATGCGAATTTCCAAGTGACGCCGGGAGTGGCGCCTCGCGTCACATTCACGGTCACCAATACGGGCACACGGGCCGGAGCGGAGATTGCGCAGGTTTACGCGTCTTTGCCGGCTGCGGCGGCCGAACCCCCGAAGCGGCTTGTCGGCTGGAGCAAGGTAAAGCTTATGCCGGGAGAAAGCAAGCAGGTGCAGATCGACGTAGACCGGAAATTCCTGTCCATTTACCGCGTCGACAAGAAAGGATGGGAGTTGGTTCCAGGAGAGTACGTTTTTATGGCAGGCGGTTCGTCGCAAAGTCTTCCCTTGAAACAATCCATCAGCCTGCCGTAACGGGGGAGATCATTGAACTTGGATTTTCCCTGTGCTACAAGCTTGGTTGATACCGTAATCGTTTCCGGACACTCCCGGGACCAACGACTCAGTTCACGCCTCTCCGCGGAATGTGGGGATCGAAACGAGGGTTGCGATGCAGATTCAAAGTCGAATCGTTTTCTATTGTGCCTTTGCTCTGATTGCCGGGGTGATGAGCGGTTTCGCGCAGCAATCCAACAACCCCGTCTATTTAGACTCCTCAAGATCGATCGAAGAGAGAGTCGACGACCTGGTCGGCAGGATGACGCTGGAAGAAAAGGCTTCGCAGCTGGTGAACCAGGCGCGAGCCATCCCCAGACTTCAGATCCCCGAGTACGACTGGTGGAGCGAGGCGTTGCACGGCGTTGCCAACGCCGGCACGGCCACGGTGTTCCCCGAACCGATTGGTCTGGCCGCGACTTTTGATGTACCGCTTATCCACGACATGGCGACGGTCATCGGCATTGAGGGACGTGCCAAACATTATCAGGCGGTTCGCGCGGGACGCCGCGACATTATGGAGGGGCTCGATTTCTGGTCGCCCAACATCAACATCTTTCGCGACCCGCGCTGGGGGCGTGGACAAGAAACGTACGGAGAAGATCCTTTCTTAACCGCGCGCATGGGCGTGGCCTTCGTCACCGGCCTGCAGGGAGACGATCCGAAATATTTTCGCGTCATCGCTACGCCGAAACATTTCGCCGTGCACAGCGGCCCGGAGCCGTCGCGGCACACCATCGACGTGCCGGTTTCGAAACACGATATGGAAGACACCTACCTGCCGGCATTTCGCGCCGCGGTGACGGAAGGCAAGGCGGAATCTATAATGTGCGCCTACAACCGTGTGAATGGCCAACCCGCCTGCGCCAACGAATTCCTGTTGCAAAATCAGTTGCGGGGAGCGTGGAAGTTCAATGGCTACGTCGTCTCCGACTGCGATGCCGTGGTCGATATCTTCGAAGGACACCATTTCACCAAAAGTCAGGCAGAAGCGGCGGCCATCTCTTTGCAACGGGGCATGGACAACGAATGCGCCGACTTTTTCACGGTGACCAAAGACAACTCAGACTACGTGAAATATCTAGACGCGGTAAAGCAAGGGCTGCTCACGGAGAGAGACATTGATGTCACTTTGAAGCGGCTGTTCACGGCGCGCATGCGGCTGGGCGTCTTCGATTCCCCCCAGGTGGTTCCCTACGCGCAAATTCCCGAGTCCGAGATCGACAGCGCTCCACATCGGGAACTCGCGCGCAAAGCGGCTCGCGAATCTATGGTCCTGCTCAAGAACCACGGCGTGCTGCCGTTTGGACCGAATGTGAAGAAAATTCTGGTCGTGGGTCCGCTCGCGGAATCCACGCAGGTTCTTCACGGCAACTACAGCGGTACGGCGTCGCACGCAGTCACAGCGCTGGAAGGTATCCGGAGACAATTCGGTGACGCTAATGTCTCCTACGTGCATGGAACGGATTTCCTGCGCCAACCGGCTGTAATTCCGGCGTCGGCGCTTTCGACAGAGGACGGGAAGCCTGGACTGCGAGCCGAATATTTTCCCGGCGACTTGACCGGGAACCCGTCAGTGGTGCGCACCGACGAAGTCGTCGATCTCCAGCTCTTCCACAGGGATGCGCACTCCATTGTTCCTCCCAATGGGATGAAAGATTTTTCCGCGCGCTGGACTGGATTCATCACACCCGCTGAATCGGGCCTGTATGCCATCGGCCTTGTGGGCTCCATGCAGCGCATGTGGCTGGACGGGAAAATGATTGTGGACGACGCGATACTGCATGACCCCAATCCGCAAACCGTTCGCATGCAGCTCAACCGGGGACAACGCTACGCCGTGAAGATTGAAATGTTGCGCGGCGGGTTTGGCACCAAGCTGGTGTGGTTGCCGGTGAGCGCGGATCCACTATTCGAGGCAGCTACAGCGGCGGGCAAAGCCGATGCGGTCGTCGCAGTAGTAGGCATCACCTCGAAGCTCGAAGGCGAAGAGATGAAAGTTGAAGCTCCAGGATTCAAGGGCGGAGACCGCACCAGCCTGAACCTGCCGGAGGAAGAGGACGCGCTGCTCGGCGCCCTGAAGAGTACGGGCAAACCGCTGGTCGTGGTCTTGATGAACGGCAGTGCACTCTCAGTCAATTGGGCGAACGATCACGCCAACGCCATTCTCGAAGCCTGGTATGCGGGAGAAGAAGGCGGCACGGCGATCGCCGAGACGCTGGCGGGCGTCAACAATCCTGCGGGGCGGCTGCCGGTTACGTTTTACAAAGGCATAGAGCAGCTCCCGCCGTTCGAAGACTATGCCATGAACAACCGCACCTACCGCTACTTTAACGGAACGCCGCTTTACCCTTTCGGTTACGGACTGAGCTTTTCCACCTTCTCTTACAGCGGCCTAAAACTCTCCAGCGACAATCTGCGAGCCGGGGATCCTCTGACAGCGGAAGTGGATGTGAAAAATGCCAGTCAAAGAGACGGGGATGAAGTCGTCGAGCTCTATCTGACCTTCCCCAAGCTGCCTGGTGCGCCGATGCGAGCCCTCCGCGGCTTCAGCCGCGTTCATCTGGAAGCCGGCGAGTCGAAACACGTGGCTCTCGTTCTTCATCCACGAGACCTAAGCTACGTCAACGAAGCCGGCGATCGGCTCATCGCGGCGGGAGACTACATCGTGACTGTCGGCGGCGGCCAGCCTGGCACAAGCGCCGCGCACGCCGAAACGCACGTCGCAATTCAAGGCGAACAGCGCCTGCCAGAGTAGGCTCCTTGACACCATGGCTCGGAGTGGGTGACTGCGTGATCGGCGTTTACGCTCACAACCCTGCCACGGGGAGCGCTAATGGGTCTTATCAAGAGTTGACCCACCAGGCCTATCACCCGGAGGGACAAAATTCAAATCCAAAGTAGTGGTATAAGACCGAGCACAGCCAGACTCGCCAGCAGACAGAGAGACTGAATTCCTGTCTTCCTGTCAGCCAAGCTAAAAGCATAGATTCCCTTGACAATGTTGTTGCTCGCGGCGGCGATGAGCACCGCACTCGCAGCAACCCTCAAAGGAGTCAGCGTGCCCGCGGTCTGCGTCATGCCCATAATGAATGGGTCGACATCCGTTACCCCCATGATGGCGGCCAGGGTGTTAATCCCCACTCGGCCGAGGTAGGTCACAGCGATCTGGGTTGCCACGATCATGGTTAGAAACAAGAGGGCGAAAAGAAATGCAGCCAGCAGTTCGAGTGGATTCTTTGGTTCGAACTCTCGCTTCACCTGCGTAGTCACGGCATCTGGTCTGCGAGACCAAAGCCAACCGACAGCAATGGCCGCGACTGCAAGGATCAGAAACGCCGGTGCCAGCGTTGTTACCAGGTGGAGATTGAACAGCGCCACAAGAACCACCAAGCGCACGTACATGACACCCGATGCGATCAAAATGCCCCCTGCGAACAGATGCGGGCGTTCCTCGCGCGCAGCTCTGCGTGACATCACGATGGTGGTAACGGTGGAAGAGTATGCTCCGCCCAGAAAGCCTGCCAACAGCACGCCTCCAGTTTCCTTCGTCACCTTCTGCAACACATAACTGCCGTAGGAAATAGTGCTTACTGCGACCACGACCAACCAGGTCTTGAACGGATTGATGTGAAACCGGGTGAACCCCTGGTTGGGCAGGATGGGGAGAATCACGGCTGTCAGCAACAGAAATTTGGCGAAGGTAAAGATTTCATCCGGCGGAATACGAGTGGCGACCGTTTCGAGGACAGTCTTGAGTTCCAACAGAAATAAACTGGCTACGGTCACCGCGGTAGCAATCCAAAGATGCTCGTAGTAGACGAGTGCGCCGACAAGGAATGTCGCAAGCCCGGACATCTCCGACGTCACGCCCGCAGCATCGGAAGAAGATAGCTTGCGCCAGTAGGACAGCAGCAGGAAGCTACCGACCACCAAAAAACCTAGTGTCAAGGGAATGAGTTGCTGGCCGGACAGAAGGGCGACTGAGTATCCGATTAATCCAATGAGGGGAAACGTTCGCACTCCGCCGAAGCCGTAATACTTCGCAGTGGTCTTGTGCTCTTCCCGTTCCAATCCAATGAGGAAGGACAAAAACAAAACGAGAAGAATCTTGACGGCCTCAGGAGGTAGCCAATGATAAATGTTCATAACCCAGGCATGGCTCGGGCGCAAAACCGCGGTTTGCTACGCCATCTCGTTGGTCAACTCATTGCCATCACGCGAAGACTTTTCTTGCGACGACTCCTGGGACTGGCGCTGCAGGAAGAAGTCCAGATTGCCGCGCATGACCAAATGCGGCGCCAAAGTCACTTCGGCCGATGGGGAACCACCTTCGGTCAGATAATTGCGCAAGACGCGAAATGCCATCCGACCCTGGGTGCGGGGGCGCTGGTAGATGGTGGCGGAGACTGCGCCCGAGCGAATTTGAGGGACGAGGGCGGGGAATAAATCGGTGGTGATGATCGTCAACCGATTCAGAACCCTTGCGTCGCGGGCAGCTTTCAGGACCGGAATGGAGTCCTCGGTGGTAACGTAGACCCCTTGGAGGTCGGGATGTTCTTCGAAAAGAGTGCGGCATTTGGTGTAGGCTTCGGCCGCCATGCCGTGATCTTCCACCGGCGGTAGAAGACGGAGTTGGGGATAGAAAGACCGCAACACGCGCTCGAACGCGGCAGATTTCTGAGCGTGCTCGGTGATCGCCGTGTCGAACAGCGTGATCGCGACACAGCCTTCATTTGCGCCGAGAAATTTGCCCATGAGATCGGCGGCAATCGATCCACTGGCCAGAGTGTCAATCGCGACCAGCCCCAACCGGCCACTGTCGGGAGCATCTGTGACCGCGCACACCACCGGAATGCGCGCCCGGGTGGCACGCCGAATCCACGGGCGAAAGGTCTTGGGGTGGCTGGGGAAGGTGATGATTCCATCCACTTTCTCGCGGATCGCAGTCTCAAAAAATTCTTCCTGGAGTTCCCCCAGATGCGAGTAGGTCCGGAAATCCAGTTCGACGTTTTCCAGCGGCGCCGATCCTGCCTCTTCGCGAATGCCGGCCCGCACTTCATTCCAAAAGGACGTGGTCCCGCGCAGGGTGTTGACCGCGATGCGAAGGCTCTTTTTCGAAGACAAATAGCGAGCCGCGAGATTCGGCCGGTAACCCAGAGCTTTCGCGGTCCGCAGGACTTTGGCTTTGGTGGTGGCGCTCACGTCTCGACTATCGTGTAAAGCGCGATGCACCGTGCCGATGGACGTGTTCAGCGCCTTCGCAATATCGTGCAGAGTGACAGGGGATTTGCCCATTGCGTCGCCCGCTGCTTGCCTCTATGGAATGTTCCGCTCAGGAAGATCCGAGTTCGTCAGCCATGGACCACTCCAAAACCGGGATCGAAGCCGCAACTTCGATTACAGACGTTAAACGAAAGCGGCACACCAACGCAAGATCAGGCAGTGCAGAACGCCGCGCCTCGTGTGGAAATGCGTTCATCATCGTTCCGAAGACGGACGAAATTTGAAGCAATAAACCATTCCAAGAAGCGCCAGGACCGCGCCCCACCAAACGCTGGCGTGGAGTTCAAAAAGCACAACCCGGGTCAGCGGCGGATGCGTCCACTCCCAAATTCCGGCCCCAAAGATCAGGACCCCATTTACCAGGAGGGAGATGCCGATGAAAAACCAGATGGAAATGCCACTTCCATGCATGTTTCGACTCCTGCGTGCTGCGGCGAAATTTCTACTACCAGAACACGATGTTGAAAATCACAAATACCGCACCAACCACAGCGGCCCAGAAAATCGGCTTCTTGTAGAAAGGAACACTGCCAACCGCCGGAACTTTAGTCAAACCGTAAACCAGGCCGACCAGTTCCGCATCGGGCTTGGGTGAGGTCACAAGGCTCACCCCAAACGTCACCGTGACACACACCACGAAAGACCACAGCGCCTGGTACATGTCCTGTGCCAGCCCTTTGGCATGGGGCGAAAAAGCCACGTAACGCAACGCCGACGGATCGATTTTCACCCAGGTCCAGAGGCTGATCGAGCACAGAGTGCCACACAGCAATCCCCAGAAACCGCCCGGCCCGCTGGCCCGCTTCCAGAGCATTCCCAGCACAACCGTGCCGAACAGAGGAGCGATAAAGAAGCTGAACAGCGCCTGCACGTAATCCATGATGCTGGCGAACTGCATGACCAGATAAGCCGTTCCCACACTGATGAGAACGCCGATCACGGTGGTCCAGCGGCCCATGTTCACGCATTGGTGATCGGTGGCCTCTTTCTTGAACATTGCCCGGTAAATGTCGTAAGTCCAAACCGTGGTGAACGCGCTGACGTTTCCCGCCATGCCCGACATAAAACCGGCGATCAGCGCGGTAATCCCGAGCCCGAGCAAACCCGGTCCGCAATAGCGGGCGAGCATGAGCGGAAGAACCTCGTTGTAACTGTGGCCGCCTGCGGTCATCGCCGATTCCGCCGTCAGCTTCACGGGAAGAACGCCCAAGCCCAGCAGTCCGGGCAGAATGACGATGAACGGAACCAGCATCTTGAATGCGGCGCCGATAATGGGGGCAATTTCAGCACTGCGCAAATCCTTCGCCGTAAGCACGCGCTGCACCACCAGAAAATCGGTGGTCCAATAGCCCATCGAGATGATCGCCCCCAGCCCGAAGACGATGCCGGTCCAGTGAATTCCCATCGGGTTGCTGCTGAACGAGCCCAAGCCCGACCAAAGATGGACGTATTGCTCAGACGCCCGCTGTGCGATCAGAACCTTCAGGTGGCCCCAGCCGCCGCTTTCCACCAAGCCGAGAATCGGAATCAGTAGCGCGCCCGCCCAAATGAGAAAAAACTGGAGCACCTCGTTGAAGATTGCCGAGCGCAGTCCGCCCAACGCGACATAAACGGCAACGGTGAGGGAGGACACCCAGATGCTGAAGTTGATGTCCCAGCCCAGCACGAGCTGCATCACCTTCGCCATGGCGAACATGTTGACTCCGCTCATCAGAACGGTCATGAACGCGAAAGAAATGGCAGACAGCGCGCGGCTGGACTCGCCAAACCGCAACCTCAGATATCCGGGCACAGAATGGGTCTTGCAGATGTAGTAAAACGGCATCATGACCAGCGCCAGAAACAACATCGCCGGTATGGCGCCGATCCAGTACCAGTGAGCCGCGAGAATGCCGTATTGGTAGGCCGAGCCCGCCCAACCCATCAACTCCAGGGCGCCAAGGTTGGCGGAGAGGAAACTCAATCCCGCAACCCAAGCGGTCATCTCGCGCCCCGCCATGAAAAAGTCTTCGCTTGTATTGGCCCGGCTCTTCAGGTAGAAACCAATCGCCAGCACCAGCGCAAAGTAGAAAGCAATGACGGCCCCGTCTACCAGCGTTAGGTGCACAAGCTGCGTTGTATGCAATCGTGACTCCTGTTCCGGGGCAACCCTGACGGCGCAGAGTTGGGCAGATCAGCGTAAACGTTTTCGGTATGGGCGTCAAACATGGTACGAATATATTTGTCTGGCAACTGGATGGGACTGAATCCTGTTGCTTCTGCCGCTGGTTCTCGACGGCAGCCGGCGCGCGAGACGTGCTCCAAAAGGAAAACTAACTTTGCCTGGCAGAGCAGAATCTCAACATTACGGCCAGTTCGTTCTGGCGCTGCGTTGGAGCAGAACCTTTGCGCTCGTAATACCCGCACTCCTTGTAAGTTTCGCTCCGATCGGTTTCGCCCAAACAGTGCCTGCCACAAGCGCAGAGAAAGTTCTCTTGACTGTTGATGTTTCGAAAACCGGTGCAAAGATTGACCGCAATCTTTTCGGCCAATTCGCCGAGCATCTCGGACACGGCATTTACGACGGCATTTGGGTCGGTCCCGATTCAAAGATCCCGAACACGCGTGGCATTCGCAACGACGTCGTTGCCGCCCTGAAAGCGCTCAAGGTCCCGAACATTCGCTGGCCCGGCGGCTGCTTCGCCGACGAATATCACTGGCGCAACGGCATCGGGCCGCAGCGGGCCATGACCCTCAATCCGAACTGGGGCGGCGTCATCGAACCCAACACGTTTGGCACGCACGAATTCATGGACTTCCTCGACCAGATCGGCGCCGAGGCCTACATCTCAGTCAATGTCGGCTCCGGCACTCCTCGAGAAGCAGCTGAGTGGCTGGAATACATGACGACCGCACAGCCGACCACGCTGGAAAAAGAACGCGCCGCCAACGGCCATCCTGCTCCCTACAAGATTGGATTTCTCGGCATCGGTAACGAAAGCTGGGATTGCGGCGGCAACATGACGCCCGACTACTATCTGAGCCAGCTCAAAATCTATAGCCGCTTCGTCCGCAACTTTAATCCCGAACAGCAGGACAACCAGCAGATGCTGAAGATTGCCGTCGGCCCCGGCGGCGACGAACCCCGCTTCACCGAATGGACCGAAGCCGTCATGAGCGCCTATGCGCATCACACCTGGAGCTGGGATATCGATGGCTTGTCCATGCACTCCTACACAGTCGTGAAGTGGCCGCCATCATACGCATCGGTCGGGTTCGGAGAGACGGAATACGCGCAAATTCTGAAGACGACGCTCGATATGGATGGTCTGATCACAAAGCATTCGGCCATCATGGACAAGCACGATCCGCAGAAAAAAGTCGCTCTCGTGGTGGATGAGTGGGGCGCATGGTATGCACCGCTGCCGGGCAGCAATCCGGGCTTTCTGGTACAGCAGAACAGCCTGCGCGATGCGATTCTGGCGGCGCTGAACCTGAACATTTTCGCGCGCCACGCCGATCGCGTGCGCATGGCCAACATCGCCCAGATGATCAATGTGCTGCAGGCCATGATCATGACCGACAAAGAGAAGATGGTTCTGACCCCGACCTACTACGTTTACAAAATGTATGTGCCTTTCCAGGACGCGACGTTTGTGCCGGTAGCTTTCGATGCGGGCACGTATCAGCACAGCGACAGTACGCTGCCGCGCGTGGATGCCATCGCCGCGAAGGACAAAACCGGCAAGCTGTGGCTGGAGTTTACGAATGTCGATCCCAGCCGGGAGATCGAAATCGAAGCAAGTCTGACCGGCATCACGGCAAAAGCGGCTGCTGGAGAAACTCTGACTGCCGCGAAGGTGGACAGCGTCAACACCTTTGAGGTACCCAACACTGTTGTGCCGACGCCGATTGCCGCGCAGGTTCACGGCGGCAGACTGACCCTGCACCTGGCGGCGAAGTCGGTGACAGTGATCTCCATCGAGCAATGATGCAGGCGAGGGCGTCAGGAGATTCCACCTGCGCGGCCGGGAAGGTCGCAAGACCGATGAAACAAGACAACGCCTCACATCGCATGGAAAACGAATTGGTTTGGGAGGAGCGCTGGCATCCGCTGCGGGAAGAGTGGGTGATTGTCGCGGCGCATCGGCAGAATCGACCCTGGAGCGGCGAGACCGTCGTCCATAAGGAGAACAATGTTCCCGAATATGTGGCCGACTGTTATCTCTGCCCGGGGAACTTGCGCGTCAGCGGCAAACGCAACGATCGGTACAGCGGGACTTTTGTGTTCGACAACGACCATCCCTGCGTCGACATGGCCGCGCCCGCCGATCTGGCGGCTCCGCCTGGCATCTTTCGGAACCGTCCCGCCAGTGGAATTGCACGCGTCGTCTGTTACAGCCCGAAACACAATCTATCGCTGGCGGAAATCGAGCCGGCTGGCGTCGAGCATCTCCTGCAGGTTTGGCAGTCTCAATATGTCGATCTGGGGAGTCGTCCAGAGATCGCGCATGTTTTGATCTTTGAGAATAAGGGCGAGGTCGTGGGCGTCTCGAATCCTCATCCGCATTGCCAAATCTACGCAACCAATTTTGTGTTTCGCACGATCGAGATTGAGGCCGCAGTGGGCCGCCGGCATTTTGCGGAAACCGGGCGGATTCTCTTCCAGGACATTCTCTCGGCGGAGAAGCTCGATGGCCGGCGCATCCTCTGCGAAAACGAATCGGCCATCGCGTTTGTGCCGTACTTTGCGCGCTACGCTTACGAAGTGTACGTGGCTCCGAAGCGGACTTATCCGAGCCTGGCCGCCGTGCCCGACAACGAACTGCACGACTTTGCCCGGATCCTGCATCGGGTCGCGGTTCAATTCGACAACCTTTGGCAAATGCCGTTTCCTTATGTCATGCCTCTGCATCAAGCGCCAACCGACGAGAACGACTACCGTACTTTTCACTTTCACGTGGAATTTCATCCGCCCTTGCGCAAGCCAGAGTTGCTGAAATATCTCGCCGGCCCGGAAATCGGCGGAGGAAATTTCTTGAGCGATACATCTCCCGAGGAAAAAGCTGCGGAATTGCGCGCTCTGCCCGCCGAACATTACAAGCATTCCGGTAAGGAGAAGTGATGGCGCTCGCTCATCCGCTGCTTGCGTCCATCCGAAAGCTGCACGCGCAGATTCGCGACGCCGTGGTCACGGCTTGCGAACGGTCCTCCACCGAGGCGATGTCAGGGATCGCCAACGAGCAGGCAGGCGACACGATTTACGCGATTGACCGCGTCAGCGAAGAGTTGATCGTCGAATTCTTTGAGCGCGAAGCGGCTTTCAGCGGCGGGTTGGTGTTGATTGCCGAAGGGCTGCACGGTGGTCAAGTCGTTCTTCCTCACGGGGCGGCCGAGAGCGCGGCCAGATGGCGGATCATCGTCGACCCGATCGACGGCACACGCGGCATCATGTACCAAAAACGCAGCGCGTGGGTATTGACGGGAGTTGCGCCAAATCGCGGGCCGCAAACCAATCTTCAGGATATCGAACTGGCGGTGCAGACGGAGATTCCGGTGGTCAAGCAGTATTTGTGCGATTCTGCCTGGTCGGTCCGCGGCGAGGGAGTCGAGGCAGAGCGCTACAGCCGTCTGAATGGGCAAGTAAGTCCGCTGAAGTTGACACCGTCGCGGGCCTGCACAATTGCTCACGGATTCGCGATGCTGGCGCGCTTTTTCCCCGGGGCGCGCGAAGAACTTGCCGCCGTGGATGAAGAAATTGTGCGCGGCGCTTTAGGCCCGGTACAGCCCGGTAAGGCCCATTGCTTCGAGGACCAGTATCTTTCGACCGGCGGTCAGCTGTTCGAGTTGATGGCGGGGCATGATCGCTTTGTCGCTGATCTGCGGCCGTTGATGGAGACGGTTCTTCGAAAGCGCGGATTGGCCTTGGGAATCTGCTGCCATCCCTACGACATCTGCACGGAGTTGATCGCGCGCGAGTTGGGAGTGATTGTCACCGACCCTCTGGGGCGGCCGATTCGAGCCGCACTGTCGGTCGAACCTGACGTTGCCTGGGTTGGCTATGCCAATCGGGATATCCGCTTGCAGATTGAGCCGTTATTGCGTGCCGCGCTGCGTAAGCGAGGCTTGATCGACGACTTTTAAATCTCGGAGCCGCTCAGAAATTCAATTGGCCAAAACAGAACAATCCGCATACCGCATCGTGCGCGGCTCCACGCAAGGGCTCCCGGATGTCGAGAGTTTTCTTTTGACCTTGAGCAGCTCGCGTGCGGCCCGTGAGCTGTTTGATCGCGAAAACGACATCTTTGTGGCGCGCGCTCCGGGGCGCCTGGATGTCATGGGCGGCATCGCTGACTACTCCGGTTCCCTGGTTTTGCAGCTGCCGCTTGCGCAGGCTGCGCTAGTCGCAGTGCAACCCAACGATTCGCAGTCAATCGAGATTGTGAGCCTGGGGAACGCGGAAAACGGCAGAAGCAGTTCAGCGTTCACCATGCCGCTTGCCGATATTGCGCCCGACGGCGAACCGCTCGACTACCATGCTGCACGCGACTATTTCCAGCGCAATCCCCAACAACGGTGGGCAGCCTACGTTGCCGGCACGTTGGTCGTACTGATGCGAGAACATGGCGACCGGTTCCGCGGGCTGCGCATTCTGTTGGACTCTCATGTGCCAGAAGGCAAGGGAGTGAGTTCCTCCGCGGCCATTGAAGTGGCCACTATGCAGGCGGTTTGTGCGGCTTTCGACATTGAACTCGAACCGCGAGTCCTTGCCCTTCTCTGTCAGAAAGTCGAGAACCTGGTGGTGGGCGCTCCCTGCGGCGTGATGGACCAGATGACGGCGGCGTGTGGGGAACGGGGCCGTCTTCTCAAGCTGCTATGCCAGCCAGCGGCTCTGCAAGGAACCGTTGCAGTCCCACGTGAGATCGCGTTTTGGGGAATCGATTCGGGAGTGTGCCATTCTGTCTCCGACTCCGATTACACTTCGGTGCGCGTGGGCGCTTTTATGGGCTACCGCATCATCGCGGGTCTGGCTGGGTTCCCTGTTCGTGCGAATGTGAACTCGGTCCACGTGAAGATTATCGATCTCCGCTGGAAAGGCTATCTGGCCAATCTCACTCCGGCGGAGTTTGAACAATATCGGCAGCAAATCCCGGAGCAAATGACCGGTGAAGATTTTCTGGCCAAGTTTCAAGGAACCACCGATGCCGTAACGCAGGTTGATCCTCAGCGCACCTATGGCGTGCGGCAGCCGACTGCGCATCCCGTTTATGAACACTCTCGAGTGGGCAAGTTCGCTGAACTTCTGGCCGCGCGACCGAAGGAAACCCAACTGGAGCGGTTGGGAGAGTTGATGTACCAGTCTCACGCCAGCTACTCAGCCTGTGGGCTTGGCTCGGCGGGAACAGACCTGCTTGTCGAACTGGTTCGCGCAGCCGGGCAACGAAACGGACTCTATGGCGCCAAGATCACCGGGGGCGGTAGCGGAGGAACGGTCGCCATTCTCGGGGGACGAGCGGCCGGACCGGTGGTGAACGAAATCGCCCGCGCCTACGCCATGAAGACCGGGCACAATCCGGTTCTTTTTGGCCAGTCATCCCCTGGCGCCGCTGGGTTCGGGTTTCTCCAGCTGACCTCAAAATAGGGTACTCGCGGCGGCTGAGGTCCTTCACCAGCAGGATGGAGCGTCGGGAGCGAGGCAGTAGCTTGCCCATGAAAATGGTCGTCGCCTCAGTTCAATTAAACCAATTCTGACCCCGAAACTCAGCGGATTTTAGTACGGAATCATACAGTGCAAAGGATCGCAGCTGCGGGTCCTGCGTCGTGCTACATTGGGCAATCAAACGCCTGTGCCTCAATCTGTGAACTCAAAGGAGGGTCCGTATGCGGTTCTCTACTCGTCTCGTTTTGGGCGCCGTCATCTTTTCGCTCATCCGTCCGGCCTTCAGCCAACAGGCGAGACAGAAGGTTGAAACCGCAGACCAGCTCCCAGTCCAGAGTTACCCCGTTTCCGGCAAGGCTTCGGATGTGCTCAATAACGACGTGGCATTTGCGAAGCTCACTTCGGCGCTACAGAAGGACCTGATAAACGATCTGCAGACCTACGATATCGAAGATAAATCGACGGTCAAGAGCTATTACAGCTCCCTGATGCAGATCGCCTATCTGGACGGCCGCTATGACGAAGCTCTGTCTTACTTGCAGAAAGGGAACGCACTTGAGGACAAGCCCGCTGCCCAAGCCATGGCAGGCTTGGTTGAACAGCCGCTGATCGACGCGGCGAAAGCGGGAACCGGGCCCCAGAAGGGCTTCGAGTCGGAGTTTGCCGACCGCGTTAAGAAGCTTCCCTACGACACTGCGCAGAGTGCGGTGAAGCTACGGAAGGCCTGGCTCGAACTCGTCTCGCCGAATTACTTGACCGGCATGGTGGAACAGCAGTACGACACCCTTGCTCAGAAGACGGGGAAAATTCCCAGAGTAGCAGCCATGGACCTTGTCAACACACGCTTCACGATCCGCGTAGTTCTCCCTCATCAGGAGTTCATGGCACAACAACTCCGGGCGCTCATCGCCGCCCACCACGTCGAGAAAAGAGACAT
>Ga0187782_10001106_pt1 | contig 19386 bp, 12 predicted proteins | sample 0715_SJ02_MP15_2_FD_132454 | JGI IMG/M metagenome (GOLD analysis project Ga0187782, IMG submission 132454) | Tropical peat soil microbial communities from peatlands in Department of Meta, Colombia - 0715_SJ02_MP15_20_MG | ecosystem: Environmental > Terrestrial > Soil > Wetlands > Peat | place... | reverse complement strand
ACGTGCGCAATGTAACTCGATCCCCGGCAATCCACCGCCGCCCGATCGGGCCGCGGGCTGGCCCCTGGTGTGCTGAGATCGTAGCGGGGAAACCCCACGCCGCCGATGCGGCCATTTGTGCGGCTGACCAACGCCCTTTCAAAGAAGATCATCGGTTAGTCATCACCCTCGGCGACCGATTCCGCCTTGAAGTGCGCGACAAGAGTGACGTTAGCTTCGAGCTTGAATTCGTATGTCGCGGACTTGCTGACCACGTCGCCGTTTTCGGTCCAGTGGACGAACTTGAAGCCGGCGTTGGCCGTCGCGGTCACGGTGCACGAGGACCCATCGGCGAAAATGCCGCCGCCGGCGACGGTGCCGTCCGCCTTCGGTGACGCTTCGACGACGATCTTCGAGCTGGGTTTGACCGTCAGCCGAGCCGTGCGGGTCGTGTTGCCCAACCCATCGGTCACGTTGTTGAACTTGATGGTATCGATGTAGGAGCCGACCGCCCGCTTTTCGGCGTTGGCGTTGATGTCGAAAGTCACGAGGTGCGGCGATGTCGTCACCGTTCCGGACGTCGACGAAGCAGAGAGCCATTTCGGCAGGCCGGTGATCGAATAGCTGAGGCTGCCGCTCGTGGCACTCAAATGGTAGCTGAACGACAATGGCGTAAAGGCGCCGCCCTTCGGTCCGGAAGCCGCGATATCGCCGGCAGGAGCGACCGTCAGTGCCGGACATGCATTGGCGACGAGCACATCCGTCGCGGCCGAAGCGATGCCGTTGGCCACGACGTAGAGCTTGCTTGGTCCGAGTTCCGTGGACTGGCCCACCGTAAAGTGCGTCGAGCCGGCCTTGCCGGGCGCGATCGACATCGTGCTGTGGTCGAATGTGCGGCCATAGAACACGTGGCCGCTGCTGTTGTTGACGATTCTGACCAGCGGAAAGTTGGTCGCGCCCTGCACGTCGTCGCCGTAGGCCGCGCCTTGCGAAAGGCCGTTGAGCTGCGTGCCGCTCAGCGGATACGTATCGCCGGGAGTGACGCAGCGCGACACGGAACTGACGGTCGGCTGCCACGTTGTGCTCGGACCGCCGGTCGGCGTGTATACCTCGGCCACGTCGCTGAAATCGGTCATGAGGATCTGACCGTTCGGCAGCACCAGGAAGTTGTACTCGTAGGCACCCGATAGCGACGAGAAGTACAGCGGGTCAGACACTTGGCTGATCGAATTCGGGGGCGAGCTGGTGGCGCTCGTGAACTCGAAAAAATGGGTCGGCGCCTGGCCGTAGCGCGGGCTTGCGGCAAACAGGACGTTGCCGTTCGGCAGGAGCGCGGCCGGAGCGTCGGCGAGATCGAAATACGCGCCGTCGATCTCGGGAACGTAGTTTCCCACTGCCCAGCTGTTGCTCGCCGGGTTGTAGATCGCGGTCGGGTCCGCCGGCGAGGAGGTGCATCCGGTGTTGCCGCCGAATGCCACAACGGTTCCGTCCGGGCGTGTCACCGCCGGCCCAATCTCGTAATTGCCGCATGCCGTCGGATCGATGAGAGACACCGGGGCGGAGGCGATGTAACTCCACGTGCCCGTCCCCGGGTTATATTCCTGGGCGTTGGGTGGGTTCCAGACGTCGATCGTCAGGATGTTCCCGCCGTGCAGGAGCGTGTAGCCCTGCTCGTTCTGATAGGTGAGCGGTGCGCCGGTGGCCTGGTAAGTCCGGTTGACGGGATTGAACAGCGCGTCGAGCGGCGGGTCGGCGCAGCAGGAGCTGAGCATGAACGTGCCGTTCGGCAACACGATGCTGGCGGCGTCGCCGACCCCGCCGTTCGCCCTCTTGGTGCCGCAGGCGTCGGTGTTGATCCAGCCGCTGCCGCTCGGCGGCGACACGGATTTCCAGCTGTTGGCGACCGGGTCGTAGATGGCCCCGAGGCTGGACCACGATTCCGTGTTGGCGCTGTCGCAGCTCTCGTTGTATTCGCCGCCCTGCATGACGACGTCGCCGCTCGGCAGCACGGCCGAGGCGAAATAGAGCGGCCCGTAGCCATTAGGCAGCGAGGCGATCTGCGACCACGAGCCGGCTGCGTAACTGCCATGGATGTCGGGCGTTAATTTATACCAGGTCTGCGTACCCGCGATGTGGGCAATGACCGTTCCGTCGGTGAGCAGCAGCGGGTTGCTCAATCCGACCTCAGGCGCCAGCGTCACGGCCGTCCAGGATCCGCCGAACGGCGGAGAGGCCGGCTGTCTGTTTGGTTGCGGCCGTCCCGATGGCCGTCGCGGCAGTTCCGCAAGGAATTGCCGCCATGCCTCGGGGTGGTCGTGGAAGAACAATGCCTTGACGACGGAGAGTTTGGGCGGGATCGGGTCCGGCGGCTGCGCAACGCTTGCCGTGGTGGTCGCCAAAAAGCTGATCATCATGACGATCAGCGCAGTCATCGCTCGTCGACGCCACACATCGGTCTCGGATAGCGCTGCCATTATGACCTCACGTGACGATCCGGCCTGATGGGCTACTTGGCGCCCCTCGCCTCCTGCGGCCTGAGCAGAACAGCGCCGCGGTCAAAATCCGCTCGGCGCTGCCAAGCGCTGCCGGCGCTCGCGCGCCAAGCCTCTGACGGCGCCGATTGAGCCTTGGCGCAGGTCACTCCCAACACCATACCGCCCGGGTCCGGGCGGCACGGCGGTCGCGGAAGCATGCGTTCAATCGGAGGGGCACGATTTCTTGACGCTGATGGAGAACGCCTGAGAAGCAATGCCGTTGGCGACCACGTACAGCTTGCCGGCGCCGGTCGGGGTGCCTTTGGACACGGTGAAGTGTGTCGATCCCGATTGCCCCGGTGCGATCGACATGGTGCTGGGATCGAACGTGCGGGCATAGAACACGTGCCCGCTGCTGTTGTTCACGATCCTGACCAACGGATAGTTGGTCGCCCCCTGTACGTCGTCGCCGTAGGCTGCGCCCTGCGATAGGCCATTAAGCTGCGTGCCGCTGACGACGTAGGAGTCGCCAGGCGTGACGCATTTCGGCGCCGACTTGATGACCGGCTTCCAGGCTGAATTCGGGCCGCCAGTCGGGCTATAGACCTCGGCAACGCTGCTGAAGTCAGTCATGAGAGTTTGACCGTTGGGGAGCGCGAGCAAGTTATAATAGTAGGCCCGGCCGGTCGACGCGCCAAGCAGCGGGTCCGACACTTGCTTGATCGTATTGGCCGGTGAGCTCGTTGCGCTCGTGAATTCGAAAAAGTGGGTCGGCGAGTGGCCGTAGCGCGGGCTCGCCGCGAACAGGACGTTGCCGTTCGGCAGGAGCGACGCCGGAGCGTCGGGAAGCGTGAAGAAGGCGCCGCCGATCTCCGGGACGTTCGGGCCCGTGGCCCAGGTGTTGGTGGCCGGATTGTAGATTGCGGTCGGGTCCGCGGGAGAGGAGGTGCATCCGGTATTGCCGCCGAACGCGACGACCGTCCCGTCCGGGCGTGTCACCGCCGGCCCGATCTCGAAGTTGCCGCATTGCGTCGGGTCGATGAGAGACACCGGGGTCGAAGCTACGTCGCTCCAGGTGCCGGTGCTCGGGTCGTAGGTCTGGGCGTGCGGCGGATCCCAGACGTCGATGGTCAGCACCTTGCCGTTGTGCAGCAACGTGTAACCTTGTTCGTCCTGATAGGTGCCGCTACCGCAAACCACGCACGGATCCGTGGGTGCGCCGGTGGCGCTATAAGTCAGTGTCGAAGCGTTGAGCAGCGCGTCGACCGCCGGGAACGCGCAACAGGCGCTGAGCAAGAACTTGCCGTTGGGCAAGACGATACTGGCGGCGTCGCCGATGCCGCCATCGGCCTGTTTGGTGCCGCAAGCGTCGGTGTTCACCCAGCCGGCACCACTCGGGTGCGCCACGGATTTCCAGCTGTTGGCGATCGGATCATAGATCGCGCCCAGACTGGTCCAAACCTCCGTGTTCCCGCTATCGCAGGCGATGTTGTATTCGCCGCCTTGGATGATGACGCGGCCGTCGGGCAACACTGCGGAGCCGAAATAGAGCGGCCCGTAGCCTGAAGGCAGCTCGGCAATCTTCGACCACGATCCGGTTGCGTAGTTCCCGCTGGCGTCGGGCTTCAACTTGTACCAGTTTCGCGTCGCAGCGGAGTGCGCGATGACGGTTCCGTCGGTGAGCAACAGCGGGTTGCTCAATCCGCCTTGCGGCGCTCCGGTGACTTTCGTCCACGTTCCGCCAAACGGCGACGCGTAGGGCTCCGCGTCCGCCGCCGGCTGCTGCTGCAGTTCCGACAAGAACTGCTGCCAGGCCTCGGGGTGTTGCTTGAAGAACTTCGCCTTGGGCACGGAGAGCTTGGGCGGGATCAGCTGTGGTGCTTGCGCGCGCCCCTCGGTGATGGCCGCGAACATCGTGATCGCTGCAAAGCCGAGCGCAATCGCCGTTCGCAGATTCCAGCAGCCGGTCTTGAAAAGATTGTTCATGGGAGCCCCCGATTAGCTGCAAACCGCAGCATTGGGGAACATCCCCCGCTGCGGTCGAGTCTGGCGCACTCTATATGAGGTCGGCTATGCGGCTCAAGGGCGCAACATGCCGGTCGCTGCGAAGTTTCGCGCAATGTGGGAACCAGTGTCGTGGATGCGCGCTGCAACATGTTCGCTCAATAATTGGACACGCAGGTCGAGCGGACCGCGGCCGCGTCGGCGTCAGCGATTGTGCGCGATGTTCTGGCGAGCTGGAGGGCGGCGGTCCTTGACCACCCCGATCGGCACACCGAGTCGTTCTATCGTGGCGACGATTCTTCCGCCGAGCGCGCGGTCGCAATTCATATGGGTCGGAGCGATGAAGAAATCCGCGTGCGCCCAGTCCGATGTCCATTCGAGTCGCGCATCGGCTTCCTTCTCGAAGGGCAACCGCTCTCCACACACGACGACCAGATAGCGGTGGCTCGCGAATGGTTCGCTCGACGGCTGTTCGGTCTGATCGAGATAGTGCTCGAGATCTCCCACCGCCTCCGGCATGATGTTGACCCAGTAATCGGTATCGTAGCGCCGCGAGGCGCCCGCAAGGCCGCCGACCAGCGGGTTGAAGAACAAATATTCGTCTGGATGCAGGCGATAAAGGCAGGTCGCGTCCCAGCCGAAGCCGAGCAGCAGCACCGCCAGTGCGGCCGCAGCCGCAAGTCGGCTCGTTTTTTGAAGCCCAGAGAGAGCGGCATTCAACCCCAAGCCGCCGAGCACCGCCGTCGGGGGGATGATGAAGAGGAAGTGCCGCATGCCGGTGAAGGCCGGTCCATGCAGCGCCACGTGACAGATCAGAGGGAACAGTGTAGCGAACGCCAGCAATGCCGTTTCTCTGCGCCCGGTATTCGCCGCCGGCCGGTCTGCCCGCGGAACGATGCTGAGGACGAGAGCTGTGGCGGCGCCGACGAGCAGCGGCAGGGTAAGTTTGATTCCGACATATGTCGGCACGTACCATCGCGGCACGTCGTCCATCTGATAGACTTGGCCCGCCAGGACGGTCCGGATGTGATAGTGGAAGTCGCTGAACTCAAACAGCGCGCGCAGCGGATTGAGCGGCGACAAGCCGGCCCACGGCCACGCCGCGATCATGATCACGTAGGCGATGAGGAATGCCGGAGCGAGCGCGAGTGCCGAGCGGGCGAGGAAGCCGACTGAGGCGCGCCACGCCCCGCGCGGACCGACCGGAGTATGGGCGACGACCACCGCTGCCGCGAAGCTGATGAGAAACAGACCGAGCACCCTGATGCCGAGCGCACAGCCACCGAGCGCTCCGAACAGCAGCACCAGATGCCAACGGGGACGCGGCAGTTCGCGTCCGAGCCGAAGCAGCACAGCGGTCGCTCCCATCATCGCGGCCGCGAATGGAATGTCCTTGGTATGGTTGAACATCGCGCCGTACCAGACCCCGCATAACGCGAGTGCTACGCAAGCCAAGAGGCCGGCCCGCGGCCCTGCGATGGCGCGCGCGGTCGCCCAAGTCGTGGCGATCGCGCCGATACCGGTCGATGCAGACAGCAGATGTCGCACCGAGTACGGGTCGAGCGGCAGGAGCCTCTCGAGCCCGACCGCGATCACGTCGAACAGACCGCCGTAGAGATAGAGATTCCTGAAATGGAACAGCGCCTGATCGGTGAACCCGCTCGCATAGTAAGCGATGATGAACTCGCCGTAGCGCTGCTGGACTTCCTCGTCGTTGGAAATCGCGTAGTGATGGAAGGTGAGGCCGACGAGGATGAGCAGCGTGCCGAAGACGAGCGCGGCCGCCAGGTCATAGCCGTTCATGCGGGACAGCGGCGCTAGACGTCGAAGCATGCCCACCACGCCGTCACCGCCGCCAGCCAAGCCTTCTCGCGCAAAGATTCCTGCAGTCGTCACGCACCCGGTTGCCACGATCGTCTCCCCCCTTGCGAAACAGCGCCGGCCGGAGCTGTCGCCCGGCGCTGCCGGTTGCCACCGTATTCAGTCCTGGCGATGCGGCCAAGGCGCTTGCGGTTGCTTCCGGCGCGCGACCGGTCAGTGCGCATCGGTCGCGGACGGTCACATATATTGATTGCGTCGATTGCCGCTATGGCCCTCGCGTTGTCGGCAAGGCGCCGCGACGAAGACAACGCAAACGCGAGCGGTCGCGGGGGACGACGGCTTGCCACGCGGGGCGGCAACCGCGCTGCGCGTCGTCAGCGCCCGAGCGGGCTATAGTGTTGTCATAAGTATATTATCGTAAGTATTATTTGCTATCTCAGTATAGATTCACCAATAAGCAGACAAATAGTTCCCGCACGGCAGTAATTCGTGTAGCATCTTGTTTAGAGGACCTTCGCGATGACCGCAGACCCGTTCACCGACCGCTTGGCTCGCGTGCGCGATCGCTTTGCCAGCACGCTCGCTGCCAAGATCGATGACACCTGCGCGGGCATCGCGCGGCTGGCGCAGACTGCACCGGAGGCGGCTGGCGCCGTCGAGCAAGCCTATCGCTCGATCCACGGCATTGTCGGGGTCGGCCGCACGGTCGGTTTCCCGGCGACCGGCCAGGCCGCTCATCAGGTCGAGGATGTTCTTCGTCCGTCGTATCAGACGCAGCGTGGAATGACGGTCGATGAACTCTCGCTCCTTACGACGGCGCTGCAAGCGTTGCGCGAGACGGCTGCTCGCGAATTGAAGTCCTTCCAAGCGCCCCAGCAATGATGATGCCATGATTTCGTGCCTGCGTGCTTGCCTTTTGGTCGCGTTTGCGCTCGCCTCGTTTCCCGCGACCGCGCAGTCACAGACGCAATCGGAGGGGAAATCCCCGCGGCCGGCGCAATCGCAGCCGCGGGCGCATTCGCGGCCCTTGCACCGGTCGGCGGAGCGCCAAACAGCGCAACCGGCTGCGCCCCAGCCGGCGGCGATGGTTGCCACCGTGGGGCCGGCGATCGCTCCGGCGGGACCTGCTGCCGCTGCGGGCGTGCTGGTAACGCAGATCACGCTCGCCGATATCGGGTTCGCTTACGGCTTGCGCATGGCGAACCTGGGCAGCCGCCACGAGATTTTCGTGCCGCTGCCGCAGGACAGCGAGGTGGCCGCAACCGACTTGGTCCTGGTGTTGGACGATGTCAGCGCCTACGAGGCGCGGCGCAATCTCGAAGTTCAGGCCAACAACCGCACCGTGGCCGCCATCGCGCTCGATGGCAAAGCCGGGGCCCGTGTCATCCGCGTCCCGCTGGGCCGAATGAGGTCCAGGGACGGTTATCTGAAGCTCACATTCCTCTATTCCGGCGCCGCCACCATCGATCGCTGCATCGACGTGCGTGCGATCGGCGACAGCGTGACGATTCGACCGGAGACGGCGGTCGAGGTCGACGTCGGCCCGGTCGCGCAACTTGATGTCGCCACCACCGCCGCGCTGATGCCGCGCGAAGTCACTGTCGTTCTGCCCGGCCGGCGCGCGGCGGAGAGCGAGGTCGGTACTGCCCTGACGGTCGCCCGCGCACTGATCGCAAGCGGCCGGCGAATCGCGTTTCACAAGGGCTTCGACGGGTTGGCGGCGCTCGCCAAGCGCGATGAATCGGGACATTGGACGCGCGGCCTTGTTCTCATCGGCCCGCTTGCCGAGGTCGCCAGCGTCGTCGACCCGCCGCTCGCCAAGATTGCCGGCACCGTGCAACCTTTCGGCACCCTCACCGCCGTTCGCATCGGCGGGTTGCCGGCGCTTCTGGTCTCCGATGGCGACGCGGTGCGCGCCGGCCGCCTGTTCGCGAGCCCATTGCTCGCCGCGACCCGTGGCGTCGCATCCGCCTCCGTCGGCGAAGCCTCGCCGATCAATCTGCCCGACGATCGCGTGACCTTCGAGCAGCTGGCGATTGCGCCGGCCCATGCCGACGTGTTCGGCCGGGCCGACCTCGTCGCCGTTATCGATACCCGCCGCCTCCCTGCGGAAAAACGGGCAACGCGGCTCTCGCTCGACATCATGATCGCGCCCGATGGCGCCGGCGAGAAGGCGGTCGTCAGCGCCTTGGTCAACGACCGTCTGCTCGGCAGCACGGTGGCGGCAATCGGTGCGCCGACTCATCTCGATCTCGGCTTGCCGGACGGTCTCATCGGCGTCATTGCCAACGTGCGGGTCGAGGTGCAACGCGGCACCGCGCGAGGCGATTGCCGCTTCGAACCGCAAGGCTACCCCGCGCAAATCCTTGGATCGTCCGCGCTCGTGCTGGCGAGCGCCACCGGCGCCGTGCACGATTTCTCCGATCTGACCGCGCACTTCACGCGCGGCGTGCAGTTCTGGCTGCCGGCCTCGGCCGCGGATCAGCCGACGCTCGTGCTCGGCATTTTGGCGCAGGCGGCAGCACAATTGTCGCCGGACATCGCGCCGCTAAACGTCAAGTTCAGCGCCGCCAATGCCGCCCCGGTGACGGATAGCCCTTTCATCGCCGTCGGCGACCAGCCGCCCGCGGGCGCCAATCCGCGCGTGAGCTTCGATCGCGGGCGCGTCGCGGTCGCCGATCGGTCCGGGCGCACGCTCCTCGATCTCGGCGGCTTTTTCGGCGGTGCGGTCGCGCAAGTGGTCTCGGCCAACGGCAATCCCGGCTTGTGGCTCAAACCATTGTCCGCCGACGGGGCGATGCCGGCGCCGAACGACTTGCATCTCGACCACGGCGACGTCGCCTTCATCGATCACAACGGTGTGGCTCTGGCCATGTCGACCGAGCGCGACACGGTGGTGCGGATCACCTATCCGGACGAGGTGTCGTGGCTGACGGTCGCCGAACGCTTCCGCTCCTGGATCATCGCCGGCTTCTGGCTCTGTGCGACCGTCGCGCTCCTGTTCGGTCTGCAGCGCCTGTTGCGCCGCCGGTTCGCTCACCCCGGCGAGTAGAGCATGGCGCTGTCCCCGTCGGATCGCGCGCTCGGCGACTTGTTGGTCGGCCGGCGCGTCATCACCCTGCCGCAGCTCGACGAGGCCGTCGCGCTGGCAGAGCGATGGAACGTGCGGCTCGGCGACGCGCTCCTGACGCGCAACTGGATGGATCCTCGGCTCTATTACGAGACCTACGCCCAGAATTTCGATCTGGCCTTCGTCGATATGATCCGCGAGCCGCCCGACGCTACATTGCTGAGCGCCGCTGATGCGGACGTCTATGCGCGCCGGCTGACCATGCCATGGCGGCGCCGCGACGGCCGGCTGTTCATCGCCACTGCGGAGCCCGGACCGGAAACCGTTCTGTTCGCGCGCAGCCGCTGGGGCACCGACATCGAATTCGTCGTGGTGTCCAAATTCGACATCGTGTTTGCGGTGCAGACCGAGTTCGCCGACGCGCTCTCGCGCCGTGCCGCCTTCGAGCTGGCGGACTTCGATCCCGAGATGTCCGCGCGCACCGTCATCACGACCGGGCAGATGATCGCGATTTACGCCGTCCTCACCATGGTTCTGCTCGGACTGGCCTTCGCACCGCTCGACACCCTCATCGCGATGAACTTCGCGATCAGCCTCTTTTATCTCGGCAATTTCGTCTTCAAGGGCATTCTGGTCTCGATCGGCGGCGGCCGCGCCGCCGAGGTCGACGAGACCATCGCGATCGAAGCGCGTGCGCTGCGCGAGAACGATTTGCCGGTCTTCACCGTTCTCGTTCCCATGTTCCGCGAAGCCGCGATGTTGCCGCAGCTGGCGCAGGCTTTGCGCAATCTCGATTACCCGCTGGGCAAGCTCGACATCAAGATCGTGCTGGAAGCCGGCGATGAGGAAACCATCGAGGCGGCGCGCCGGCTCGGTCTCGAGGGAGTATTCGAAATCATCGTCGTGCCGCCGTCGGAGCCGCAGACCAAGCCGAAGGCTTGCAACTTCGCGCTGCGCTTCGCCCGCGGCGAATATCTGGTCATCTACGACGCCGAGGATCGGCCCGAAGCGGACCAGCTGCGCAAGGTGGTGGCGACGTTCCGCCGCTCGCCGCCGAACACCGCCTGCCTGCAGTGCCGCCTCAACTACTACAACGCCGGCGAGAACTGGCTCACGCGCATGTTCGCGCTGGATTACACGCTGTGGTTCGATCAGGTGCTGCCGGGCCTGGAGCGGCTCGCAGTGCCGATACCGCTCGGCGGGACCTCCAACCATTTTCGCATCGATGTTCTGCGCGAGCTGCGCGCCTGGGATCCCTTCAATGTCACCGAGGACGCGGACCTCGGCATTCGCATCGGACACAAGGGCTATCGGGTCGGCGTCGTCGATTCGACGACCTTCGAGGAGGCGAGCTGTCGCACCGGACAATGGGTGCGCCAGCGTTCGCGCTGGATGAAGGGCTACATGCAGACATTGCTGGTGCACACGCGCCGGCCGCTACAGTTGGTGCGCAAGGCCGGCCTGCTGGGTTTCCTCGGCTTTATTTTCTTCATCGGTGGCACGGTGCTCGCCGGACTGCTCAATCCGATTTTCTGGCTCTTCTACGCGCTTTGGCTCCTCGCCAGGGCCGCGAATGTCGATCCGTTGTTCCCGATATCGCTGCAGTTCATGGCCCTGTTCAATCTGCTCGCGGGCAATGGCGCCTTCACCTACCTGACGATGTTGGGCCCGATCCGGCGCGGCTGGCTCAACCTCATTCCCTTCAGCCTGACGTTGGCCGGATATTGGGTTTTGATCTCGATCGCCGCCTATAAGGGACTCTGGCAGCTGATCCGCGATCCGTTCTTCTGGGAAAAGACCCAGCACGGCCTTTCGCGGCACCACGCAGCGCAACTATCCACCACCGGGAGCGTGCCGTGAGCCGCGCGCTGGCCGCCGCGCCGCTCTCTTCGTTCGCGTTCGTCGCGATGCTGGTGCTCGCCGAGATCGCGGTGCGCAGCGGACTGATCACCGACGACACGGTGCGCCTGTGGGCCGGCGCGAGCACAGCCGCAGACGGGGCCATTTCGATCGGTCGGATCGTGGCCGGTTACCCGACATTGCCGTTCCTGACCACCACCTTCCTCGCTTGGCTCGCGCCCGCGGGCACACCGGCGCCGGCGCTGGTGGCGGCGGGCCTCTTCGCCTTCGTCGCCGCGTTTTGTCTTCATTCGTTTCGCAATGCGGGGTTTTCTCAGGCCGCGGCCGTGGCGGTCACGCTGTTGATCGCGCTCCATCCGGCGCTGTTGCGCGCCGTCATCGCCGGCCCGGCCGATATGTTCCTGGCGGCGTTTCTCTTGCTGTTGAGCTTGGGTCTCTACGATCTGCGGGCGCGCAGCGGCACGTCGGAAGTGATGGCCGTCGGGCTTGCGCTCATGGTGCTCGCGTTCTCGCATCCGCTCGGCGCTGCCTTCGCATTCGCCGCGATTCCGTTCCTGGCCTTTGCGGTACGGCCGACACTGGTCGCCGACTCGGCGTTCAACGTCGTCATTGCTCTGGTATTCCCCACGCTTTTCACGGTTGCCGCCTTTTGCTACGTGTCGTGGGTGTTTCCCGGCGACGGCTGGAGCTTTTTCGCCGCGCCGACCGAGAGCCTGTCGCTGTGGACCGCAGCCATGGCGCGGCTCTTTGGCAACGCGGCGTCCGGCATGCTCGCCGTCGACGCCAGCATGGCGATGGCGGCGGCGCTCGTTCTCGGAGCTCCCGTCGCCGTCGCGATGCTCGTCATCGTCCGTCACCGGCGACCTCTGGTGCTTCCGGCCGCGGTGTTCGCCGCTGCCGCGGTTACGGCCACCGCAATCAGCGTGGCGACCGGATTTCTCGGCGATCCGACCGCCATCGTGATCGCCGCGCCGATTCTCGCCGCGACGGTCGCGGCCCGCATACCGGGCGCGAGCGACCGGACCGCTCTTGTCGTCACCTTGCTCATGCTGGGATGGCTCGGCGGACTCTTCAGTCTTGCCCTGGTCGATCCGATCACCGTCGGCCGACTTCACGCCGCTCTCGACCGCGAGGGGAGCGAACGCCAGGATGCGGTCGCGGCGGGCGGGGCGTCCCTCGGGCACGACGGTGTTTTGGTCGACACCGACAACGCGCCCGCGGTGGTCTTGGGCCGCGGCCGGGCGCGCGGGCTCTTGGGACCGCAGAGCGAGCCATTCGCCCTCGCCATACTGTTCTCCCGCATCGAGACGCCGCTCATCGCCGTGCCCGATCCGCAGAGCGTGACGGGCAAGAACGACCGCCTGAACAGAGCGTTCCCTTCGCTGTTCCGCGACGGCCTGCCCGGTTACCAAGTCATATACCAAAACAATACTTGGCACCTGTTGAGCCGCTCCCCGGGCCTATCGGCGTCAAATAAGTAAGAGGCGATGATATACAATGCAGTCCGCCAATATCGTAAGTATAAATGTGGAGGCAGTGGTGCGAATACTTGTAGTGGACGATTCGGAAGATTCGCGCGAGCTCACCGAAGGGGCGCTGTTATCAGCGGGCTACACCGAAGTCATCACCGCCGATTCGGGATGGCAGGCGCTGAAGATTCTCGACGTCGGCCGTACCAGCGATGAGCCGACGTCCGTGGATGTCGCATTGCTCGACATCGTCATGCCCGAAATGGACGGCGTCGAGGCCTGCGCGCGCATCCGCAACGACCCGCGCTATGCCGACCTCCCCATCATCATGGTGACCTCGCTGGCCGACATGAACTCGCTCGCCAATGCCTTCGTGGCGGGCGCGACCGATTACGTCACCAAGCCGGTCAATCGCATCGAACTGGTGGCGCGGGTGCGTGCGGCGCTGCGCCTCAAACAGGAGCTCGACCGCCGGCAGGCGCGCGAGCGCGAACTGCTGTCGTTCGTCTCCAGTTGGGGCGACCGGCGGGCGAGCGTGTGGATCGACGACACCACCGGCCTGTTCGTCGGCGAGGTGGCCGAGTGCTATCTCGCGGCCGCTTGCGGGTGCTCCGCCGGCGACGTGATTTCTGTTCTGGCGCTCACGCTCGACCGGCTCGACAGCTACACCTCGGTCAGTGGCGAGGCCGCCGCCTGCGACGCGATCGCGCAGGTCGCGCGCGCCGTGCGCCGGCTGGCGGCGACGATCGGGGTCGTGGCGGCGGCCTACCGCAATGGCACCATCATCCTGATCGCTCCGGAACTCGGCGCTGCGGCTGCCGGCGAGCTCGCCGCGAACTTGCGCGCGACGGTGCAGAAATTGCGTCTGCCGAATTCGGAGTCTCTCACATCCGACTATTTCACCGCCAGCGTGGCGGCGATCACCGGGACCATCGAGGACAGCGTCGATCGCGTGCGGCTGTTGACGGAGGCAATCGCCAAAGTCCAGCAGGCAGCACAGGCGGGCGGCGACCGTATCGTCGTGACGACCGTCGACCGGTCCCTGCCGGGGGGCGGCAAGCGAATTTCCGAGAATGTGGTGGTGCGGCAGCAGCACGTGGCGGCACCCGCCTGAGTGTCGCGCGCGCTCCTGCGGCCGGGGGACCGTCGCCGGATCGACGTGGCCATCGAGTGGGGGGAGGAAGTGTTCAAGCGTTGCGTTGGATTTGCGTTGGGATTGCTGCTCGCGCCTTCCGCCGCATCGGCGGGTGCCTGGACGCTGCCGGAAGGCACCGGGCAATGGATCGCGACGGTCTTGTCGAGCACCTCCACCACCTACTTCGCCGGTGGTGGCCTCGCTCCGACGCCCCGCTACGACAAGGACGAGGGGATTGTGCTCGTCGAGTACGGCTTCACCGATCGGCTGACCGGCATTTTCACCACCGGCCTGCAGCACATCGACATCGGCGCGCCGACCGACGCCGAACGCAACGGTCTCAACTATACCGAGTTCGGCGCGCGCTACGCCTTTCTGCAGGACCCTACCTGGGTCGTCTCGGGTCAGACCACGGTACGCATCCCCGGCACCTTCGATACTTCGAATCCCGCCGCCGTTGGCTACACCGACGTCGAGGCTGATTTTCGCGCGCTCCTCGGCCACTCCTTCACGATCGCCGACCTGCCGGCGTTCTTCGATCTGGAAGCGGCCGAGCGCTGGCGCACCGCCGGATATCCCAGCGAGTTCCGCTTCGAGGGTACGCTCGGCGTGAAAGTCGCCCCGCGCTGGCTGCTGCTCGTGCAGAGCTTCAACGTCGTTTCCGAGGGCCCGGGACTTTCCTATTTCGGCGGCGCCTACGCCTACTACAAGCTGCAGATCAGCGCGGTTTATGAGGTCATGCCCACCTGGTCGCTGCAGGGTGGCGGATTCACCACCTATGCCGGCGACAATGCGCTGCAGGAGAACGGCGTCATCTTCGGTGTCTGGCACAAGTTCTAGTCCAGACCGCCGTCAGCGCCGGTCCGTGCTGGCGACAGGTTCCATTGCGCGAGGGAAGGGGAAGGGCGCCGACATGAATCCCGCTGCAAGGCGCATGGCTGCCGCAGCGGCAGCGCTGCGGGAGCGCCGGAGCAACCAAACACAAGCGAATATCGGCAAAGTCGTTATCGACATTTCAGAACTTTTAGAACCGCAGCGGGAACTTTCGGCGGTAAAACTTGTAGTAATTGCTAGCCGTTGCCACATTCGCGGTAGCGATAGGCGGAGCAATGCGTAACGAGTCGTTTACCAACGCGATTCCAACCAACGAAGAGGACAGACTTCGTGCGTTGGACGAATTCGGGCTCTTCGATACGCCGCCCGAACAGGACTTCGACTTCATCGCGGCCCTGGCGGCCCGTGTGTTCGATACTCCGATCGCGGTGATCAATCTGATCGGCCGCGACCGCGTGCATTTCAAGGCCGGATACGGGACCGATCTGCGCGGTGTCCCCCGCGAGATATCCTTCTCGGCAAGTGCGATCACGGGCGCCGAGCTGTTGGTCATTCTCGACGCCAGCAAGGACCCGCGGTTCGCGTCCAATCCGTCGGTCGCCGGCGCGCCCGGCATCCGTTTCTACGCCGGAGCTCCGCTCGTCGCCAACTCCGGCGAAGCTATCGGCACGCTGTGCGTTCTCGACCTCGAGGCGCGCGAGGAGTTTTCCGAGAGCGACGCGTACACTCTGCGTGATCTGGCGAAGCTCGTGATGCAGCAGATGGAGGTTCGCCGCCTGCAACGAGTCGGCGGCGAAGCGCGGCGCGAGCTGAAGAACAGCGAGCGACAGTTCCAGGTCCTCGTCAATGGCGTGAAGGACTATGCCGTCTGCATGCTGGACCGCAACGGCATCATCACCAGCTGGAATGCCGGCGCCGAGAAGATCAATGGCTACACGGCAGCCGAAATCGTCGGACAGCATTTCTCGCGATTTCACACCGACGTCGATCGCGAGGCGGGCACTCCGCAACGATCGCTCGGCGTCGCGGCCGAAGAAGGCAGATTCGAGGCCGAGGCCTGGCGCGTCCGCAAGGACGGCACTTTGTTCTGGGCCAACGTCGTCATCCATGCGATCCACGACGAGAAGGGTACGTTGATAGGATTCGCCAAAATCACGCGGGACATCACCGACCGGCGGCGCAATGACGAACGTCTTCGTCGTTTGGCGCATTTCGACACCCTGACGGGGCTGGCAAACCGCCATTATTTTTTGACCAAGCTCGACGACCTCATCAATCGCCACCCGACCGCCATCCTCATTCTCGATCTCGACGGCTTCAAGGAGATCAATGACACGCTGGGCCACCAGGCCGGCGATTTCATTCTCAAAGCGGTCGCCAATCGCCTCGAGAACGCCGTTGCGGGCAAGGGCGGCGCGGCGCGGCTCGGCGGCGATGAGTTCGCGGTGATTCTTTCCAAGCCGGCCGGTCCGCTCGACGCGAGCCGGGTCGCCGACGCAATTATCGATGCATTCCGCACCTCTTTTGTTTGGGAGGGTCAGGAAATTCAGGTCGGCGTGAGTATCGGCATCGCCGTCAGTCCCAGTCACGGCAATCGGGCGAATGAGTTGCTGGCCAACGGAGACCTCGCTCTCTACGACGCGAAATCCAAACGGCGGAAAGGCTACAGCCTGTTCCAGGATACTTTTCGCCAATCCGTCGTGGCGCGGAGGACTTGCGAAGCGGAATTGCGGCGTGCCGTTGCCGAGGGCGAACTCGAACTTTACTATCATCCCCAGGTAACCCTCGCGGACCGTCGCATCGTCGGCGCCGAAGCGCTGTTGCGCTGGAACCATCCGCAGCGGGGCGTTCTTTCTCCCGGTGCATTCCTCCACGTTCTCGAGCGCAGCCCGCTCGCCGCCGCGGTGGGGAACTGGGCGATCCGAGAGGCGTGCAGCTTCGCCGCCGCCATCCGCGCGCACGGGCACGAGAACTTCGGCGTTGCCGTAAATCTGTTCGCCGCGCAATTCCGCGCCGGCGATCTCAATTCGGTCGTGATGTCCGCGCTTGCCGACAATCAGCTGCCGCCCAATCATCTCGAGCTGGAGATCACCGAAAACATCATCCTCCAGCACGACAAGGCGACGCTCGCGGCTCTGCTCAAATTGGCGCAAATGGGCGTCCGCGTCTCCTTCGACGACTACGGGACTGGTTACGCGTCGCTCAGCCTGCTCAAGCGCTATCCGCTCACTCGCCTCAAAATAGATCAGAGCTTCATCCGCAACCTTTGTACCGACCCCGAAGACACCGCGGTGATCAGGGCCATCATCTATCTGGCGGAAAGCTTCGGTCTCGAGGTCCTCGCCGAAGGCATCGAGCGGGAGGACCAGGAACGAATGTTGCGCGAATTCGGTTGCAGCTTTGGTCAGGGTTATCTTTATGCCAAGCCGCTGCGCGCGGCAGCGCTCAAGACGATGCTCGATCGCCGGGCGAATTGCGGCAATGACCGGGCTGACGACCGCCCCATCCGCCGCGCACGGAGCTGAGGCGTCGCCGCCTTGTCGCAGGGCGAGGGCGGAGGTCGGGGCGGAAGTTTTCGGCGAAGGCCGCGAAACGCGGCGTGCCCATCAAGGCATTTCGATGCCGGCGTGATCTTGTTTGCAGTCGTGCGTCCACGCGCATGCGAGAACGTGTTCGGCGGGCTTGCCCTGCACGGTGAAATCGGTGTCGGTCGGCCCGCCGGCATTCGGATTCGTGAGCCACTCCCAGATGAAGATGCCCCTGATCGACGGCCGATCGAGAATTGCGAGCCAGTCGGCGAGCACCTCGGCCTGCAATGCCGGAGCTGGTGCGCTTGAACGCTCCTCCACACTTTCCCAAGGCTTGGCGGCCGCACCCACGGCGGAGCGCAGCCCGACCTCGCCGACGACGACGGGTCTTGCGGTTCGCGCCGCCAGTGCATCGAGCCGATCGGCGGTTCTGCGCATGACGCTCAACCGCCCGTCACGGTCGTCATCGGCACCGAGCGGCGGATAGAGCGTAACCCCGATGGCATCGAGTTGATCCCAAAATGCCACGGTTTCTGCCTCCTCGGGATTGTGCGCCACATACATCAGGCGCCCGAGATAAGCGTTGCGCGCGGTACCGATCAGGCTCGCCCATTCCGGCCGCTCCGAGGTGCCGACGAGTTCGGTGCCGATAGCGAGCGCGTCCGCCTTCTCCTCGGCGCAAATCCGGGCGATGCGATCCAACTCGCGGCGATAGTTGGCGAACCACGTCTGCCAATCCTCCTCCGAACGCATCGCCACCGCGCCCGCCCAGCTTTGCGGAACCCACACATGAGGCTTTAAGAGAACCGCAAGTCCGAGCGCATGCGCATCGCGGATCGCCGCGCGCAGGTCGGTGTCGGTCATGTCGTTGCCGCGGCTGAGGTCAGGGCTGCTCGGCGTCGGTTGCCACAGAAACGGAATGACTGCGATCGCGCGCGCGCCGAGCCGTTTGGCCTCGGCCAGTGACGCGTTCGCCGAGTCGCTGCCGAACGGATGACCCAGCGCGGCGATGACATTGAAGCCGTCAAGTCGGGTTTCTGGTGCCGGTTGAGAGCGCGCCATGAGCGGCGCCAGAGCACCGACCGCGAGCGCCAGCAACAATCTAGGCCACGGCCGCGGACGGCTCCTGTCGTTCATTTTCCAGCCTGCTGATAAGGCGATCGAGGGCGTGTGCCACGTCGGTCTGCATGGCGGTGTGGTCGAGCCTGGCCGTGACGGCTTTGTCGACCGCCACAGCCGCGTTGCTGATGCCGTCCAGGCTGAGCGAGGCTGCGGCGCCGGCCAGGCCCCGTACGATATTGCGCACGCGTCCCAGTGCCGCCGGACCGGCGTCGCCGACGAGTTCCGCCTGGCAGTTTTTCAGCTGCGCCGTATCCGCCTTGACGCGCCGCATGAAGATGCGCCGCAATGTATCGCGGCGCACGGCCTGCAGATGGCCTTGAACCATGGGCGCCAATGTCATCGGATCGAACGGTTTTGAGATCACGCCCTGCGCGCCGAGCCCGATCAAATGCTCGACCTCGCGCGTCTGCGCCCGCGCGGTCATGAACAGCACCGGTATGTCGGCGGTTTGCGGATTGCTGTGCAGCAGCGTCAGCGTCGCCGGGCCGTCCATTCCCGGCATCATGACGTCGAGCAGAATGAGAAACGGCCACCATTGTTCCGCGGCGGCGATGGCTTCGGCCCCGGACGAACACGCGTGCACTTCGAAATCGGGATTGAGCCCGAGGGAAATGTCCACCACCTCGCGGATATCGGGTTCGTCGTCGACGTGGAGAATGCGGATCGCGCTCATGTGGACTTCGCTCCGGCGGGCGAACACTGCAGCATCAAGCGGTCGTGCACCGCCGCCACCAGCTCCTTGAGCGAGGAGCCGGATTTGTTCAGGCTGACCGCGATCTGCGCGTTGGCCGCAAGGTCGGTTGCGTGTGCCGAGAAGACGATGACGGGCATCGGCGCGCCGTCGCGGCTGCGCAAGTCGGGGAGCAAATCCAGGCCGGAAACCGCGCCGAGACTGACGTCGAGGATGGCTAGATCGAACTGCTGCGCGGTGAGCGCACTGTGCGCTTCTTCGATCGAGCCGGCCGAAACGACGTATGCCGCGGAGCCGAGCGCCCGCGCTACGAGGTCGAGCACCTGGCGGTCGTCGTCGACGTGCAAGATCCGCGGCCGCCCGTTGGGCCGACGCCCGATGCCACGCTTTAGGACCTGT